>ENA-OZAC01000017-OZAC01000017.1-human-gut-metagenome-genome-assembly--contig:-NODE-17-length-122036-cov-9.189931_pt1 | contig 122036 bp, 119 predicted proteins | sample MGYA00243298_ERZ653493 | MGnify/ENA primary metagenome ERZ653493 (study PRJEB26926, sample SAMN06165177) | human gut metagenome | biome: ENVO:00009003; feature: ENVO:2100002; material: ENVO:00002003...
ACGTGTCCACCATCTGCATCGGTCTGGCCGCGAGCTTCGGCGCTTTCCTGTTAGCGGGCGGCGCAAAGGGCAAGCGGATCGCACTGCCGAATGCGGAAATCATGATTCACCAGCCGCTGATCGGCGGGGACGGTGTACGAGGCCCGGTTACGGATATTCAGATCGTCACCGAGCAGATGCAGAAAACCAAGCAGTGGCTGACCCGCATTCTTTCCGAGAATACGGGAAAATCCTTTGCAGAGGTTGCCGCTGATACGGAGCGCGACAACTACATGTCGGCGCAGGAAGCCCTTGCTTATGGGCTGATTGACAAAATTATTGACAAGAGATAAGGAGAACCACCATGTCAGAAAAGAAGATTACCATTCGTTTGGAAACCAAAGTTGTATGTCACGATCTCTACGGATGGCGTGACCTGCTCCACCTCCGATGCACCGGATGCCCCGGCAGATGTGCCGCCGGTGCTGACGCTGCCCATTCTGGATGAGATCGATCGGAATGTGACCATCGGAACCTCCGGGTCTTCGCTGCTGGCCGTACAGGAGGCGGCCAAGCTGCTGGACTGGGGCGAGAACACCGGCCTCGGTACGGATGAGATCAGCGACGCCGCCTCCACATGGCTGGCCGCAAAGAATAATGACCTGACTGACTGCCTGAAAAAGCTGGAGCTGGTGGACGAAGCCTACCGGAAACTTCTGACCGACGAAGCACGGGAACTGCTGGACAGCGCCGGGTGTGAAGTTGTGGAAGTTACTTGGGGCAGCGACCCGGTAGAGCCGGTCGAGACCATCATGCAGGCGGCGGGGCTTCGCGGATGATGCAGCCAGCCAATACGAAGAAAGGAAGTCCTGAAGATGAATAACAGCTTGTTTGCCATAGAGCGCGCACGGGCAGAGGATGCCGCGGCACTCTTGGATTATCTGAAAATCGTGGGCGGCGAAACCGAAAATCTCAGCTTCGGTGCGGAGGGAGTGCCGCTCGACCTTGAAACGGAACAAGACTATCTGCGTGCGCAGTGCGAATCAGCGGACAATGTGCAGTATCTCGCCAAGGTATATGGCGAGATCATCGGCACGGCAAGTCTGAACCGCAAGCCTCGGCGCATGAGCCATCGCGGAGAGTTTGGTATCAGCCTGAAAAAAGCGTGGTGGGGCTGCGGCGCGGCGTCTGCGCTGACGGAAGCAATTCTTGCCTTCGCCAAGGAAAACGGCTTTGAGCAGTTGAATCTGGAGGTGCGCAGCAGCAACGCCCGCGCCATCAGACTTTATGAAAAATATGGCTTTCGGAAGCTGTGTACGTTTCCCCATTTTTTCAAAATCAATGGAGAATATATTGATTTTGACCTGATGAATCTCGAACTGAACACAGCAGACGACCACATAGAGGGAAATATGAGATGAAAGCAATTACCGTAGAAGCATTATCAAAAACCTTTTCTGGAGGAACCGTTGCGGTTGATGGCATCAGGTTCTCATTGAATCAGGGAGAGATTTTCGGGTTCTTAGGGCCAAACGGAGCGGGAAAAACCACGACCGTGAAACTGCTTTGCGGTATGCTGACCCCATCGAGTGGCAAATGTCAGGTGCTGGGAATTGACCCCACTCAAAACCCGGAACAGCTGCATGAAAAGGTCGGCGTAGTAACAGAACATGCCCAAATGTACGATCACATGACGGCTTTGGAGAATCTGCAATTTTACGGCACTCTTTTTGGCATGAGCCGTTCGGAATGTGCAGATAGAGCAAAACTGCTCTTACAGCGACTGGAACTGGCAGACGTGATGGATCGCAAGCTGGCCACTTATTCTACTGGTATGCGCCAGCGGCTTTCTTTGGCCAGAGCATTACTTCACCGTCCGCAGATTTTGTTTCTGGATGAGCCTACTTCCGGCCTTGACCCTGAAAGCGCTCAGAATGTGAATTCTCTGATTCAGGAGCAGGCTGCCGAAGGGATCACAGTATTTCTTTGTACGCATCAGCTTCGGTATGCGCAGGAAATCTGTACGACATACGGACTTATGAATAAGGGACGCTTATTTGCCGCAGGAGATATTACAGAACTGCGATCTATGGCCTGCCAGAATACTAAGGTACGGATAAAAGCAAGCCGTATGCCAAAGGACATGATATATCAGGAAATTGGAGATCACGTCTATGATATGGAAGTGACCTCAGAGCATGACATCCCGCTCATTGTAAAAAGAATTGTAGAGGCCGGTGGCGATTTGTATCATGTATCGGAACAACAGATGTCATTGGAAGAAATCTACTTTTCTCTGATCGACCGGGAACATGCGGAAACGGAGCGTGAAAACACATGAATATTGGACAATTCGCCTTAATTAAAAAGGATATGCGAAGCGTTACATCAAATAAGCAGGTTTTCACGGTTCTTCTTATCGTACCGATTGTGCTTACCATTGCTTTGCCGTCCATTTTTGTGTTTGTAATATCATTTGCTCCCGATGCTGCCTCAGATTTTCAGAAACTACTGGATATGCTGCCTGCTCCCAATGGGGAGTACAGCCAGCAACAGCAAATTTTTAGCCTGATATTGAATCAAATCATGCCATCCTTCTTTCTGATCATCCCGATCATGGCATCGTCTGTCATGGCGGCAAGCTCCTTCGTGGGCGAAAAAGAAAAGCACACCTTAGAAACATTGTTGTATTCTCCGCTCTCGCTGGGGCAGTTATTCCAATCCAAAATACTGGCAGGCTTCTCGGTTGGAATGATGATTTCCTTTAGTTCGTTTGCTGCCATGCTGCTGGTAATGGAGCTGGAATCCTTTTTCCTGACCGGTAATCTGCTCCTTCCCGCAGCGAGTTGGCTGGCGATCATGCTTTTGATCGCACCGGCGATCTCTCTGGTTGCAATTGCTGTAACTGTGCGGAGTTCTGCAAAGGCACAGACTATCGAAGAAGCACAGCAGCGGGCAGTATTCCTGATTTTTCCGATCCTCGCTTTGCTCATTGGACAATTTACGGGCATTATTCTAATCAGCGCAGGACTTCCCTGGGGAGTGGGTATTGTTCTGGCAGCACTTGCTATATTGCTTGTGAAGAGGGCTGCTGGAAACTTCACTTACGAAAAACTGCTGAAATAAGGATACCGTCAAAATTCATTTCAAAAGAGCCAGACGCAAAGACGCAGAGCTTTACCGGAAGGTATAGCTTAACCTCCCTGTCGTGCCGGGGGCTTCGCTGTCGCCTTTGCTCTGTGATACCAGTCCCAGATTGCAGCGTCAGCTAGCGGTTGCCGCATTTTTCTTCTTTTACGCCGATACCTTCAAGATGCTGCCGGGTCAGACGGAGATCGGCCCCGGCGCTTTCCCCAAGGCCGTTTGCGTGGGTCTGGCAGTGTGCGGCGTCCTTCTGATCATCCAGGAGCTCCGCAAGGGCGGCAGTGAAAAAGCGGAGCTGTTCAGCAAGAAGCTGCTGATCGGCATTGCCGCCGCCGTGGTCTATTTTGTTCTGCTGAAAATTCTTGGCTTCGTGCTGGACAGCATCTGGGTCGTGTTCGTGATGATGGCCCTGCTGCTCAACGAGCCGTTCAAAAAGGCGTGGCCGCTGATGCTGGCCGTGTCGATCCTGGCGCCTGTGGTGCTGTATGCCATCTTCGGTATGTTCCTGAAGGTCCCTCTGCCCAACGGAATCCTTTCCGGCCTGTTGGGCTGATATGAGTTAGAACGGAGGTTTATATGGGAGTAATTACAGCGCTGGGTGAGCTGCTGTCTCCTCAGTATCTTCTGATGATGATCGCCGGTACTATGGGCGGCATCATGATCGGCGCAATGCCGGGCCTGACCTCGGTGATGGGCGTGACGCTGCTGCTGCCCTTTACCTATGGCATGGACCCCGCGGCCGGTATTTCCATACTGCTGGCCATCTCCTTCGGCGCGATTTACGGCGGCTCCATCACCGCCATCCTGATCGGCACACCCGGCACGCCGGCCTCGGCCGCCACCATGATCGAGGGCCGGCAGTTCACCGCCCGGGGCGAGGGCGGCCGGGCCATCGGCCTGTCCACCTTTGCCTCCTGGATCGGCGGCACCATCAGCGCACTGGTGCTGATCTGCGTGGCACCCCAGCTGGCCAAGCTGGCGCTGAAGTTCGGCCCGCCGGAGTATTTCTGCCTGGCCGTGTTTGGCCTTACCATCATTGCCAGCATTTCCGGCAAAAATATGCTCAAGGGCATCATCGCGGGCCTGCTGGGCCTGCTGGGTGTGCGCCTGTTTATCAAGGTCATCCAGATCAAGCCCTATATCCTGACCCCCATCATCTTTGTGCTGTGCATCCTGGGCTCCTATGCCCTGCGGAACAATATGTTCGACGTGGGCGCTATGCTGCTGATCGCCGTGGTGGGCTACTTCTTCCTGAAGCTGGAGATTCCCATTGCACCCATTGTGCTGGCGCTGATCCTGGGGCCCCTGGCGGAGAGCAATCTGCGCCGGTCCCTGCTGCTGAGCCAGGGAAGCGCGTCCATCTTCTTCACCCGTCCCATCTGCATTTTCTTCCTGGTGCTGGCTCTGGTGTCCCTGTGCTGGCCCCTGCTGCGCAAGCTGCTCAGCGGCCGGAAGAAGCAGGCATAAGGAGGAGCGTATGGCACGCATTCTCAGCTATGGCTCGCTGAATCTGGACCTTGTCTATCAGGTGCCCCATTTTGTGCAGGCGGGGGAGACCCTGAGCTCTGCCAGCCGCACCGTCCACTGCGGCGGCAAGGGGCTCAATCAGTCCATCGCCGCCGCCCGCGCCGGAGGCGCGGTCAGTCATGCCGGAAGGGTCGGCCGTGACGGTGCCGTTCTGACGGATGCCTTGCGGGACAGCGGCGTGGACACTGCCTTCGTGTCCGTCGGCGATGGTCCCAGCGGCCATGCCGTCATTCAGGTGGATCCCGCCGGGCAGAACTGCATTCTGCTTTTTGGCGGCAGCAATCAGGAGATCACCCATGAGGAGACAGACCGGGCGCTGGAGCATTTTCAGGCCGGGGACTATCTCATCCTGCAAAACGAGATCAACGGCCTGCCCTATATCATGGAGCAGGCGGCCCGGCGGGGGATGCGCATCGTGTTCAACCCCTCGCCCATTGACGAACACATCGGGGACCTTCCTCTGGACCAGGCGTGGCTGCTGATCTTCAACGAGATCGAGGGCGCGGCCCTGGCGGGCTGCTCCGATGAGACGGAGATTCTGGATACCCTGCGGCGGAGATGGCCCCGGTGCCGTCTGCTGCTGACCCTGGGCAGCCGGGGCTGCGTGTATGACGACGGCCTGCGGCGGCTCCGGCAGGGGATCTATCGCACGAGGACGGTGGACACCACCGCTGCCGGGGACACCTTCACCGGTTACTTTGTGGCCTGCATGGCCCAGGGCCGGCCGGAGGGGGAATGCCTGGACCTGGCCTCCCGGGCGGCGGCCATCGCCGTGTCCCGTCCCGGCGCGGCGCCGTCTATTCCGGTGATAGACGAGGTGCTCTCGTCTTCCCTTCAGCGGGCGGAGTGATGAAATCGAAAAAATGCTGCGGCTTTTGGCCGCAGCATTTTTCCGATTTCAGGGCGCTGCGGAACAATCCCGCTGCTTCAAATTCCTGAAATTTTATCCCCCGGGGAGGCTTCCGCGGCGGGGCGGAATCCGCTACAATAGAGAAAAATGCGGCGCACCATAGCCGCAAACGGAAACCAGAAAAGGAAGCATGGCCATGATTTCGGAATTGGAAAAGAGAGTGCAGCGCTACTGGACCCAGCGGTCCCACGACTTCGGAACCGTCCGGAGAAACGAATTGGAGGACGAGATGGGCCGGAAGTGGTTCCGGGAATTGGAAAAGCACTTACCGGAAAACGGAAAACTAAAAATTCTGGATGTCGGAACGGGGACGGGCTTTTTCGCGGTGCTGCTGGCCCAGGCCGGACACCGGGTGGAGGGGGTGGATCTGACCCCGGCCATGCTGGAGGAGGCCCGGGCCCTGGCGTCCCAGCGGGGGCTGGACATCACGTTCCGGGAGATGGACGCCCAGGCTCTGGACTATGAGGACGGATGCTTTGACGCCGTTATCAGCCGGAACCTCACCTGGACGCTGCCGGACCCGGAGCGGGCCTATGGCCAGTGGTCCCGGGTGCTGAAGCCCGGCGGGGTGCTGCTGAACTTCGACGCGGACTACGCCGCCAACGTCCGCAGCCGCAGCACCCAGAACCGCCGGGTGCCGGCGGACAGCCCCTATGGCCATGTGGGCATGACCGACCGGCTGCAGCGGGAAAACGACGAGATCACCCTGACCATGGACGTGGGCCGGGCCCGCCCGGCCTGGGACCGGGAGGTGCTGGAGGGCATCGGCTTTGCGGACTGCCGGGTGGACCCCCGGGTGGGGCGGCGGATCCTGGGGCCCCTGGACCTGGAGCACGCGCCCATGTTCGGCATTGCGGCCCGGAAGCCCTGACGGAAAGAGAGGAGCACATCATGCGTACATTTGCCACCTATGAGGAAGAAAATATCCACTACTGGACCCATCGGGCCTCCGGCTACTCCGCCGTCAACCAGGAGGAGCTGGCCACCGATCAGAAGGCCGTGTGGCGGGGCGTGATCGCCGGGAAAATCGCCGGAAACCACCCCGGGAAGCGCCCGGATGAGATCCGGGTGCTGGACGTGGGCACCGGGCCGGGCTTTTTTGCCATCATTCTGGCGGAGCTGGGCTATCAGGTGACGGCGGTGGACTACACGGCCTCCATGCTGGAGGAGGCCCGGCGCAACGCCGGGGCTTTGGCCGGGTGCATCCGCTTCCGGCAGATGAACGCCGAGGAGCTGACCTTTCCGGCGGACTCCTTCGACGTGGTGGTCACCCGGAACGTGACCTGGAACCTCCGGGACCCGGAGCGGGCCTATGGCCAGTGGTCCCGGGTGCTGAAGCCCGGCGGGGTGCTGCTGAACTTCGACGCCAACTGGTACCGCTATCTGTGGGACCGGGGGGCGGAGCAGGCCCATGCCCGGGACCGGGAGAACCTGTGGGCCTCCGACGTCCGGGACGAGACGGCGGGAACGGATGTGTCCGCCATGGAGGCCATCGCCCGGCAGGCGCCGCTGTCGGCCCGTATGCGGCCGGGCTGGGACCTGGGGGTCCTGCGGGGCCTGGGGCTGCAGGCGGCGGCGGACACCGAGATCTGGCGGCAGGTCTGGACCAGGGAGGAGCGGATCAACAACGCCTCCACCCCCATGTTCCTGGTGGAGGCCCGGAAGTGTCCCCTGCCGCAGTAAGGTGGCGGCATGAGGCGATATATTCTCAAGCGGCTGCTGCAGCTGATCCCGGTGCTGCTGGGCGTCACGTTTCTGTCCTTCGCCATGATGCGCCTGGCCGGAAGCGACGCCATCACCGAGCTGTACGGCGACAAGGGGGCGGTGTCCCAGGAGATCATCGACGCCAAGCGGGCGGAGCTGGGACTGGACCGGCCGTTTCTGAGCCAGTATTTCTCCTGGCTGGGGGAGCTGCTGACCGGCGACATGGGCACAAGCTATGTGTCCGGCCGGGACGTGTTCGGCACCTTCGTGTCCAAGCTGCCGGCCACCCTGCTGCTGACGGCCCTGTCCGTGGCGGCCACGGTGCTGCTGTCGGTGCCGCTGGGCATCCTGGCCGCCGTGCGCCATGACCGGTTCACGGACTATTTCCTGCGATTCTGCAGCTTCATCGGCAACGCCCTGCCCAATTTCTTCGTGGCTCTGCTGTTGATGCAGGTGTTTTCCATCCGGTGGAGGCTGCTGCCGGTGCTGTCGGAGGGGATTTCCCTGCGCAGCGCCGTTCTGCCCACCCTGACGCTGGCCATCGCCATGTCCGCCAAGTATATGCGCCAGGTCCGGGCCGCCGTGCTGGAGGAGCTGAACCGGGACTACGTCACCGGCGCCCGGGCCCGGGGCGTCCGGGAGGGGGTCATCCTGGGCGGAAGCGTGCTCCGGTGCGCCATGCTGACCATCCTCACCCTGCTGGCCCTGTCCGTAGGGAGTCTGCTGGGGGGCACGGCCATCATCGAGAGCATTTTTCAGTGGGACGGCGTGGGCAAGCTGGCGGTGGAAGCCATCACCATGCGGGATTATCCCATGATCCAGGCCTATGTGGTGTGGATGGCCGTGATCTATGTGGCGGTGAACCTGGTCACGGACCTTTTATACCACGCGCTGGATCCGCGGATCCGACTGGGGGTGAGCCGGGAATGAGACAGCCATCCATCCGGCGCGGCGTCAGGACCCGGCTGGTGATTTTCGGGATCCTGGCCCTGCTGCTGATTCTGTTTTCGGCGTTTTCCGCGTATCTGACCCCCTATGACCCCTATTTGCAGGACCTGAGCCAGGCCAAGGCCCCTCCCTCGGCGGAGCATCTGCTGGGGACGGACCGCTATGGCCGGGATATGCTGTCCCGGGTCATCGTGGGGAGCCGCACCAGCATTTTCTCCACGCTGCTGCTGGTGGCGGCGGTCACTGTGCTCGGCACCGCCGTGGGCCTTTGCGGCGGTTTTTTCGGCGGATGGGCGGATGCGGTGCTCATGCGCGTATCCGATATATTTCTGGCCTTTCCCGGGCTGGTGTTCGCCCTGGCGGTGGCCGGGGCCCTGGGGGGCGGGCTGCACAACGCCATTTTGGCGCTGGCCGCCGTGTCCTGGCCCAAATATGCCCGGCTGGCCCGCAGCCAGACCCTGGCCCGAAGGGAGGCCCCCTGGATGCAGGCGGCGCGGCTCTCCGGCAGCGGCACGGCGGGGCTTCTGCTGCGGCATATGCTGCCCAATATCCTGGGCCCCATTCTGGTGACGACCGTGCTGGATATCGGCACCATGATGATGGAGCTGGCGGCTCTGAGCTTTCTGGGCCTGGGGGCCAGGCCTCCCATCGCCGAGTGGGGCAGCATGATGAGCGATGCCCGCAGCCTGATGACCACCTCGCCGTGGATCACCTTTTCCCCGGGAATCGCCATTTTCGTGTCGGTGATGATCTTCAATCTGCTGGGGGACGCCGTCCGGGACTATGCGGACCCCAAAAACCGGGGGAGGTGAGTCCATGGAGGCGCTTTTGGAATACCGGCAGACGGACGTGTGCTACGGCGGCGTCCGGGCGGTGCGCGGCGTGAGCTTTACCCTCCATGCCGGGGAAATCCTGGGCGTGGTAGGGGAGAGCGGCTGCGGCAAATCCACCCTGCTCCGGGCCGCCATGGGTCTGCTGGGCCCCGGGGGCCTGGTGACCGGGGGAAAGATCCTCTATCAGGGGGAGAATCTTCCGGACCTGTCCCACCGGGCCCGGCGGCGGCTGAACGGCCCGGAGCTGGGCATGATCTTCCAGAGCGCGGGCAGCGCCTTCTGCCCGGTCCGCAGGGTGGGAGATCAGCTATACGAAATGATGCGGGCCCACGGCCCGATGGATAAGAGGGCCTTCCGGCAGCAGGCCGGGGCGCTGCTGGACCGGCTGGGCCTGGAGGACGGCCCCCGTATCCTGAATAGCTATCCCTTTGAGCTGTCCGGCGGGATGCAGCAGCGGGTGGGCATTGCGGCGGCTATGCTGCTGCGGCCCCGGGTGCTGCTGGCGGATGAGCCTACCGCCGCCCTGGACGTGTCCGCCCAGAAGCAGGTCCTGGAGGAGCTGCTTCTGGTGCGGGAGAGCTTCGGAACGGCCGTGGTGCTGGTGTCTCACAATCTGGGGCTGGTGGCCGCCATGGCAGACCGGGTGCTGGTAATGCGCCGCGGCGAAATCGTGGAGGCCGGAGAGACCCGGCAGGTGCTGCGGCAGCCCCGGGCGGACTATACCCGGCGGCTGCTGGAGGCCGTGCCGAAGCTGAGGAGGGCGTGAAATGGAACCGATCCTGTCTGTTCGGGAGCTGACCAAAACCTTCTCCCGCCCGGGACAGGGGAAGCAGACGGCCGTAAACGGCGTCAGCTTCGACCTGCGGCCCGGGGAACGCCTGGGGATCATCGGCGAAAGCGGCAGCGGGAAAACCACCGTGGCCAACCTCGTCACCCGGCTGCTGGACGCCGACGGAGGGCGTATCCTCCTGGACGGGGAGGACATCACCTCCGTCACCGGCCGGGACCTGCGCCGGGTGTACCGGAAGATACAGATGGTGTTCCAGACCCCGGCGGAGTCCTTCGACCCCCGCCGCACCTTAGGGGACGGGGTGGGGGAGAGCCTGCGCGGCCTGTCCCGCCGGGAGGCCCGGCAGGAGGCGGTGCGCCTTATGGAGCGCTGCGGTCTGCCGGGGGAGCTTGCCAGGCGCTATCCCCATGAGGTCAGCGGCGGGCAGTGCCAGCGGGCGGCCATCGCCCGGGCCCTGGCCATGGGGCCGAAGGTGCTGATCTGCGACGAGGCCACCTCGGCCCTGGACGTCACCGTTCAGAAGGAGATCCTGGACCTGCTGCGCGGCCTGGAGGGAGACCTGGCCATCCTGTTTATCTGCCACGACATCTCCCTGGTGCAGCAGTTCTGCCACCGGGTGCTGGTGATGCACCGGGGCGAAATCGTGGAGCAGGGGACGCCGGATGAGGTGATCTGCCGCCCGCAGCACGTGTATACCCGGCACCTGATCGACAGCGTGCTGTGATATAGAAAAACAGAAAGGAAACAAGAGAGATGAGAGGAAAAAGAGCGCTTCTGCTGCTGACGGCCCTGAGCCTGGTGCTGACGCTTCTGGCCGGCTGCGGGAATACCGCGCCGGAGACCGGGGAGAAGGCCATGGTCATCGGCGACACCACCTTCAACTCCGAAAACTGGGAGGAGACCGTGGATCCCCACCGGACCTATAACGGCTGGGCCTGCATCCGCTACGGCATCGGCGAGACCCTGGTGCGGTATACGGACTCCATGGAGCTGGAGCCGTGGCTGGCCAAGTCCTGGAGCAACGACGGCGACCGGACCTGGACCATCGTTCTGCAGGACGATGTCACCTTCTCCAGCGGCCGGAAGATGGATGCGGCGGCGGTGAAGCAGTGCCTGGAGCACCTGCTGGAAAACCACGACCGTGCTCCCGGCGATACGAAGATCGCCGATATGCAGGCGGAGGGCCAGACTCTGACCATCGTCACCAGCCAGCCCAATCCCGCCCTGATGAACTATCTGGGGGACCCCTACGGCTGCATCATCGACGTGGACGCCAGCGACTTTGAGAAGGGCATCGTGGCCGGTACCGGCCCCTATGCGGTGCAGGAGCTGGTCACGGACGACCACCTGACCCTCACCAAAAACGAAAACTACTGGAACGGCAGTCCCAAGCTGGACAAGCTGACCATCCGCACCATCTCCGACGGCGACACCCTGTCGGCGGCCCTGCAGGCCGGGAACATCGACGCGGCCTACGGCATGGCCTATGAGGCGTATCCCAACTTCGAAAACGACGACTATCAGTTCTCGGCCATCCAGACCTCCCGGGCTTTCTTTGCCTCCATGAACATGACCAGCCCCGTAATGCAGGACCCCGCCGTCCGCAAGGCCATCGCCATGGGCATTGACAAGCAGGGCTTCGTGACGGCTCTGCTGGACGGCCACGGGGTCGTGGGCACCGGCGCTTTCCCGGACGGCTTTTCCAGCTTCGGCGGCGAGCACGTGACCACCGAGGGCTATGACCCGGAGGGCGCACGGCAGGTGCTGGAGGCCGCCGGATGGCGGGACACCGACGGCGACGGCATCCGGGAGAAGGACGGCGTGAAGCTGACCGTCCGCTGGCTGACTTATCCCAGCCGCCAGGAGCTTCCCCTGCTGGCGGAGTCAGCCCAGGCCACCCTGAAGGACATCGGCATGGAGGTGGACATCAACTGCACGGCCAACCGCCGGGAGTTTTTGGCGGACCTGAACAGCTGGGACGTGTACGCCTCCGCCATGGTCACCGCCCCCTCCGGGGACCCCCAGTATTTCTTCACCTCCTGCTGTGTGCCGGGGATGAGCTATAACTTCGGCGGGTATGACAATGCGGAGGTGACCGAAATGGTCAGCCGGCTGGCCGGAGAGTTCGACACCGCCCGCCGGAGTGAGCTGGCCGTCCGGCTGCAGCAGGCCATTCTGGACGACAACGCCTATGTGTTCTGCTCCTTCCTGGAGATGAACATGATCTCCCGCAGCTATGTCACCGGCTATACCGCCCACGCCTGCGACTATTACCAGGTGACGGCGGACCTGGATATTCGGCGATAAGAAGAACAGCGCAGCGGCGGCACTTTCGTGCCGCCGCTGCTTTTTGCAGTGGCCCTCCGGCTTCATGTGCCGGTGCACTGCGCGGATTCATTTTTCAACGGAATTTCAGTCCGGGCGAATTGTGAAGTCCACGATACCGGACCCTTCGTAGCTGCGCAGGTGGGTGATCGTGATCCGGTAGGTCCGGCCATCCGCCGATGCGCGAAACTCGGCGGTGGTGTAGTGGTCCTTGTCCGATATCTCCGTCTCGTGGCCCGTCATACGCTCCAGCTGCCAATCGCCGTGCAGGGGGATACTCAGCTCGGACAAAAAGGCGTCCATGTCCCGCAGCTCATCCGCCGCCTTGGTGGGGTGGAGGCAGGATTGCCAGCGTTCCGCGTCCCGGTGGGTCAGAGCCTCCAGGGCCTCCTGGCAGACCGGCTGCATTTTGTTCTGCGCATTCCGGCCTGCAAATGCGATCGCCAGCATGGCCAGCACAAATACCGCGGAAAACAGAATGATATATCCCAGCTTCTTCCGGGAGTCGGGGGAGGCGTCCAGCAGCTGCTGCTGGATGCCGATGCCGATGCACGTCAGAACGTGGGCAAACACCGCGCCAAGGAGCCACCCGGTTGATAAGCGGATCAGCAGACTGCCGATGGCCAGCAGAAGGACGGTCTCCAGAAAGAGGGCGAATCTGCGCCCTCTGGCTGTGACCAACGTCACAAGGTAATAGATCACGTTGAGGACGGGAATGAAGGCGATGGCCCCCACTTGGTTGTCCAGGTGGAAGATTTCGGTTTCCTTCCCCCCCAAAAGCCTGATTCTGTTTCTCATGGTGAAGCCTCCGTTCTTGGATGGAGCAGCTAACACTCCCCTACCAGCATAAACACCGCACCATCCATTCTGCAACGCACATTTACGCGGGAATTGCATATTTGGAGGATTTAACAGACTGAAAGCGCTGTTTTTGGGAGCTTTGCCGAAGAATGTCCGGGAGCCCGGCTGTGCATCAATCGATAGCCGGGCTCCTGGCGTATTCAGTTGGCGATGCCGTGGTGGACGGGCTTGGTGGCGGGGGTGATGGGCTGGATGCTGTAGCCATTGGCCAGGCAATAGCGGATGATATCCGGCAGGGCGTCGGCGGTGGTACCCTTGGCCCCGGCGTCGTGCATCAGCACCACGTTGCTGCGGCCATGGCGCAGGGCGGAGGTGACGTTGTTATAGATCTGGCCGGAGGAGGCGGGGGTACCGGCGGCATCGCCGCTGGACACATTCCAGTCAAAATAGGTGAAGCCCTCCGCCTGGACCCGCTGGGCCAGACGGCTCATGATGCCCACGCTGCACTGGCGGCTGACGGTGTTGGAGCTGCCGCCGGGGAAGCGGATGATGGCGGCTTCATACCCGAAATCCGAACGGAGCCGGTCCCGCAGACGATAGATGTTCTGCATGAAGGCCTCGTCGCTCTTATAAATGGCAGCGTAATCGTGGGAGTAGCCGTGAATGGCCACGGTATGCCCTTCGTCGATCATCCGGCGGATCAGAGCCTTACCGGACTCGCCGTAGTTGACGATGAAGAAGGTGGCGCGGACGTTATAGGACTTCAGAGTGTCCAGCACCCGGGGCGTCACCCGGTCGCTGGGGCCGTCATCGAAGGTCAGGTAGACGGGACTGGAGCCGGTGGTGGTATTTTCATATACGGACACCTGGCGGGTGGCAGAGGCAGTGTTGCCCGCCTTGTCGGACACGGTATAGGTCAGGGTATAGACCCCGGGAACGGAGGTGTCCACAGTGCCGGCCCGGCGGATGGCTGCGGTCAGGTCGCCGTCGGCGTCATCCTGGGCCGTGGCTCCGGGATCCTTGAGTGTACCGCCCAGGGGAACGAACAGCTCCCGCTGACCGGACAGCGTGATGACCGGGGCTACCACGTCCCGGACCGTCACCCGACGGGTGGCAGTGGCGGTATTTCCGGCCTTGTCGGTGACGGTGTAGGTGAGAACGTGGATGTCGCCGCTTTCCTGGTCCGTTACCCGGATAGAGGCGGTGAGATCACCGTCGCAGCGGTCCCGGGCGGCGGCTCCCGGGTCCTGGAACAGGTCAAAGCGGGAGACGGTGACCTCCGTATCCCCGGCCAGCGTCAGCTCCGGGGCCTCCCGGTCCTCCACGCGCACCAGACGGCGGGCCGTGTAGCGCTGCCCCCGGTACTCCGCCTGATACGTCAGGGTATAGTCCCCGGGGACCTCGGTGTTCACCCGGCCCTCCACGGTGACGGCGGTATCGGTGCGGTTGCCGCCCCGCAGCAGCTGGGCGCCGGGGTCCGTGTAGGCAGCGAAGGCGGCGATGCGTTCTTCGGACGGGCCGTTGAGCTGGATGTGAGTGGGCGGTGTGAGGATAAAATAGCCCTTTGCAAGGCTCAGAACGCCGATGACGGCGGCTGCCAGCAGCAGAGCTCCGCCTGCCGCCAGAGCGGCGATGGTCTTTTTTTTCATGGATGCGATCCCCCTATAAACGATTCTGTCTGATATTGTAGAGAACTGCCGCCGGGGAATCAAGGTACATTCCGTTACAAGACGGTAACAAATGATTACGAAAAATTTTATCCGCGAAAGTGTGTGTATTCAGGCAGTGCAGTAAAGCCTGGGGCGCTGGGGGTTCAGGATTTGGCTGTCCCGGTACATTGAGATGGGTTTTTGGAGAGAAATTATTGAAAAGCACCAAATGAAACATGAAATTATCACTTCTTTTTGCTGAATTGACAGATTCGCCGCAATTGAATATAATAGATAATCAGGAAATATTCAACAAAGACAGGAGGCAGCTTATGGCATTTTATGATGTTGACAACGCAATGACGGTGAAATTGGATTACGACCTGCCCCCATATCCCACCTTCCGGGAGGGGATCCGCCGGGCCCCCAGGCGGGAGGCGCATCTGTCCCAGGCAGACAAGGCGCTGGCCATCCGCAACGCCCTGCGGTACATCCACCCGGACCATCATTTGCAGATGGCAAGGGAGTTTGCCCGGGAGCTGGAGGAGCATGGCCGGATCTACGGATATCGCTTCCGGCCGGAGGGCGCGCTTCACGGCAAGCCCATTGACCAGTATCGGGGCAACTGCATAGAGGCCAAGGCCTTCCAGGTGATGATGGACAACAACCTGGACTTCGACGTGGCCCTGTACCCCTATGAGCTGGTGACCTACGGCGAGACGGGGCAGGTGTGCCAGAACTGGATGCAGTACCGGCTCATCAAGAAATATCTGGAGGTCATGACGGACGAGCAGACCCTGGTGGTCATGTCCGGCCACCCCCTGGGGCTGTTCCACAGCCATAAGCTGGCGCCCCGGTGCATCATCACCAACGGCCTGATGGTGGGGACCTTTGACGACCAGAAGAACTTCAACCGCGCCGCCGCCCTGGGGGTGGCCAACTACGGCCAGATGACGGCAGGCGGCTGGATGTATATCGGGCCCCAGGGCATTGTCCACGGGACCTTCAACACCCTGCTCAACGCCGGGCGGCTGAAGCTGGGGATCCCCGCCGATGGGAACCTGGCCGGGCGGCTGTTTGTGTCGGCTGGCCTGGGCGGCATGAGCGGGGCCCAGGGCAAGGCGGCGGAGATCGCCGGGGCCGTGTCCATTATCGCGGAGGTGGACGACTCCCGCATCGAGACCCGGTATACCCAGGGGTGGGTCAGCCAGCGCACCGACAGCCTGGAGGAGGCGTTGGCCATGGCCCGGCGGCACCTGGCGGACCGGACCCCCTGCGCCATCGCCTATCACGGCAACGTGGTGGACCTGCTGGAATACCTGTACAAAAACGATGTGCACGTGGACCTGCTCAGCGACCAGACCTCCTGCCACGTCCCCTATGACGGCGGATACTGCCCCCAGGGGCTGACCTTCGCCCAGCGGACGGAGCTGCTGGACCATGACCCGGAGAAGTTCCGGAAGCTGGTGGACAAATCCCTGCGGCGGCATTATGAGATGATCTGCAAATTCCACGACCGGGGGACGTATTTCTTCGACTACGGCAACAGCTTCCTGAAGGCCGTGTTTGACGCCGGAGTGCGGGACGTGTGCCGCAACGGCGAAAACGACCTGGACGGATTCGTGTTCCCCTCCTATGTGGAGGACATTCTGGGGCCGTGCCTGTTCGACTTCGGCTACGGGCCCTTCCGGTGGTGCTGCCTGTCGGGAAAGCCTGAGGATCTGGACAAGACCGACGCCGCCGCCGCGGCGTATATCCTGGAAAACAACCGGCGGTATCAGGACTATGACAACTATGTGTGGGTCCGGGACGCCAAGCGCAACCGCATGGTGGTGGGCACCCAGTGCCGCATCCTGTATCAGGACGCCATGGGACGCATGAACATCGCCCTGAAATTCAACGAGATGGTGCGAAACGGCGAGATCGGCCCCGTGATGCTGGGCCGGGACCACCACGACACCGGCGGAACGGACTCCCCCTTCCGGGAGACCTCCAACATCAAGGACGGCTCCAACATCATGGCGGACATGGCCACCCAGTGCTATGCCGGCAACGCCGCCCGGGGCATGAGCCTCATCGCCCTGCACAACGGCGGCGGCGTGGGCATCGGCAAGTCCATCAACGGCGGGTTCGGCATGGTGCTGGACGGCTCGGAGCGGGTGGACACCATCCTGCGTATGAGTATGCCCTGGGACACCATGGTGGGTGTGGCCCGGCGCAGTTGGGCCCGGAACGACAACGCCGTCACCACGGCCATGGAGTATAACCGCCTGTATGCGGGGCAGGATCATATCACCCTGCCCTATGCCGCGCCGGAGGACGACGACATCATCGCCGCCGTGCTCCACGGGGCCCGGTAAGGAGGGACCATGGGTACCTACATTACGAACATCGGCCTGCTGGCCACGCCCCGGGGCCATTCCGCCCGGCGAGGCACGCAGCAGGGAGACGTGACGCTGCTGCGGAACGCCTGGGTGGAGCTACATGGCGAGACCGTGGCCGCCGTGGGGCAGGGGACCCCTGCTCCGGCGGAGGGCGACCGGGTCATCGACGCCGGGGGACGGCTGGTGACCCCGGGACTGGTGGACGCCCATACACACCTGATCTTCGGCGGGTGGCGGCAGAATGAGCTGGGGCAGAAGCTCCGGGGCGTGCCGTATCTGGATATTCTGGCCCAGGGCGGCGGCATTCTCTCCACCGTTCGGGCCACCCGGGCGGCTACGGAGGAGCAGCTGGCGCAGAAGGCGGCGGAAGCTCTGGCGGAGATGCTGCGGATGGGTGTTACCACCTGCGAGGCGAAAAGCGGATACGGCCTGGACCCGGAGCAGGAGATGAAGCAGCTGCGGGTCATCCGGCGGCTGAAGGAAACGCAGCCGGTGGAGCTGGCGGCCACATTTATGGGGGCCCACGCCCTGCCGGAGGAATACCGGGGACGGCGGGAGGCATACATCCGCCTGCTGTGCCAGGAGATGATCCCCCGGGCGGCCCGGGAGGGATTGGCGGAGTTCTGCGATGTGTTCTGCGAGACGGGTGTGTTTACGGCGGAGGAGTCCCGGACCATTCTGGAGGCCGGACTGCGCCACGGGCTGCGGCCTAAGGTCCACGCCGACGAGATCGACGCCATCGGCGGCTCACAGCTGGCGGGAGAAATGGGCGCGGTCAGTGCGGAGCATCTGATCGTCTGCCCGCCGGAGGGCATCCGGAGTCTGGCCCGGGGGGGCACCGTGGCCTGCTGCCTGCCGGCCACCAGCTTCTATCTGGGGGCGGACTATGCCCCGGTTCGGGACATGGTGAATGCGGGGGTCCCGGTGGCGGTGGCCACGGATTTCAATCCCGGCTCCTGCCCCGGCAGCAGCCTGCAGCTGGCCATGAACATCGCGTGCCTGAAATACCGGATGACACCGGAGGAGGTGCTGACGGCGGTGACGCTGAACGCCGCCGCCGCCATCGGCCGGGCCGGAACCATCGGCTCCGTGGAGCCGGGGAAGCAGGCGGATCTGCTGCTGTGGAACGCGCCGGATCTGGACTATGTGTGCTATCGGTTCGGCAGCAACCTGGTGGGCACGGTGATGAAGAAGGGACAGATCGTGCATGAGGAGTAGGAGGAACGGAACATGATCTATATCAACGGAAACGACCTGACCATTGAACAGGTCATCGCCGTCTCCCGGCAGGGGGAGACGGTGGCCATCGCGCCGGATGCCAGAGAGCGCATCAACGCCGCCCGGGCCTATGTGGACCGGAAGCTGGCGGACAAGGCCGTGGTATACGGCCTGACCACCGGGTTCGGCAAGTTCTCCACGGTGTTTGTGCCGGAGGAGGAGACGGCCCAGCTGCAAAGAAATCTGATCATCTCCCACGCCTGCGGCATGGGGGAGCCTCTGGACACCCGGGTGGTGCGGGCGGCTATGCTGCTGCGGCTGAACGCCCTGGCCCGGGGCAATTCCGGCATCCGCCTGTCCACCATGGAGACGCTTTTGCAGATGCTGAACCGGGGGGTCCATCCGATCATCCCGGAGAAGGGGTCCCTGGGGGCCAGCGGCGACCTGGCGCCCCTGTCCCACATGGTGCTGGTGATGCTGGGCGAGGGCGAGGCGGAGTATCAGGGCCGGGTGATGCCAGGCCGGGAGGCCATGGCCGCCGCCGGCATCGACACCATCCAGCTGGCCGCCAAGGAGGGCCTGGCCCTGATCAACGGCACCCAGATCATGACGGCCATCGCCTGCCAGGCGGTATATGACGCCCGGGACCTGGCCAAAACGGCGGACATCGCCGCCGCCATGACCTGCCAGGCCCTGCACGGCATCCGGAAGGCCTTTGACCCCAAGGTACACGCCCTGCGGGGCCAGCCGGGGCAGATCACCACGGCGGAGAACCTGCGGCGGCTGCTGGAGGGCAGCGGGCTGTCCTTCGACCTGAATCCGGACAAGGTCCAGGATGCCTACGCCATTCGCTGCACGCCCCAGATTCACGGGGCCAGCCGGGACGCCATCGGCTATGTGTGGGACGCGGTAAGCCGGGAGATCAACGCCGTTACCGACAATCCCCTGATCTTTCCGGAGGAGGACGAGGTCATCTCCGGCGGCAATTTCCACGGGCAGCCGGTGGCCCTGGCCATGGACTTTCTGGGCATCGCCCTGGCGGAATATGCCAACGTGTCGGAGCGGCGGCTGGAGCGGCTGGTGAATCCGGCCCTGTCCGAGGGGCTGCCGGCCTTCCTGACGAAGCACGGCGGGGTGCACTCGGGCTTCATGATCGCCCAGTACGCCGCGGCGTCCATGGTGTCGGAGAGCAAGGTATACGCCCATCCGGCATCGGTGGACTCCATCCCGTCGTCGGCCAACCAGGAGGACCACGTCAGCATGGGCACCACCGCCGCCCGGAAGGCGCTGATGATCCTGGACAACAGCCAGAAGGTGCTGGGCATCGAGCTGTTTGCCGGGGCCCAGGCGGCGTGGCTGCGGGGCGAGGACGGACTGTCCCCGTCCACCCGGGCGGTGTACGACCGCATCCGCCAGGCGATCCCGCCGGTGGACCAGGACGTGGTGATGCACCCGCTGATGGTGCAGGCGGATGAGCTGGTGAAGGCTCACGCCATTTCCCGGGCGGCGGAGGCCGTCTGCGGAGAGCTGCAGTAAATTTTCCCCAGGGCGGGGCCTGTGGGCCCCGTCCCGGGAAGCGCATAAAAAGAGAGGATAGGGAGGAAAAAACATATGATGAAGCTTGTGGAATGCATCCCCAATTTCAGCGTCAGCCGGGAGCGGGACGAGGCCGCCTTCAACGCCCTGGTGGAGACCGCCCAGGCCGTGGCCGGGTGCACGGTGCTGGACGTGCAGTCCGACGGCACCCACAACCGGTGCGTGTTCACGCTGGTGGGGTCCCCGGAGGGCATCGGCGAGGCGGCGTTCCGGCTGGCCAAGCGGGCCATGGAGGTCATCGACATGACCAAACACCAGGGCGCTCATCCCCGGATGGGGGCCACGGACGTGATCCCCTTTGTGCCCACCATGGACATGACCGTGGAGGAGTGCGTGGAGCTTTCCCGGCAGGTGGCCCAGCGCATATGGGAGGAGCTGGAGATTCCCAGCTTCCTGTATGAGGAGTCGGCCACGGCTCCGGGGCGGGTGAACCTGGCCAAGATCCGGAAGGGGCAGTTCGAGGGAATGCCCGAGAAGCTGCTGGAGCCGGAATGGGCACCGGATTTCGGCCAGCGGAAAATCCACCCCACCGCCGGGATCATCGCCATCGGCGCGCGGATGCCGCTGGTGGCCTTCAACGTGAACCTGGACACGGACAACGTGGAGATCGCCAAGTCCATTGCCAAGGCCATCCGGGGCTCCTCCGGCGGGTTCAAGTTCTGCAAGGCCATCGGCCTGCTGCTGGAGGACCGGAACGTGGCCCAGGTGTCCATGAACATGGTGAACTATGAGGGGACGCCGCTGTACTACGCCTATGAGATGATCCGGGCCCTGGCAGACCGGTGGGGCGTGCGCATCATCGGCACGGAGCTGGTGGGTCTGACCCCGGCCAAGGCGCTGATCGACTGCGCGGAATACTATCTGAAGCTGGAAAACTTCGACTGCCACAAGCAGGTGATGGAGTATCACCTGGTGGGGATGGAATAAGGAGGACGCTATGCAGCTTGCTGAATTGACGGTGCGGGGGTTTGCGGACCTGCTGGGTTCCGACGCGCCCGCGCCCGGCGGCGGCTCCGCCGCCGCTCTGGCCGGGGCCTTGGGGGCGGCGCTGACCGCCATGGTAGGGTCCCTGACCGTGGGACGGAAGAAGTACGCCGAGTTTGACGGCCTGGCCCGGGAGACCCTGGAAAAGGCCCGGGACCTGGAGCACCGGTTCCTGGACGTGATGGAGCGGGACACGGAGGCCTTCAACGCGGTGTCCGCCGTGTTCGCCATGCCCAAGGGCACGGACCAGGAGAAGGAGGCCCAGGCCGCCGCCATGCAGGAGGCCCTGCAGGGCTGCACAAAGACGCCCTTTGAGATGATGGAGCTGTCTCTGGAGGCGCTGCGGCTGACGGATGGGCTGGTGGACCGGTCCAACGCCAGCGCCGCCAGCGACCTGGGCTGCGCGGCCCTGCATCTGGGGTCCGCCGTGCAGGGGGCGTGGCTGAACGTGCTCATCAACCTGGGGAGCATCCGGGACGCGGCCTTCGCCGCCCAGTACCGCACCCGAGGGCAGATCCTGCTGGACGAGGCCCTGCCTCTGTCCCAGCGGATCTATGGACGCATTCTGGAAATGATGGAATAAACGGGAAAAATCCCTCCGGCTTACACCGGAGGGATTTTTATCCGAAGCAATTTACTTTTCGCCGTACCAGCAGCGGACGAAGGCGGCCAGGCCCGGGATCAGGTCCTTGATCTGGTGGCCGGAGGTGTTGACGCACAGGTGGTACGTCTCCTTGGCGCCCCACTTGGAGTCGGCGAACATCTGACGGTACTGGGCGCGGTTCTTGTCCACCTGCTTCATGCGGCGGGCAATGTCATTGCGGGACAGGTGCTCCCCCTCCGGGGCCCGGTCGATGCAGCGCTGGATCTTGGACTCGGCGTTGGCATAGACGAACAGGTTCAGGGGATGATAGTCCTTCAGGATCACGTCGGCGCAGCGGCCCACGATGACGCAGTCCCCCTGCTTGGCGAAGTTCTCAATGATCTGCTGCTGGGCGGCGGCTACCTGGAAGCCCTGGTCCATGATCTGCACCGGGGGCATGGCGAAACGGTGGCCGATGGTCGTGGGGTAGGCGGCCTCGATGCACTTTTCAGAGATGTTGGCCACATACCGCTCATCGAAGCCGTGCTCCTTGGCGATGAGCTCGATGATCTCGTGATCGTAGCAATGGATGCCCAGCTCCTCGGCCAGGCGCTTGCCCAGCTCGCGGCCGCCGGAGCCGAATTCACGGCTGATGGTGATGATTTTCATGATATTTCCACTCCTCTCAAAGGATCAAAAGGTGACAGGTTTAATACTCATAGCAGCTGCCGCCCACGAACTCGCGGACGATGGAGTTGCGGGGAACATAGTGGGTGTGCAGCGGAGGAACCCCGCCCACCACCTTCATCAGGTCTGTCAGGCCGTGCTTTTCCAGGTACTCCGGCGTCAGCTCCTGGCGGAACTGGGGAATCTCGTTGAGGTATTTGGCCAGGATGCAGGGCTCGTAATCGTGGAAGGTGTCGATATGAATGGCGGCGTTGCCCTTGTGGGGCATGATGTAGTTGATCTCACCCCGGTCCACGCTCTCGGCCCGCTCCACGGTTTCCTGCAGGGAGTGGCCCCGGGTGTTATAGTCCCGGATCAGGCGGCGGGCCACCCGCAGCTGCTCGGGGCGGACGATTCTGTCGTCGTTGGTGATGATGCGGGTCCGGGGGGCCACATACACGCCGTTGGCGATGCCCCGAAGCTTGTCGAAGATCAGGGGATTGAGCATGTGGATGCCCTCGGCGATGACGATGCAGTCCTTTTCGCCCTGCATCTTCTTATAGCCGCCGGTGACGCCGTTTTTGAAGTCGTACCAGGGGATATCGGCCTCCATGCCGTCCAGCAGCTGGGAGATGCAGGTCAGCAGGGTGTCCACGTCCACGCAGTAGGGGGACTCCCAGTCCGTGGCCTCCGGGGGACGCTTATCCAGCGGCAGGAAGAAATTGTCCATACTCAGCAGGCACACCTTGACGCCCAGATTCTGCAGGTATTCCTGAAGCCGCATGGCGGTGGTGGTCTTGCCGGAGCCGGAGGGACCCGTCAGGGCAACCACAGGCTTTTCCTGGCGATTGGACAGGATCGCCGCCGCAGCGGCGCTGATCTTGTCGTGAAATACTTCCTCGCAGCGCAAAACGAACTGCGTCTCGTTGCGCATGGCGTAATTGATGTTTTCCAGGTCGATGACGCGCATTAACAGATGCTCCTCTCGTAAAATACTACCTATCCATCCTATAATACAGTACATTATACCACGAAGCGGCGGCGGCTGCAAGGGGGAAAAACCCACCGGCGGGCGGGGGATTCAATCCTGCCGGGTGAAGGACACGGAGTAGGCTCCCAGCACCTGGCGGCAGGGGATGGCGGCGGCGTTTTCCGCCGTCAGCGGCAGGCGGGGATAGGCGGTCCTGCTCCACGCCGTAGGCCATGACAAATTGCGTGATGTCCATGGGAGTATCTCCTCGTATAGCACAATTCCCCGGACGGCGCAACGGCTGCGCCGCCGGGGAGGCTTTTTCATTGGGGAAATTCCAGGCTTTTGCGGAAGCTGTTTTCTCCCAGGGATGTGATGTCCCCGGCTATGACCTGGTCGCCGCAGACAAAGAGGTTTGCCTGGACCCCCTGGGGAGCATCGGGATAGTTCAGCACCGTATAGGTATACCGGGTAACGGTCTTGCCGCCGCACCGGTCAAAGGGCAGGCCCAGTCCCTTTTGCAGGGCCGCATACTCCGCATGGGCGGACAGGTCCTCCGGCAGCAGGAGACTCAGCGTCTCCAGAGGCTCCGGCGTCACCTGCCAGCCCAGGCTCTCCAGATAGGCTACCCGGGCGGCATTGTCGGCGGCCTGTACCGGCTCCGTCCCGCCGCTGTCCCGCTGACAACCGGGAATCACAAACAGTAGCGTCAGGGCCGCCAGGACCCCCAGGGCGGCGGCTGCCAGCTGCCGCCGCTTCATGAATACCACCATACCATCACCTCGTACATTTCTTATTCCATTTTGCCCAAAACTATGCTATGCTTACGGAAGAAATTGCAGGAGGTGCAGATATGGAGCGGCTGGACAAAATCCTGGCCGGGACCGGACGGTGGTCCCGGCGGGAGGTAAAGGAGCTGGTGTGCCAGGGCCGGGTGCGGGTGGACGGACAGACCGCCCGGACGGCGGAGGAGAAGGTGGACCCGGAGGCGGCCGCCATCACCGTGGACGGCCAGCCGGTGGAGACGGAGCGGTTCGCCTATGTGATGCTGCACAAGCCCGCCGGGGTGCTGTCCGCCACCGAGGACACCCAACAGCAGACGGTGCTGGACCTGCTGCCCGGGGAGCTGCGGCGGCGGGGCCTGTCGCCGGTGGGGCGGCTGGATAAGGACACGGAGGGCCTGCTGCTGCTGACCAACGATGGACTCCTGGCCCACCGGCTGCTGGCTCCCAGGTCTCACGTGGACAAGGTGTACTATGCCCGGGTGGAGGGGGCGCTGGAGCCTGCCGATGCTGCGGCCTTCGCCGCCGGAATGACCCTGGGGGATGGACTGGAGTGCCTGCCCGCCGGGCTGGAGATTTTGTCGTCGGGGGAGTGCCTGGTGACCCTGCGGGAGGGGAAGTTCCACCAGGTGAAGCGGATGCTGGCGGCCCGGGGAAAGCCGGTGACGTACCTGAAGCGGCTGTCCATGGGTCCCCTGCGGCTGGACCCGGAGCTGGCCCCCGGGGCCTTCCGGATGCTGACGGCGGAGGAGAAAAAAGCTCTTGCGGACTGCCGGTAGAGGCGTTTATCGACATAACTGCAAAAAAATTTCCAGGAAATTTGTAGAAAAGATAAAAAAATACTTGCAAATCCGTGATTCTGACGATATAATAGGGGTAACGGCCTGACAGTTTGCACAAAATACCCACAGCCCAAATCATCGGCGGGAGGAACAAGAATGTCTGGAAGAATTTTTCAAAATGTTGTGCTGCAATTCAAGGAGACCACGGACCGCACCATCGGCGTTATCGACTCCGAGGGCACGGTGATCGCATGCAGCGAGCTCACCGGTATCGGCAAGAAGTGGACCAAATATGTGGAGCCTATCGCCGCGGCGGAGGGCAACTGCGTGACCATGGAGGGCAAGACCTTCAAGGCCATGCCCGGCTGGGGCACCCACTTTGACTATGCGGTTTTCACCAGCGGCGACGACAGCGTGGGACGCACCGTGTGCTCCATGGCCTGCGTGGCCCTGAACGCCGCCAAGGTCTATTATGAGGAAAAGCACGATAAGGGCTCCTTTATTAAGAACATCATCTCGGATAATATCCTGATCAGCGATATCTACATGCGGGCCAAGGAGCTGCATGTGGCGGCGGATGTGCCCCGGGGCGTGTTTGTCATCCGCCCGGTGGACGATCGGTCCGAGGCCATTCCCGTGGACGTGGTGCAGAATATGTTCCCGGACCGGCAGAACGACTTTGTCCTCAGCGTGGGCGATGACGACGTGGCCCTGATCCACCAGATGCCCGAGAACTCCTGCGGCAAGGACCTGGAAAAGGTGGCCGCTTCTATTGAGGAGGCCCTGCGGGTAGACGGCGAGAGCGTGGTGTTCGTGGGCATCGGCACCCTGGCACTGCATCTGCGGGATCTGGCCAAGGCGTATAAGGAGGCCCAGATCGCCATTGAGGTGGGCAAGGTGTTCGACACCGAGCGCTATGTCATCAACTATGAGAACCTGGGTATCGGCCGCCTGATCTATCAGCTGCCCACCACCCTGTGCGAGATGTTCCTGCAGGAGGTTTTCAAAAAGAACCCCATCGACGCTCTGGATCAGGAGACGCTGTTCACCATCTACAAGTTCTTCGAGAACAACCTGAACGTGTCCGAGACTGCCCGGAAGCTGTTTGTCCACCGGAACACCCTGGTGTACCGGCTGGAGAAGATCAAGAAGCTCACGGGGCTGGACCTGCGGGAGTTTGACGACGCCATCACCTTCAAGGTAGCCCTGATGGTGAAGAAGTACCTCACCAGCCGGGGAATCGATGCGTAAAATGCCATAAAAAATCCTGTCCCTGTGGGGACAGGATTTTTTGCGCCGTCTTACCGCCTCCAGGACGACAGAAGGTCCAGATGATCCCGCAGCTGCTCCTGGCCGCAGTAAATGTATACGGCCACCTGGCCGCCCCGGCCCAGGGCCGCCATCTGCCAGAGGCCCTCCGGCTCCCGGGCCAGAAGCACAAAGTCCAGCCCCGGATGCTCCAGGGTCTCATAGCTCCAGGACAGATTCACCAGCCGGTACTGCTCCATCTGGGCCTGGGCCACGGACCGGGCCATGGAGGGCAGCAGCAGGCGGAAATACATGGCCTCCAGCTGGGGCGCGTAGCAGCTTGCGCCGTTTTCCGGGCTGCGGGCTTGCTGGGTGACGGAATACCAGGCCGGGGCCAGCAGGGAATGCTCCCTGTAAGCCCGGGAATCGTGTCCGGAGGATGGGTCAAACAGGACCACCGGGGTGCTCTCCAGCTCCTGCAGCTCCACATAGGGCTGCCGGAAGTCCTCCAGGGGGACGCCCCGGCGCTCCATCCACTGTCCCGCCAGCAGCAGTGCCAGCAGGAAAACCGCCGCCAGGGAGATCATATTTTCCCACACGATCCTTCTGCTGGGTCCGGCGGAGGGCGGCATATCCATCCCCTGTCGCAGGGCCTGACAGGCCCGGCGCAGCAGTCCTGCGTTCCGGAAGCTTCTGCCGAATGCCACCCCCTGACACAGCAGCAGCACCAGAAACGTCGGGTCAAATACCCGCAGCCACACCAGCGGCAGACCGCCCCGGGCCGCCATGCCGCCGCTCCAGAACAGCAACAACCACACGGATACGGCGGCCAGGACCACCCCCAGCAGCAGACTGCTCCGCCAGGCCCGGCGCGCGGCCCGCTCCAGCCGCTCCAGGGAAAGGCCCCGGCTTTCGTGGTCGGAGTACAGCTCCACGGCGGCGGGGTCCGCCGTGTAAAACAGCCAGCACCCGGCGGGGGCCACGTTCAGGGCATACGACCAACCCGCCCTCCGATACAGCTCCCGCTGCTCCTCCGTGGGAGCCGTCCTGCCCCGGTCATAGGGCTCCAGGCGGAACCTGGTGCCGGGCACGCCGTCGGTGGTAAAGACCGCCCAGCTGCCGATGGACACCGGAAACAGCCCGGCGTTGGCCTGCTCCTCCAGCCAGGCCTCCAGCCCCCGGATGTCACAGGGGGATACCGGAAGTATTTTCCTCACTTTTCTTGCTCGGTCCATGCGCTCTCCTCCTCTCCGTCCTCCACGCAGGCCCTCAGCCGCGCCAGCTCCTCCCGGAAGGCGGCCCGGCCCGCGTCCGTGATCTGATAGCTGCGCTTGCGGCCCTGAATCTCCGTCTCCTGGATCAGGCCCTCCTCCTGGAACTTCCCCAGCAGGGTGTACAGGGTCCCGGGGCCCAGCCGCACCCGGCCGTTAGTTTTCCGCTCCACAAACTCCGTGATCTCGATGCCGCACATCTGTCCCCGCAAAAAGGACATCAGCACATAGAACATGGACTCAGTCAGAGTCCCCCGCTCCTTCATGGCGGCGCTCCACCTCCTTCCAGCGTTTTCCGGTTAATATCGCGCCGCGATATTGTATACTACCATTATAATATCGCTACGCGATATTGTCAAGGGCCCCGGAGCGTAAAAAAGCGTGCTGCCCGCAGGCAGCACGCTTTTTTTGGGATTAAATCAGTCCTTGCGCAGGAGGTTGCTGTCCTCAAAGTAGTCGATGCGCATGGCGTGACGCACATCCCGAAGGGTGGCGGCGGCAGTGCGGCGGGCCGTCTCGCTGCCGACGCGGAGGATCTCATACACGTCGGGCAGACGCTTCTCCCAATCCTCCCGGCGCTGGCGGATGGGGGCCAGCTCCGCCTGGAGGACATTGTTCAGGAACTTCTTGACCTTCACATCCCCCAGGCCGCCCCGCTGATAGTGGGCCTTCAGCTCATCCAGCCCGCTGTATTCCGGCAGGAACTCCGGGAAATACTCTGGGCGGCAGAAGGCGTCCAGATAGATGAAGACGGGGTTCCCCTCGGTGTGGCCGGGGTCCTCCCGGCGCAGGTGGGTGGGGTCGGTGAACATGGACATGACCTTGGTGCGGATATCCTCGGGACTGTCGGACAGATAGATGCAGTTGCCCAGGGACTTGCTCATCTTGGCCTTGCCGTCGATACCCGGCAGGCGCAGACACGCCTGGTTCTTGGGCAGGATGATCTGGGGGTCCACCAGGGTGTCGCCATAGACGGCGTTGAACTTGTGGACGATCTCCTTGCACTGCTCCAGCATAGGCAGCTGATCCTCGCCCACGGGGACGACGGTGGCCCGGAAGGCGGTGATGTCCGCCGCCTGGCTGATGGGATAGCAGAAGAAGCCCACGGGGATGCTGGCCTCAAAGTTGCGCATCTGAATCTCCGCCTTGACGGTGGGGTTGCGCTGGACCCGGGACACGGTGACCAGGTTCATATAATAGAAGGTCAGCTCCGTCAGCTCCGGGATCATGGACTGGATGAACAGGGTGGATTTCTCCGGGTCCAGGCCGCAGGCCAGATAGTCCAGAGCCACGTTCATGATGTTCTGGCGGACTTTTTCCGGGTGCTCGGCGTTGTCGGTAAGGGCCTGGGCGTCGGCGATCATGATATAGATCTCGTCGAACTTGCCGGAGTTCTGAAGGGCCACGCGCTCCTTCAGGGAGCCCACATAGTGGCCCACGTGCAGGCGGCCGGTGGGCCGGTCGCCGGTGAGGATGATCTGTTTCATATAACGCTCCTTCTGCGGCGCTTCAAAGGGGGAAAGCGCCGGGTATTTTTCCTTATTATAAGCGCTGGCGGCTGCTTCGTCAACATTTTTGCCGCCGGAGAGGGGAATTTTCCCGGAAAACCGGGGTTGACAAACCCTGGCAGAGCGGGTACAATATCCTTGATTTTCGCAAAAGACTGCGAAGGGAAAAAGACGGAGCAGGTCCCCCTGAAGAGAGCCGGCGGCTGGTGCGAGCCGGCGGAGGCGCTCCGTTGTACTGGCCCCGGAGTTTCCCGCCTGAACAGGGCGGGACGATCGCGCCCCGTTACAGGCGCCCCGAGCGCGAAGTGTAAGACTCCGCGGAAGCAGGGTGGTACAGCGAGTGATTTCGCCCCTGACCGTGTTATGCGGTCGGGGGATTTTTTTTGTCATATTTATCATCAGAAGGAGAAAAGCATATGAAGTACGATTTTGCCGCCATTGAGAAAAAGTGGCAGAAGCGGTGGGAGGAGACCAAGCCCTATGCCGCCGTCACCGGGGACAAGCGCCCCAAGTTCTACGGGCTCATCGAGTTCCCCTATCCCTCCGGTCAGGGCCTGCACGTGGGTCATCCCCGGCCCTTTACCGCCATGGACATCGTCACCCGGAAAAAGCGCATGGAGGGCTACAACGTCCTGTTCCCCATCGGGTTTGACGCCTTCGGCCTGCCCACGGAGAACTACGCCATCAAGAACCACATCCACCCGGCCATCGTCACCAAGCAGAACATCGCCAACTTCACCAGCCAGCTGAAAATGCTGGGCTACGGCTTCGACTGGGACCGGGTGGTGGACACCACGGATCCCAACTATTATAAGTGGACCCAGTGGATCTTCCTGCAGATGTTCAAGAAGGGCCTGGCCTATAAGACCACCATGCCCGTGAACTGGTGCACCAGCTGCAAGTGCGTGCTGGCCAACGAGGAAGTTGTCAACGGCGTGTGCGAGCGCTGCGGCAGCGAGGTCATCCGCAAGGAAAAGAGCCAGTGGATGCTGAAGATCACTGCCTATGCCCAGCGCCTGCTGGACGATCTGGAGGACGTGGACTTCATCGAGCGGGTGAAGATCCAGCAGCGCAACTGGATCGGCCGCTCCACCGGCGCGGAGATCACCTTCGACACCAACGTGGGCGACCGGGTCACGGTGTACACCACCCGGGCCGATACCCTGTTCGGTACCACCTATATGGTCATCTCCCCGGAGCACCCCCTGCTGAAGGAGTGGCAGCCCAAGATTAAGAATTGGGACGCCGTGGCCGCCTATCAGGAGGAGGCTGCCCACAAGTCCGATTTTGAGCGGGGCGAGCTGAACAAGGAAAAGACCGGCGTCCGGCTGGAGGGCATTGAGGCCATCAACCCCGTGACCCACAAGCCCCTGCCCCTGTTCGTGTCCGACTATGTCCTCATGGGCTACGGCACCGGCATCGTCATGGGCGTTCCCGGCCACGACCAGCGCGACTGGGAGTTTGCCACGAAGTTCGGCCTGCCCATCATCGAGGTGGTCAAGGGCGGCGACGTCACCAAGGAGGCCTTTGTGGCCAAGGACGACAGCGCCGTGATGGTGAACTCCGGGTTCCTCAACGGCATGACCGTGAAGGAAGCCATCCCCGCCATGAAGAAGTATGTGGTGGAGCAGGGCTTCGGCAAGGAGAAGATCAACTATAAGCTCCGGGACTGGGTGTTCTCCCGCCAGCGGTACTGGGGCGAGCCTATCCCCCTGGTCCACTGCGGCAAGTGCGGCTGGGTGGCCCTGCCGGAGGAGCAGCTGCCGCTGGTCCTGCCCCAGGTGGAGAGCTATGAGCCCACCGACGACGGCGAAAGCCCCCTGAGCAAGATGACCGACTGGGTCAACACCACCTGCCCCTGCTGCGGCGGTCCCGCCAAGCGGGAGACCGATACCATGCCCCAGTGGGCCGGCTCCAGCTGGTACTTCCTGCGGTATATGGACCCCCACAACGACAAGGCCCTGGCCAGCAAGGAGGCCCTGGAATACTGGAGCCCCGTGGATTGGTACAACGGCGGCATGGAGCACACCACCCTGCACCTGCTGTACTCCCGGTTCTGGCACAAGTTCCTGTATGACATCGGCGTGGTGCCCACCAAGGAGCCCTATGCCAAGCGCACCAGCCACGGCATGATCCTGGGCGAGGGCGGCGAGAAGATGTCCAAGTCCCGGGGCAATGTGGTGAATCCCAACGATATCGTGGCCCAGTACGGCGCGGATACCATGCGCCTGCACATCATGTTCATCGGCGATTTTGAAAAGGCTGTCACCTGGTCCAACGAGGCCGTGAAGGGCTCCAAGCGGTTCCTGGACCGCTGCTGGAACCTGATGGACCTGGCCCAGGACAGCGACGAAATTTCCGAAAAGAACGAGGCCCTGATCCACAAGACTATCAAGAAGGTCACCGCCGATATCGACGACCTGAAGATGAACACCGCCATTGCCGCCCTGATGGCCATGGTCAACGAGTTCTATTCCTCCGGCCTGACCCGTGGCGACCTGCAGCAGCTGATGCTGCTGCTGTCCCCCTTCGCGCCCCACATGGTAGAGGAGATGTGGGAGCTTACCGGCTATGCCGCCAAGACCGGCAAAATGGCCATGCAGATGCCCTGGCCCACCTATGACGAGGGCAAGACCGTGGACACCCATGTGGACATGGCCATCCAGGTCAACGGCAAGCTCAAGGGCGCCGTCACCGTCCCCGCCGGCAGCGGCCAGGAGACCGTCATGGCCGCCGCCATGGAGCTGGACAAGGTCAGAAAGGCCGCCGAGGGCATGACCGTGGTAAAGACCATCCTGGTGAAGGACAAGCTCATGAACCTGATCGTCAAGCCCGCGAAATAATCGGAATCGTAAAAAATGTTGGAAAACGGCTTGACAAGGCAGGGCCTACACAGTATAATGCTATTGTTAAAGTCATGTCCAATGGCTCTTAAAGAGTATCCTGGATCGAGCCGGATACATCGGAGGGAGGGAAAATAGATGTCCGAAGTCCACGTCAAGGAAGGCGAGTCCCTGGACAGCGCTCTGAAGCGTTTTAAGAGAAGCTGCGCCAAGGCAGGCGTCCTGGCTGAAGTGCGGAGAAGAGAGTGCTACGAAAGCCCCAGCGTCAAGCGCCGCAAGAAGTCCGAGGCTGCCCGCAAGAACAGAAACAAGAGGTATTATTAATCGTCTCAAAAAGCGTGCTGGACGTTGTGTTCAGCACGCTTTTTACCGATTCAGGGGACAAAGCTCCTTTTGGAGGGGAGTTATTCTGACAGGCGGCCCGGCATGCCGGTGTATCTGCGAAGTCGGAGGTATAAAATGTCATTGCAGCTGAACATCCGGAAATATGAGGAAAAAGATTTTGAGCGCCTGTGTCAGGTCCACGATCCGGCCCGGAAAAGTGAGCTGGAGTATGCCGGCCTGCCGGCGGCCTTTCTGCCGCTGTCCATCGCCGCGGAAAGAGAGGGCTTGTTTGAATATCAGGTCTATGTGGCCAAGGATAAGGGACTGGTGGTGGGCTTCATAGCATTTTCGGACACGGAGCTGGCGTGGCTTTATGTGGACCGGAGCTGCGCCCGGCAGGGAGTCGGGTCAGAGCTGATGCGTTTTGCGCTGGAGAGAGTGCAGGATGACGCGGAGATCGAAGTTCTGGACGGGAATGAACCGGCTCTGGCTCTGTATGCCAAATTCGGATTTACCACGGTCCGGATGGTGACAGGCGTAATGCCCGGAAATGAAAGCTTTCCGGTGACCGTACATGTGCTGGAGCGGCAATAATCGTGCGCGGCTTATAAAAAGGGAATCCTTCCGTTTGGGTACGATGTATCGAAACGGAGGGATTTTATCTTTCCCCGGCGAACAGCGGCTCCAGAAGGTCCTCCACCTCCGGCAGCATCACCAGGGCGTCCCGGATGCCCAGCTGACGGGCCAGGTCCAGCTTCCGCCGGAGGGTCCGGGCGTCGTCAAAGAGGACGAAGTGGGTCTGCCCCTGCCGGGTCAGGGTGAAATACCGGGCGCACAGGGCGTCGGAATAGAAGGTGGGGCGGCCTGCGGCCAGGGCCTCCAGCTGGGGAAGGGTCAGGGGCGTGCCCTGACCTCCGGGGCAGGGGAGGGGGAAGTCCATGGCCAGCCGCTGCAGGTCCAGGGCCAGGTGCTCCGCCCCGTATTGGTCCACCGCCTGGGTCAGCCGGCCCTCCAGCGTGCCGCCGGACAGGGCGGTGCACAGCAGTATCGTCGCCCCGGCGACGGGGCAGTGCTCCGGAACATACAGGGTCCGGCCGCAGGAGGCCAGCAGGGGAGAAAGCGCCTCCAGCAGGGCCAGACGGTCCGGCCGGGCAGGCGGGTCAAAGTCCGCCGCCGCCCCGGCGTAGCCCCGCCGCAGGCAGGTCCGGGCAATCTGCCGGGCCAGGCGGTCCGGTTCCTCCACCGGCGGACAGTCCCAGTCCGACAGCACCATCAGCCCGCCCCGCAGAGCGGGCGGAAGCGGCGCGGCCAGCAGCTCCGAGCCGGGGCCCAGACGATAGGCCACGTGGGCCAGGCGCGGCGTCACGGCCCGGGCCCGGGTCAGACGGTCCGGCGTGGCGGCAAGATACAGCGGCATGGAGATCCCCCCTTGCGTTCCCATGAAAAAAATGCTACACTATAGCCAAAGCTATGAGAAAGGGAACTGGTGTATGCGCATTTCTCTGGTGCCGGACGGGGTATACGAAAGCTATCAGCAGATCACGCCGGAGCTGCTGCAGAGCAGGGGCATCCGGCTGCTGCTCAGCGACCTGGACTATACCCTGGCCCCCAAAAGCGTGTCCCGCCCCGACCAGGCGGTGCGCGATTGGCTCTGCCGCATACAGGCGGCGGGGATCCGGGTGATGATCCTGTCCAACAACCGCAGCCCCCGGCGGGTGGAGCAGTTCTGCCGCGACCTGGGGATCACCTATGTGGGCCACGCCAAAAAGCCGCAGACGGCGGGTTTTCGCCGGGCCATGGACCAGGCGGGGACCGACCCCGCCCACACGGCCATGCTGGGGGATAAGCTGCTGACGGATATGCTGGGGGCCAACCTCAGCGGCGTCACGGCCCTGATGGTGGAGCCGGCCGGCGGGGCCAGGACCCCGTGGCAGAAGGTGCTGCATGCCCTCCAGGCCCCCTGGAAGCATTTAGCCGGTGGCGTTCACCGGATCTGAAAGGAGTTTTGATTATGAACCATTTTGCGAAAATTGCGGAAAAGCTGTCTGCCTATGAGCTGGACGGTATGCTGCTGACCTGCGAGGCCAACCGCTTCTATGCCTCCGGCTTCCACTCCACCGGCACCGACGGCGTGGCCCTGGTGACCCGGGAGGGGAACTTCTATTTCACCGACTCCCGCTATATCGAGGCCGCCCACAACAAGGTGCAGGACGCCGAGATCGCCATGACCGACGCCGCCCACCCCTATGTGGACCTGATCAACGCCGCCATGGAAAAGACCCATGTGCAGAAGCTGGGCTTTGAGGATGCTTACATGACCGTGGCGGACTATCGCCACTATTCCGAGAAGCTGCACTGCCAGCTGGTGCCCGCCACGGAGCTGCTGATCTCCCTGCGCCAGAGCAAGGACGAGGAGGAGATCCAGCGGATGATCGCCGCCCAGCGCATCGCCGAGGCCGCTCTGGACCAGATTGTTAAAGAGATCAGGCCCGGCGTCACCGAGAAGGAGATCGCCGCCCGGCTGCAGTACCTGATGCTGGCCGGAGGCGCGGAGAATATGTCCTTTGACCCCATCGTGGCCAGCGGTCCCAACGGCAGTATGCCCCACGCCGTGCCCACCGACCGGAAGATCCAGGACGGCGACTTCGTGACCATGGACTTCGGCTGCATCTATCAGGGCTACTGCTCCGACATGACCCGCACCGTGGCCGTGGGCCGCGTCACCGAGGAGATGGAGAAGGTCTACAACGTCGTGCTGCAGGCCCAGCTGGCGGGCATCGCCGCCGCCAAGGCCGGCGCCACCGGCCACGACGTGGACGCCGCCGCCCGGAAGGTCATCGAGGACGCCGGTTACGGTCCCTATTTCGGCCACAGCTTCGGCCACAGCGTGGGCGTGGAAATTCACGAGTCCCCCAATGCCACCCCCGCCAACAACAAGCCCCTGCCTCTGGGAGCCGCCGTGTCTGCCGAGCCCGGCATCTATCTGCCCGGCCGCTTCGGCGTCCGCATCGAGGACGTGGTGGTGCTGCAGGAGGGCGGCTGCCAGGATATCACCCTGGCCAAGAAGGACCTGCTGATTCTGTAAGAGACCGATTTTTCGGGAAAACCGGGAAAAAATCCCGTCTGGCTCTTGCAATAGCGCCTATTATCGTGTAAAATAATAGAGCTGTACAGGCAAATTTTTGAATACGAGGAAATACTCCCGTTGAGGATTATTTTCTCATGACATGGGAGGATACACATATGGCAACCATTACCGCCGGCGATTTCCGTAACGGTAAGACCTTTGAAATGGACGGCAAGATCATGCAGGTCGTGGAATTCCAGCACGTCAAGCCCGGCAAGGGCGCGGCCTTCGTGCGCACCAAGATGAAGAACATCGTCACCGGCGCCGTCACCGAAACTTCCTTCAACCCCACCGCAAAGTTCGAGGAAGCCTTCGTGGAGCGCAAGGACATGGCTTACAGCTATAACGACGGCGACCTGTATTACTTCATGGACCAGGAGACCTTCGACATGGTGCCCCTGGGCAAGGACCTGCTGGGCGATGCGTTCCGCTTCATCACCGAGAACACCGTGTGCAAGGTGCTGAGCTATAAGGGCAGCGTGTTCGGCCTGGAGTGCCCCAACTTTATGGACCTGGAGGTCACCGAGACCGAGCCGGGCCTGGCCGGCAACACCGCCACCAACACCCTGAAGCCCGCCACCGTGGAGACCGGCGCCGAGGTGAAGGTGCCCCTGTTCATCAACATCGGCGACAAGATCACCATCGACACCCGCACCGGCGAGTACCTGGGCCGCGCCAAGTAAGGACTGCGGCTTTCCCACCACCACCCATATCAGGAAAGGAGCATGAACATGGAAATTTCTGAGAAGGTAGCTTATCTGAAGGGCCTGGCCGAGGGCCTGGCGCTGGACAGCGACACCAAGGAGGGCAAGCTCATCGCTGCCATCATCGACGTGCTGGACGACATGGCGGAGAAGTTCGTGGACCTGGAGGACGAGTTGTGCGACGTGGAGGACGGTCTGGATGCCGTCAGCGACGATCTGTCCGACGTAGAGCAGGCCCTCTACGAGCTGGATGACGACGTGGACGAGGATGAGGATGAGGACTACGACGATGACGACGAGTCCTATTTCGAGACCACCTGCCCCGTGTGCGAGGAGGAGATCGTCTTCGACGAGGATACCCTGGAGAGCGGCGAGATCCGCTGCCCCAACTGCGGCGAGAAGCTGGAGTTCGATCTCAGCGACCTGGCCAACGCCCAGGACGACGAGGACCAGGAGTAAGCCAAAACAGTTCAAAAAAGCGTGCTGCCTGTGGGCAGCACGCTTTTTTTCAGGAATCGGAGCGGTAGTCACTCCCGGTACAGGGGGCCGCTGATGTCCACCTGGCCGAAGGAGGCGGCCACCTGGCCGTCCAGCAGCAGCTGGACCCGGTCCACGCCGTTGGCGGAGCACAGGGAGTTCACCAAGCCCCGGACCAGCAGCTGCTGGGCCTCCAGGCCCTCCGGCAGCAGGGACACGTCCGACCGGGGCAGATTCAGATAGCAGGTGCCGCTTTCCACCCGGACCGTCAGCATCTGGAAGCCCTCCGGCAGCAGAGGGGACAGACTCTCGGTCTGGGGGCCCTCCATCAGGGCGGACATGATGGCCTCCACGGCGCTGTCGCCCTCGTGAAGGGTCAGGGTCCGGGATTCCGACGTCAGTAGGCCGCTTTCCCGGGCGGGGAAGAACAGGCGCACCCCCAGGGTGCGGGTCACGTCGTCCTCGCTGGTCATCAGCACCTCCCGGGACTGCAGCAGGCTGTGGGTCCGATAGGCCAGGTCCTGGCCCTCCACGGTGATGCGGACCACGGAGATGCCGGGCAGCTGGGACAGGGTCAGGGTGACGCAGTAGTCGGCGATGGTCAGGTCGATGCCGGACAGCTGCTCATACCCCTGGGAGAAGTCCACCAGGGCCATGCCGCCGGTAAGCTGGCAGCTGCGCAGCGTCACCCCCTGGGGGATGGGCGTGCGGTAGCCCGGCCCGGTGCACGCCCCCAGCAGCTGCTCCAGAGCCGCCTGGGCCTGCTGGTCCACGGTGAGGCTTTTCCGCTCCGACCAGTCCACGTCCACGGCGGAGATGGCGTCGCCCCCCGGGGCGCCGGACAGGCCGTAGATCCGGAAGGTCTGTTTGGGCGTCCGGCGGCTGGCGGCGCAGCCGGTAAGCAGCAGCGCCAGACACAGCAGCAGGAGAAAGATCCGTTTTTTCATTCGTCCGCCTCCTCTCGCCGGGCCAGGGGCAGCTCCACGATGAACACGGTGCCGCTGCCGGACTGCCGGTGCTGGGCCCGGATGGAGCCGCCCCGGCGGCGCACGGTGTCGCTGACGATGCTTAGCCCCAGACCCGTGCCGCCCACGGCGCGGGAACGGTTCTTGTCCACCCGGTAAAACCGCTCGAATACGTGCTCCATGTCCTCATCGGGGATGCCGATGCCGTTGTCCTCCACGGAAATGACCACGGTGTCGCCGACGGTTTTCAGGGTGGTGTGGACAAAGCCCATGGAGCCGGAATACTTGATGCCGTTTTCCATGAGGTTATAGAGGATCTGGTGGATGTCGTCCTCAGTGGCCCGGACCACGGCGTCCTCGTCCGTCTCATAGGTCAGGGTGACCTCCTTTTCCCGGGCCACCACCCCCAGCATACGGACCACCCGCTCCAGCACCCGGGACACGGACACGGGATAGGCCGCGTCCTGGATGCCGCTGTCCAGCCGGGTCAGGCGCAGCAGGTCCTCTGTGATGCGGCTGAGCCGCTGGGCCTCCCGGCCGATATCCTCCACAAATTCCCGGGTGGTGTCGGCGTTCATGTCCTCCGTCTGGAGGATGGAGTCCGTCAGCAGACGGATACCGGCCAAGGGCGTTTTCAGCTCGTGGCTGGCGTCGGACACAAAGCGGCGGCGGGCGGCCTCGGTGGTCTGCAGGCGGTCCGTCAGGCTGTTGAACTCCGTGGCCAGCTGGGCGATTTCGTCATTTCCCCGGACGAAGGCCCGATGGCTGTAGGCCCCCTCCCGGACCTGACGGATGGCCTGGAGCAGCTCCCGGATCTTCCGGGTGAAGGCCCGGGACAGCAGGGCGCTGAGGGCCGCCACCAGAACGCCGATCAGCAGGGAGATGCGGGTCAGGTTGGTCTGGAAGCTTTGCAGCAGCTCCGCCTGCTGGGTGTCGTATTCATAGGCGTACACCGCGCCGATGATGCGGTTGCGGTATACCACCGGGGAAGCGCCCCGGCTTAAAAAAGCATGGCTGTCATACCGGCAGTAGAAGGCGTCGCTGCCGTCCAGAGCCTGGACGATCTCGGTATACATGGCGTACATGCCCTTGGCGCTGCCGCCCTCCCGGGTGTCGAACAGGATGCGGCCGGAGGTATCCGTCACCAGCAGGCGGGATACGCCGGTCTCCTCCACCGAGGCCAGGGCCTGGCCCACGTTTTCCTCCGTCAGCTCCGGCAGGCCCGACAGGGCCGATTCCACCATCTTGACGCTGCTTTTCATGGCCGTCTCCTTGGTCCGGAACACCAGACTCTGGGACACCAGCAGCGGATAGGTGTTCAGCAGCACCAGCACCGCCAGGATGATGAGGATATAGCTCATGCTGAACTTAAACTGTAGGCTGGTTTTCCCCCGCAAAATAGTAACCCACTCCCCACTTTGTCATGATGTATTCCGGCTCCGCCGGGACCCGCTCCAGCTTCTCCCGCAGGCGGCGGATGTGCACGTCCACGGTGCGGTAGTCCCCGGCGTAGGAATAGCCCCACACCAGGTTCATCAGGCTTTCCCGGCTATAGACACGCCGGGGATTTTTCATCAGCAGCTCGATCAGGTCGTATTCCTTGGCCGTCAGGTCGATGGTGCGGCCGTCCCGGATGGCCACCCGCTGCTCGGTATCCAGGCTCAGGTCCCCCGCCGTCAGCAGGGTGGGATTGCGGCCCGGCCGGGCGGAACCCCTGGCCCGGCGCAGCAGGGCCTTGATCCGGGCCTTCAGCTCCAGGATGTTGAAGGGCTTGGTCACATAGTCGTCGGCCCCGCAGGCAAAGCCCATGAGCTTGTCCGCGTCCTCGCTGCGGGCGGTGAGCATGATGATGGGCACGTCGGAAAACTCCCGGATCTTCATGCAGGCCTCGCTGCCGGACAGCTGGGGCATCATCAGGTCCAGGATGATCAGGTCCAGGCTCTCCCGCCGGGCCAGCTCCACGGCTGCGGCCCCGTCATAGGCGGTGAGCACCTGATAGCCCTCGTTTTCCAGGTTGAATTTGATGCCCTTGACCAGCAGCTGCTCGTCGTCTACTACTAAAATTTTCATGGTTCCTCCTCTGCGGTGATCTGGGGGCGGATGGCTTCCAATATGCCGGGTCCCAGGCCCTTGACCTCCAGGAGTCCGTCCACAGAGGCGAAGGGGCCGTTGGCCTCGCGGTATTCCACGATGCGCTGGGCCAGCACCGGGCCGATGCCGTCCAATGTTTCCAGCTGGGCGGCGGTGGCCGTGTTGATGTTCAGGGGGCCGGACTGGGGCTCCTGGGGACCGGCGTCGTCCCGCTGGGTGGTGACGGTGTACCCCTCGGACCGGGGGCGGCCGGTGAAGAACAGCGCCGCTGCCGCCGCCGCAAACAGAAGCGTCAGGACCAGCAAAAATATTTCCGTTTTTGTAACTTTTCCCATAGGCTCTGTTGTTGACTCCCTGTTGGATTTTGCTTATAATGAGAGGTGATAAGCAGGGATCGGGCACGCTGTCCCTTATCCCACCACCATTATAGCATAGATGGAGAAAAAGAAAATGAAAATTCGCCGGTTTTTATCTGTTTTTTTGCTGACGCTTCTGCTGACGGGCCTGTTCTGCGTGCCCCAGGCCAGTGCGGTGGACCTGCCCCAGGTGAACGCCAAGGCGGCCCTGCTGATGGACTATGAGTCCGGGCGGATGCTGTACGGCCTCAACGAGCGGGACACCGAGTATCCCGCCAGCATCACCAAGGTCATGACCGCCCTGCTGACCCTGGAGGCCGTGGACCAGGGGGTGCTGACCCTGGACCAGCAGGTGGCGGCGCCGTCCCTGGTCAACGACATGGACCCCACCGGCAGCTCCGCCGACATCAAGGAGGGCGAGGTGCTGACGGTGGAGCAGCTGCTGTACTGCATGATGCTGGTGTCCGCCAACGAGGCGGCCTGCATCCTGGCGGAGACGGTGGCCGGATCCCAGGACGCCTTTGTGGCCCTGATGAATCAGCGGGCCCAGGAGCTGGGCTGCACCGGCACCCACTTCGTCAATCCCAACGGCCTGCATGACCCCAACCACTATTCCACCGCCTGGGACATCTATCTGTTCACCCGGGAGGCCATGAAAAACGAGACCTTCATGAAGATCTGCGGCACCGCCTCCTATGTGGTGCCCGCCACCAACATGTCCGAGGAGCGGGAGCTGTACACTACCAATTCCCTGATCTCCAACTGGCGGATCATGGGCTATCAGTACGACGGAGCCGACGGCATCAAGACCGGCTCCACCGAGGAGTCCGGCTATTGCCTGGTGTCCACCGCCAAGCGCAGCGGCCGCCGTCTGGTGGCAGTGGTGCTGGGCTGCAAGGGAAACGGCGCCACCGTGGAGAGCTTCTCCGAGTCCGCCAAGCTGTATAACTGGGCATATAACAACTTTTCCATGCGCCAGGTGGCGGCCACCGACGAGCTGTACCGCCAGCCGGTGGCTCTGTCCAAGCAGACGGACACGGTGATGCTGTATCCGGCCCAGAGCGTGGAGGCCTTCCTGCCCAAGGACGCCAAGGATGAGGACATCCGCAAGAGCGTCACCCTGAAGGAGGACGTGGTCAACGCCCCCGTCACCGCCGGGCAGGAGCTGGGCACCCTGACCATTACTTATAACGACCAGGTGTGCGCCGAGGTGCCGCTGCTGGCCCAGGCGGACGTGTCCGCATCACGGTTCCTGGTGGCCAAGGCTGCCGTGGAGGCATTTTTTGCCAAGACGTGGGTGAAGCTGGCGCTGGTGGCCGTTGTGGTGCTGGTGATCGTGTTCATTCTGTGGCTGAAGCTGGGCCGCCGCAGCCGGCGGTACGGCAGCCGGGGCGGGAAGCGCCGCCAGCGCCGGGCCTATCGGGGCCGCCGCCGCTGGTGAGCCATGGAGCCGCTGAAGATTCTGTATGAGGACGCCCACCTGGTGATCTGCTGCAAGCCCGTGGGGGTGCTGTCGGAGGACAGCGAAAGCGGCCGGTGTATGCCGCAGCTGCTGCGGGAGCACTACCTGGCCCAGGGGCAGAAGAACCCCTATATCGCCACGGTGCACCGGCTGGACAAGATCACCGGCGGGGTCATGGTGTTCTCCCGGCGGCGGGAGGTCACCGGAAAGCTCACCGCCGCCATGCAGGCCCACGAGCTGGTGAAGGAATATCTGGCGGTGCTGCGGGGCCATCCGCAGGAGTCTGCCGCCACCCTGACGGATCTTCTGTTCCGGGACGCCGGGCGCAACAAGAGCTATGTGGTGAAGCGTCCCCGGAAGGGCATCCGGGAGGCCAGCCTGGAATACCGGGAGCTGTCCCGGACGGAGGAGCTGTCTCTGGTGCGGGTGCGGCTGCACACCGGACGCACCCACCAGATCCGGGTGCAGTTTTCCTCCCGGGGGCTGCCGCTGCTGGGGGATATCCGATACGGCAGCAAGGACCCCAACTGCACGGCGGCCCTGTGGTCCTGCCGCCTGGCCTTCCGCCATCCGGTCACCGGCAGAGCGGTGGACGTGTTCTGCCCGCCGCCCCGGGCATACCCCTGGGATCTGTTTCCGGCGGTGGAGGGCTGACCGAAAAGCGAACCAACGGAATGGAGGATTTTTATGGCCTATACGGTGGGTGAAATGGCAAAACGGGTGGGGGTGCCTGCCTCCACGCTGCGATATTATGACAAGGAGGGGCTGCTGCCCCAAGTGGAGCGCTCCCCCGGGGGGATCAGGGTGTTTCAGGAGTCGGACTATGAGTGGCTGCGGATGATCGGCTGCATGAAAAAGGCGGGAATGTCCATTCGGGACATCCGGCATTACATCCAGCTGTCCGCCCAGGGGGACGATACCATCAGCGACCGGCTGGAGATGTTCCGGAACCAGCGGGAGGTGCTGTGCCGCCGGATCGAGGAGATGCGGCACACCCTGGAAACCGTGGAGTACAAATGCTGGTTTTATGAGACGGCCAGGGAGGCCGGAACCGTGCAGGCTCCCAAGAGCATGACGGAGCAGGAGATCCCGGAGCGCTTCCGGACCATCCGGCGGGAGCTTAAGGGAGAATAACAGAAAAATAGCGAGCGCCTCCGGCCTTTTCGGCCAGAGGCGCTTTGTTATGTGCGCAGCTTGAAGGTTCTGGGGGCCAGGTGATAGGCCAGCAGCAGGGCCGCGGCCACATACACGGCGGCAAAGACGATCATGCCGATGCCGAAGGCCATCGTTGCCCCGTGGACGTTGGCGTAGATCATGTAGCAGACAAAATAGGTCAGGCCCGTGATCAGGCGATAGCCGAAGCTGGTGTTCTCCAGCCCGGCGGTGTAGGGCTGCAGCAGGTAGTACAGCACCAGGTAATGCACCGAGAAAAACACGGACATGGCCAGAATGGCCAGGGGCAGCACCAGATAATCCGTGGGGGTGTCCGTGCCGCCGCTGCACAGCAGAAGCAGGGGAAGCCCCAGGGCGATGACGGCGGTGGGCAGCAGGTTGATGGCCGTCAGGGATTTCAGTCGGGCCGTGAAAATGCCCAGGATGACCCGGGGCTGCCGGTAAAACCGGTAGGACAGCATACTGCTGTCGCAGTTGAAGAACAGGATCTGGGTCACGGTATTGCCCCGGTTGATGAAGTACATCAGAAGCAGCATCATCGGCAGCGCCGGAACCAGTGCGCCGTTGATGGCGGCGGCTATCTCCGGCAGCGCCAGACAGGCGGCGCAACCCAGGGCCAGCGCGGCCCCGGCAATAACGGCGGTGCGCCGGGCCGGACGCATCAGAAGCCGGTAATTGCGGCGCACAAACAGTTCGTTGAACCGGGCGCAGCCGGTTTTCCGGCTGTCCGGGCCTGCGTCCAGGGTCAGCTTGCTCTGATACTGGGCCTGGGTCTCCCGGGCCGCCGCCTGGAGACCGTCGCCGCTGAGCAGGGATACGGCATCCGCCGTGAACAGGTGCCGGTACACCCGGCGATAGCCGGAAAAGTGTAGCAGATATGCGGCGCCCCACGCGCCGCCAGCCGCCGCCAGCCCGCAGACAGCGTATACGGCGGCGGAGGGCAGGGCCCGGTTCAGCAGGAGAGGGGGCAGATACGCCGTCGCCAGCAGAAGAACGGAGACACCCTGCAGCAGGGAAAACCTCTTTTCGTCCCGGGGCAGGATGCTCCGCCGGTGGAAGTGCCGCAGCTCCAGTCCCGCAGAGAGGAGCTTGACGCCGCACACCAGCACCGGGGTCAGCAGACACAGGGCCAGCCCCTGCCTCAGGATCAGACGCCCCACCAACAGCGCCGCCGCCAGGAAGCCCACGGCGGTTTTCAGCAGATAGTACCCATACGCCGACAGGGTGTAACGCCGGGCGTCCGTCCGCAGGAGGATCACGGCGTAATAGGCGTCCCGGCCGCCATTCAGCAGATTGTTATTGAAAATACCGCCGATCAGCGTCAGAAACACCAGCAGATGGCCGTACAGCTCCGGCGGCAGCTCCCGATGGATCAGCAGCAGGGGAGCGGCGAAAAACACCGCCATATACAGGAGCTTTCCCAGCAGCATACCGAAAATCTCCCGCAAGACGGCCAGCACCAGCCCCAGGGTCTTGGCGAAGCTGTTTTCATAGGGCAGGCGCAGAAACCGCAGACGGTATAAAATCCCATTGACCCGGTAGGCCATGTGCAGCCGCAGCTGGAGGATCAGGGTGTCAAACCACATCCGGCTCCTCCTTCAGGGCGGCGATGATGCGGTCCTTGTACGCCTCATCGGCCAGGTCCTCCCGCCGTACCTCCTGCAGGACCCCATGGTGCAGGATCACGATGTCGTCGCACAGGTCCAGGGCCAGGTCCATGATGTGGGTGGACAACAGAATGATGTGCCGGGTCTTGATCCGCCGCAGCAGGGCCTTCATCTCGTCGGCCACCACCACGTCAAAGGAGGTCAGCGGCTCGTCCAGCAGCAGCACGGCGGGGTCCGCCATGATGTTCACCAGCATCTGCATCTTGTTTTTCATGCCGTGGGAGAAATCCTTCAGCAGCTTTCCCCGGTCGGCCGGGTCGATGCACATATAGTCCAGATACACGTCCGGGGCCTTGGGATAGGGGATCTTGCCCCGGTTGATCTCCAGGAAGAATTGCAGAAATTCCCGGGCGGTGAGAAACTCCGGCACCACCGGGGTGGAGAGCACATAGCCCATGTCGTCGGCGGCGACGGGTCGGGCGGCACCGGTGTCGTCCTCCAGGTGGAAGGATCCGCCGTCGGCGGCGAGGTCCTCATTGAGGCAGTTGAAGAACGTGGTCTTTCCCGCGCCATTGCGGCCGATAAGACCGTAGATCTTTCCCTGTTCAAAGGTGAAGGACGCGCCCCGCAGCACCTCCTGGGTCCCGAAGCGCTTTTGCAGTTGATCGACAACCAGCTTCATGGCCGTCAATCCACCACGCCGGTCAGGTCCAGGGGCTTGCCGTCGCGCCACAGACGCTCCAGGCCGTAAAACTCCCGGGCCTCGGCGTTAAAGACATGGATGGCGATGCAGCCGTAGTCCAGCAGCACCCAGGTGCCGCCGCGATAGCCCTCCCGGTGCAGGGGCTCCTCCTGGGCCTCCTCCCGGAGGACCTTTTCCACATTGTCCACCAGGGCGTTGATCTGGGTATTGGAGGAGCCGGTGGCGATGACGAAATAGTCCGCCAGGGTGGTCAGATCGCCGATCTCCAGCACCTGGATCTCCCGGCCCTTCTTGTCGGACAGGGCCCGGGCCGCCATAAGGGCCAGTTCCTTTGCAGTTTTCATAGATGTTTACCTCTCAATAAATAGTCTCGGGCGTCCAGGGTGTTGTGATGCACGGGGTTGCCCCACTGCTGCATATCCCGGATGCTGTCGTCCAGCGCCTTCAGCAGGCCCCGGTCCAGGTCGGCATGGACCGCCCGGCGCAGGTCGTCCACCCCGGGGAAGTCCCGGCTGGGCTCGATATAATCCGCCAGATAGATGATTTTTTCCAGCTTGGTCATGTTGGGGTGGCCGGTGGTGTGCCAGTAGATGGCGCGATAGACCGCGTCATCCACGCCGAACACGTCCCGGGCGATGGCCGCGCCGGTTTTGGCGTGCAGCAGCTTCAGGGCGTGCCGCTCCAGGTCGTCCAGCTGGATGTGATATTGAGCGCACAGGGTCAGCTGCCGGTCCATGTCCAGCTTCTTGGTGCAGTCGTGGAGCAGGGCGGCCACCCGGGCCTGGGTCTCGTCGGCCCCATACTGCCGGGCCAGGCGCACGGCCTCCTGCTCCGTGCCCAGCACATGGGGCATGCGCTTGGGCTTCAGATAGCTCAGGGCGATGGGCCGCAGCCGGTCCGGGGTCAGGTGATGCAGGTCCGTGTGAACGCCGTAAAGCCCCCGGCGCTGGATGTAGCCATACACCGGGTCCGTCACCAGCTCCTGCCCGCCGCCCTGGGCCAGGGCCTGACGCACCTGGGTGGAGGACAGGTCGATGACCTGCCGGTTGGCGATGATGGCCACAGTGGCACCGTATTTCGTCTCCAGCAGCCGCTTCTGGGCCGCCAGATCCTCCCCCGGCTGGGGGTGGGCTCGGTCAAAGGCCCCGATGTGGGCCAGAGACAGAATGTCCGACGCATGATACCAGCGCTCCAGAGACAAAAACATATCCGTCCCCATAAGAAGCCACAGCTCATCCTCCGGATACATCTGCCGCAGCTGCCGCAGGGTATCCACCGTATAGCTGGGGCCGGTGCGGTGCAGCTCGATGTCCAGAGCCTGGGCCCCGGGGCCCAGCTGGGCGCAGGCCAGGGCCGTCATCTCCAGCCGGTCGGCGGGCTCGGCGCTGCCCTGGGGCAGGGCCTTGTGGGGCGGAACGCTGGCGGGGATCAGCAGCAGACGGTCCAGCCCCAGGACGTCCATAGCCGCCCGGGCCGCCGTCAGGTGGCCCCGGTGGATGGGATTGAAGGTGCCGCCGTAAATGCCGATCCTCATACGTTGCGCTTCCTGTCTTTTTCCAGCTCGATCTTCCGCTTGTCCTTGTTGTGCTGATAGCGGAAAAGGACAAATTTGCTGCCGATGACCTGCACCACCTCGCAGCGGGCGGCTACCTTCAGCTCCTCCGCCGCTTCCCGGGCGGTGTACATGGAGTTTTCCAGCACCCGGCCCTTGATCAGCTCCCGGGCCTCCAGGGCGTCGTTGACCTGCTTGATCAGGTTCTCGCCGATGCCGTCCTTGCCCACATGGACGATGGTGTCCAGGTTGGCGGCCATGCCCCGCAGCTGGGCTCTCTGCTTGCTTGTCAGTTCCATAGATGCTCCTCAGTTCTTTTCCAGATAGGTTTTCAGCTCCGCCGCGAAGGCCCGCAGGGCGTTGCCGCGGTGGCTGATGGCGTTTTTCTCCTCCGGCGTCAGCTGGGCAAAGGTCTTGCGCAGCTCCGGCACGAAAAACACCGGGTCATAGCCGAAGCCGTTGTCCCCCTGGGGTGCATAGGCAATGGTGCCGAAGCAATCTCCGGCGGCGTCCAGCCGGTCCCCATTGGGAAAGCAGCAGACGATGGCGGTGTGGAAATGGGCGGTGCGGGCCCCAGCACCCCGGAGATTCTCCAGCAGCAGGCGATAGCGGGCCTGGTCACTGTCCACGCCGCCGTATCGGGCGGAATAGATGCCCGGTGCGCCGTTCAGCGCGTCCACGCACAGGCCGGAGTCGTCGGCAATGGCGGGCAGACCGCTGGCCTGCATCACGGCCATGGCCTTAATGGCGGCGTTCTCGGCGAAGGTGGTTCCGTTTTCCTCCGGCTCCAGGTCCAGGCCCACGTCGGACTGGAGGACCACCTCCACCCCCAGCTCACCTAAGATCTCCTGCATTTCCGCCAGCTTCTTGCGGTTGTGGGATGCCAAAACGAATTTCATAGAATTTCCCCCAGTATATTTTTCTCCAGCTCGATGAGCCGTGCGTTTCCCTGGGCGCACAGAGCCACCAGCTCCTGCTGCTCCCGGGGCGTGAAGGCGCGGCCCTCGCCGGTGCCCTGCAGCTCGATGATGCCGCCCTGCTCGTTCATGACGCAGTTCAGATCCACCATGGCCCGGCTGTCCTCGGAGTATTGCAGGTCCAGCATGGCCACGTTGTCCACGATACCGGCAGAGATACCGGCCACATAGTGGCGGATGGGCATGGCCTTCACCAGCCCCTGCTCCAGAAGGCCCCGGCAGGCCAGGGCCAGGGCCACGAAGCCCCCGGTAACGGAGGCGGTGCGGGTGCCGCCGTCACCCTGGAGCACGTCGCAGTCGATGGTGATGGTGCGCTCGCCCAGGCGGCGCATATCCACCGCCGCCCGCAGGCTCCGGCCGATAAGCCGCTGGATTTCGGCGCTGCGGCCGGAGAGCTTCAGCTTGTCTACGTCCCGGCGGGACCGCTCCCGGTTGGCCCGGGGCAGCATGGAATACTCCGCCGTGACCCAGCCGCAGCCCGGGCGCACATGAGGCGGCACCCGGTCCTCTACCGAGGCGTTGCACAGCACCACCGTGTCGCCGCAGCGGATCAGGGCGCTGCCCTCGGCAAACTTGATAAAGCCCGTGGTGATCTCCACCGGGCGGCTTTCGTCATACTTTCTTCCGTCGGCACGGATCATATTCGTCCCTCCCATCAGAACAGATCGCCCACAAATTCCTTGGCATCGAAGGGGGCCAGGTCCTTGATGCCCTCGCCCAGGCCCACATACTTCACCGGCACCTGCAGCTCCTGGGCGATGGCGATGACGATGCCGCCCTTGGCGGTGCCGTCCAGCTTGGTCAGCACGATGCCCGTCAGACCGGCGGTCTCCTTGAACTGCCGGGCCTGGATGAGGCCGTTCTGGCCGGTGGTGGCGTCCAGCACCAGCAGGGTCTCCTTGGCGGCCCCGGGCAGCTCCCGGTCGATGATCTTCCGGAGCTTGGCCAGCTCCTTCATGAGGTTGGCCTTGTTGTGCAGCCGCCCGGCGGTGTCTACCAGCACCACGTCGCTGCGGCGGGCCTTGGCGGCGGCCAGGGCGTCGAACAGCACGGCGCCGGGGTCCGCGCCCTCGTTCTGGCGGACGATGTCCACCCCGGCCCGGTTGGCCCAGATCTCCAGCTGGTCGGCGGCGGCGGCCCGGAAGGTGTCACCGGCGCACAGCAGGACCTTCTTGCCCTGCTTTTTCAGCTGATAGGCCAGCTTGCCGATGGACGTGGTCTTGCCAACGCCGTTGACGCCGATGACCAGAATGACGCTGGGCTGGGTGGACAGGTCCAGTCGGCTGTCGCCCACCTCCAGCTTCTCGGCCAGGATTTCCCGCAGGGCGCCCTTCACCTGGTCCGCCGTCAGCAGACGGTCGTCATAGGCCCGGCGGCGCAGCTTCTCGGTGGCGTCCAGGGCCACGTCCATGCCCACGTCCGCCAGGATCAGGGATTCTTCCAGCCGGTCATAAAAATCGTCGTCCAGGGAGTCAAAGGACATGGGCGCAAACCACGCGTCCCGGAATTTTTTGAACAGTCCCATAATCGTGTCTCCTTACTTTATATTCAGCTCTTTGGCCATATCGTTGAGGTTGATGGTGAGGATCCGGCTGACGCCCCGCTCCTGCATGGTGACGCCGTAGAGCACGTCGGCCTCCTCCATGGTGCCCCGCCGGTGGGTGATGACGATGAACTGGGTCTTCCCGGCGATGCGCCGCATATAGCGGGCATAGCGCACCACATTGGCCTCGTCCAGGGCGGCCTCGATCTCGTCCATCACGCAGAAGGGGGTGGGGTGGACCTTGAGAATGGCGAAGTACAGGGCGATGGCCACAAAAGCCTTTTCGCCGCCGGACAGCAGGGTGATGGTTTTCAGCTGCTTGCCTGGGGGCTGCACCTTGATCTCGATGCCGCAGTTGAGGATGTCCTTTTCATCCTCCAGCTCCAGCCGGGCCTTGCCCCCGCCGAACAGCTCCAGAAACGTCTCCTGGAAGCTGTCGTTGAGGAGCCTGAACTGCTGGGCGAAAATTTCCGTCATCTGCTGGGTCAGCTGGTCGATGACGCCGGTGAGCTCGCCCTTGGCCTTTTCCACGTCCGCCCGCTGGTCGGACAGATAGGTATACCGCCCGTTGACCCGCTCATACTCCTCGATGGCCCCGATGTTGGGGGTGCCCAGGGCCTTGATGGACCGGTTCAGCTCGCCGATGCGGCGGGTGGCCTTGGGGATGCTCTCCAGCTCCACCCGCTGGGCCTGGGCCTCAGAATGGCTCAGCTCATACCGCTCCCAGAGCTTATCGAGAATGGTTTTCTCCTCCATGGCGGCGGCGCTGCGCTTCTGCTCCAGCCGGGACAGCTCCTGCTGGGCGGCGATCACCGCGTCGTTGCAGGTCTGGGTCTGGCGGTTCAGGGCTGTGCGCTGCTGCTCCAGGTCCAGCTTCTCCCGCTGGAGGGTCTGCAGCTGCCCGCGCAGGTCCTCCGCCTGCCGGTGCAGGGAGTCGCAGCGGGTCTGATGCTCCGCCATCTGCTCCCGTGCCCGGACCTGGGATTCATGCAGCTGCCGGGCCAGGTCCTCCCGGCTGCGGCAGTCGCCGTCCAGGTCCGTCATCAGCTGGCGCAGGTCCGCCAGGCGGCTCTCCGCTCCCTGACGCTCGGCGGCCAGGGCGGCCTGCTGCTCCTTGCGGCGGGCGATCCGGTCGGAGATGCCGCCGGTTTTCGTCTGCAATTCGCTCTGCCCGGCCAGGCAGTTCTGGGCCTGTTGGCGCAGTTGCCGGGCCAGGTCCTCCTGACCGTCGATCTTCGTCTGAAGCTCCCGGCGGCGGGCGTCACCGTCTGCCGTCTGCCGGGTCAGCCGGAGGTTTTCGGCGTCCAGAGCCTCCAGGGTGGCATTCAAAGTCTCCCGCAGGCTGTCATAGTGCTGGCCGCGGGTCTCCAGAGCCAGCACCTGCTGGGCGGCGTTCTGCTGCTGCTCCCGGGCCACATCCAGCTCATACTGGGCCTTTTGCAGGTCCCGGCCGGTTTCCTCCGCCCGGTGGGCGGCCTGGCCCAGGGAGGCTTTCAGTCCCGTCAGCTGCTCCCGCAGCCCGGACAGCTCGCTGGCCCGGGACAGGACCCCGGCGCTGCGGCTGACGCTGCCGCCGGTCATGGAGCCGCCCCGGTTGATGACCTGACCGTCCAGGGTGACGATGCGGAAGCGGTTCTGATACCGACGGGCCATACTCACGCCGCAGTCCAGGTCCTCCACCACCACGGTGCGGCCCAGCAGATTCTGGAAAATGCCGTCATACCGGGCGTCATACGTCACCAGCTGGGAGGCGATGCCCACAAAGCCGTATTCCTGGTCCAGGCGCGGCTCCCGGAGCATATCGCCCCGGATGGCGCTCATGGGCAGGAACGTGGCGCGTCCCGCGTCCCGGCGCTTCAGGAAGGCGATGGCCTCCTTGGCGTCGGTGTCCCGGTCCACCACGATGTTCTGCAAAGCCGCGCCCAGGGCGATCTCCAGGGCCACGGTGTATTGGGGGTCGGTGGTCATAAGGCTTGCCACGGGGCCGTGAATCCCGGACAGAGTGCTCCGGTCCGCCGCCTGCATCACGCCCTTCACCGCCCGGGAGAAGCCCTCGTAGTCCTTCTCCATCTCCGTCAGCAGACGGATGCGGTCCTCCATGGCGGCCAGCTGCCGGCGCAGCTGTTCGGCTTGCTGGGCGGCCTCCTGGGCCCGGCGGCGCCGGCCCTCCATCTTCAGGCTGTGGCCCTGGATGACGTTGGCGGCGGCCTGTTCCTCCTCCCGGGCATCGGTCAGGGAGGCGTTGTTTTCTTCGGCCTCCCGGCGGCATTGGTCCAGCTTTTCCCGGGCGGCGGCGCTGTCGGCGGCGATGGCGGCCTGACGGGCCTGGGCCTGGGTCCGGGTGGCGTCCAGAGCGGCCAGCTCCGTCCGGCCCCGGGCGGCGTCAGCCACGGCCAGAGTCTCCTTGGCCCGCAGGGCCTCGGCTTCCTGCTGGGCGCTTCCGGCGCTTTCGGCCAGCTGCCGCAGGGCGTCCATCAGCTCCTCCAGTTGCCGGGTCAGGTCCTGGGCCTCCGCGTCGATCTGGTCTATGCGGTCCGTTAGGGCGTCGGCCTGGGCCCGGAGATTACCGGCCCGCTGCTGGGTGTCCGCCAGCTCCCGGTCCAGCCGCTCCAGGGTTTGCTTGTCATGGCTCAGGCTGTTTTCCAGCACGGCCATGGCGGAGGTCTCCTCCTGGGCGGCGGCGTCCAGCTGGGACACCTGGCCCCGCAGGGCCTCGGCCCGGACATCGTTGTCCCGGATCTTTTCCAGGCTCTCCTCCCCGGCGGCATACACGGCGTCCAGGTCCGCCTGGGCACGCTGGCGGTCCTCCTGGGCGGTCCGCAGATCGGCTTCCAGCTTCAGGGCACCGGCCCGTAGGGCCTGGAGATTTTCCAGCCACACGGAGATCTCCAGCACCCGCAGCTCGTCCCGCAGCACCAGGTATTTTTTCGCCGTTTCCGCCTGCTGCCGCAGAGGTTCTACCTGTAGCTCCAGCTCGGCGATCTTGTCGTTGATGCGCACCAGATTCTCCTCCGTGCGCTGGAGCTTCCGCTCAGATTCCTCCTTGCGGTGGCGGAACTTGCTGATGCCTGCCGCCTCCTCGAACACCTCCCGGCGCTCGCCGCTTTTCACGGACAGGATCTCGTCGATCTTGCCCTGGCCGATGATGGAGTAGCCCTCCCGGCCCATGCCGGTGTCCATGAACAGCTCGTTGACGTCCTTGAGCCGCACGGACTGGCGGTTGATATAGTATTCCGACTCCCCGCTGCGGTAATACCGGCGGGTAACGGCCACCTCACTTTCGTCCCGGGGGAAGATGTGGCCGGTGTTGTCGATGACCAGCGTCACCTGGGCAAAGCCCATCTGATTGCGCTTTTCCGTGCCGCCGAAGATCACGTCCTCCATTTTGGCACCCCGGAGCTGGCGGCTGTTCTGCTCGCCCATGACCCACAGGATGGCGTCGGAGATGTTGGACTTGCCGGAGCCATTGGGGCCCACGATGGCGGTGATGTCCGCGCCGAAATTCAGCACCGTTTTGTCGGGAAAGGATTTGAAGCCCTGAATTTCCAGTGCTTTTAAATACACGTTTCTGTCACTCCTTCCGCATATCCTGCATATCCCGGATGATGCGGTCAATTTGGCGGGCCACGGCGATGAAGTCCTGCTCCGTGTAGCCCTTGGTGGTCATGGCTGCCGTCCCGATGCGGACGCCGGAGGTCTGCTGGGGGGAGCGGGTCTCGTTGGGGACGCAGTTCTTGTTCAGGGTGATGCCGTGGCGGTCCAGTTCATCCTGAACGGCTTTCCCGGTGAGCCCGGTGTCCGTCAGGTCCAGCAGGAACAGGTGATTGTCCGTGCCGCCGGTGACCACCTTGTAGCCCATGGAGATAAATTCATCGCACATGGCGCGGCAGTTGCGGACAACGGCGTGGATGTATTCCCGGAAATCCTCCGTGGAGGCCTCCTCCGCTGTGACGGCCTTTCCAGCGATGACGTGCTGCAGCGCGCCGCCCTGGCAGCCGGGGAACACGGCACTGTCCACCCGCTTGGCAAGCTCGGGCTTACAAAAAATCAGGCCGCCCCGGGTGCCCCGCAGGGTCTTATGGGTAGTAGTTGTGATGATGTCTGCCAGGCCGAAGGGGGAGGGATGGTCCCCGGCGGCCACAAGCCCTGCGATGTGGGCCATGTCCACCATGAAATACGCCCCCGCCTCCCGGGCGGCGTCGGCAAAGGCCGGGAAGTCGATGGTGCGGCTGTAGGCCGAGGCCCCGGCCAGAATCAGCTGGGGGCGGCACTCCCGGGCCTTCCGGCGGACATCCTCATAGTCGATGAAGCCGTTTTCGTCCACCCCGTAGAACTCCATGTGAAAGAGCTTGCCGCTGAAATTCACCGGGGAGCCGTGGGTCAGGTGGCCGCCGTTGTTGAGGCTCATGGCCAGAATGGTGTCGCCGGGCTTCAGCACGCTCATATAGGCGGCCAGGTTGGCGGAGGAGCCGCTATGGGGCTGGACATTGACGTGATAGTCCGTCTGAAAGACGGCCTGCCACTGGTGGCAGCAGTATTCCTCCAGCTCATCCACATACTGGCAGCCGCCGTAGAACCGGCCCCGGTTGCCGGAGGGACGCTGGGCGGGATAGCCCTCGGAATATTTGTTGGTCAGGCAGGAGCCTACGGCCTTCATGACATTTTCGCTCACGAAGTTTTCGCTGGCGATCAGCTCCACGGTGCTGTTCTGCCGGGCCTGCTCGGCGGCAATGATCTCAAAAACTCTGGATTTCAACGGTGTTCCTCCTCCATAGGACCTACGGGAGGGGACGCTTCCGCAGCCTGCGGCTCCCGTCCCGCTTGTATGCATATATAATCAGCTTATGATATCATAAATCCCGTTTTTTTTCAAGAAAAATCGCAGGACGGGAAGCCGTCCTGCGAAAATCGGTTATTCCGCCCATGCCGGGTTATTTTCCGGCGACAGGCATTGGGTGACCCGGGCGAAGGTGTCCCGGTCGGTGTAGTAGGTGTAGGTTTTTCCCTCCGGATTTACGAACCGGACGAATATGCCCTCGCTGCGGTCGGAGCTGTCCGGCAGGTGATAGGGCCACAGCTCCAGCACCGCCCCGTCGCCGTAGTCCAGGCGGAGGCTGTCCTCCTTGGGGACGTCCCGGCTGAAGGTGGCGTTCATGTTGAAGAGCTTCCTGTACAGGGCATAGCCGTTTTCCTGGGTGATGCGCAGGTCCTGGCCGTCCACCCGGGCCCGGAGGGAGGTGAATTTTCCGCTGAAGGCGTAGGTGGTGCTGCTGGAGATGTCGCTCATGCAGCGGATGAACCGGTCATGATCCCGCTGGGGCTTGCTGATGACCAGACCCAGCGTCGTCACCAGCGCCGCCGCAAAGGCCAGCGCCACCACCCACATGGGGTGCCGCCGCCGGGGCCGCTCCCTCCGCACCGCATCATAAAGACCCATATCGTTCCTCCTATTCTTCGGGCAAGCACCGCACCAGCGTTTGCCATTGCATCCGGTCGGTGTCATACATATAGATTTTTCCGTTGGCTCCCCGGTACCAGACGAACACGCCGGGGACCCATTGGCGGTTGTATCCGTCCCACACGTCCAGGTCCCAGAAGCGCAGGATGCACCCGTCTCCGAACTCCAGCTCCGCGTCCGGCGCAGAATCGGGGGCGCTGCTCTGGCGCTTGCCCATGCCGGCGGCATTCACCTCCAGATACAGCCGGGAGGCGGGCTCCCGGGCCCGGAATTGCCGCCCGTTCTGCCGGACGTACAGGCCGCCTTGCTCCTTGGCGTATTGGACGCTTTCTCCCAGCCCGCTTATAAAATGGCGGTACTGCCGCTGTAAATGGGCGGCCCATAGAATGGGAAAAAATGCCAGCAACACCAGGGTCAGTGCGATGGCTATGCAGGCAAGCAGCCTGGGGTCCCGTTTCCGGGGCCGGGGCGTGCGAACGGCATCGTACAGAGGCATGGCGTGGTCCTCCCGTTTTTTCCCCATTATACAGGCTACCCCGCCTCTTGTCCAGCAAAACAAAGTTGCGCCGCCCTTTGGGCAGCGCAACTTTTACTTTACAGGTTACTTTTTGAAGCTGTCCTTCAGGGACACGCTGCGGTTGAACACCAGGTGGTCCGCCGTGCAGTCCCGGTTATCCATGCAGAAATAGCCCGTGCGCATGAACTGGAAGGTGGGGGCGTTGATGCCGGTGCGGTTTTCCACCCGGTCGAAGTCTCGGGCCACGTCCACCATGGCCCGCTCCACCTTGCAGCCCTCCAGCACCATCAGGGAGTCGGGATTCAGGCAGTTCAGGAAGTCCTTGTCCGGGCCGTCGGGCTGAGGATCGGAGAACAGGTTGTCGTACAGCCGCACCTCTGCGTCCACGCAGTTTTCGGCGTCCACCCAGTGCAGCGTGGCGCCCTTGACCTTGCGGCCGTCGGCGGGATCGCCGCCCCGGCTGTCGGGGTCATATGTGCACAGGATCTCCACGATCTGGCCGTTTTCATCCTTGACGCAGCCGGTGCACTTCACCAGGTACGCGCCCTTCAGGCGGCACTCGGGGCCGTCGGGATACAGGCGCTTATACTTGGGAATGGGCGTCTCCAGAAAGTCCTCATGCTCGATCCACAGGTGGCGGCTGAAGGTGATCTCATGGGTGCCCTGGCTGGGATCGGTGGGGTTGTTCTCCACGGTGAAGGTCTCGCTCTGGCCCTGGGGATAGTTGGTAACGGTGAGCTTCACCGGATGCAGCACCGCCATGGTCCGCTGGGCGGACACGTTCAGATCCTCCCGCAGGCAGTGCTCCAGGAAGCCGTACTCCACGGTGTTGGGGGATTTGGCCACGCCGATGCGCTCGCAGAAGCTGCGGATAGAGGCGGCGGTATAGCCCCGGCGGCGCAGGCCGCACAGGGTGGGCATCCGGGGATCGTCCCAGCCGGAGACATAGTGCTCCTCCACCAGCCTGCGGAGCTTCCGCTTGCTCATGACGGTGTGGTCGATGCCCAGCCGGGCAAATTCGATCTGCCGGGGCTTGTGATAGGGGATGGACACGTTGCTGACCACCCAGTCGTACAGGGGCCGGTGGGACTCAAACTCCAGGGAGCACAGGCTGTGGGTAATGCCCTCCAGGGCGTCCTGGATGGGGTGGGCAAAGTCGTACATGGGATAGATGCACCACTTGGTACCCTGGCGGTGGTGGTTGATGAAGCGGATGCGGTAAATGATGGGGTCCCGGAGGTTCAGATTGCCGCTGGCCAGGTCGATCTTGGCCCGCAGGGTCATCTTGCCCTCCTCCACCTGGCCGTTCTTCATCATTTCAAACAGACGCAGATTCTCCTCAACGGGGCGGTCCCGATAGGGGGAGGTGGCGGGGATGCCGATGTCGCCGCGGTTGGCCTTGAACTCCTCCGGCGTCAACTCGCACACATACGCCAGGCCCTTTTTGATGAGCTCCACGGCGTATTCATAGTCCTTTTCAAAATAATCGGAGCCATAGAAGAAACGGTCGCCCCAGTCGAAGCCCAGCCAATGGATATCCTGCTGGATGGCATCCACATACTCGGTGTCCTCCTTGGCGGGGTTGGTGTCGTCCATGCGCAGGTTGCACAGGCCGCCGTAACGCTCGGCGGTGCCGAAGTCGATGCAAAGGGCCTTGCAGTGGCCGATGTGCAGATAGCCGTTGGGCTCCGGCGGGAAACGGGTGTGAACGGTCAGTCCCTGGAACCGGCCACCCTCTGCGATGTCCTCGTCGATAAAGTTCAGAATAAAGTTTTTGCTTTCGGCACTCTCCTCCGTCAGAGGGGCCTTCACTTCCTCGGTCATTGTTTCACACTCCTTATTCGGTCGTAATCCCGTGTTTTCACACTGAACTTATATTATACGGTTCCCGTCCTCTGATTGCAAGAGCTTTTGAAGGGGCGGGACAACTTTTTTTGCGGGCATTGCAAAAAGAGGGAGGAGAGCGGCGCTCTCCTCCCTCTTTGGAAGCTGCGGGGGTTATTTCCGCTCCGTCAGCTTGCTGTTGCACTTCTGCAGGAAGCGGTCGTTGGCGATGATGGCCCGGGTGTGGGTCCCCTCGCCGATGGGGCCCCAGTCGTCGCTGGCCTCCACCCGGAAGGTGATGAGCTTCCCGTTTTCCGACACGCCGGTCACGGTGGCCGTGGCCCGGACGGTCATGCCCACAGGGGTGGGCGCCAGGTGGCTGGACTGGATGTCCACGCCCACGGTGCCCTTGCCCTCCGGCAGGTCCGGCTGCACGCAGTCCATGGCGGCGTGCTCCATCATGGCCATCATAAACGGGGTGCCGAACACCTCCAGGCCGCCAGAGCCGATGGCCCGTGCGGTCATCTCCGGGGTGACTACCTGTTCGATGGTATAGGATTTTCCGATCTCCAGCATATCCGTTCCTCCATTACACGCCCAGCCTGGTCCACAGGCGGTCATACAGCTTCAGGGTCTCCTTGGGCAGGTTCTCATAGATCTCGCATCGGTCCAGGGTCTCTGCCGGGGGAGCCATGATCTGGAAGATCTCCGGGTCCAGCTCCTCCTCGTTGACCTCCTGGTAGTAGGCCGGGTACTGCTCCAGCGCCTCCCGGTTGGGGGACGCGTACCAGATATAGTCCATATTGGCCAGGTTGGAGCTGGTGGAGGCGATGAAGTTGATCCACTCCTCCGCCTCGGCCATGTGCTGGGTGTCCTTCAGGACGCACATGGCGTCCACGAACCAGTTGCTGCCCTCCTCCGGAATAACGAAGGCCAGATCCTCGTTGTTCTCCAGCATGGTCAGGTAGTCTCCGGCGTAGTACATGGCGATGGCGGCGTTTCCACCCTCCATTTTCTGGAACACCTCGTCCATGACGAAGGCCTGATACACGCCGCTGTCCTTGGCGTTTTTCAGCAGGTTGAAGGCCTCCTCCAGCTGGCCGGGGTCCGTGGTATTGATGCTGTAGCCCAGGTCCAGCAGGGCCGCGGCCAGAGCGTCCCGGGAGTTGTTGATCATCAGCACCTGTCCCGCGTACTGGGGATCGAACATGGCGTCCCAGCTGGTAATAGGCCCGGACACCATGGTGGTGTTGTAGATAATGCCCAGGGTGCCCCAGGCGTACGGCACGGTGTACTTGTTCTCCGGGTCGTAGCTGAGATTTTTATAGGTGTCGTCAATCAGGTCAAAGTTGGGGATGTGGCTGTAGTCCAGCTCTGCCAGCATGTCCTCCTCAATGAGCCGCGCAATCATATAGTCCGAGGGGACGATAACGTCGAAATCCGCGCCGCCCATTTTAATCAGGGAATACAGGGCCTCGTTGCTCTCCGCCGTCTGATAGTTCACCCGGATGCCGGTCTCCTCCTCAAACTGGGTAATCAGCTCCTCGTCGATATACTCGCCCCAGGAGCACACGTTCACCACCCGCTCCGACTGGACGGAGTGTCCGGTGACCACCAGCACCGCCACTAAGGCGCAGGCCATGGCTCCGGCCGCCACCCGGCGCAGCAGCTTGTTGGGCCGCCGGTGGGGCTTTACCGGTCCGCCGGGGGCGGCGGACACCGCCGCGTGATGCTCCCGCCGGGCGGCGTGGCTGTCACGCAGGTTGATGATGGCCAGCAGCACCAGCACCGTCACAAACAGCAGGGTGGAAATGGCGTTGATCTCCGGACTGACGCGCTTTTTGGTCATGCCGTAGATGGTCATGGCCAGGGTGGAGGCGCTGGTTCCGGCGGTAAAGTAGCTGATGATGAAGTCATCCACGGACATGGTGAAGGCCGTCAGCGCGCCGGACACGATGCCGGGCTTGATCTCCGGGATCACCACCCGCCAGAAGGCCTGCATCCAGGTGCAGCCCAGGTCCTGGGCCGCGTCGATGAGGTTCCGGTCCATCTGGCGCAGCTTGGGGCCCACGGACAGGATGACATAGGGGATGTTGAAGCAGACATGGGCGATCAGCAGGGTGCCGAAGCCCATGGTCAGCCGCTCCGGCAGCACCACCGCCGACTGCCAGGAGTTCACCCACCCGGCAAAGGCGCCCCAGCCGTTGAAGAACACCACGAACAGCAGGCACAGGCTGACGCCGGTGACGATATCCGCGTTCATCATGGGGATGTTGTTGACGGAATTGACGATGGCCCGGCGCCGCCGGCTCATGGCGTACAGTCCAATGGCGGCAAACGTTCCTGCAATGGCCGCCGCAATGGTGGACAGCAGCGACACCATCAGGGTGGTGTACACACTGTTCATGATCAGCCGGTTGGACAGCAGGGACTCGTACCATTTCAGGGAAAAGCCCTTCCAGACGCTGGAGCTGGTGCCTGCGTTGAAGGAGAAAACGATGAGAATGATGATGGGTGCATAGAGAAACAGGAACACCAGCGCCATCAGCACCCGATCGCCGATGCTGTTCTGCTTGCGGCCGGTCATAGCATCACCGCCTGTTCCTCGCCCTCACCGAAGCGATTCATCACCAGCATACACACCAGCACGATGATCATCATCACCAGGGAGATGGCCGCGCCCAGCTGGGGGTTATAGGCCCCGCCCAGGAACTGCCGCTCGATGAGGTCGCCCAGCAGAAGCTCCGTGCCGCCGCCCAGCATCCGGCTGATGGCGAAGGTGGACACCGACGGCACGAACACCATGGTGATGCCGGAGATGACCCCCGGCAGGCTCAGGGGCAGGATCACCCGGCGGAACACCGTCATGGAATTGGCCCCCAGGTCCCGGGCGGCCTCCAGCAGGGAGCCGTCCAGCTTGATGATGACAGAGTAGATGGGCAGGATCATAAACGGCAGATAGTTATACACCATGCCCAGCACCACGGCCCCCTGGGTATTCATCATGGAGAAATACTCCAGCTCCGTGCCGAAAATGTGGTTATACAGGCTGATGAGGCCGATTTTTTCAAACAGCTGGTTCAGCAGGCCGTGGTTTTCCAGGATGGTCATCCAGGAATAGGTCCGCAGCAGGAAGTTCATCCACATGGGCAGCATGATCAGCACCATAGCCGTCCGCTGGAAGGCCGGACCCTCCCGGCTCATGAGATAGGACACGGGATAGCCGATGACCAGACAGATCAGCGTGGCGATGATGGCCAGCTTGAAGGACCGCAGAAACACCTGGGTATAGCCGCCCATCTGCACAAAATTGTCCAGGGTGAAGCCCCCCTCCGAGGAGGAGAAGGCATAGATCACCATGATGAGGATGGGGGCCACCACGAAAATGGCCATCCACACCTCATAGGGCACGGCGAACCGGGAGAGCTTATTCTTCATCCCCGATCTCCTCCTCATCCGTCTCCAGGGAGGCGTCCGCCAGCTCCTCATACTCCTCGGAATAGGAGCTGTAGTCGCCGAACTGACCGGAATATTCGCTCTTTTTCATGATATGGAACCCGTCCGGATCGATCTTCACGCCGATGCGGGCCCCCACCGGGGAGTGGTCCGTGGTCTGGATCAGCCACTTGAAGCCCCGGAAGTCCACGATGATATCGTACTGCATCCCCTTGAAGGTGACGTTGGTGACGGTGCCCACCAGCTGCCCCTGCTCCACGGGGACAATGTCGATGTCCTCGGGGCGGATGACCACGTCCACCGGCTCGTTGGGGGCGAACCCGCCGTCCACGCAGGGGAACTCCTTGCCGTACATTTTCACCACGTTGTCGCGGACCATGGTGCCGTTGAGAATGTTGCTCTCGCCGATAAAGTCCGCCACAAAGGCGTTTTTCGGCTCGTTATAGATGTCCTCGGGGGTGCCGATCTGCTGGATGCGGCCCTTGTCCATCACCACCACGGTGTCGGACATGGTCAGGGCCTCCTCCTGGTCGTGGGTCACATAGATGAAGGTGATGCCCATCTGCTGCTGGATACGCTTCAGCTCGTTCTGCATATCCTTGCGCAGGCGCAGGTCCAGCGCGCCTAGGGGCTCATCCAGCAGCAGGACCTTGGGCCGGTTCACCAGCGCCCGGGCGATGGCCACCCGCTGCTGCTGGCCGCCGGACAGCTGGGTGATTTTCCGGTGCTCAAAGCCCTTCAGACTCACCACGCCCAGCATTTCCGTCACGCGCTCCTCGATTTCCTCGGCAGGCACCTTGGCGATCCGCAAGCCAAAGGCGATGTTCTCAAACACGTCCAGATGAGGGAACAGCGCATACTTCTGGAACACCGTGTTGATCTGCCGCTTATGCGGCGGGACATCATTAATCCTCACACCGTCAAAGGTGACGTCTCCCGACGTGGGCGTCGTGAAACCGCCGATAATCCTCAGCGTTGTGGTCTTGCCACAGCCGCTGGGGCCCAGAAGTGTGAGGAATTCAGAATCGTTGATATACAGATTGATGTGATCGAGAACCAGCTCGTCGTCAAACGCCATGCAGAGGTCCCGCAGGCGAATCAACTCTTTGGACATTTATCCTCCCCCGTTCGTAAAATATTTTTGACTTACCTCTTTTCTCTGTTCAAAGGGAGGCCTTGCGGATAGGCCTGATATCTCTCGTTGAAATTTGGCAGATACAATATATAAAAATTAAAGACAAATGTCAATCATTATTTTTGCGAATATCAAAAAGGGCAGGAAAAAGCAAAAATCCCCTGTCCCGGTCTGTACCGGGACAGGGGAAAACGCGTCATGTTACTTGGTGCCGAAGATGCGGTCGCCGGCATCGCCCAGGCCGGGAACGATGTAGCCGTGCTCGTTCAGGTGATCGTCCACCGCACCCACATAGATGTCCACATCGGGATGAACCTTCTGCAGGTGCTCAATGCCTTCAGGGGCAGCCACCAGCACCATGAGCTTGATGTTGTGGCAGCCGCGCTTCTTCATCTCGGTGATGGCGGCATCGGCGGAGCCGCCGGTGGCCAGCATGGGATCCACGATGATGATGTCGCGGTCAGCCACGTCCTTGGGCATCTTGCAGAAGTAGACGTGAGGCTCCAGAGTCTCCTCGTCCCGGAACATGCCGATATGTCCCACACGGGCGGAGGGCACCATGCGCAGCACACCGTCCACCAGACCCAGACCGGCCCGGAGAATCGGCACCACGGCGAACTTCTTACCGGCCAGGGTGGGCAGCTCCGCCTTGCACAGGGGAGTCTCCACCACCTTGGTGGTCAGCGGCAGGTCACGGGTGGCCTCGTAGGTGATGAGCATGCCGATCTCGGAAACCAGCTCCCGGAAATCCTTGACGCTGGTGTTCTTGTCCCGGAGGATGGTGAGCTTGTGGGCCACCAGGGGATGGTTCATGACGTGGACTTTTTCGCTAAACATGGTGCTTCTCCTTTATATATAAAATTATTAATCCAAGGTGATCTTCAGGCCCCGGGCCAGCCGCTCCCGCTCCGCCTGGCTCAGCCGCAGGTACACGGGAACCAGGTCCCGGGCCGTGGTGACCTGTCCGGCGGCAGCCATTTCCTCCGCCGCCAGGGCCACCCCCACGGCGTTCTGCATCACCAGCTGAGGCGGGGCCATCCGGCAGGGAACATCCTGCTCCAACAGATAATTATAACACAGCCCGGCCCCGTCGCCAACAACAAATTTCGGCTCCGGGCGGTTTTTTATCTCCTCCACCAGCTCCGCCAGGCCGATGGCCCGGTCCGGACACTGCCGGGTCAGAACGCCATCCTGGGCCAGGAACAGGGCATTGTATACCTGATTGCGCCGGGCGTCCATGGCGCAGATGATGAGGCCCTCCATATGGGCCAGGTTCCGGGCCATGGCGGCCAGGGTGGACACGCCGCAGCAGGGCTTTTCCAGGGCCCAGGCCAGGCCCTTCAGGGCGGACACGCCGATGCGCAGGCCGGTGAAGCTGCCCGGCCCGTTGGCGGCCGCCAGCAGGTCCATATCCCGGACCCGCAGTCCGGCGGCGGACAGCATACCGTCCACCAGGGGCATCAGGGTGCGGCTGTGGGTCAGGCCCATGTTCTGATAGGCGCTGGCCAGGGGAACGCCGCCCTCTACCACGGCGGCGGAGACGCTTTTGGCCGAGGTCTCGATGGCAAGTATTTTCAAAGCGGCTCCCCTCCCTCAATGGTAATGCTGCGCCAGCTGTCGTTTTCCGGACAGCGGGCGATGGTGACGGTAACGGCGTCCGGCGGCAGGGCCTCCCGGACGTTTTCGCTCCACTCCACGGCGCACACGCCGCCCCGGTCCAGATAGTCCTCCCAGCCGATGTCAAACAGGGCGTCAGCGTCCGCCAGGCGGTACATGTCGAAGTGGAACAGGGGCGTGGGGCCGTCGTATTCGTTGACGATGGTGAAGGTGGGGCTGGTGACCCGGCCCCGACAGCCAAGGCCCCGGGCCAGGCCCCGGGTGAAGGCGGTTTTGCCCATCCCCAGGCCGCCGAAGTAGGCCACCACCGCACCGGGGCCCAGGGTCCGTCCCAAACGGCAGCCCAGCTCCTCCGTTTCCGCGGGACTGTGGGTGATATACTCCATAGGTGGCCTCCTCTCCGTAAAATCAACTGATTATATCACAGGAATTCCCGCTTGAAAAGAGAAAATTCGGTTTACAGAAAAAGTTTCGTATGCTATACTAAATTGATATCATGTTCCATGCAACCGGTTTTACAAGAGGAGCCTTTCATGCTGAAACGAATCAAGGATAGCATTTTCGATATTTTGCGGCAGGCCGACTGGCTTTTGCTGTGTCTCTGCTGCGGTGCGGCCCTGTTCGGGCTGGTGATGATCGCCAGCGCCACGAACTTTCTGAATTCCTGGAAGATGGTCATCGTCCAGGCCTGCGCCATTGTGCTGGGAGTGGGCATCTATTTTCTCATGTCCCAGATCGACCTGACCGAGGCCGCCAAGCGCTGGAAATGGCTGCTGGGCTTCGGCATCGTCATGTTCCTGCTGCTGAAAACGCCGCTGGGCATCGAGAACAACGGCAACCGGGCCTGGCTGGGGATCCAGGGCTTTCCGGCCAACATCCAGCCGGCGGAGATCGTGAAGCTGACGTTCATCCTGGTGCTCAGCCGGCAGCTGGTGTGGGTCAAGGAGAACTGGGGGCTGAAATCCCTGCGTTCCATTGCGTTTCTGGCGGGGCATGTGCTGCTGATGGTGGGGCTTTACTACGTCATCTCCTCGGATATGGGCAGCGCCCTGGTGTATGTCTTCATCTTCGCGGCCATGGCCTTTGTGGCCGGAGTGGCGGCCCGGTGGTTCATCATCGCCCTGTTAGGCGGCGGCGCGGCGTTTTACCTGCTGTGGGAGCTGGACAAGATCCCGGACTATATGAAGGAGCGGTTCATGGTGGTGTTTGACCACAACCTGGACCCCCTGGGGGCCGGATGGCAGCAGACCCGGAGCCTGCTGGCCCTGGGCGGCGGCAAGCTCACCGGCCAGGGGCTGTTCCATGGGATACAGACCCAGGGCGAATACTCCGGCAGTCTGCCGTTCCGGTACACGGACTTCATCTTCTCCGCCATCGGCGAGGAGCTGGGGATGCTGGGGTGCCTGGCGGTGCTGCTGCTGCTGGCGGCCATCATCGTGCGGTGCCTGATGGTGGCGCGGAAGGCCCGGAACACCACGGAGTCCTACGTCTGCGTGGGGGTGGCAGCGGTGCTGATCTTCCAGACCATCAGCAACGTGGGTATGTGCCTGTTTGTGCTGCCGGTGATCGGCCTGACGCTGCCGTTTTTCAGCTATGGCGGCTCGTCCATCGTGACCCTGTTTGCCGCCATGGGCATGGTCAGCAGCGTCCAGAGCCACTCCCTGCCGGATTGGCTGCGGTAAGGGAGGCGGGCATGGAGCGCAAATCTGCCGGACTGCGGGTCCGCCGAATGACGGAGGCGGACCTGGAGCCTCTGCACCGGCTGCTGTCGGACCCGGAGGTCATGCGGTATCTGGAGCCGCCCTTTTCCCGGGAGCAGACCCGGGCCTTTCTGGACCGGGCGGGGCTGACGCCGGAGCCGCTGATCCTGGCGGTGGACGACGACGGCGGCTTCGCGGGGTATGTGATCTGGCACCCCTATGACGATGTGTCCATGGAGCTGGGCTGGGTCCTGGACCGCAGCCGCTGGGGCCGGGGATACGCCGGGGAGCTGACCCGGCTGCTGACGGACCGCGCCCGGCGTCAGGGCCGGGGCGCGGTCATTGAGTGCGTCCCGGAGCAGACGGTGACCCGGCACATCGCGGAGAAATCCGGCTTCCGCTTCTGCGGCATGGCGGAGGGCTGCTGCGTGTACCGGCGGCAGCCGGACGAAAAAGAACCGCTTTGATCGGCCGACTCAAGCACGGCAAAAAATCAGAATGGCGCAGCGTAAGCTGCGCCATTCTGCACAATCCGGACTATTCATCCCGGTACGCCGGGAGCCTTGTTATCCGGTTATTTACACGATGAAGTACAGCACCAGCGGGATGCACAGCACATACAGCACCGGGTGGACCTTCTTTGCATCGCCTGTCAGCACCTTGATCAGCACGTCCGTCAGCACGCCCAGGCAGATTGCCGCGGCGATGTCGCCGGTGAAGGTGCCGAACAGGATCATCACGAAGGGACCGAAGCAGCTCTTGAAGTCGGAGAAGTCCAGCTTCGTAAAGCCCGACAGCATGGAGAAGCCCACGAAGATCAGCGCCACGCCGGTCACGGCAGTGGGGATCATCAGAAACAGCGGGGACAGGAAAATGCACACCAGGAACAGCCCGCCGCTGACGATCGCCGTCAAACCCGTGCGGCCGCCTGCTTCCACGCCGATGGTGGATTCAATGAAGGTGGAGATAGTGGTGCATCCGGTGCCGGAGCCCACCACCGTGCCAACGGCATCCACCAGGAAGGGCTTTTCGATCTGGGGGAAGTTGCCATTCTCATCCAGCATATTGGTCTGGGCGCCCACGGCGATCAGTGCGCCGAAGGTAGCAAAGAAGTCGCTGGTAAACAGGATGAAGATCCACACCAGTGCGCCGGGGATGTCAGCTAACACGGACTTGAAGTCGTAGCACAGCACCAGATTGCCGATTTCACTCATATCCGGCAGGGACACCAGCGTGGTGGGCAGCGTAGACACGCCCATAGGAATGCTGATGATGGTGCCGACAATGATGCCGATCAGAATAGCGCCGCGCACCTTGTAGGCCGTCAGCACGCCCATCACTGCCAGGGTAATCAAGGCCAGCAGCACCGCGGGCTGGGTAAAATCACCCAAGGCCAGACCGCTGTCGCTGAAGGCGGCAAGGCCGGTGTTTTTAAAGCCCAGATAGGCAATGAAGAAGCCCACAGCGGTCGGTATGGCGATCTTCAGGTTCTTCGGCAGCAGATCCACCACCATTTTCCGCACGCCCAGCACCGTTACCAGGATAAACAGGATACCGGAGCACAGCAGAAGCGCCATGGCCCAACCGAAGGACACCGTGCCGCTGTTGACCAGCCCGCCGAGAATGAAGTTGCTGCCCATGGCGGTGGACAGCGCCAGCGGCAGATTGGCATACAGACCCATGAACAGGGTAATGATGCCGCTGACCAGTGCGCACATCACCAGCAGCGCTGACTTGCTGATCACAACGCCGTTTATATCCGTGATGTAGGGATCGGGGCCGAAGCCACAGATGGCGGAGGGCTGCACTGCCAGCACATAGGCCATGGTCATAAAGGTGGTGATACCTGCCAGCACTTCCCGCCGGACGGTGGTACCGTGATCCTTCAGCTTAAAAAAATCGTTTTTCATGTTGCTCCTCTCTGTGCTCTTTTGCAAGTTGGGTTTTGGGGGATTCGGTTTTATTCCACGACCTCCAGAATGGGGTCGATGACCTTCTGCTGCACCACATCAATGAATCCGCAGTCGGTGATGGCGTAAGCGGGGATCGCCGCCAGACAGATAAAGCTGAGGAACATGAAGGGAATGGCGATTTCCGTGCCCATTTCATGGGCCACCCGGTTCAGCTCCTTCTTCTTTTCCGCCAGCTCATCCAGAGGCAGGTCGCTCAGCAGACCACAGATGGGATATGCCACCTCGGCGGCCACCTTGCCGCTGCGGACGATCACCTGTCCGCCGCCCAGCTCCACGCAGCGGTTCACCGCCAGCGCCATGTCCTCGAAGCTGTCGCCCATGACAATGATGTTGTGATTGTCGTGGCCCACGGAGGAAGCCATGGCGCCGCCCCGGATGTGGAAGCCGCCCATAAAGGCCTTGCCCACATTGCCGTTCTTGCCGTGACGCTCTACCTGGGCAATATACAGCACATCCTGCTCCACATCGCACTGCACCACGCCGTCTACCACCGGCAGCTCCACATCCCGGCGATTGGTGAAGGGCATGTAGGGCAGCGTATCCATCACCAGCGCCTTCACCTTCTTGGCGCCTGCAGGGGCATGGATCTTGAAGCTGTCCGCCGTGATGGGGTTTTTCAGGTGCATGGTGTTCAGCACACAGGGCTCGTGCTCTGCCGTCTCATAGTGTACCAACAGCTTGCCGTTGTCTGTGATCTGGCGGCCGCCGGCGAAGGTGGTCAGCACACGGAAATCCTGCGGACCGGTGGTGATGTTGATGTCCGCTCGACGTCCGGGCGCCAGTCCGCCGATTTCCCGGTCCAGATTAAAGGCTCGTGCGCAGTTGACGGTGACCATCTGAATGGCCTTGACAAAGTCCAGACCCATGCCCAGGGCCGTGCGCAGCGAGTCGTCCAGATGGCCCCGCTCCTGCAGGTCCACCGTGTGCAGGTCGTCGGTGACGATGCTGACCATGGCGGTGTCCAGATGATTTTCCATCACGGTCTTCAGCAGCACCGGCATATTCCGGGCGGCGCTGCCCTCGCGCATCATCAGGTGGCAGCCGTTGCGCAGCCGCTCGAACACATCCTTTTCGCAGAAGGACTCATGGTCGGTGGACACACCGGCGGCAATGCAGGCGCTCATGGCCGGGCCGTACATATCCGGCAGATGGCCCTGCAGGGTCTTGCCGGGCATGGACAGCGTGGTGTCAAAGGACTCCAGCAGATCGGGGAACCCGGCTGTGATATAGGGGCCGACACACTCGGACAGGCCCACCGCGTCCGGACGCTTCAGGGCCTTGCGGATGATCTCCGGATTAAAGCGCCCGCCGCTGGTCTCCAGATTGGGGGAAAACGGCACGTGGGACGGAACCACGAAATAAATTTTCAGGTCTGTGGCCTCGGCCTCCTTCAGGATGGCCTCGATGCCCTCCAGCCCGGACACCACGCCCACTTCGTGCAGGTCCGTCATAATGCCGGTGGTGCCGTGTGCCAGCACCGCCTCGGCAAAGGGCCGGATGGCCAGCGAGGAGCTTTCCGGATGGATATGTCCGTCCAGGAAGCCGGGGGTCAGATACTTTCCCTCCGCGTCCACCACCCGGGTGCCCTCGCCGATGCAGTATTCCACATCGCCCACGGCAGCGATGGTGTCGCCGCAGATGGCCACGCCGCCGTCATAGATCTCACCGGAATAGACATTGACCACCTTGCCGTTCCGGATCACCAGATCGGCCGGAGTCTCACCCTTCGCAACGGACAGTAATTTCTGATTCATGCTGTACCTCCATACTAAACGCATAATTCCGCTTGCTGCTTCTATGTTCTGGTGCCCCGCACCGTTGAAAACCCTTTAAACCTTCACCACCGGGAAGCGGTCCGGCAGCTCAATGCCCGCCCGCTTATAGATGGCCTTGGCCCGGTCGCAGGCCTCCTTCAGGATGGCCTCCTCGTCCAGGGTCAGGATCTTCCGGTCCCGCATAAGCCACTTGCCGTCGCACATGGTGGATTGGATATTGGCCGAATGCATGGCCGTTACCAGGGCGGCGATTTTGTCGTTCACCGGCATCATCGACGGACCGTGGGGGTCAATGACGATCAGGTCCGCCTTCTTGCCGCATTCCAGACTGCCGTACAGGTCCTCGTCCAGCAGTGCGCGGGCGCCCCACTTGGTGGCCATCCGCAGAATATCCTGCGAGGGAACCACCGTGGGGTCCAGACGCCAGCCCTTGTGGATCAGGCTGGTCAGCCACATCTCGTCCACCATGTCCATGTGATTGGAGGAGGACGCACCGTCTGTCCCAATGGAGGGCCGCAGCCCCATCGCCAGCATCTTCGGGATCCGCGCAAAGCCCAGCACGCGCATGGCGGAAGCCGGGTTGTGGGAAATCTTCACTTCCCGCTTCTTGAACAGCTCCAGCTCCTCATCCGTCAGCCATACCGTGTGAACGGCCAGCAAATTCTTATCCAGCACGCCCAGCCGCTCCAGGTGCTTCACCGTGCCCTCGCCCCAGCGGGCGTAGGTATATTCCTTCTCCTCCTTAGCCTCGGCCACATGCATGTGGATGCCGACGCCGTATTTGTCCGCCAGCTCCTTGGTGCGGACGCACAGTTCATCGGTGTTGTTGAAAATGGTGCGCAGGCCGAACCATACCTGCACCCTTCCGTCGGCGGTGTTGTGGAATTTCTCCAGATCCACCACCTGCTGCTCCAGCTCCTGCTCCATGGTGCGCTGCCAGATCTCCGGCAGCCCCTCGCCGCAGTCCATCACGGATTTGGCCAGCTTGCCGCGCAGGCCGGACTCCGCCGTGCCCCGGGCCATGCCGGAGACGAACTGTCCGCCGGGCTCAGCAAAGGAGGTTACGCCGGAGCGGATCAGCTCCAGGCTGGTCATCAGCGTGGACACATAGGAGTCCTCCTCCGTCATGCTGCTCTCAAAGGGCCACATCCGGTCGTGGAGCCAGCAGATGAAATCAACATCATCGCCTACTCCGCGGGAAATCTGCTGGGAGGTGTGTACGTGAGTGTTCACAAACCCGGGCAGTACATACTTGCCCTGCAGGTCAATGACCTCCGCATCGGGCTTCACCAGCCTGGGGTCTACCTTACCAACCGCCGTAATGCGGTCATCCTCCACCAGCACGCCGCCGCCGTCAAAAACGGTGTCCCGCTGATCCATGGAGACAATGTAGCCATTCTTCAAATAGGTTTGCATGAGATTCCTCCATCCAGATACTTGTCAAGCTGTTTCATAAATGATATACTCACCCTACAACCTATAACGGTTATAGGTTCAAGCCCTAATTTTGATTTTTCCGGATTTTCTGGTGTTCTCACAAAATCTTGCTTCTTCACACCGAGAAAATGGGAGGTTTTTTATGAAAGAATTTTTGACCATCGGGGAGCTTGCTGACATTTTCAACATGGATGTCCAGCTGCTGCGCCATTATGACGCCAAGGGCCTGCTGGTGCCGCAGGTGCGCAACAGCGAAAATAACCGCCGCTTTTACCACTTCGATCAGGTCTATCCCTTGGCCACAATCCGATACCTGCGACGACTGGACTACTCCCTTGCCCAGATCAAGGCCTTTCTCCACAGCAACGGCCTGCGTGATAACCTGCAAATGCTCTCCCAGCAGGCGCAGCAGCTGCGTCGTCAATGTGATGAGCTGAATGCCACCATCCAGATCATCCAGCAGAAGGTGGAGTTTATCGAGCGGGAGCAGGCCGCCAGCCAACGGGATAAATTCTATGTCCGCTCCTTCCCGCGCCGGGCCTTTCTGCACATCGGCGAGGAAATCAACCTCTTTACCCATGAGCTGTTTTACTTCTATCCCACCGTGGGCTTTTATCAGGGGCAGCGGAAATGGTTCGGCGCCTACCTCTATGAAGATACTCCCGTCGAGGCCCGCCGCCTGCCGGACCTGATGGCCGACCAGCCCGTTTCCTATATCCCTGCCGGGGACTATCTCTGCGGCTATCACTATGGGCCGTATCTCACCATTCAGGACTCCATCGACCGCCTGTTTGACGAAGCCCGCCGCCGGAAGCTGCCGGTGGATGACTGTGTTATCACCCCCAACATCGTGGATCAGTGCTGCGAGGGACACCCGGATAATTATATTACCGGTCTGGAGGTGCGCATTCTTTCCTCTGATGAACAAAATGAAAAAACGCCCTCTGCGGCCATTTCCAAGCCCGAGGACGTGTAAGCTGCTGCGTATACCGGTGGGAGCCGGAGAACCGCCGGTTCAAACGCAGTGTATGCCGCAGTACATAGGACCATCCCTCCCGGGCATAGGATTGCCGTGAAGGAGGGATGGTTTATGTTATCGGCGGCTTTGCTGCTGCTGTCCAACAGCTTGTTTCTGACGCTGCACCTGTCCGGAAATCCCGGGTCGTTTCCCCGCCCCCTGTCCCGGCAGGAGGAGCGGGAATGTCTGGAGCGGTGGGGCAGGGGAGACCTGTCTGCCCGCAACTGCCTGGTGGAGCACAATCTCCGCCTGGTGGCCCATATCATCAAGAAGTACTACACCCAGGCTGCCAACCAGGAGGATCTGATCTCCATCGGCACCATCGGCCTGATCAAGGCCGTGAACACCTTCCAGCCGGACAAAAAGATCCGCCTGGCAACCTATGCGTCCAGGTGTATTGAAAATGAAATCCTCATGCACTTCCGCGCCCAGCGGAAGCTGCAGGGGGAGGTGTCGCTGTCGGAGGCCATCGAGACGGATAAGGCCGGCAACGCCCTGTATTTACAGGACGTGGTGGGGGCCGACGACACCATGCAGGAGGACCTGGAGGGCCGGGAGGATCAGCGGCTGATCCGGCGGCTGGTAGGGGAGTGCCTGACGGACCGGGAGGCCGACGTGATCCGCCGCCGCTACGGCCTGGACGGCCACCCGCCCCAGACCCAGCGCCAGGTGGCCGCCGCCTACGGCATCAGCCGCAGCTATGTGTCCCGCATCGAGAAGCGGGCCCTGGAGAAGCTGGAGGCGGCCCTGCGGGAGCACTGCTATCCATAAACGACAAAGAACGGGGGCGGCGGCCCCCGTTCTTGCTGTTTGAGCAGTCCGTAGGCAAGAACGTTCCGCATCACGGCGTGAAACGCTCTTGCTGCATAATCGGAAATGATATATATTCCTATGTATTCAACACTTATTCTTCATTGAAAGTGGCGCATGAGAGCGGAAGCGTATATGAGAAGATGTCCGCCGTCTACAGCGCCTATGATAACACCGGCGCGCTGATAAATTTGTTGCAAATGGTCTATCACAATGTGAAGCATTATTTCCAGATGCAGATCGACATGCAGGATGTGAACCAGGTGCTGGCGTCCCACTTCAATGATTTTGGGCAGAAGGTGATCGAGGCATACATACGCCCCCTGAAAATCAAAGACTCCGTTCTCAAATACCGCGTTCCCATCCAGTCCGTTCTGAGAAACTGGGCAGAGGACGATGCATTGCTGCTTGCCATGGCCAACGCGGCATTGCAGGATAAGCGCGGCGACAGCGTGGAGAAGTGCCGTGCCGATCTGCTGCGAAAAATTTTCTGGATTGACGAGCGATACGATAACATGGAGCACGACTATCTCGATGAGATCGACGCGCAGGTTCGCCGCTATACAAGAGCGGCGACGCAAAAAGTGGAAAATCTGACGAATCGGGATCAGAACGTCCGCGGAAACCTGAATACTTTGCTTACGGCATTGTCACGAAATCGCCGCGCGGCCATAGCAGCTTATGTACAGGGGTGGTTGGGAGATGCGGATATCCGTTATTCCAAAGACCTGGGAATCCGGGATGATAAAGGATATATCATGAGCCTGCTGGCTGTGCTGGCAAGCGGAGAACCCGCTGCCGGGTATCAGATCCAGGAGTTAGGCGGCGCCTTCAACGAAAATGGCTACTCCATCCCCCAGATGCAGATTTGCCGGAAGGAGAAAAAGAAATGAATTTCGACTTTATTCAGCAGGCAACCTCCAGGGAGCTGGAGCAGTTTAAGTCTGTGTGCAACCAGCTCCTCAGCCGGACCTATGTGGTGCGGACCCTGTACCGCCCCGGGAAAGGGCGGGTGAACAATCCGGACTATACGTTTCTGTCGCTGCATTATGAGGCCGTGCAGGACTATCTGGGCCTTCTGGATTGGGACTTGCGCAAAGATATGTTGATTTTCTGCTGTTCAATCAAATGGATAAGCAGCCTGTACTGGCGATTGAGGTGGACGGAACGGGCTTCCATGAAGTCGGAAGCAAACAGGCGGAGCGGGATATAAAGAAGAACTCTATTTTGGAGAAATGTGCTGTTCCTTTGCTGCGCCTGCGCACAGACGGCAGCGGAGAAAAAGAGAAGATCAGGGATATGTTGAAAACTGCACCACAGAAGTAAGAGGATAAGGGTTCTATAACAAACGTTGGGGCCAGGCATCAGCCTGGCCCCATTGTCATAAAAAAGTTGAGGATAGAGATAAAATCGTCAGCCATTCTTGTTGCCCGTTATAGCCTTCATGGCATTGCGGGCGCGTTTTGCCACATAGGCATCCCGATCATTTGCATACTGTCGCAATAGCGCCATTCCATCGGGGATGCTCCTGCGTCCAAGCAGCTCGGCGCATTGCCACCGGGCCTGGGGAAATATGCTGTGCAGCCCGGCATGTGTCAGGACGGATATGAGCAGTTCGTCTCCCTGTGCAGACAGACAGTCCAGAACGTCCTCGGTTTCATCGTCCAAAGCCATCATTGTCAGCAAACAGTCCATATCTGCCGGGAAGAGCCCGCCTCGCTTGATAAGTGAACACACTTCATCCAGCATCTTTTCCCATTCCGGAAACATATACGGCTCTGGATCCCCCGTTCCGCAGCATTCTGCGTACTGGCGCGGTGTCATTTTCAGCCAGTGCCACAGATTGTGTATGTAATTTTCCAGTGACTTCCTCATCGCTCACACTCCTGTCTGGGCTGGGGCATCGGATGCATCCTATACCGCCCCCTATTCAATGCACTCCACCTGAACAATTACATTTGTAAATTCATCAAAATAGATCGTATATTTCCGGTCACTTACAAAGTCATCGGGGAATATTTTTTTTGAGAAAATGTCCAGATATAAAGTTTGTTTTTTCCTTCGCCATTCCAAAACACATATTCATTTGTTATCGGCAGTGGGGGCGCGACTCTGGAATTGCGGTGACTGTCAATAAACTCCCCTGTATACGATGATACGCCAGGGAACACGATCCTGGATGCATACAACAGGCTCAGACCGATCGCAGCAGCAATCATAATCAGTCCCAATTTACAATCTTTGATTTTAACTTTTCTGGCCCACGGTCTATTAAGCAGGATGCACGCAACTCCCAAAACCAGGATCTCCCCGCAGACGCCCCATATCCTATACAATACTCCGGAAAAATTGAACATACCATGCCCTCAACTGAATCAATATAACATCACTCTGACAATATCAAATCCAATAGTAACCGACCTGGAATCGATTGAGAATTGAAGTACGCACTATTTTCTCTTATAAAGCAATGACATAATCATGAAAAATATCTCGTTCACTATTATCAGACAGCTATGAAACACAATTTTATATTTTGGCATTAAGCGTAGGCGATGCTGCTGCCGGATTTGCTCATGGACGCCAGCTGACGGCCATGCTGCCAGGCGTAGGTCCACGTTCCGTCGTTCAGGGGGTTGCCTATGGCGTCGTAGGTGATGGATTTCCCATTGAACGCCGTCAGCAGGTCCGGCCAATTGGCGTCGCCGTAGGTATAGGTGCTGCTTGCTGTCCGGACGTGACCGTCTTTTGACGGCCACGTCCGTCAGCCGGGATACTTATTCCTCCTCGTCGGGTTCCTGATCCTCCAGGTCGGGAGATATTTCCCCGCGCCGCAGGCTTTCAAATTGCATGCGTTCCTCGCCTGTCAGCGGTGGAAAAATCAAAACCTGCGGCCAGCGAAAGGTGGCACGCTCTATATTGATCCGTCCACCGGCTGTTCCTTCTAACATTACGGTGCTGCATACCATCATGAATGCCTCGCCAGGTGTTTCTTCTATAACTTTCGCTATGGGATACAGGCCCACCATCTGAAACCGTTCCCACGGATAGAGGTGACGAAAGATACCCAGCAATATCACGGTAATCCCCTTGGTGGATACAATGTATACCCGGCTGAGCGCAATAATCATGGTGAACACTACACCAGTGAATATCAAGAAAAAAGCTGTGATGGTAACGGTATCAATCGCTATACGTATGGGGGGGTCAATGACCCATGAAAATGTATCAATGTAGAGAACATCAACTCCTACACCGGATATAATGAAAAACATCATCTGGTCATGCATCCCAGATGAGGAGATGCGCATGGTGCCTTTTTCTAATTTCTTCATACAGTCATCCTTACCGGGCCCCCTCGGCCCATACCCATATTAGAACTCCCTCCGCTGCTTCTGCTGCTTCTGCGGCTCGACGAGTATGTTGTTGCCGCAATGTACGTAGAACCGACTGACTCACTAGGCAGACTATAATCCTTTAAATGTAAATGCGTAAAACCCAACCCCCTTTGCATCTTTATTTTTCATTTTAAATTGGTTGACTTCATCTTCAAATTTCTTCAAAGAACTTACCAACTTTTTTAATTCCTGATAGTCGAGTAATATCTCAACACTATCGGTTTACTGTGTTGTTTGTAGTATAAATTTTCACAAAATCAACCTCCCCATCCGTGTTGTATTCCTTTCATAAAGTGGATGCAGGCCTGCGTCTCTACCATATACAACACCACTGTGGCAGTTTTGCAACCGCTTTTTTGCAATTTTGTAAGAATTGGAATATGTCACAAAAGCAGGATGCTTTTGTGAGTATTGTGCCCAGACGAAAAACCGGATTCCTGCCGAATACAGGCAAAAACGGGAATCGCTCCCCGTGGGGGGAGCGACATGGGTGGGGTTCGACTTCTCCTGATAACGCTTTTGTCAAGCCCATTGGATTATTAAAAAATCCTCCTACCATCTCATTTCTGAGGGTAGGAGGATTCGCCAGCTTAACCTGCTGACATTGGGCCGCAGCCCCCTTTTTTCAGCTCATCTTTTCTGCCACCGACTCCAGCGCCTGGTCCATGGCGTTGCCCATGCGCTGCATGGCCTTGCCCACGGCGGTCCTTCTGGGCCGGGGACGCGGCAGAATGATGATCTCCAGCATGGCGCCCGCTACCATTCCGGCGGCCAGGCCCCACAAAAACGTACCGGTTTTACACATCCGTTACCCCTCCTTTTCATGACGCTCTTAGTATGGCCCGGGCCGCAGAAAATCATTCCGCCGCCCTTGCCAAAATCCGGAGAAGTGCGTATAATAATGGAGAAAAATTTGCGCGAACAAGGAGATTTTTATGTCGATCGCACTTTTACAGGAGAAGATCCGTGCCCGGAAAACGCCCCTGGCCCTGGTGCTGGGGCCGGAGGCGGACAAGCTGCCCGCCAGGATCACGAAGAATTTCACCGATATGTACGGCCCCGGCGACATGGCCCAGGCGGAGGCTCTGCGCTATCACGGCAGCCAGCTCATCAGCCAGACGGCCCCGCTGCTGCCCGCCGTGGTGCTGCAGGCGGAGCGCTATCTGCGCTACGGCTTCATGGGCATGGACGTGCTGGCCAACCTGGTGAACATGGCCAAGGCCCAGGGGCTTTACACCATAGTGGACGCCCGCACCGCCGCCCCGGCGGTGTATGTGGAGGGCGGCATCCGGGCCGACGGCGTCACCGTGACCCCCTATCCCGGCAGCGACGTGTGCCGGGTAGGGGAGGACAAGTCCGTGTTTGCCGCCGTCCGCACCGGCAACCCCTCCGCCCCGGAGATCCAGAATCTGCTGTCCGGTGACCGCCGGCTGTATTTGGCGGCGGCGGACCAGATGGTTCGCCATGGCGCGGCGCTGATGGCGGAGACCGGTTACGTCCTGGACGTGAAGGAGCTGCGCAGCCGGGCTCCCAAGGCCTTTTTGCTGCTGCTGGGCTGCGACGGGGAGAACGCCCTGCCCGCCTTCGACGACTATGGCCGGGGGGCGCTGATCGCCGACACCGCCCTGCAATACGCCGACGCCGACGCCGTACAGGCTGCTGTCCGGCAGCTGAAGCAGCTGGTCACCGTGCTGTAAGGGAGGGCTTGCTATGACAAAAATCTATCTCATCCGCCACGCCGAGGCCGAGGGCAATCTCTATCGCATCGCCCACGGCCAGGAGGAAGGCCTGATCACCGACTATCGCGGCCCCCGCCAGATGCAGGCCCTGGCCCGGCGGTTCCGGGACATCCCGGTGGACGCCGTATACGCCAGCGACCTGATCCGCACCCAGACCACCGCCCAGGCGGTTTATGTCCCCAAGGGTCTGCCCCTGCACCTGGAGCCCGCCTTCCGGGAGGTGCACATGGGCGTGTGGGAGGGCCTGACCTGGCGCCAGATCGAGACCCGCTGGCCTTTGCAGATGATGGAGTTCAACCACCAGCTGGACCGCTGGCAGGTGGAGGGCAGTGAAACTGCCCAGACCGTGCTGGACCGGTATCTGCCTGCCCTGCGCCGGGTGGCCCGGGAGCATGACGGCCAGACGGTGGCCGTTTTCTCCCACGGCGCGGCCATGCGCATCGTCCTGGGCACGCTTCAGGGGCTGCCCCTGGCGGAGATCGGCCAGTCGCCCCACGGCGACAACACCGCCGTGTCCCTGATCGAGGCCCAGGGGGACGACCTGCGGGTGGTGTTCCGGGACGACAACAGCCACCTGACGGCCCAGGAGGGCCTCTCCACCTTCGGCAAGCAGACCTGGTGGAAAACCAAGGGCATGGTGGAGCCGGGCCAGCTGTATCGCCCGGCCAGCCATGAGCAGGGCCGCCTGTTCGGCGCGCCGGAGGGCGGACAGGGCACCGCCGTGTGGTACAACGGCCAGGAGCTGATCGGCCTGTACCAGACCGTCCGGGAGCCGGACGCCCTGCGCATCACCTGGTACGCCATGGACCCCATGTGGCGGGGCCGCCGCCAGGGGATCCCGCCTATGGGCCAGATCATCCAGCAGGGGCGGCGGCTGGGCCTGCCTTACCTGCGGCTGACCTGCACCGACGAGAGCCTGCGTCCCTTCTGGCAGCGCCTGGGCTTCCGGGGCGACGGGGCGGAGCTGGAAAAGGACATCCGCCTGCAGATTCCCGACCTGCGGCAGTGGGTCATGGAGTGATCATATCCGAAAAAATGCACCCTCAGCAAGCGGTATTTTTGCCGCTTGCTGAGGGTGCTGCTTCTTTATGGCTGGGTGTTACGCCTGGTTCGTCTCGCTGAAGCTCTCCTCCAGCTGCCGCAGGCCCGCCTCCATCTCCTGGAAGCCGGACAGGTCCGGCTCTGCCAGGGTCTGCTGGGCCAGGGCCAGCTTCTGGCAGAACTGGCGGTTCAGCTCAGCATACTTGGCCCGGGACTGGGCGCACCAGGTCTCCTGCTGCCGGGTCAGCTGCCGCAGCTGCTCGATGGCCTTGGCCCGGAACTCCTCCGTCCGCCGGTGGGCGCTGATCTCGATATCGGCGATGTGGTCCTTCAGGGACTGATACTCCGCCGCCTGGGCACGGAGGTACTCCGTTTCCTTCTGGAGCTTCTGGGCCTGCTCCTGGAGCTCCCGGAGCTGTGTCTGCAATTGCAGGCAGGTGTCCGCCGCCGCGCTGTTTTCCAGCACCGCCCGGCGCAGGGTGTTCAGCTCGGCCTCCATGGCGCGGTTGCGCTCCTGCAGGCCGTGGTTTTCCTCCTCCAGAGCGGAGACCCGCTGCTGATTTTCCCGGGAGGTCTGCTGGATATAGCTGACCACGTCCTCCCGGTCGAAGCCGCCGAATAACGCTGTTTTGAAATTGGTGTTCATTCCATAGCCCCCCGCTATCCCGTAAATTTGTACACAGTATAGCACAGGGCCCCGACAAAATCAACCGTTTTTCCCGATCATGCCGTAAAGAGCCTCCAGGGCGTCAGACAGGGTGCCCAGCCGGTCAATGAGCCCCAGCTGCACCGCCTGGCTGCCGTAGAGAATGGTGCCCACGTCGTTGGACATGTCCCCGTCGGCCAGCATCAGCCGGCGGAAGTCGTCCTGGGTGATGCGGCTGTGCCGGGCCACGAAGGACACGATGCTCTCCTGCACCCGCTCAAAATACCGATAGGACTGGGGTGCGGCGATCATCAGGCCGCTCATGCGCACCGGGTGCACCGTCATGGACGCCGAGGGCACGATGAAGGTCTGCTGTCCGGACACCGCCAGGGGGATGCCGATGGAGTGTCCGCCGCCCAGCACCAGGGTCACCGTGGGCTTGGTCATACCGGCCACCATCTCCGCAATGGCAAGGCCCGCCTCAATGTCGCCGCCCACGGTGTTCAGCAGGAGCAGAACGCCGTCCACCTCCTCCGACTGCTCCAGATGGGCCAGAAGGGGCAGAACGTGCTCATATTTGGTGGTTTTCGTGTTATTGGGGGCCAGGCTGTGGCCCTCCACCTGGCCGATGATGGTCAGGCAGTATATGCTGCCCCGGCTGCTTTCCACCAGGGCCGCGCCCAGGTCGTAAAGACGCGGGGCGCTCTGGTCGCCGGACTGCTCCGGCTGCTGATTGGGTTCCTCCGTCATGGAACGCACCTCCTTATCGGAGATAGCATGTGCATTCCCGGCGAAAACATGCAGGGCGGCTCAGTGTCCGGCGTGGAGCTTCCGGAACTCCGAGGGCAGCATACCGAACACCTTTTTGAACTCGGCGGAGAACTTGCTCTGGCTCTCGTACCCCACCGCCCGGGCCACCTGGGCCAGGCTGTCGCCGGACTCCAGCAGCAGGGCCGACGCCTTTTCCATCCGGTGCTGCCGGATGTGGGCGGCGATGGAGCTGCCGTACTCCGCCTTGAACAGCTCCTTCATGGTGGAGGGATTCATCAGGAACCGGCGGGACAGCTGCTCGATGGTGATGCGGCTGTCCAGATTTTCCGTCAGCAGCTGGTGGACCTGGTGGATGATCTCCCGCTGCTGGGGCGTCAGGTCCGCGGCGTGCTCCCCGGCGTGGGCGTCCACCGGCGGCAGGTGGGGTGCATGGGGCATGGCCTCCTCCCGGGGGCAGGTGACCTCCACCGTCCGCTCAATGACCTGGTGCAGCAATCCCGCCACCTCTGTGTCCGCCGCCCGGTAATAGACCTCCTTGCCGATCCGGCGGCTGACCACCAGGCCGCTGTCCTTCAGCTGCCGCAGATGGTGGGAGGCGGCGGGACTGCTCATGCCTACCAGCGCCGCCAGATTCACCACGCACTCCTCGCAGTGACACAGCAGCCAGAAAATCCGCACCCGGTTGGCGTCGGACAGCAGGCGGCACAGGCCCGCCACCGCCTGAAAGCTCTCCGCCTCCTGCATGCAATGCTCCAGCCGGGACAGCTCCTCGTTGTTTCCGTGCCGGTGAGGTAGCTCCATATGATCCATAGCGCACACACTCCTTTTCAAAAGTCACCCGTTCGGCAGTTCTTTTCGCCCGAACGGCAGGAATGGGGCAAAAGCCGTTGACTTCTGCCGATGCATCCATTATAGTACAGTCAACAAGATTAAACAAGTGCTTAATGGTTGAACCAAGCGGCCATTGGGCAGGAAAAGGAGTTTGCCATGAAAAAGACTTATCAGATCGAAGTGGACTGCGCCAACTGCGCCAACCTTATGGAGGAGGCCGCCAAGAAAACCGAGGGCGTTGAAAGCGCCGTGGTGAATTTCATGACCCAGAAGATGATCGTGGAGTTCCGGGAGGGGACGGACCCCAAGACGGTGATGAAGGCCGTTCTGAAGAACTGCAAAAAGGTCGAGGACGACTGCGAGATCTATCTGTGAAACACAACGCGTGCCGGAAGCCATTCCGGCACGTCTGCTGAAGGAGGGGAAGAAGCATGACCAAGAAGCAAAAAAAAATGCTCTGCCGCATCATCGTCACGGCGGTGCTGGTCCTGGCCATCCGGCTGTTTTCCATCGAGGGCCTGCCCGGGACGCTGCTGTATCTGGCGGCGTACCTGATCATCGGCTATGACATTCTCCGCAAGGCCGGCAAGGGCATCCTCCGGGGCCAGGTGTTCGACGAGAACTTCCTGATGGCTGTGGCCACCGTGGGCGCCATCGGCCTGGCGTTTTACGAGAAAAGCGGCGACTTCATGGAGGCCGTGGCCGTGATGCTGTTCTATCAGATCGGCGAGCTGTTCCAGAGCTACGCCGTGGGCAAGAGCCGCCGGAACATCACCGCCCTGATGGACATCCGCCCCGACTATGCCAACATTGAGCAGGACGGACAGCTGACCCAGGTGGACCCGGACGATGTGCCCGTGGGGGCCACCATCGTGGTCCAGCCCGGCGAGAAGGTCCCTCTGGACGGCGTGGTGCTGGAGGGGACCTCCACCCTGAACACCGCCGCCCTCACCGGCGAGAGCCTGCCCCGGGACGTCACCGGCGGCGACGAGATCGTCAGCGGCTGCATCAACATGACCGGCGTGCTGAAGATCCGCACCACCCGGGCCTTCGGCGAGTCCACCGTGTCCAAAATCCTGGAGCTGGTGGAAAATTCCAGCTCCCACAAGTCCAAGTCTGAGAACTTCATCTCCAAGTTCGCCCGGGTGTATACCCCCGCCGTGTGCGGGGCGGCCTTGGCTCTGGCGGTGCTGCCGCCGGTGGTGCGTCTGCTGACGGGGCTTGACGGCGACTGGGGCACCTGGCTGTACCGCGCCCTGTCCTTCCTGGTGGTCAGCTGCCCCTGCGCCCTGGTGATCAGCATCCCCCTGAGCTTCTTTGCGGGCCTGGGCGGCGCCAGCCACGAGGGCATCCTCATCAAGGGCTCCAACTATCTGGAAACCCTGTCCAAAACCAAAACCGTGGTGTTTGACAAAACCGGCACCCTGACCCAGGGGGTGTTCGACGTCACCGGCGTCCACCACAATCAGCTTCCCCGGGAAAAGGTGCTGGAATACGCCGCCCTGGCGGAGTGCGCCTCCTCCCACCCCATCAGCAAGAGCCTGCAGCGGGCCTATGGCGGTCATATCGACCGCGACCGGGTCACGGATATCCAGGAGTTCAGCGGCAACGGCGTGGTGGCCAGGGTGGACGGTGTCACCGTGGCCGTGGGCAACGATAAGCTCATGGATAAGCTGGGCATTGCCTGGCACGATTGCCACAGCGTGGGTACCATTATCCACCTGGCCCTGGACGGCCAGTACGCCGGCCATATTGTCATCTCCGATGTGGAGAAGCCTCATGCCCGGGATGCCATCGCCGCCCTGAAGCGCATCGGCGTGGAAAAGACCGTCATGCTCACCGGCGACCGGTCCAAGGTGGCCGACCATGTGGCCCAGAGCCTGGGGGTGGACGAGGTCCACAGCGAGCTGCTGCCTGCTGATAAGGTGGCCCAGGTGGAGCGGCTGCTGGGTCAGTCCGGCGGCAAGCTGGCCTTTGTGGGCGATGGCATCAACGACGCGCCGGTGCTGTCCCGGGCGGATATCGGCATTGCCATGGGGGCCATGGGCTCCGACGCCGCCATCGAGGCGGCGGACGTGGTGCTGATGGACGATGATCCCCTGAAGATCGCCAAGGCCATCCGCATCTCCCGCAAGTGCATCCGCATTGTGTACGAAAACATCGCCTTCGCCCTGATCGTCAAGGCCCTGTGCCTGCTGCTGGTGGCCGTGGGCGCGGCCAATATGTGGGCCGCCATCTTCGGCGACGTGGGCGTGATGGTCATCGCCGTGCTCAACGCCATCCGGGCCCTGCGGGTCAGTAAGCTGTGATGAAACCACAAATTAAATAAGATCATGCCCGGTGCATTGCACCGGGCATGATCTTATTTTGCGGCTTTACTTTTTCTTAGCGTAGGGGGTATTTTCCAGGGGGAGGGTCAGGCGGCGCTGACCGTCCAGCCGGTAATAGGCGTCGGCAATGGCGGGAGCCGTGGGGATGGAGGTGATCTCACCGATACCGATGGCGCCTCCGGCTACGTTGAGGCCGGGCTTCTCCACCACGATGGCCTGGATCTCCGGCGGGATCTGGTTGGCCCGGAACAGGCCCAGGGTGCCATATTTGGCAGTGGGCTTGCAGGTGTCGTCAATGGGATACTGCTCCGTCAGGGCGTAGCCCATGCTCATGACCACGCCGCCCTCGATCTGTCCCTCGCAGCTCAGGGGATTCACGGCCTTGCCCACGTCGTGGGCGGCCACCATCTTCTTAATGCGGCCGGTTTTCTTGTCCAGAACGCACATCTGGGTGGCGTAGCCGTAAGCTACGTGGCTGACGGGGTTGGGCACGTCCGCGCCCAGGGGGTCCGTCTTGGCCAGATACTCGCCGTAAAACTCCTGGCCCACCAGGTCGCCCAGGGTCTTGCCCTCCAGGGCGGCGTTGAGCTTCTCGCAGGCCCGGCGGGTGGCCTCGCCGGTGACCAGGGTCTGGCGGGAGCCGGAGGTATCGCCGGAATCCGGGGCGATCCAGGTGTTGCTGCGCTCATAGACGATGTCGTCCCGGTGTAGGCCGGTGTTGGTGACCACCACCTGCACCAGCACGGTGCCCAGTCCCTGGCCGATGCAGGACGCGCCGGAGTAAATATGCACCTTGCCATCGTCCTCGACGATGAGCTTGCAGCGGCCCCAATCGGGGATGCCCACGCCCACACCGGCGTTTTTCATGGCACAGGCGATGCCTACGGGGTCGCCGCTGCGAACGGCCTCGTCATAGGCGGGCTTGATGGCCTCCAGCGTCTCCACCAGGCCGGTGGAGTTGTCCACGATCTGGCCGTTGGGCAGGACGCCCCCGGGCCGGATGGCGTTGCGATAACGAATCTCCCAGGGGGAGATACCCACCAGGTCCGCCATCTCATTGAGCAGTGTCTCCGTGCAGAAGCAGGTCTGGGTCACGCCGAAGCCCCGGAAGGCTCCGGCGGGAGGATTGTTGGTATAATAGGCGCGGCCCTCGATCTCAAAGTTTTCATAGGCATAAGGCCCGGCGGCATGGGTGCAGGCCCGCTCCAGCACCGGCCCGCCCAGGGAGGCGAACGCGCCGGTGTCGGACACCACGCTGGCCTTGACCCCCTGAATGATGCCGTTTTCATCGCAGCCCATGGTGAAGTCCATGTCGAAGCTGTGGCGCTTGGGGTGGACCAGGATGGACTCCTGCCGGGACAGCTTCACCTTCACCGGTACCCGGGCGATATACGCCAGCAGGGCGGCGTGGTGCTGGACGGACATATCCTCCTTGCCGCCGAAGCCGCCGCCCACCAGCATATTCTGGACCTGGCAGTGGTCATAGTCCACCCCCAGCATGGCGGCGCACTCGTGCATGGTGGTGTGCGCGCTCTGGTCCGAGGTCAGCAGGCGGACGCCGCCGTTTTCCAGGGGCAGGGCCACGCAGCACTCCGGCTCCAGGAAGGCATGCTCTGTCCAGGGGGTGTGGAAGTGCTGGGTCAGCACATATTTTGCATTCTTGATAGCGCCGTCTGCGTCGCCCCGGGAGACGTGCTTATAGGCCTGAACGTTGTTCTCGCCCCCCTCGAATACCAGGGGCGCGTCCGGGGCGGCAGCCTCCTGGGGACTATGCACGGCAGGGAGGACCTCATATTCTACCTTCACCAGCTTTTTGGCGGTCTCCAGGGTCTCCTGGTCCCGGGCGCAGATCAGGGCCACGGAGTCCCCCAGATAGTGGGTGATCTCGCCCACGCCGATCAGGGTGGGCTGGTCCTTTTTCAGGTGGCCCACGTTGACCTTGCCGGGGATGTCCTTCTGGGTCAGGACGCACACCACGCCGGGCAGGGCCTGGGCGGCGCTGACGTCGATGGACAGGACCCGGGCCCGGGCGTACCGGCTGCGCACCGCGCCGCCGTAGCACATTCCGTCCACATACACGTCGTCGGGGTACTGGCCGGTGCCCAGCACCTTTTCCTCCACGTCCAGCCGGTGGACCCGGCTGCCCATTTTCCAGTCGTCGGCGGAGGCCTCCGGCAGCTTCCCCTCCCGGAGAATCTTAGCCGCCAGCAGGATGCCGTCGATGATCTTCACATAGCCGGTGCAGCGGCAGATGTTGTTGCGGATGGCGAAGGCGGCCTCCTCCCGGGTGGGATCGGGATTCACGTCCAGCAGCCCCTTGGCGGAGATGACCATGCCTGGGATGCAGAAGCCGCACTGAACGGCTCCCGCCTCGCCGAAGGCGAAGGTATACACCTGCTTTTCCCAATCGGAAAGGCCCTCCACCGTGAGGATGGCCTTGCCCTCCAGCTTGTCGGTCTGGGGGATGCAGGCCTTGGTGGGCTTGCCGTCGATGAGGACGTGGCAGGTGCCGCAGGCGCCCTCGCTGCACCCGTCCTTAACGGAGGTCAGGTGCAGGGTATCCCGCAGAAAGCGGATGAGCTTCTGATTCTTTTCCACGGTCACGCTCTGCCCGTTAACGGTGAAGGTTGCCATGTGATCGTCTCCTTTGTCCCGGCCCGCCGACATATGGGGGCGTGATCTCAAACATTACCGCTGATTATACCATATTCATTCATTCTTCGCAAGGTGAAGCCTTATCCTTCTTTCAGAATAACCCGGGGCTTGCTTTTCCGGTCCAACGAGTGTATGATGGCAAAAATAATAAACACAGAGAGGAGTTCTGACAATGGATCTGACGGAAAAATGCCTGGAAAGCCGGGAGGTATACAAGGGCCGCGTCCTGCGGCTGCGGGTGGACACGGTGGCCCTGCCCAACGGGAAAACATCCCTGCGGGAGGTGGTGGAGCACCCCGGCGGCGTGGGGATCCTGGCCCTGGATGAAAACGGCTGCGTTCCCATGGTGACCCAGTACCGCTATGCCTTCTCCCGGACGCTGCTGGAGATCCCTGCCGGGAAGCGGGAGCCCGGCGAGGAGCCCTTCGTCACCGCCCAGCGGGAACTGAAGGAGGAGGTGGGGGCCACGGCGGCGGATTGGCAGCCCCTGGGGCAGATCATCGCTTCCCCGGGCTGCTATGACGAGGTGCTGCATCTGTACCTGGCCCGGGGCCTGACCTTCGGCGACACCCATCCCGACGAGGACGAGTTCCTGTCCGTCCGGCGCATCCCCTTTCAGGAGCTGGTGCAGCGGTGCCTCAGCGGCGAGATTCAGGACGGCAAAACCGTCACCGCCGTGCTGAAGGCAAAGTTTCTGCTGGGGCTGTGATTTTCCCGAAAAAACAGTGGACAAGAGGCATTAGTTGTGGTAATATGAGGAATTAATAAAAGAGATAGCTCTTTTTCAGTTTCGTTTCCGTTTTGCGCGGGAGAAAGGAAGGATTTCGTCATGGCTGTGAAGGAAAGCTACGCAGGGAAAATCAACCGCAAGCTCAACAAGAAGCTCCATGTCATCGATGTGGCGGCGGGCCGGGTCCCGGCGGACCTGGTGCTGAAAAACGCCACCTATGTCAATGTGTTTTCCAACGAGCTGTGCCGCGGGGACATCGCCGTGGCCGAGGGGCTCATTGTGGGCATGGGCGAATACCACGGCAAGGTGGAGGCGGACGTAGGCGGCAAGATCGTGCTGCCGGGCTTCATCGACGCCCACATTCACCTGGAAAGCTCTCTGGTAAGCCCCAAGGAGTTTGCCAAGGCTGTGCTGCCCCACGGCACCACCACCGTCATCACCGACCCCCACGAGATCGCCAACGTCATGGGCACCGACGGCATCGAGTATATGCTCCAGGCCACCGAGGACCTGCCGGTGGACGTGCGGTTCATGCTGCCCTCCTGCGTTCCGGCCACGCCCCTGGACGAGTCCGGAGCCAATCTGGACTACCGGGCTATCGACTCCTTCTATGACCACCCCCGGGTACAGGGACTGGCGGAGATGATGAACTTTGTGGGCATCATCAACGGCGACAGCCAGGTGGTGGAGAAGATCGTGGCCTCCCAGGCCCACCACAAGAAGATCGACGGCCACGCCCCGGGCCTTACCGGCAACGACCTGAACGCCTATATCGCCGCCGGCGTGTATTCCGACCATGAGTGCTCCAACGTGGAGGAGGCCATGGCCAAGCTGGAGCGGGGACAGTTCATTATGATCCGCGAGGGCACCGCCGCCCGGAATCTGGAGGCGCTGGCCCCTCTGCTGTGCGGCAAATACATTGAGCGCTGCATGTTCTGCACCGACGACAAGCATCCCAACGACCTGCTGGAAAAGGGCCACATTGACTATATCGTGAAAAAAGCCATCTCCCTGGGAGCAGACCCCATCATGGCCGTGAAGGCCGCCGGTTACACCGCCGCCCGGTACTTCCTGCTGAATAACCGCGGTGCCATCGCCCCCGGGTATCTGGCGGACTTTGTGGTCATCGACAACTGGGAGAACTTCGAGATCGAGATGGTCTATAAGAAGGGCAAGCTCATGTACGACGGCGTTCTGCGGGAGTTCGACACCCCGGAGATCGACCCCTATCTGGTCAAGCGGGCCCACGACACCTTCCATGTGGCCCCCCTGTCCGCCGCCGACTTCACCGACAAGCGCCCCCACGCCGTCATCGGCATGGTGCCCGGCGAGATCGTGTCCGAGGACGCGGGCTATGCCGACCACATCGACCTGGAGCAGGACATTCTCAAGATCGCCGTGATCGAGCGGCATAAGAACACCCACCACATCGGCCTGGGCTATATCAAGGGCTACGGCCTCAAGCACGGCGCCGTGGCCACCTCCATCAGCCACGACAGCCACAACATCATCGTGGTGGGCACCTCCGAGGAGGACATGGCCGCCGCCGCCAACCGGATTGTGGAGAATCGCGGCGGCATCACCGTAATGGACGGCGGCCAGATCCTGGGCGAGGTGGCCCTGCCCATCGCGGGCATCATGTCCGACGACAGCCTGGTGATGGTGAACAGCGCCCTGGAGGCCGCCAAGGACGAGGCCTTCCGGCTGGGCGTGTCCCGGGGCATCGACCCCTTCATGACCCTGAGCTTTATGGCTCTGCCGGTGATCCCGTCCCTGCGGCTGACCACCCGGGGCGTGTTCGACGTGCTGACCCAGCGGTATGTGTGATGGGCTGCTGCCTCTGAACCTCCTGGAGCTGACCTGGCACTGCCGAAAAAACTGACGATGAAAAATGGGATATCCGGCCTGAAACGCCGGATATCCCATTTGAATCCTCATTATATATAACAAACAGCCGCGCATGCCCAAGCGCGGCTGTTTGTTATGTTTGGGGTAGGAAAATCCCCATGGAAAAGATGGGCAGCAGGCGCTGCCAGGTATTTTCAGCGGCGAAGGAGGTAAACCATAGCCGCTCTCGGCTGCAAATTCAGAACTGGAGACGGTTCTCCTTGGACCAGGTGGTCAGATCCAGCCGGGGATAGCGCCGACGCAGTTCCTCGGCGGTCTCAGCATCGCCGCCGGTCATCAGAATCCGGTTGACAGCCTCCACATCGGCGGCCGGCATACCGTGGTCGGCGGTCTTGCCGCAGTCGCGGCAGGTATAGGTCCCATTTTCGGAAACCGTCACCTCACTGCTGCCGCAGAAGGCACAGCGATGCATCTTTGTAATCAGAGCCATTTTCGATTTCTCCTCTCTTTCCTCAAGTCCATGGGTAGGATATCATAGAATTTTACATTTGTAAAACGCATATTTTCGATTGAAGTCATGAAAAAAAGGGTGTACAATGAGGAATACAGTCAAAGAAAGACGAGGTGGGGGACATGAGCGCCACAAAATACCAGATTTTCCTGAAAACCGTTGAATGCGGCAGCTTTACCAAGGCGGCGGAGGAGCTGAACTTCTCCCAGTCCGGGATCAGCCACGCCATCAGCTCCCTGGAGGAGGAGCTGGGGGTGACCCTGCTGAGCCGGAACCGGGGCGGCGTGACCCTGACCGGGGATGGCCGGGCCCTGCTTCCGCAGATTCAGCAGCTCTGCACGGAATATCACCGACTGGCCCAGCAGGCGGCGGACCTGCGGGGCATGGATGCGGGCCTTGTGAAGGTGGCCTCGTTTTCCAGCGTCTCCGCCCAGTGGTTGCCCATGATCCTGAAGGCCTTCAGCAAGCTGTATCCGGCCATCGAGTTCGAAATACAGACCTGCGACTTCTACGACCAGATCGAGGAGCTGATCATCACCGGGCAGGCGGACTGCGGATTTCTGCGGATGCCGTCCCTGAAGGGACTGCAGGTGTACCCCCTGCACCTGGACCAACTGAAGGTCATTGTGCCCTGCGGGCATCCCCTGGCCAACAGCGACCCCTTCCCGGTGGAGGCCCTGGCCACGGAGCCGGTGATCCAGCTGGAGGAGGGGGACGATTACGAGATCCGGGCCGCCTTCGACGAAATGGGCGTGCGGCCCCATGTGCGATATATCGCACGGGAGGACCGGACCATTCTGTCCATGGTGTCCAACGGCCTGGGCATCAGTCTGCTGCCGGAGCTGATGGTGCGCCACAGTCCCTATCCGCTGGTGGTCTGCCAGCCGCCCAAGGCCTTTTATCGGCGCATCGCCATCGGCGTCAAGGACGAGAAGGCCCTGTCCAACTCCACCCAGCGGTTTGTGGACCACGTCCGGGCCTGGGTCCAGGTGAACGGGTTCAAATAAGATGATTTTCCTGCTTTACAAATCCAGCCGTCTGGGCTATGATGGGGAGTAGTATATAGAATAAAGGAGAGGCTTCCATGATCTATTTCAACAGCGACTATCTGGAGGGCGCTCATCCCAGCGTGATGGCGCGGCTCAACGAGACCAATATGGTGCAGACCGTGGGCTACGGCGAGGACGAATACTGCGCGGCGGCCCGGGAGAAGATCCGCGCCGTCTGCCAGGCGCCGGAGGCTGACGTTCACTTCCTGGTGGGTGGCACCCAGACCAACACCACCGTGATCGCCTCCATTCTGCGGCCCTGGCAGGGTGTGCTGTCCGCCGACAGCGGACACATCAACTGCCACGAGGCGGGAGCCATCGAGTCCACCGGACACAAGGTCATCACCCTGCCTGCGGCAGAGGGGAAGATCACCGCCCAGCAGGTGCAGGATTATGTGGAGTGGCACCGGAACGACGAGTCCACCGAGCACATTGTCCAGCCCGGCATGGTGTATATCTCCCACCCCACCGAGGGTGGCACCCTGTATTCCAAGGCGGAGCTGACGGCTCTGTACGACACCTGCCGGAAATACGGCCTGCCGCTGTTCATCGACGGGGCCCGGCTGGGCTACGGCGTCATGGCCGACGGCTCTGAGCTGTCCATACCGGAGATCGCCCGTCTGTGCGACGTGTTCTATATCGGCGGCACCAAGGTGGGAGCCCTGTTCGGCGAGGCCGTGGTGATCATGAACCCGGCGCTGAAGAAGGATTTCCGCTTCATCATGAAGCAGCGGGGCGGCCGCATGGCCAAGGGCCGTCTGCTGGGCATCCAGTTTGACGCCCTGTTCACCGACGATCTGTACTTCAAGATTTCCCGCCACGCCGACGAGATGGCCTATCAGATTCGTGACATCTTCGTGTCCGCCGGTTATCCGCTGCTGTTTGACTCTCCCACCAACCAGCAGTACCCCATTATGCCGGACGATGAGCTGGCGGAGCTGGGGAAGAACTTCGGCTATGAATACTGGGAGCGGGTGGATAAGACCCATTCCGGCGTGCGCTTCTGCGCCAGCTGGGCCACCACCCAGGAGCACGTGGACGCCCTGCGGGCCGCCGTACAGACCCTGCGAAAATAACAACAACCGGAACAAATTGGAACAATTTGAGGAGGAACGACACATGGAAACATACGGACTGGAAAAGCTGGGCATCATCAACGCCGGGGCGGTGTACCGCAATCTGACGCCGGCACAGCTGGTGGAGCACGCTCTGCGCCGGGGGGAGGGCACCCTGTCCAACACCGGAGCCCTGGTGGTCAAAACCGGGAAGTACACCGGCCGCAGCGCCAACGACAAGTTTATTGTGGATACCCCCGCCGTCCATGACGACATCGCCTGGGGCAAGGTGAACCGGCCCATGGACAAGGCCCGGTTCGACGCCATCTATGCCAAGGTCACGGCGTATCTGCAGAATAAGGACGTGTTCATTTTCGACGGCTTCGCCGGAGCGGACCCCAAGTATACCAAGGCCTTCCGCATCGTCAACGAGCTGGCCAGCCAGAATCTGTTCATCCACCAGCTGCTGCGCCGCCCCACGGCGGACCAGCTGGAGAGCTTCCATGAGGATTACACCATCATCGCCGCCCCCGGCTTCAAGTGCATCCCCGAGGTGGACGGCACCCGCTCCGAGGCCGCCATCCTGGTGGACTACGAGGCCCATCTGGTGGTGATCTGCGGCACCCAGTACGCCGGCGAGATCAAGAAGTCCGTGTTCTCCGTGATGAACTATGTCCTGCCCAAGCAGGGCGTGTTCCCCATGCACTGCTCCGCCAACATCGGCAAGGACGGCGACTCTGCCGTGTTCTTCGGCCTGTCCGGCACCGGCAAGACCACCCTGTCCGCCGATCCCGCCCGCAAGCTCATCGGCGACGACGAGCACGGCTGGGCCGATGACTCCGTGTTCAACTTCGAGGGCGGCTGCTATGCCAAGTGCATCAACCTCTCCCCGGAGGGTGAGCCGGAGATTTACAACGCCATCCGCTTCGGCTCCCTGGTGGAGAACGTGGTCATGGACCCCGACACCCGGGAGTTCGACTTCGACGACGATTCCCTGGCGGTGAACAGCCGGGTGGGGTATCCCGTGGAGTATATCCCCAATGCGGAGCTCTCCGGCATGAGCCCCAGCGTGCCCAAGACGGTGATCTTCCTGACGGCGGACGCCTACGGCGTGCTGCCTCCCATCAGCAAGCTGGACAAGAACCAGGCTATGTATTACTTCGTCTCCGGCTTCACCAGCAAGGTGGCCGGCACTGAGATCGGCGTCACCGAGCCGGTGCCCACCTTCTCCACCTGCTTCGGCGAGCCCTTCCTGCCCCTGGATCCCTCCGTATACGCCGCCATGCTGGCGGACAAGGTGGAAAAGTCCGGCGCAAAGGTTTACCTGGTGAACACCGGCTGGAACGGCACCGGCAAGCGCATGAAGCTCCGCTACACCCGGGCCATGGTCACCGCGGCCCTGACCGGCGAGATCGAGAAGGCGGAGTTCGTCACCGACCCCACCTTCGGCGTCCAGGTGCCCACCTCTATCGAGGGCGTGCCCAGCGAGCTGCTGATTCCCGCCAACACCTGGGAGGATCAGGCGGCCTACGAGGCCAGCTGCCGGAAGCTGGCGGCCAGCTTTGTGGAGAATTTCAAGAAGTATACCCGCATGAGCGCGGAAGTGGTGGCCGCAGGCCCCAAGGCGTAACGAAACAGCAACCGGGCTGGGCGTGAAACCCAGCCCGGTTTTTACAAAAGGAGAACCTATGTTAGAACTGCGTATTCTGGTGGACGACATCGACTATGACTCCATTGCGGAGTATCTGATCCCTGCGGTGGCGGAGAAGCTGCGCCGGGAGGAAAAGGGCGGCATCCTGGGAAACGTCCTGGCCGGGAACCCGGACGTGGCGGCCTCAGTGGCCCGGACGGTACTGGGGACCATGAGCCAGGAGCAGAAGGACCAACTGCTGGTGCAGCTGGTGACCAAAAACCGCGAAAAGCTGCTGGACAAGGGAAATCAGGCCGCCCGCAGCCGGGGCATCGGCGTGCAGCTGTGCGACGTGACGGTGCGGAAGCTCTGAAAAAAACCGCTCAATATCGGCAGAGCAGCCGCCCCGCCGGGCGGCTGTTCTTTTTTGCTTGTAATCGAAGGGAATTTCTGATATAATGCACTTATATGCTAATTTGGGGAGGAAGCCCTGTGGGATATCTGGAAAATTTGTGGAATGCGCTGGACTTTGGCTCCCTGCGGGATATGGTTCTGCGGCTGGTGTCGGTGTTCCTGTGCCTGACGGTGCATGAGACCTGCCATGGCCTGGCGGCCCTGGCCCTGGGGGACCCCACGGCCAAGCGGGCCCGACGGCTGAGCCTGAACCCCCTGCGCCACATCGACTGGTTCGGCCTGCTAATGATGATTACCGTGGGCTTCGGCTGGGCCAAGCCCGTGCCGGTGGACCCCCGGTATTTCCGCCGCCCCAAGCAGGGCATGGCCCTGACGGCCCTGGCAGGGCCGGTGTCCAACTTCCTGCTGGCGCTGGTGCTGCTGTTTGCGGGACGGCTGGTGTACGACTATGCCCCGTATTCCGCCGCCAACCAGCGGCTGCTGACCTTCCTGCTGACCACGGCGATCCTGTCGCTGGGTCTGGGGCTGTTCAACCTGATCCCCATCCCGCCGCTGGACGGCAGCAAGGTGCTGTTCTCTCTGCTGCCCGACCGGGCGTATAACATGATGCTGCGGTACGAGCGGTACGGTATGCTGCTGCTGTGGGCGGTGGTGCTGCTGGGCGTGGGGGACAGATGGATGAGCGCCGCCATCCAGTGGACCTATGAGCTATTCTGCCGCGTGGTCGGCTTTTAAGAGGGTACAGGCAATTGGAAAGTCCCATTTATAAGCTGGAAAAGGTGGTTCAGGGAAAAGAGGAGCTTCAGGATTTCGAGGGGCCTCTGGACCTGATCCTGTTTCTGCTGAGCAAGAATAAAATCGAGATACAGGACATCCCCATTGCCCTGATCCTGGACCAGTATCTGGCCTATCTGGACCGGCGCAAGGAGATGGACCTGGAGGTGGCCAGCGAGTTTGTGACCATGGCCGCCCACCTGATGTATATCAAGACCCGGATGCTCCTGTCCCTGGAGGACGAGGAGGCAAAAAACGAGATGGACGCCCTGATCCAGTCCCTGGCGGAGCGCCAGCGGGGCGAGGCCTATGCCCGGGTGCGCCGCCTGGCGGAGCTGCTGGGCCCCATGGGCGAGTTTGGCCGCAGCATCCTGACCCGGGACCCCGAGCCTATGGAGCGGGGCAAGGTATATGAATACGACCAGCAGCCCGCCGACCTGGTCATCGCCATGCAGGAGGTCACCGACCGCCGGGGCCAGGCGGAAACGCCGCCTCTGCGGGCCTTTGACGAGATCGTCCGGCGGGAGCCCTATTCCGTGGAGCAGAAGGCCAAGGAGATCGTCCGGCGGCTGAAGGAGGGCGGCATCACCCGGTTTCTGCTGCTGTTCCGGGGCAGCCGCAGCCGCAGCGAGCTGGTGGCCACGTTTATGGCGGTGCTGGAGCTGTGCCGCAGCCGGATCATCCGGCTGGCCGGGCCCGCCGCCGACTGCACCGTTACCTGCCGGGAGGACCCGGAAAACACCGAGGAATAAAACATGGAAGCAATGGAAATGAAAGAAATAGAGGCCGCGGTGGAGGGAATCCTCTTCGCCTCCGGGGAACCGGTGGCGGCGGACCGCATCGCCGTGGCCCTGGACCTGGACCGGGACACCGTGGACCAGGTGCTGCGCCGCCTGGCGGACTACTACAGCTATGAGCGCCGGGGTATGCGCCTGGTGCGGATGGAGGATACCTGGCAGCTGTGCTCCGCTCCGGAGTACGCCGACCTGATCCGCCGGGCCTTCGAGATCCGCAAGCCTGCGAAGCTGTCCCAGCCGGCCCTGGAGGTGCTGACCATCATTGCCTACTATCAGCCCACCACCCGGGCCTATGTGGACCAGATCCGGGGCGTGGACAGTGCCTACACCGTGGGCCTGCTGCTGGACCGGCACCTGATCGAGGAGTGCGGGCGGCTGCAGGTGCCGGGACGGCCCCGGCTGTACCGCACCACCAAGGCGTTTCTGCGGGCATTTCATCTGAACTCGCTGGACGATCTGCCGGAGATCCCGGGCCTGGAGGCCGACGGACAGCTGCGGCTGAATGACGACGGCGCCGTTCAGGAGCCGGAACAATAATTACAGGAAGGGGGACCCTGCATGGTCGCGCTGTGGATACTGGGCATACTGCTGGCACTGATCGTGGCGGCGCTGTTTCTGCGGGTAGGGGTGCGCATCGCCTTCGGCAACGAGCTGCGGGTCACCGCCGCAGCGGGGCCTGTGCGGATACAGATCGTGCCGAGTCCCCCGAAAAAGCCAAAAAAACAGAAAAAGCACAAGGAGAAAAAGAATCCGCCCGAAAAGCAGAAGGCAGCGCCCCGGGAGAAGCGGAAGCTGGGCCTGACGCCCGGCGATATCCGGTCCGCCCTGCCGTATCTGTGGCAGTCCTTGCAGAGAGGGCTGAGAAAGACCCGGCAGCGGCTGCGCATTGATCCCATGCAGGTGTCGGTGATCCTGGGCGGGGAGGAGGACCCAGCGGCGTCTGCCGAGACCTACGGCTGGATCAGCGCGGCGGTGTGGACGTTTATGCCCCGGTTGGAGGAGCTGATGCGTATTCCGGACCCGTATATCCACCTGGACGTGGACTATTCCGCCGCCGAAACCCGGGCGGAAGGGGAGGTGGGCCTGTCCTTCCAGATCCGGGACCTGTTTGCCATCGGCTTTGCCTTCGGCATCCCGGTGCTGAAGTGGCTGCTCCGGTGGAAGAAGGAGAAGAAGCTCCGGGAGGAGGCCCAGAAGGCCGAAAATCCCGAAAAGCCCCAGGAACCTGTGACCAACGATGAAAAAAGCGCCTGATACAAATACGAAAGGATGACACCCATGGAAAACAACGAGAGAAAGAACAATTCCCTGACGGAGCTGATGGAGGCCTCCATGAGCAAGATCCGGGATATGGTGGACTCCAACACCATCATCGGCGAGCCCATCCAGACCCCCGACGGCGTGACCCTGATCCCCGTGTCCCGGCTGAGCTTCGGCTTCGGCTGCGGCGGCGGCGATTACGGCAAGCAGGCCCCCAAATTCGGCGGCGCCAGCACCGCCGGTGTGAAGGTGGAGCCGGTGGCTTTCCTGGTGGTGAAGGACGGCGTTACCCGGGTGATGCCCGTGGCCCTGCCCGCCGTGGGCACCGTGGACCGGGTCATCGACCTGGTGCCCCAGGTCATGGACCGGGTGGAGAATTTCATCGACAAGAAGAAAGCGGCAAAAGAGACGTTCTGAGTGAATAAGATGGGGTCATCACGGATGGATTCGGGGTGATCTCATTGAGAAAACGGATGTGGCTGCTGGTGGGCCTGGCGCTGCTGTGGAGCCTGATGCCGGTGCGGGCGTGGGGCATTTCCACCAGCGCCGCCGCTGCCGTATTGATGGACGCGGACACCGGGCAGGTGCTGTATGACCACAACGGCAGCCGGCGGATGCTGATCGCCAGCACCACCAAGATCATGACGGCCCTGGTGGTGCTGGAGCGGGCGTCGCCTGGGGAGGAAGTGACCGTCCGGCAGGAGCACATGACCGAGGGCTCCTCCATGTACTTAAAGCCCGGGGAGCGGGTGACGGTGGAGGAGCTGCTGTATGGGCTGCTGCTGTGCTCCGGCAACGATGCGGCGGCGGCCCTGGCGGACTACTGCGGCGGAACGGCCTCCTTCGTCCGGCGGATGAACGGCCTGGCCCGGGAGCTGGGGATGGAGGACACGTCCTTTGCAAATCCCAGCGGCCTGGACGATGACGGTCATTATTCCACCGCCCGGGATATGGCCCGCCTGGCGGTCTATGCTGCTGGGAACCACACCTTTGCGCGCCTGTGCTCCACCCGGAGCGTCACCATCGGCGGGCGCACCATGACCAATCATAACCGGCTTCTGCAGACGGTGCCCGGGTGCATCGGCATGAAGACCGGATACACCAGAGCCGCGGGACGGACCCTGGTCAGCGCTGCTGAACGGGACGGCCGGCGGCTGGTGGCTGTCACCCTGCAGGACGGCAACGACTGGGCGGATCATGCCGCCCTGTACGACTGGGGTTTTGCCCAGGAGACCAGGCAGGAGACGGCTGCATTGAACCGGGAGGATACGCCGTGAAGGAGCGTCTGCAAAAGATCATAGCCGCCGCCGGGATATGCTCCCGCCGGGCGGCAGAGGACCTGCTGCGGCAGGGCCGGGTGCAGGTCAACGGACAGATCGCCGCCCTGGGAGACCGGGCGGACCCGGAGTCGGACATCGTCACGGTGGACGGCCAGCCCCTGCGGCGGGACACCCGCCGGGTGTACCTGATGCTGAACAAGCCCCGGGGCTATGTCACCACCCTGTCTGATGAGCGGGGACGGCGGACGGCGGCGGAGCTGGTGTCCGGCTGCGGCGCGCGGGTGTACCCCGTGGGGCGGCTGGACATGGACTCCGAGGGCCTGCTGCTGATGACCAACGACGGGGCCTGGATGCAGCGGCTGCTGCACCCCAGCCACCAGATCGAGAAGGAATACCGGGTCACGGTGACGGGCCCGGTGGAGGGGGCCGCCCAGCGGCTGGCCGCCATCCGGGACCTGGAGGGGGAGCGCATCCGCCCGGCCCGGGTCCGGGAACTATGGCGGGACGGCAGCAAGGCCGCCCTGTCCGTCACCATCCATGAGGGAAAAAACCGCCAGATCCGCCGGATGTGCCGCCAGGCGGGACTGGCGGTGCGGCGCTTGCAGCGGGTGCGGGAGCACACGCTGACGCTGGGGGACCTACCAGTGGGGCAGTGGCGGTATCTGACGCAGCAGGAGCTGCGCGATTTGGAAGGAAGCGAGAAGTCGTGAGCAAAAACGTGCTCCAGACCATACGAAGCCAGACGGACAGCTTTTCCCGGGGGCAGAAGCGCATTGCCGACTATATTCTGATGAATTATGACAAGGCGGCGTTTATGACCGCGGGACACCTGGGACGCAAGGCTCAGGTCAGCGAGTCCACGGTGGTGCGGTTTGCGTCCCAGCTGGGGTACGATGGGTATCCCAATATGCAGCGGGCCCTGCAGGAGCTGGTCCGGGGCAAGCTCACGTCCCTGCAGCGCATCCAGGTGTCCCGGGATCAGATGCAGGAGCAGGATGTGCTCACCGGCGTGATGCAGCGGGACATGAACAGCATCCACACCGCCATCGAAAGCGTGGACCGGGCCGCCTTTGACCAGGTGGTGGACCGGCTGCTGACGGCCAGCCATATCTATCTGATGGGCGTGCGGTCGTCGGCGTTTCTGGCGGGGTATCTGAACTTTTACCTGCACCTGATGTTCAAGAACGTCACCCTGGTGCAGAATGCCGCCGCCGGCGAGATCTTCGAGCAGCTCAGCCAGATCGGCCCCGGGGACGTGCTGGTGGGCATCAGCTTCCCCCGGTATTCCCAGATGGCCATCCACGCCGTGGAGTATGCCCGGGACCGGGGCGCCGACGTGGTGGCCATCACCGACGGGCAGATGTCGCCGCTGTACCGCATGGCCACGGTGTCGCTGCTGGTGCGCAGCGACATGATCTCGTTTGTGGACTCCATGGCTGCTCCCCTGAGCCTGCTGAACGCACTGATCGTGGCGGTGGGGCGGCAGAAAAACGAGGAAGTATCCGGCACCTTCTCCCAGCTGGAGAATGTCTGGTCCAAATACAACATATTCGGGAAAACGGAAGATGAATCATAAGCGTATCGCGGTGGTGGGCGGAGGAGCCGCCGGACTGATGGCGGCTATCGCCGCCGCCGAGGGCGGCGGACAGGTGACGCTGCTGGAGCCCAACGACCGTCTGGGCAAAAAACTGAACATCACCGGTAAGGGCCGGTGCAACGTGACCAACAACTGCTCCCGGGAGGAGCTTCTGCAGAACATCCCCCGGAACGGGCGGTTTCTGTACGGGGCCTTCGCCCGGTTCGACAGCCGGGACGCCATGGCCTTTTTTGAGAAGCTGGGCGTCCCCCTGAAAACCGAGCGGGGCAACCGGGTGTTTCCCCAGTCGGACTGCGCCTTCGACGTTTCCGGGGCCTTGCGCCGCCGGTGCGAAAGGCTGGGTGTGAAGTGGGTCCGGGACCGGGCCGTATCCGTGGACACGGCCGGGGGCCGGGTCTGCGGCGTCACCGGACAGCAGGGAACCTACCCGGCGGAGGCGGTGATCCTGGCCACCGGCGGCGTCAGCTATCCCGGCACCGGCTCCACCGGCGACGGATACCGCATGGCGGCGGCCCTGGGCCACGAGATCGTGCCGCCCTGCGGCTCCCTGGTGCCTCTGGTCAGCGGGGACGATGCCTGTCGCCGGATGCAGGGCCTGGCCCTGAAAAATGTGGAGCTGACGGCCCTGAACGGGAAGAATAAGGTGCAGTTCCGGGATTTCGGCGAGCTGCTGTTCACCCATTTCGGCGTGTCGGGACCTCTGGTGCTGTCCGCCAGCGCCCACCTGCGGCACTGGGACCGGGAGCAGTACCGCCTGTCCATCGACCTGAAGCCGGCGCTGGACCGGGAGAAGCTGGAGGCCCGCATTCTGCGGGACCTGGGGGAGAATCCCAACCGGGACTTCGAGAAGATACTGGCGGGCCTGGTACCCCACAGCATGGTGCCGGTGATACTGGAGCGGCTGGAGATCCCGGCGGGGCTGAAGGCCAACTCCGTGACCAAGGCCCAGCGCCGGGCACTGGAGGAGATGCTGAAGGGCTTCACTGTGTCCGTTACCGGGCCGAGACCGGTGGCGGAAGCTATCGTCACCTCCGGCGGCGTGAAGGTGAACCAGGTGCAGCCGTCTACCATGGAATCAAAGCTGACCCCGGGGCTTTATTTTGCCGGGGAAATACTGGATGTTGACGCCTATACCGGCGGCTTCAACCTGCAGATCGCCTGGTCCACCGGGCATCTGGCGGGGACAAGCGCCTCCGTGGCGGAAGGAGAATGAGCATGGCCGAAAAATATTCCGTAGCCATAGACGGCCCCTCCGGGGCCGGAAAGAGCACCCTGGCCAAGGCGGCGGCAGCGGCGCTAGGCATCTGTTATGTGGACACCGGGGCCATTTACCGCACCATCGGATACGGGGTGTACCGCCGGGGGATCGACCCGTCGGACGCCGGAGCCGTGGCGGCGGTGCTGCCGGATATGCAGCTGGAGATGCGCTATGACCAGGCGGGCCTGCAACGGATGATGCTGGCCGGGGAGGACGTGACGGATCAGATCCGCCTGCCGGAGATGTCCCGGTACGCCTCCACCGTCTCCGCCATTCCGGCGGTGCGGGACTTCCTGCTGGAGCTGCAGCGGGAGCAGGCCCGGCGTCACAGCGTCATCATGGACGGCCGTGACATCGGCACGGTGGTGCTGCCGGATGCCACGGTGAAGATATTCCTCACCGCCGCGCCGGAGGTGCGGGCCATGCGCCGCTTCCGGGAGCTGGAGCAGCGCGGCACCTCCCAGCCCTATGACCAGGTGCTCCGGGAGATCGTGGACCGGGACTATGCCGATACCCACCGGGCCATCGCCCCGCTGCGCCGGGCGGAGGACGCCGTGGAGCTGGACACCGGCGCCCTGACCTTTGAGGAGAGCCTGCACCTGCTGCTGGAGACCATAAGGAGGCGGGCAAAGCTGTGAAAAATCCGCATTTTGTCCGGATTCAGAAAATCCTGGGGCCGCTGGTGCGGTTCCTGTTCCCCATTTCCCTGGAGGGGACGGAAAATCTGCCGGAGGACCGGCCGGTGATGCTCTGCGCCAACCACAGCAGCGCCTGGGACCCGGTCCTGTTTGTGGCGGCCATCCGCACCGGCTACCCCCTGCGCATCATGGCCAAGAAGCAGCTGCTGAACATCCCCATTCTGGGGCACATCCTTCAGAACGTGGGGGCTTTCGCCGTGGACCGGGGCAACTCGGACATCCAGGCGGTGAAAACCGCCATCCAGAGCCTGAAGCAGGGCTGGAACCTGCTGATCTTCCCGGAGGGTACCCGGGTGAAGGACCCGGGCCATGCGGAGGTCAAGGGCGGCGCGGCCATGATGGCCATCCGCTCCGGGGTGGACATGGTGCCGGTGTTCATTGACACCAGGAAGCGCCCGTTCCATCGGGTGCACATCATCATCGGCCGGCCTTATACCCCGGTGTACACCGGGCGCAAGGGCACGGCGGAGGAATACCAGGCCAACGCCGACGAGATCATGCGGCGGGCCTATGCATTGGGAGGGATCGTATGCCGGTGATCCAGGCGAAAAGCGCCGGTTTCTGCTACGGCGTCCGCCGGGCCGTGGAGCTGGCGGAGAAGACCGCCCGGGAAACCGGCGGCTGCGTGATGCTGGGCAGCATCATCCACAACGCCAATGTGGTGGCCCGGCTGGAGCAGCTGGGGGCCCGTCAGGTGGATTCCCCGGATGCGGTCCGCCCCGGGGACACGGTGATCATCCGCTCCCACGGGGAGACCCGGCAGGTGCTGGAGCGGCTGGAGGCCATGGGGGCCCGGTGCGTCAACGCCACCTGTCCCAACGTTCTGCACATCCAGCATATCGTGTCCCGGGCCGGTCAGGCCGGGCGCATTCCCCTGGTCATCGGCGAGCCCCATCACCCGGAGGTCATGGGCGCGGCCAGCTGGTGGGACGGGACCCTGGTGTTTCCGGGGCCGGAGGAGCTGGAGCGGTGGCTGCTGGAGGACCCGGCCCGCCGGGACCTGCCCCTGACGGCGGTGGCCCAGACCACCTGCGTCCGGAGCATCTGGGAAAGTTCAAAAAAAATTCTAAAAAAACTGTGTACAAACGCGGAATTATTTGATACAATATGTGATGCTACGCATAGACGTCAGTCCGAGGCGGCGGAGATCGCCTCCCGGGTGGACGTCATGGTCGTGGTCGGAGATCGTAAAAGTGCCAACACCAAACATTTGACAGAGATTTGCCGTGAGCTGTGCCCCAGAGTGTACCAGATCGAGGGGGCGGAGGAGCTTACACCGGACCTTTTTATTGGATGTTCATTGGCGGGACTTACGGCCGGCGCGTCCACACCGGCGGGCATCATTAAGGAGGTATATACAACGATGAGCGAAGAAATCAAGAACAACGAAATCAAGGAAGAGAGCTTCGAGGAGCTGCTGGACAAATCTTTCAAGACTTTAAATACAGGAGAGAAGGTAACCGGTATCGTGACGGCTGTGGGTCCCACCGAGGTTCAGGTGGACCTGGGCTGCAAGCAGGCCGGCTACATTGCCGTGGACGAGCTGTCCGCTGATCCCAACGTGAAGCCCGAGGACGTGGTGAAGGTCGGCGACGAGATCGAGACCTACATCATCCGCGTCAACGACGTGGAGGGCTATGCCATGCTGTCCAAGAAGCGCCTGGACGCCGTGAAGGTCTGGGAGGACATCGAGGAGGCCCGCGAGAACAAGACCACCCTGGAGGGTAAGGTCACCGAGGAGAACAAGGGCGGCATCGTCGTCAACGTCAAGGGCGTGCGCGTGTTCGTGCCCGCTTCCCAGAGCGGCCAGCCCCGCGGCGCCGATCTGTCCGAGATGATCGGCCAGACCGTGTCCCTGCGGATCACCGAGGTCAACCGTGCCCGCCGCCGGGTGGTGGGTTCCATCCGTGCCGTGCAGTACGAGGCCCGTCAGGCCGCCCAGGCTGCCATCTGGGAGAGCATCGAGGTCGGCAAGCACTACACCGGCACCGTGAAGTCCATGACCAGCTACGGCGTGTTTGTGGACATCGGCGGCGTGGACGGTATGGTACATATCTCCGAGCTGTCCTGGTCCCGCATCAAGAACCCCGCTGAGGTGGTTTCCGTGGGCGACACCCTGGATGTGTACGTCATCTCCTTCGACCCCGAGAAGCACAAGATCTCCCTGGGCGTCAAGGATCATTCCTGCAACCCCTGGGACACCTTCATGAACACCTATAAGGTGGGCGACGTGGCCAATGTCCGCATCGTGAAGCTGATGACCTTCGGCGCCTTCGCCGAGGTAGTTCCCGGCGTGGACGGCCTGATCCACATCTCCCAGATTGCGGACCGCCGCATCGAGAAGCCCGGTGACGTTCTGTCCGAGGGCCAGATGGTGGACGCCAAGATCACCGCCGTGGACGAGGAGAAGCAGAAGATCTCCCTGTCCATCCGCGCTCTGCTGAACGACGAGCCCGCCGAGGACGAGGAGTAATCTTCCCCCCGAACCGGCCTGTGTCGGAACTGAATCGCTGACAAACGGCCCCCGGTGTCGTACCGGGGGCCGTTTTTTTGTACGTCGCGGAGGTCAGCGCTGGTTCTGGTTCTGATTGCTGTTCTGGTTCTGATTCTGCTTGGAATTGCGGTTCTGACGGGTGTTCTGATTCTGATTCTGGTTGTTGTTCTGGTTCTGGTTCTGATTCTGGTTCTGGTTCTGGTACTTGTCCATGACGGACACCTCCTTCTGTACCTGCGGTACAGGGATAGTTTGGCCGGAAACGGCGGAATCATGCACAAGTCCGGGAAAAAATCGCAAAGCGCGGCGGCGGGGTTGTTCCGGAACAGGGAATCTGGTATAATGCGAATAGAAATTTTTGCAGAGGAGGGAATCGTCATGCGGACGCTGGCCGCCATATCGCTGTCCTTTGCCGCCGCCGTTTTCGCGGCGGTGCTGCTGCCCTGGTCCGGGTGGACCTGGTGGGCGGCAATCGTCTGCGGAGCAATGGGCCTGGCGGCGGTGCCGCTGCGCCGCCGTCTGCCGGACCAGCTGCGGCTGCGGGCGGCGGTGATTCTGTTCTCCCTCTGCGGAGGTCTGCTGTATTTCGGCGGGTATCAGGCCCTGGTGCAGCAGCCGGTACTGGAGCGCTGCGGCCGGGAGGCGGACTTTTCCGCCGTCGCGGCGGACTTCGGCCAGCTGACGGAGCAGGGCGGCCGGGTGACGGTGTATCCGGAGGGGCTCCGGGGCGTCAAAGCGGTCTGCTACGGCGGCCAGGAGCTGGCCCAATTGGAGCCGGGACAGCGGATCACCGGCTACGCCCGCTGGCAGGACGCCGGGCGCATCCACGAAAACGACGTGACCACCTTCACCTCCCGGGGCGTGTTCGCCCTGCTGTATGTCCAGGGGGACGTGACGGAGGAGGCGGGCAGCGCCGGGAGCCTGCGCTGGCTGCCCCAGCGGACGGCCCGGGCCCTGCGGGAAAAGATCGCCGCCATCTGGGACGATGAGACCACCGCCGCCTTTGTCACGGCGGAGCTGACCGGAGACCGGGGCGGCCTGTCCGTGGCGGACGAGACGGCCATGTCCCAGGCGGGGCTTTCCCACCTGTTCGCCGTGTCCGGCCTGCACTGCGCGTTTCTGGTGAGCCTGCTGGGCCTGCTGCTGGGCAGCAGGCGGCGGCTGTCCGCTGGGGTATCCATGGCAGTGCTGGCGTTTTATATGCTGGTGGTGGGCCTGTCGCCGTCGGTGGTGCGGGCATGCATCATGCAGACCTTCGTGCTGGCGGCGCCCCTGTTCAAGCGGGACAGCGACGGCCTCACCAGCTTGGGCGCGGCGCTGCTGGTGATTTTGCTGGTCAACCCCTTCGCCGCCGGAAGCATCAGCCTGCAGCTGAGCTTTGCGGCCACCCTGGGACTGGTATGGCTGTCGCCGAAGCTGTACCGGAATCTGTCCCGGTTTTACACCGGGACAAGCCGGGCCGTCCGATGGGCGGTGAACTTCCTGGGCGCCAACGTGTCGGCGTCCGTCTCGGCTCTGGTTTTCACCATTCCGCTGACGGCCATCTACTTCAACATCCTGACCCTTACCGCCCCCATCAGCAACCTGCTGGCCGTTCCGGCGGCGGGATGGAACTTCATGGCGGGCTTTGTGACGGTGCTGGCGGGCTTTGTATGGCTGCCGGCGGCCCGGGTGCTGGGCTGGGTATGCTTCGGCCTGGTGCGGTATGTGCTGTGGGTCGCCGGGGTGCTGGCCTCGGCTCCGGGGCACGCGGTGTATTTTTCCAACGGCTTTCTGAAATACTGGCTGCTGTATGTATACGCTATGTTCGGCGGGTGCCTGCTGACCCGGGACCGGCGGCGGAAGTACGCCGTGGCCGGGGTTCTGGCGGCGGCGACGCTGGCGCTGGCGGTGGGCCTGAACACCGGACTGCACCAATATGGGGACCTGTCCGTGATGGCCCTGGACGTGGGCCAGGGGGAAAGCGTGGCCCTGTATACCCGGGAGAAGGCAGTGCTGGTGGACTGCGGGTCCAGCAACAGCTATATCAGCGCCGGGGCCCGGGCGGCAGACCAGCTGGAGAGCATGGGCATCCACCGCCTGTCGGCGGTGGCGGTGACCCACTATCATGCGGACCACACCAACGGACTGGAGGAGCTGCTGGCCCGGATGCCGGTGGAACGGCTGCTGCTGCCGGAGATCCAGGATGAATACGGCGTCCGGGACCGGCTGCTGGCCCTGGCCCGGGAGCTGGACATCCCCGTGACCATGGTGACGGACACCTATCAGTTCCCCATGGGCCAGGCCATGCTGACCATCTATCCGCCGGTGGGCGCGGGAGATCTGAACGAGCAGGGGCTGACCTTCCTGTGCTCGGCGGGAGATTTCGACGCCCTGATCACCGGCGACATGGCCGGAAACACGGAAAAGAAGCTGGTGGAACGGTTCGACCTGCCGGATATCGAGGTGCTGGTGGTGGGACACCACGGCTCCCGGTACAGCAGCACCGACGCATTTTTGCAGCAGGTGCGGCCGGAAACGGCCATCATCAGCGTGGGAGACAACAGCTACGGCCACCCCACCCAAGAGGCCATGGACCGGCTGTCCCGGAACGGGGCCGCGGTGTATCGCACTGACCGGCAGGGGAACGTCCTGGTCACAGTGAACGGAGGAACGTAAATGGCGGCAAAGGCTACGAAAAAAAGCGGCGCAGCCCTGGAAAAGCTGCGGGCGGATATCAAAAGCGGCAGCCTGGAGAACGTGTACATCTTCTACGGAGAGGAGACGTATCTGCGGGACCGGTATCTGGAGGAGCTGAAGGCCCTGCTGGTGCCGGAGGGCTTCGAGGAGTTCAACTATCACCGGCTTTCCGGAAAGGGACTGACCGTCCAGGACCTGACGGAGGTGGTGGAGGCTATGCCCATGATGGCCCAGCACACCCTGACGGTGGTGACGGATATGGACCTGTTCCGGCTGGACGAGGGACAGCGGGGGCTGCTGATCAATCTGCTGGGGGATTTCCCGGAATACGGCACATTGGTGTTTGTATACGACGTGCTGCCCTATAAGCGGGACGGCAAAATGAAGAAGCTGTGCGCCGCCATCGGGGACCACGCGCAGGAGGTGGAGTTCTGCCAGCAGGAGCGGGATCAGCTGCTGCGGTGGATGAAGCGGCGGTTCGCGGCGGAGGGCCACGACATCGACACGGCCACGGCGGACCATCTGCTGTTCACCTGCGGCACGCTGATGACGGACCTGGTGCCGGAGATCGGGAAGATCGCCGCCTATGCCAAGGGGGAGCGCATCACCGTGGCGGACATCAACGCCGTGGCGGACCCCATTCTGGACGCCCAGGTGTTCGACATGACCAACAGCATCACCGCCGGAAAATACGACGACGCGGCCCGGGTGCTGGGGGAGCTGCTGCGGATGCAGACGGAGCCCATTGTGATCCTGGCGGCGGTGGGCAAGGAGCTGCGGCGGCTGTATACCGCCCGAATGGCCCTGGACGGCGGCAAGGACCGGCTCTGGCTGAAGCAGCTGTGGAACATGAGCAGCGATTACCCGGCCAAGCTGCTGATGCAGGCGGCCAGAAAGGTGGACCACGACTGGTGCCGGACGGCGGTGCTGCGGTGCCAGCAGCTGGACCGTCGGATGAAGAGCATGAGTATGCCGGATAAGCAGAAGGAGGACGAATTGAAGCTGTTTCTGATGGAATTGGCGGGGCGCAGATGAAGCCGCGTATTAAGGAGGTCATCGTGGTGGAGGGGCGGTATGACCGCAACGCCCTTGCCCAGGTGGTGGACGCCACGGTGGTGGAGACCGGCGGGTTTTCCGTATTCAACAATCGGGAAAAGCTGGCTTTTTTGCGGCGGCTGGCGGAAAAACGGGGGCTGATCCTGCTGACGGACCCGGACGGGGCGGGCTTTGTGATCCGGAACCACCTGAAGGGGGCCATCCCCCGCCAGCTGCTGAAGCAGGCCTATGTCCCGGATATCGTCGGGAAGGAGCGGCGCAAGCGCCATCCCGGCAAGGAGGGCAAGTTAGGAGTGGAGGGCATGCGGCCGGAGGTGCTGCTGGAGGCCCTGCGGCGCTGCGGCGCCACCCTGGAGGGGGAGGATGCCCCGGCCCCCGGCGGGGACCTGACCAAGGCGGACATGATGGACAAGGGTCTGGTGGGGCCGAACTCCGCCGCCCGGCGGCAGCAGGTGCTGCGGGACCTGGGTCTGCCGGAGCACCTGACGGCCAACGGCCTGCTGGAGGCCCTGAATCTGCTGCTGACACGAGAGGAGTTTGAGAAGCTGTGACGGAGCCATTGGAGATCGAGCGGAAATTCCTGATCGAAATGCCGGACCGGACCCTGCTGGACCGGTGTCCGGTGCGGTGGGAGATATGGCAGACCTATCTGCTGTCCCGGCCCGGCGTCAGCGCCCGGGTCCGCCGCCGGGTGGGGGAAACGGAGCAGTTTTTCCATACCGAGAAGCAGCGCCTGACGGACCGCACCTGCGTGGAGCGGGAGCGGGAGATCGACGCCCGGGAATATGAGGCCCTGCTGGCACAGCGGGACCCGGCGCGGGTGACCATTCACAAGATGCGCTATTGCCTGCCGGAGGGCGGACTGGTGTTCGAGATCGACGTGTACCCCTTCTGGCGACGGCTGGCGGTGATGGAGGTGGAGCTGCAGCGGGAGGAACAGAGCTTCACCGTGCCCCGGGGGCTTCGGGTGCTGCGGGAGGTATCCGGCGACCGGCGGCTGAAAAACGCCGCCCTGGCGGGCCATGTGCCGCCGGAGGAAGAATTGTTGGCCGAAGCCGCCGGAAATGGAATAACTCCCTTGCATGGAAGTCCGGAATGTGGTAAAATAACCTGAAAGTACCGGCGGGGGAACAACTGCCGGTGCATTTTCGCGGAAATCGTGCTGCGGCACGGATTCGATATCTATACGCATACATAGGAGGAACAAAAAATGTCTTTCATGATCGAAACGTCTGCCCGCCATATCCACCTGACCCAGGAGACGGTGGAGAAGCTGTTCGGCGAGGGCTATCAGCTGACCGTTCGCAAGCCCCTGTCCTATCCCGGCCAGTACGCCTGCAACGAGCGGCTGACCATCGTGGGGCCCAAGAAGGAGATGGCCAACGTGTCCATTCTGGGGCCTGTGCGTAAGGCCGACCAGGTGGAGGTCTCCGCCACCGACGCCCGCACCCTGGGCATCACGGCTCCCGTCCGGGAGAGCGGCCATGTGGAGGGCTCCGGCGCATGTAAGCTCATCGGGCCCAAGGGCGAGGTGGAGCTGAGCCAGGGCGTCATCATCGCCAAGCGGCATCTGCATGTCCGCCAGGAAGACGCCGAGAAGATGGGCGTCAAGGACAAGGAGATCATCAAGGTGGCCTGCGGCGGCGAGGGCCGCAAGCTGATCTTCGACGACGTGGTGGTCCGCGTCAACGTGGGCGGCGCCACCACCATGCACATCGACACCGACGAGGCGCAGGCCGCCGGCAACCCCACCGTGGGCGAGATCTATCGGTAAATCATCCGGAACCAATGGGGGTGCGCACCGCGCACCCCCAGCTTGTCAAAAATGCTTTTTGACAAGCTGGGGGCGGTTTTTCAGAACTTCAAAAAATTCTGAAAAACAAGTGATTGCAAACGAAAGACACCCCTGATGGGTTTCTTTCGTAACGATCTTCCTTTCCGATGGTGAAAGTCCCCCCTCTTTTGACAGTCTTGCAGGGTGCGCGATGCGCACCCTGCGCTTTAACAGGTTTTTACAGAAAAGGAGCGTGACCTATGGCGACCACTCTCATCCGCAACGCCCAGGCCATCGTTACCGTGGACCGGGAGGACCGGGTGCTGCGGAACGGGAATATCCTGGTGCAGGACAACGTGATCCGATACATCGGGCCGGAGGAGCGCCCGGCGGACCGCGTCATCGACGCCTCCCACTGCTTTGTGTACCCCGGTCTGGTGAACACCCACCACCATCTGTACCAGACCTTCACACGGAACCTGCCGAAGGTGCAGAAAATGGAGCTGTTTCCGTGGCTGCGGACCCTGTACGAGATCTGGCGGGGCCTGGACGAGGACTGCATCTATTACAGCTCCCTGGTGGGGCTGGGCGAGCTGCTGAAATACGGCTGCACCACCTGCATGGACCACCACTATGTGTTCCCCAAGGTGGGATCGGAGCACTTCATCGACCAGCAGTTCCGGGCGGCGGACCTGCTGGGGGTCCGGTTCCACGCCACCCGGGGCAGTATGTCCCGGGGCAAAAGCGACGGCGGTCTGCCGCCGGACGATCTGGTGCAGGATGTGGACACCATCCTGCGGGACAGCCAGAGATTGGTGGAGAAATTCCACGATACATCCCGGTTTTCCATGCACCAGGTGGCCCTGGCTCCCTGCTCGCCCTTCAGCGTGACCACGGACCTGCTGAAGCAATCGGCGGTCCTGGCCCGGTCCATGGGGGTGCGGCTGCACACCCATCTGTGCGAGACCAAGGACGAGGAGCGGTTCACCCTGGAGGCCGTGGGTATGCGGCCCCTGGCGTATATGGAAAGCTGCGGCTGGCTGGGAGAGGACGTGTGGTACGCCCACGGCATCCACTTCAACGACCAGGAGCTGCGCCTGCTGGCCCAAACGGGGACAGGCGTGGCCCACTGCCCGGTGTCCAACATGAAGCTGGCCTCCGGCGTGTGCCGGGTGCCGGATATGCTGGAGCTGGGGGTGCCGGTAGGGCTGGCGGTGGATGGCTCCGCGTCCAACGATTGCTCCAACCTGCTGGCGGAGATCCGGGCGGCGTATCTGCTGCACAGGCTGACCTACAGCGCCAAGGCCCCCACCGGGTATGACCTGCTGAAAATGGCCACCATGGGCAGCGCCCGGCTTCTGGGCCGCCAGGATGAGATCGGCAGCCTGGAGGCGGGGAAGGCGGCGGACCTGTTTCTGCTGAACGTGGACCTGCTGGAGTTGGCCGGGGCCAAGCTGGACCCTGCCTGTATGCTGGGAACCGTTGGCTATGCCCGCCCGGCGGAGCTGGTGATGGTCAACGGCCGCGTGGTGGTGGAGCACGGCCGTGTGCTGGGTATGGACGAGGAACAGACCCGCGTCCGGGCCCAGCAGCTGGTGGACGGGATGCTGCAAAAAGCGGAATAAGCAAAACAACCGGGTACGGCGCGCCGTACCCGGTTGTTGGTTATATGTGTTCAATCAGGGCCACGGCGTGGGCGGACATGCCGGAGCCGTTGCCGGTGAAGCCCAGGTGCTCCTCGGTGGTGGCCTTGACGTTGACGCAGCCGGGGCCGATGGCCAGGGCAGCGGCCAGGTTCTCCTGCATCTGCCGGCGGTAGGGGCCGACCTTAGGGGCCTGGGCGATGAGGGTGGCGTCGATGTTCACCACCCGGTATCCGGCGCGGGTCAGGGCATCGCGGACCCGGGACAGCAGGGTCAGACTGGAGATGTTTAGAAAAGCGTCGTCACTGTCCGGAAACAGGCGGCCGATGTCTCCCAGGGCGGCGGCACCCAGCAGAGCGTCCATCACCGCATGGGTCAGCACGTCGGCATCGGAGTGGCCGTCCAGCCCCCGGTCATAGGGGACGTGGACACCGCCCAGGATCAGGGGACGGCCGGCGGTGAGCCGGTGGACATCGTAGCCGTGGCCAATGCGCAGATTCGTCATCTGTCCCGCCCCCGGAGGATGGCCTCGGCGATCAGCAGGTCCAGGGGGGTGGTGATCTTGATATTCTCCCGGCTGCCGGTGGCCAGGTAGACCTCCTTGCCCAGACGCTCCACGGCGGAGCAGTCGTCGGTGATCTCGGCTCCGGCGTCGATGGCGGACTGGAGGGCGGCCTTCAGCAGGCTGGCCTCGATGACCTGGGGGGTGTATACGGCGAAAAGTGTGGAGCGGTCTGGCGTGGAGAGGACGCGGCCATCGGTGGGGTCCGCGGCCTTGATGGTGTCGGTTACCGGAACGGCGGGGGCCGCGGCGTTGGTGCGGCAGGCCAGGCGGATGATCTCGTCAAACTCCGCCGGGTCCACCAGGGGACGGGCGGCGTCGTGGACCGCCAGCAGGCCGGCCTTGGGGTTGGCCTCCAGGGCGGCGGCCAGGACGGACTGGGCCCGGGTGAAGCCGCCGCGGACCACCTTGACGGGCTTGTGCAGGCCGCAGCGGCCGCACAGGTCCGCCACGGTGAGAAGCAGCTCCTCCCGGGTGGCGACGATGATCTCGTCCACCAGCTCGGTCCGGTCGATGGCGCACAGGGTGCGCATCAGCACCGGCGCGCCGCACAGGTCCGTCAGCAGCTTGTCCTGGCCGCCCATGCGGGCGGAGGATCCGGCGGCGGGGACAATGGCCGAGCAGAAGGGGCGGGTCTTATCCTGGACCCGGCGGATTTTATCAAACAATTTTCCCATAGTTACGCTCCCAGCATCATGGCTTCGTTGATCCGCTGCTCCACAGCGGGGTAATCGTCCGTTCCCTCCACCAGCACCACCTCGGAGATGAGGATCTGCTTGGCGCTGTGGAGCATTTTGCGCTCGCCGTTGGACAGGCCCCGGCGGTGGTCCCGCCACATGAGGCCCTTGATGACCCAGGCCACCTCCAGCAGGTCGCCGCTTTTCAGCCGGGCCAGATTGTCCCGGTAGCGCTGGTTCCAGTTGGAGGACATCTGCACCTCCAGCGTGGGGATGGCGGAGAGCACCTGGCAGATGTGCTCCGCCGTGGACAGACACCGCAGGCCGATCTGACAGCAGGCATCGATGGGGATCTTCAGCACCAGCCCCCCGGCGGGCATGCGGAACACATAGTAGCTGCTGACCCGGCTGCCCAGGCGCTCGTGGGTGATGCGCTCGATGATGCCGGCCCCGTGCATGGGGTGGACCACCTTATCGCCGATCAGAAACATGGCGGCGTCTCCTTTCCGGAATATAATTTTTCACAAATATATTATACCGGAACGGACCGGATTTGGCAAGAGGGAAAAAGACTATACGGAATCTTAGCAGGCGGGCGGATTGCATTCCCTACCGGAGGGGTGTATAATACCGGCAAGAAAAAATACCCGAAGGAAAGGGGTTTGAGGTACTATGCTGGAGTTTTTGGAGAAGGAACAGATCGACAAGGGGATCATTCAGGGGATCCGGGAATACCGGGAGAAGTATCCGGCGGCGCCGGAGCTGGCAGGGCGGGTGCCCCGGCCCCGGTATCACTACTACGGAAAGGACGTGTGGGAGGCGGCGGCTGCGGCCCTGCTGTGCGGCGAGAATCTGCTTCTGGCAGGCAGCAAGGCCACCGGCAAGAACGTGCTGGCGGAGAACCTGGCCATGGCCTTCGGCCGCCCGGCCTGGGATGTGTCGTTCCATGTGAACATGGACGCCGCCAGCCTCATCGGCATGGACACCTTCGTGGGGGGACAGGTCACCTTCCGGCCGGGACCGGTGTATCTGTGCGCCAAAAACGGCGGGTTCGGCATTCTGGATGAGATCAATATGGCCAAAAACGAGGCGCTGGCGGTGCTGCACGCCACGCTGGACTTCCGGCGGGCCATCGACGTGCCGGGATATGACCGGGTGGAGGTGGACCCGGCGGCGCGGTTCATCGGCACCATGAACTATGGCTATGCCGGGACCCGGGAGCTGAACGAGGCCCTGACCAGCCGGTTCGTGGTGATCCAGATGCCCACCATCGGAGAGGAGGGCTTGGAGCGGCTGCTGGAGGAGGGATTTCCCACCCTGGAGAAGAAATACCGCCAGCAGTTTGCCCAGCTGTTTCTGGACCTGCAGAAAAAGTGCGAAAGCGCGGAGATATCCTCCAAGGCCCTGGACCTGCGGGGCCTGCTGGACGCGCTGCGGCTGATCCGCCGGGGCGTCCGGGTGGGGATGGCCCTGGACATGGGCATCACCAACAAGGCCTTTGACAGCTATGAACAGGACCTGATCCGGGATGTGATCGCCGGGCGCATTCCGGCGAAGCTGGACCGGGCCCGGCTGTTTACGGACTGAGCGCCATGGGTGTGCAGACCTACAGCGCCCAGCAGCGGCGGGCGGTGAACCTGATCTGGGCCGCGGCGGGGGAATATGGGTTCGAGCCCAAGTTCCTGGCCATGAAAACCGACGGGACACCGGATTTTTACATGAATTTTGTCATCGGCCTGGTATACAAGTGGTTTGGCCGGGATATGCTGGCGCGGCTGTTTGACTCGTGGCTGGGGGATGTGCGGCAGGCGGTGATGGACGACCTGGCGTGGCTGGCCCTGGAGAGCGCCGTGTATCAAAAGGAGCTGCCGGGACGTCCGGCGCTGGAGGAGCTGCGGCAGGCCCATGCCCGGGAGTTCTTCGCCATGGAATACCAGACCTCCCGGCAGGAGTGGATGGCCCGGAATCAGCTGGTATACTCCATGCAGGCGGCCCGGTGGAAAAACGTGCTGGGAAAGCCGGACCGGCTGGTGACCCCCTGGGACAAGGGCCTGTATCGGGCCCTATGCTGCGGAGACGTCAGCGGGGAGGAGCTGGAGCAGGCGCTGCGGGCGTGCTTCCGGAAGTACCTGGGCTTTGACGGAAAGGTGCGGACCAAGGCGGAGCTGCGGCTGCACTTCGACAACCGGCGGTGGATCGCCTTTATGACCAAAATGGCTCCCACGGAGCTGGTGCGCACCGACGATCTGGCCATCGGACGGGCGGCCCATGCCGGGCAGGCGGGGTTTGTCCGGGCGGCGGACGCCCTGCGGTCCATGCTGCGCTCCAACGAGCGGGCGGAGGCGGACCGGGCGTATATCCAGCGGTGCTTCGGGCGGAGTATGTACGCCCCCAAGCAGCTGAGCGCCATCGAGCAGCAGCGGTGCACCGGGAACCACCTGGGGTGCCGACTGTGGTTTACCCGGGGGGACCCGGCGGCGGACGTGCCGCCCAGCAGCGACAGCCAGCAGCTGTATGAACAGGCGGCGGAACAGGCCCGGCTGAACCGGGCGGCCTATGCCGAAAACAGTGAGCTGTATGAAAGCGCCCTGCTGCGGCTGACGGAGCAGATTCGTAACTGTATGCTGGTGCACCAGCAGCCGGAGGCCGTGACGGCCCGGCAGGGCTGGCTGGACGGGGCCAGGGTATGGCGGGAGCCGGTGCTGGGGGACGACCGGGTGTTTCTGCGGCAGGATCAGGAGCCGAAGCCCGGCTTCAGCGTGGACCTGCTGCTGGACGGCTCGGCCTCCCGGCTGCACTGTCAGGAGACCATCGCGGCCCAGGGGTATATCCTGGCCAAGAGTCTGCTGAACTGCGGCATTCCCGTGCGGGTCACCAGCTTTTGCAGCCTGCGGGGCTATACGGTGCTGCGGGTGCTGAAGGAGTACGGCGACAAGCAGGGGGAGCGGCGGATATTCGACTATTTCGCGGCGGGCTGGAACCGGGACGGGCTGGCCCTGCGGGGAATGGAGGAGCTGATGCAGTCGGCTCCGGCGGAGAAGCATCTGCTGCTGATCCTGACCGACGCCAACCCCGACGACAGCCACCGGATCCCACCCAACGGAAAGAATCCCATCAGCCGGGAGTATGACGGCAAGGCCGGGGTGGAGGACACCGCCGACGAGGTGCGGGACCTGCGCCGCCGGGGAATCCGGGTGGCGGCCATCTTCATGGGGGAGCAGGACAGCGTTCCGGCGGCGGATCGGATATACGGAAAGGACCTGGCCCGTATCCGGCGGGTGGACCAGCTGGCCCAGGCCGCCGGGCGGCTGATCCAGGATCAGATCCGGGAGCTGGCCAATTAAAAAAGAAAATGTTTTTGAAAAATGCGCTCTGTTGCCCTGTATACGGCAACAGGGCGTATATTTTTCCGGGAAAAGAGGGGGGATGCAGAACGACGAAAAAGGAGGGCGGTCAATGGAACAGAAGCAGGAGCCCCAGATGCCGAAAATCGGCACGGAGGAGGTGCGCCGGGCGGCGGATATCCTGAGACGGTATCACGCCGGGAAGCGGCAGCTGGAGCAGCGCATCATCGACAACGAGCAGTTCTGGAAGCTGCGGCACTGGCAGCAGATGGAGAAGACGGGGCAGGGCGGCAATCCCGCAGACCCGCAGCCCACCAGTGGGTGGCTGGTGAACTGCATCCTGTCCAAGCACGCGGACGCCATGGACTGTTATCCGGAGCCCACGGTGCTGCCCCGGGAGCCCGGGGACCGGGAGGAGGCCCGGAAGCTGACAAGAATCCTGCCGGTGGTGCTGAAGAAGAACGGGTTCAAGCGGACGTATTCCAGCGCGTGGTGGTACAAGCTGAAATCCGGGTGCGCCGTGTACGGCGTGTTCTGGGACGCGGGGAAGCTCAATGGACTGGGGGACATCGCCATCCGGCGGATGGACCTGCTGAACCTGTTCTGGGAGCCGGGGGTCACGGATATCCAGGACTCGCCCCACTTCTTCTCCACGGAGCTGCAGGACCGGGAGGCCCTGGAGGAGCGGTATCCCTGGGCCAAGGGCAAGGCTGACCGGGGCGGCTGGAGCGTGAGCCGGTATCTGTATGACGATGCGGTGGACACCTCCGGAAAGGTGCTGGTGGTGGACTGGTACTATCACACCCGGGAGAACGGACGGAAGGTGCTGCAGTACTGCAAGTTCGTGGGGGATACGGTGCTGTATGCCACGGAAAACGACCCGGATATGCGAGAGAAGGGCTGGTATGACCACGGAAAGTATCCTTTTGTGTTCGACGTGCTGTTTCCGGAGGAGGGGACCCCGGCGGGGTATGGGTATGTGGACCTGTGCAAGTCCCCTCAGAAGCAGATCGACCTGATGAACCAGGCTATCCTCAAGAATACCCTGGCCTCGGCCACGCCCCGGTTCTTCGTGCGCAGCGACGGGGCGGTGAACGAGAACGAATACGCCGACTGGACAAGGCCCTTTGTCCACACCAACGGAAACCTGGGCAGCGATTCCATCGCGCCCATCCAGACGGCGGGACTGGACAGCGTGTATGTGGCGATTTTGCAGAGCAAGATCGCGGAGATGAAGGAGACGGCGGGCAACCGTGACGTGGCCAACGGAGGCACCGCAGGCGGTGTTACCGCCGCCACGGCCATCGCGGCCCTGCAGGAGGCGGGGGGCAAGCTGTCACGGAACATGATCGACGACGGATACGAGGCGTTTTCCGACGTGGTGACCCTGTGCATCGAGCTGATCCGGCAGTTTTACAGCCTGCCCAGGCAGTTCCGGCTGCTGGGGACCATGGGCCGGGAGGAGTTCGTCACCTATGACAGCCGGGGGCTTCAGCCCCAGGCGGTGGACGACGGCGTGATCGCCGGGTACCGGGTGCCGGAGTTCGACCTGGAGGTGTCGGCCCAGGACGAGAACCCCTACAAGACCATGGAGTATAACCAGCTGGCCTTGCAGCTGTTCCAGATGGGGTTCTTCCGGGCGGATATGGCGGATCAGGCGCTGCGGTGCCTGGAGCTGATGGACTTCAAGAACAAGGACCAGCTGATGAGCAGCATCCTTCAGGGACAGGCGGCGGCCATGGAGCGGCAGGCGGTCCAGCCGGGCTCCGCCGCCGGGGCGGAGGTGCGGCCGGTCAGCGCCATGGACCGGATGCGCCGGCAGACCCAGGAGGCGGTGAGGCCCCGGTGATCTGCGCGGTGTTCGGGGAGAACCGGGTGACCCTGCGGGGGCACGCGGACTATGCGCCCAGAGGGGAGGACATCGTGTGCGCCGCGGCGTCGGCGCTGGTGTTTGCCCTGATCGGGGTGCTGGAGGAAAAGGGACAGCTGCGGGAGCTGGTGATCAGGCCGGGCCTGGTGACGGTGGCGGCGGAGGGGGACTGCCGGGCAGAGTGGCAGCTGATCCGCTGCGGGCTGGGACAGCTGGCGGGAAAATATCCGGCGTGCGTTCGCCTGGAGGCGTGAGCATAGAGGGTCGTGGCCTACCACGGAAAGGAGCAGATATGCAGGAAGCAGCGCAGCGGCTGGGGCAGCTGACCCGGCCGGAGGACCCGGCGCAGGCCGGAACACACACGGGCGATACGGCTCCCGACGCCGGGGAGCGGCAGGAGGACTTCGAGGAGCTGATCCGGGGGCGGTATAAGTCGGACTTTGACGCCAGGGTGAAGAAAATTCTGGATGGGCGGCTGCGGGGCCTGCGGCAGGAGGTCACGGACCTGCGGCAGCGGGAGAAGCTGCGGCAGGTGCAGATCCAGTACTACCTGGACCGGCTGCCGGAGCAGGAGAAGCAGGTCCGGATGGTGCACCCGGAGTTCCGGCTGCAGAAGGAGATGGAGAACCCCCGGTTTTTCCGGCTGGTGCAGGCGGGGGTGGAGCCCCGGGAGGCCTATGAGATGGTGCATCGGCGGGAGCTGACCGCCAAGGCCATGCATTTCGCCGCCCAGGTGGCGGCCCGGCAGGCGGTGCGGGTGGTGGAAAGCGGCGGGCGGCGCATCCCGGAAAATGCCGGGCGCAGCGCCAGCGTCAGCCGTCCGGACCCGGGAAAGCTCACAAGCCGGGAGCTGGCGGACATCCGGAAACGGGTGATGGACGGGGAGAAGATCAGCTTCTGAACCTCCGGACAGGAACAATACGCGGAATGAAGAAAGGGGAAAACATATGATGAACGATCTGTATGACCTGCAGCTGTTTGCAGGCGAGGCCAATACCCAGACCACCGGCCACGGCGGTCTCAGCGCGGAGATGAAAACCTATTACGGCATGGAGCTTCTGGAAAACGCCAAGCCCCAGCTGGTACACAACCAGTTCGCCGCCACCAAGCCCCTGCCCACCGGCGGCGGCAAGACCGTGGAATGGCGCAAGTTCGGCTCCTTCGAGAAGGCGCTGACGCCTCTGACCGAGGGCGTGACCCCCGACGGCAGCGGCATCTCTGTCAGCTATATCACCAAGGAGCTGGCCCAGTACGGCGACTATACCACCGTGTCCGATCTGCTGGATCTGACCGCCATCGACGACGTGGTGCTGGAGATCACCGACCGCCACGGCAGCAACATGGGACTGACCCTGGACACCGTGACCCGCAATGAGATCCAGCAGGGCAGCCAGGTGATCTATGCCCCCAAGCTGGGGGCGGACGGCGGCCAGACCGCCGTGCTGCACCGCTATGACCTGACGGAGGGGTGCAAGCTCACCAGCGAGCTGGTGGCCAAGGCAGCTACCCAGCTGAAGAAGATGAACGCCCCCACCTTTGAGGGCAAGTACGTCTGCATCCTCCATCCCAGCGTGGCCTTTGACCTGCGGCAGGACCCCGCCTGGGTGGCGGCCCATCAGTACGCCGCCGCCACGGAGCTGTTTTCCGGCGAGATCGGCGAGCTGCACGGCGTGCGCTTCGTGGAGACCACCGAGGCAAAGATCTTCCGGGGCGATGACCTGGCCAAGAACAGCCGGACGCTGAGCGTCAACGGGAAGGTGGAAAACGCCGCCTCCGTGGGCTTTGACGGCGGCACCGTGGCCGCCAATGCCCTGAAGGGCCGGTATGTGCTGGTGGGCGGCAAGCGCTGCAAGGTGGTGGGCAATACCGCCAGCCAGCTGACCCTGGACACCGCCGTGACGGCGGCGGACAACGACGTGATCTATCCCGGCGAGGGCGGCAGCCAGGGCTGCGCCGTGTACGGCTGTCTGTTTCTGGGCAAGGGCGCTTACGGCGTGGTGGACCTCAGCGAGGGCACCGAGGTCATCGTGAAGCCCAGGGGCTCCTCCGGCACCGCCGATCCCCTGGATCAGCGCTCCAGCGTGGGCTGGAAGGGCATCCATGCCGCCGCCATTCTGTATGACGAGTATATCGTACGGGTGGAGTGCGGCTCGTCCTATTCCGGCGAGGACAAGGCCAACTGACACAGGCCGGAGGCGGGCCGGGGCCCGCCTCCGGGGGATGAAAGGAGCGATTTGCTGTGAAGAAAACCGTTTTGCTGCATCGGGGCAGAAAGAACGAGGAGAATTTCCAGATCGTGTCCGTTAACGGGCGCAGCTGGAAGATCATGAAGGGCGTGGAGGTCCAGGTGCCGGACTATGTGGCGGAGGTGCTGGAAAACGCACAGATGATGGCCGACACCGCCCGGCGCTATGTGGACCGGATGGCCAACTGAGAGAGGAGGCGCGGCAATGGGGCAGATGACGGCAGGGCAGGTGCTGGCCCAGGTGGACGACCTGCTGCCCAACAGCTATCCCGGGGAACAGAAGCGCCGGTGGCTGCGGCAGGCGGAGGGCTTCGTGCTGGAGGAGGTGGTCCGCGCCCACGAGGGCGGGGAGGCGGCAGAGCTTCCCGACGAGCTGGCGGACGCGGCGCCGCTGCTGGCGCCGGCGCCCTATGACGGCCTGTACCGCCACTATGTGGAGGCGCAGATCCACTATGCCAACGGGGAGCTGGAGCGGTACAACAACGCCATGGCCCTGTGGAACAACGGGCTGATGACCCTGCGGGATCACTGGTGCAGGGGGCATATGCCCCGGCGGCAGGTGCGGGCCCTGCGGCTGTGCTGAGAGGGGGAAGCGTATGTACTTTCCGAAGCTAAACGCACCCAGGCAGAGCCGGGTGACGGTGAATCGGTTCCCGGGACTGGACCGGCGGCCCAGAGGGCAGGAGGGCAGCTTCCGGGAGATGGAGAACCTGTGCGCCCAGGGGTATCCCACCCTGACGGTGCGCCGCCCCCGGGGGATAGCGGGAAGCGTTACCGCTCCCGGGGGCCTGACCGCCAAGGACGGGCTTATCTGGGTGGACGGGCACACCCTGTATGTAAACGGCAGCGCGGCGGGGCTGGTGCTGTCGGAGGGAAAGAAGCAGCTGGTCAGCATGGGTGCGTGGCTGCTGATCTGGCCGGACAAGCTGTACATCAACACCAAGGACCTGACGGATTTCGGCAGCCTGGAAAATAAGCGCGTCACCGAGGGGGAGGTATCCTTCACCCTGTGTCGGCCCGACGGCACCGCGTACAGCGGGTATCTGGCGGCGGACACCGCCCCGGAGGAGCCGGAAAGCGGCAGCCTGTGGCTGGACACCGGCGGGGAGGAAACGGCCCTGCGGCAGTATGGCCAGGACGGCTGGATGGAGGTGGACGACGTGTGCGTGGGGCTTCACGCCGCCGGGATCGGCGTGGGCTTCCGGGCCGGGGACGGCGTATCCGTCAGCGGATGCCGGGAGGAGGCGCTGAACGGCAGCTTCCAGCTGCGGGCCGCAGAGGAGGACTGCCTGGTGGTGACGGCGCTGCCCGGCGGGCTGTCGTCCCAGACGGAGCCGGTGACGGTGGAGCGGTCCGTGCCGGACATGGACTATGTGGTGGAAAGCGGCAACCGGCTGTGGGGGTGCAAATACGGCATCGTGGACGGCCAGGCGGTGAACGCCGTCTATGCCAGCAAGCTGGGGGACTTCAAAAACTGGAACTGCTTCGCGGGACTGTCCACCGACAGCTATGCGGCCTCCCGGGGCTCCGACGGGAAGTTCACCGGGGCGGCGGACTATCTGGGAAGTCCGCTGTTTTTCAAGGAAAACTGCGTGGAGCGGGTGTATCCCAGCGCCAACGGGGCCCATCAGATCGTGACGGTGCAGTGCCCGGGAGTGAAGGACGGCAGCGGCGGCAGTTTGCAGGTGGTGGATGGGAAGCTGTATTACCACAGTCAGGGCGGCGTGTGCGTGTTCGATGGCAGTATGCCGGTGAACGTGTCCCAGGCCCTGGGGGAGGCGCGGTATCATGACGGCGTGGCCGGGGCGGCGGAGGGGTGCTACTATCTCTCCGCCGCCGACGAGGCGGGGGCGTGGCACCTGCTGGTGCTGGACACCCGGCAGGGCCTTTGGTACCGGGAGGACGGCGTGGAGGCCCTGGGCTTTGCTCCCTGGGGCGGCGACCTGTACTGCCTGACAGCAGAGGGGCAGCTACTGGCCATGAAGGGCGCAGGGGAGACCCATGAGGGGCCGGTGCAATGGATGGCGGAGACCGGAGAGATGGGGCTGGACGCGGCGGAAAGCCGGTATCTGGTGCGGCTGTCGCTGCGGCTTCTGCCGGAGGCAGGCAGCACCGTCCGGGCCTGGCTCAGCTATGACGAGGGCGGCAGCTGGCGGCCTGCCGGAAGCCTGGAGGGCGCGGGGCGGGTGCAGGCGTGTACCCTGCATATACGGCCCAGGCGGTGCCGCCAGCTGCGGCTGCGGCTGACCGGCCGGGGCGGGTGCAGGATCTACAGCCTGTCGGCGGTGTATGAGAAGGGAAGTGACGGCCCATGACCCTGACCATGCCTCCCGCCCCCAGCGGCAGTCCCCAGCAGATGGCCATGGCGCAGTATGCGTATCTGTTCCAGATGGCCCAGCAGCTGAACCTGGCCCTGGGGCAACTGGAAACCGGCGGGGCCGGGACTTCCTCCTCCGGCGGCGGAACGGCCGGCGGAGGAGGGACCGGGAAGGACAGCCGGGGCTATCAGGAGCTGAAGTCCATGATCGTGAAAACCGCGGGGCTTGTGAAGCGGCAGATGGACCAGCTGTCCGCCCGGCTGGAGGGCGAATATGTGGCGGCGTCGGATTTCGGCACCTATGTGGAGCGGCTGAGCGCCTATCTGGAGGCAAATCCGGAGGCGCTGACCCAGTATTACAGCTTCTGCTCGGACCTGCAGGCCAATATGGAGGCCGTAAGCGCCGCCTTCGGCCAGTACAGGACGGAGACGGAGGGCTATATCCGCACCGGCATCGTGGGCTATGACGGGGCCGTGCCTGTATACGGCGTGGCCGTGGGCCAGGGGCTGACGGTGACGGACGTGGACGGGGAGACGGTGGTGGACCAGAACAACTTCCGGGCCACCTTCACCGCCCAGCGGCTGTCCTTCTGGCAGGACGCCAACGAGGTGGCGTATGTGTCCAACAACCGGCTGTACATCACCAACATCACGGTACTGGAGGGGGTGACCCTGGGCAAGTGGCAGATCACCACGGCTTCGGGGCTGGCCTTCCGGTGGATCGGAGGGTAAGATGGCGAGTATTTACGGGGCGGTGTCCGCCACCGGGTGGCGGCTGAGGCTGGATTATACCGTAAGCCAGGACGCGGCGGCAAACCGGTCCACCCTGGCTCTGGCGCTGTATATCTACGACGGGACGGGGGAGTCGTACAACCAGGCGGCCAACAGCTGCCGGTATATTTTGCAGGGGAAAACCGTGTATCATCCGTACCGGTACGAGAAGAAGGGCTGGTACCAGCTGGGGAGCGGGTCGATGACGGTGGATCACCGGGCGGACGGCAGCGGCAGCGCGGCTCTGTCCGCAGCGTGGTACAGCGGCTTTACCTCCCAATGGACTCCGGGGAGTCTGTCCGTGTCCCAAACCGTGACGCTGCCGGTGATCCCCCGGGCGTCTATGCTGCAGGCCGGGGCCATGACCCTGGGGCAGAGCGGAACCATTACCGTGCAGCGGGCGGATGCGGGCTTTACCCACAAGATCGACTACCAGATAGGCAGTACCCATGGCGCGGTGTGCGGGAAAACCGGGGAGACAAGGGTGACATGGATGCCGCCCCTGTCCTTGGCGGAGGAAATCACCGATGCGGTGGCCGGGGACTGTGTGCTGACGGCCACCACCTATTCCGGCAGCAGCGTGGTGGGGACCAGCTCCTGCACAATAAAGCTGTATGTGCCGGAGGAGGTGAAGCCCACCGCCAGTCTGACGGTCCGGGTGGTCAACGACGACCCCGTGCTGGCCGGATGGGGTGTGTGCGTCCGGGGATACAGCCGCCTGGGGTTTCAGGTGACGGCGGCAGGCATCCGGGGCAGCAGCGTCCGGTCCTGCCGGGTGCAGTTTGCCGGGCAGACCGTGGAGGGTCTGACCGGTGAGACGGGGATCATCCGGCAGGCGGGGACTTTCACGCCGGAGGTCCGGGTGACGGACTCCCGGGGGCGGTGGACCACGGCGGCGGGGCAGGCCGTGGAGGTGCTGCCGTATGCCAATCCCACGCTGACGGCCCGGCTGCTGGGCCGGTGCGGCGCGGACGGAGTGCTGCAGGATGACGGCGACTGCGTGAAGGTGGCGTGCACCGGCGGGTGCGCGTCGGTGGGCGGACATAACGCCGTGACGGTGCGATAC
>ENA-OZAC01000023-OZAC01000023.1-human-gut-metagenome-genome-assembly--contig:-NODE-23-length-104942-cov-10.485732_pt1 | contig 104942 bp, 99 predicted proteins | sample MGYA00243298_ERZ653493 | MGnify/ENA primary metagenome ERZ653493 (study PRJEB26926, sample SAMN06165177) | human gut metagenome | biome: ENVO:00009003; feature: ENVO:2100002; material: ENVO:00002003...
CGAGATGTCTTAGGGTCTCGTGGGCTCGGAGATGTGTATAAGAGACAGTCATCGGCCTGTCCTCTTATAAAAACGCCACCAAGTCCTCCGGCTCCGTCCAGATCACCCGGGACCTGCAGCGGGACATCTCCGGCCGGGACATCATCGTGGTGGAGGACATTCTGGACTCCGGCAACACCCTGGCCTTTTTGAAGGACTATATGCTGGCCAAGGGGGCCAAGAGCATCACCATCGTCACCCTGCTGGATAAGCCCGCCCGCCGGGAGAAGGCCATCACCGCCGACCTGTCCGGCTTTGTGGTGCCCGACGAGTTCGTGGTGGGCTACGGCCTGGACTATTGCCAGCAGTACCGCAACATGCCCTATATCGGCGTGCTGAAGCCGGAGGTCTATAGCAAGTAATTCCAATCCGCCAGAGGGGGAGCGAAGGGAGGAGCATCGCCGTGGAGGAACATGAAAAGCGCCCCGTAGGGGGCAAGCGCCTGGCCCCGGAGTCCCGGGGCGGCTTCTGGAACAACTGGGGATATCTGATCGTCACCGTGGCGGTCATCGTGGTGCTGTTCAAGGTGATCTTCCAGCTGAGCTGGGTGCCCTCCGGCTCCATGGAGACCACCATTCCCGAGGACACGCTGCTGATCTCGTGGCAGCTGCCGTATATGGTGTCGGACCCCACGCCCCAGCGGGGGGACATCGTCACCTTCTGGAGCGATGAGCTGGGCAAGCTGCTGGTCAAGCGCGTGGTGGGCCTGCCCGGGGACGAGATCACCTTCCAGGACGGGTATACCTATATCAACGGCGAGATGCTGGACGAGTCGTACCTGCCCCGGCAGGGCATCACCCAGTGCAGCGACAGCTTCCTGGTGCCGGAGGGCTGCGTGTTCTTCATGGGCGACAACCGCACCGGCTCCAACGACGCACGCTTCTGGAAGCAGCCGTATATCTCCACAGACAACATCCGGGCCAAGGTAATGGTGGGGATATCGGTGCTGCCGGACAACAGCTGGCGGGGCGTCCGCGTGATCCATTAAAAGAGAGGGGGCCTTTATTTGACCGCCAACAAGAGAAGATTCAGCTGGGGGGCCGTCCTGCTGGTGCTGCTGGCCGTGTGTCTGGTGTATTATCTGGCTTCGGGCCTGCGCAGTCAGGACGCCGTCAGCTATGCCCAGGTGCGGCAGCTGTTTCTGGACGAAAAGGTGCAGGAGTTCGCCATCAGCGACACCCGGCTCACCGCCAAGCTGTCCGACGGCAGCACCGTCAGCTGCGACCTGTATGACTTTCAGGTGTTTTACGACGATCTGAACGACCTGGTGCAGGAGCAGCACGACCAGGGCATCATCCGGGACTATACCTATCACGCCGACCACTCCACCAACTGGCTGCAGCTCCTGCTGCCGTATGTGGTGGTGATCCTGGGGTTCATCCTGCTGATGAACCTGATGGCCCGGATGACCGGGGCAGGCCCCGGCGGGGCCCAGGACCGGATGTCCCACTTCGGCGACGCCCGGGTGCAGGACACCCCCCAGGACAGCAAGGTCACCTTCCAGGATGTGGCCGGTGAGGACGAGGAGAAGGAGGAGCTCCGGGAGATCGTGGAGTTCCTGCGCCAGCCGGACAAGTATCTGGCCCTGGGGGCGCGGATCCCCAAGGGCGTGCTGCTGGTTGGCCCTCCGGGCACCGGCAAGACTTTGCTTGCCAAGGCCGTGGCCGGTGAGGCGGGGGTGAAATTCCTGTCCATCTCCGGCTCCGACTTTGTGGAGATGTATGTGGGCGTGGGCGCCAGCCGGGTGCGGGACCTGTTCCACCAGGCCAAGCAGAATTCCCCCGCTATCATCTTCATCGACGAGATCGACGCCGTGGGCCGCCAGAGAGGCAGCGGCCTGGGCGGCGGCCACGACGAGCGGGAGCAGACCCTGAACCAGCTGCTGGTGGAAATGGACGGCTTCACCGCCAACGAGGGCGTGGTGGTCCTGGCGGCCACCAACCGGGTGGACATTCTGGACCCGGCCCTGCTGCGGCCCGGCCGCTTTGACCGGCAGGTCTATGTGGGACTGCCGGATATCAAGGGCCGCCGGGACATTCTGGCCGTTCACGCCCGGAACAAGCCCCTGGCGGAGGACGTGGACCTGGACAAGCTGGCCAAGGGTACCTCCGGCTTCACCGGGGCGGACCTGGAAAACCTGCTGAACGAGGCGGCTCTGCTGGCCGGGCGGCGGGACGAGAAGGCCATCACCATGGACGATTTGCAGAAGTCCGTGATCAAGGTCATCGCCGGGCCGGAGAAGCACAGCCGGGTGATCCCCGAGCATGAGCGGCGGCTCACCGCCTATCACGAGGCGGGCCACGCCGTGGTGATGCACGCTCTGCCGGATCTGGATCCGGTGCACCAGATCACCATCGTGCCCCGGGGCCAGGCAGGGGGCATGACCATCTATCTGCCGGACGAGGACAGGTCGTACCTCTCCCGCAGCTATCTGCTGGACAACATCGCCGGGCTGCTGGGCGGCCGGGCGGCAGAGCAGCTGGTGCTGGGGGATATCTCCACCGGCGCTTCCAACGATATCAGCCGGGCCACCCAGATGGCCCGGAAGATGGTGGGGACCTACGGCATGTCCGACCGCATGGGCAACGCGGCCTTCGATGCCGGACACGACGAGGTGTTCATCGGCAAGTCCATGGCCCAGACCCGCCCCTATTCCGAGGAGACGGCGGCGGAGATGGACCAGGAGATCCGCCGCATCATGGACGAGGCCTATGGCCGCTGCCGGAAAATCCTGGAGCAGTATCGCCCCCAGCTGGACCAGGTGGCCCAGTTCCTGCTGCAGCATGAGACCATGACCGCCCAGGAGTTTGAGGACGTGTTCCGCTCGCAGGCATAAAAAATAAACTCCCCCGTCCGGGGCAGCCGAAGCTGCCTGCGGGCGGGGGAGCTCGTTATGGGGATTACTGGTCCTCCTCGGTGAAGTGCACGTGAGAGAAAATATGATCCTGGCAGAAGCAGCGGTACCCGGCGCACTTGCTGCAATAGCGGAACTGCAGGTCGGGATAGTCCGTGTCCGTGCGGCCGCAGACGGCGCACTTGTGGTGATAGCCCCGCTGCTGCTGCTGTTGGCGGACGGCCTTTTTGAAGTTCACCGTCTGGGGGTTATGGCGGTATTTCTGCTGCCGGATAAAGGCGTCAATAGCGGGCCAGATGAACACCAGGAAGTTCAGCAGCGCCACCACCGGCAGAATGGCGCCCAGCCAGCTGCCGGCCAGCAGGGACTGCACAATGCCAATGACGAACACCGCGATATCCAGCCAGGCCAGCCACTTGATCTTCACCGGGATGAAGAAGAACAGCAGCAGCCGGGTGTCCGGGAACAGGAAGGCGAAGGCCAGGAACATGGACAGGTTCACATACTCCGTGCCGCCCACGGGATAGCCTGTGCCGGAAATGGCGGAGGCCGCGATGGTGACGATGGCCGTCAGCAGGACGCCGCTCCAGTAGTAGAGGTTGAAGCGGGCGGTGCCCCATTGGCGCTCCAGGGAGGTGCCGATCCAGTAGTAGAAGTACAGACTGATGGCCAGCCAGAAGGGACTGCTGCTGGCGGGGACGAAGATAAAGGTGATGATGCGCCATATCTCGCCCCGAAGGACCTTGCCGCCGTCCAGATACAGGAAGGACAGGGCGTTGGCGTCGGCGCGCATGGTCAGCAGCATCAGAATGTACACCGCCACGTTGCCGATGACGATCCAGCGCATCAGGTCCGGGATGCCAAAGCGGGGGTGCCGGGCGCAGAAGCGGTCCACCGCGTCATAGATCTTTTTCAAGGGGAAATTCCTCCAATACGATTCAAGTGGGTCTATTGTAACCCATTGCAGGGGAAAAGTCATTACCTTTTTTTGAACATTTCGCCCCCGGTGCTTTCAAAACCGCGTCAGATGTGGTAAAATAACATCTCAAGCGCTTTGAAAGGGGGACGGCGGCATGTTCAACCGGGCCTATGTGGAGATCACCGACGTGTGCAACCTGGCCTGCTCCTTCTGCCCGGGTACCCGCCGCCCGGCGGGGTATATGCGGCCGGAGGACTTCCGGCTGCTGGCGGAAAAGCTCCGGGGCCACACGGCGCATCTGTACCTCCATGTGATGGGGGAGCCGCTGCTGCACCCGCAGCTGGAGGAGATCCTGGCCATCGCCCGGCAGCTGGACTTCCGGGTGTGTATCACCACCAACGGGACGCTGCTCCCCCGGCGGGGCCGGGCGTTGGCCGGGGTCCACAAGGTCAGCGTGTCCCTGCACAGCTTCGAGGGAAACGACCGGGCGGAGGGGCTGGAGGCGTATCTTTCCGGGGTGTGGGACTTCTGCCGCCGGGCGGCAGGGGAGGGCACCCTGTGCGCCCTGCGCCTGTGGAACATCGGGGGACGAGACCGCCGCAACGGCGAGGTGCTGGACTTCCTGAGCCGCCGGCTGGGCGGGGACGTGCTGCTTCTACCCACGGACCGCCGGGGAAACCGGCGGCTGGCGGAGCATATTTTCCTGGAACAGGCGGAAAAATTTGATTGGCCGGACCCGGAGGCACCGGAAAGCGGCACGGAGTTCTGCCACGGCCTGCGGCAGCAGCTGGCGGTGCTGTGGGACGGAACGGTGGTGCCCTGCTGCCTGGACGGAGACGGCCGCATGGCCCTGGGGAACCTGTATACAAGCTCGGTGGAGGAAATTCTGGCCTCTCCCCGGGCGGCGGCCATCCGGGAGGGATTTTCCCGGCGGCAGCCGTCGGAGGAGCTGTGCCGCCGGTGCGGCTACGCCGCGAGGTTTTAGCCTATGGATGAGATGGAAAATCGACTGGCCCGGCTGCCCGGGGCCCTGCTTCCCTGGTACCGGGAGAACCGCCGGGTGCTGCCCTGGCGGGAGGAGGTGTCCGCCTACCGGACCTGGGTGTCGGAGATCATGCTGCAGCAGACCCGGGTGGCGGCGGTGATCCCCTATTTTCAGCGGTTCATGGCGGCCTACCCCACGGTGGAGGACCTGGCCGCCTGCGACGAGGGGGAGCTGATGCGGCTGTGGGCCGGATTGGGATACTACAGCCGGGCCAGGAACCTGCGCCGGGCGGCGCGGGTGATCGCGGAGGAGTACGGCGGGGCGTTCCCCCGGACGTATCAGCAGCTGATGGCGCTGCCGGGGGTGGGGGACTACACCGCCGGGGCCATCCTGTCCATCGCCTTCGGGGAGCCTGTCCCGGCGGTGGACGGCAATGTGCTGCGGGTGGCCGCCCGGGTGGGCGGCTGTGAGCTGGACATTCTGGACCCCAGAAACCGGCGGCAGTTCCGCCGCCGGATGGAGGCCGTCATGCCCCGGCAGAAGCCGGGGGCCTTCAACCAGGCCTTGATGGACCTGGGGGCAGGGATCTGCCTGCCCGGCGGCGCGCCCCTGTGCGATACCTGCCCGGCGGCGGACTTCTGCGCCGCCCGGGAACAGGGGCGGCAGCGGGAACTGCCGGTGCGGGCCCCCAAAAAGGAAAAACGCCTGGAGGAAAAGACGGTGTTCCTGCTGCTGGGACCGGAGGGCACGGCCCTGCGGCAGCGGCCGGACACGGGACTGCTGGCGGGCCTGTGGGAATATCCCCATGTGCCCGGACGGCTGACGGAGGAGCAGGCGGCCCGGCAGCTGCGGCAGTGGGGGCTGACGCCCCGGGCCTGGCTGCGGCAGATGGACGCCCGGCATATTTTCACCCATATCCGCTGGGAGATGACCGGATACCTGGTGCAGGTGGAGGGCCTGGGTCCGGCGGACTGGCTCTGGGCCGATGGGGCCCGGCGGCAGCGGCTGGCGATCCCCTCCGCCTTTGACCAATTCACGCGGGCTCTGCCCGCAGAAGGAGACTGACGATGGCGCAGCTTTATTTCAAATTCGGGGCCATGGGCTCCAGCAAAACCGCCAACGCCCTGATGGCGCGGTTCAACTATGAGGAGCGGGGCCAGGAGACCCTGATGGTGAAGCCCCGGCTGGACACCCGGGACGGGGACCACATGGTCTCATCCCGCATCGGCCTGACCCACCCCTGCATCTATTTTGACGAAATGCGGGCTATGGCCGACCAGGAATTGCAGAAATACGCCTGCATCATCATCGACGAGGCCCAGTTCCTCACCAAGGACGAGGTGTTTTACCTGGTGCACCTGGTGGACGACTGCGGCATCCCGGTGCTGTGCTACGGGCTGAAGGTGGACTTCCGGGGCCAGCTGTTCGAGGGCAGCTATTATCTGCTGGCCATGGCCGACAAGCTGGAGGAGGTCAAGACCATCTGCTGGTGCGGCAAGAAGGCCGCCTTCAACGCCCGGTTCGACAGCCGGGGCCGGGTGGTGAAGGAGGGCGAGCAGGTGGTGCTGGGAGCCAACGACCGGTATACCAGCCTGTGCCGCCGCCACTGGATGGCCGGGGACCTGGGGCCGGACTTCCACATCCGCCGGACATGAGGTGCACGCTTTGCCCCCGTATGTGCGGCGCGGAGCGCACGGAGACCAGAGGGGAGGGCTTTTGCCGGATGCCGGCGGGGCCGGTGGTGGCCCGGGCAGGGCTTCATATGTGGGAGGAGCCGGTGATCAGCGGCACCCGAGGCAGCGGCACGGTTTTCTTCTCCGGCTGCACCCTGGGCTGCGTGTTCTGCCAGAATCACGAAATTTCCGCCCAGGGCGTGGGAAAGCCCGTGACGGTGGAGCGCCTGGGGGAGATATTCCGGGAGCTGATATGCCAGGGGGCCCACAACATCAACCTGGTGACCCCGGGGCACTTCGCCCCCTGGGTGGCCCGGGCCCTGGAGCCGGCGCTGCCGGTGCCGGTGGTGTGCAACACCGGCGGCTATGAGCGGGTGGAGACCCTGCGCCTGCTGGAGGGGAAGGTCCAGGTGTATCTGCCGGACATGAAGTACGCCCTGGAGGAGCCTGCCCGGCAGCTGTCCGGCGCAGGGGACTATCCCGCCGCGGCCCGGGCCGCCATCCGGGAGATGTTCCGCCAGGTGGGGCCCTGGGAAATACGGGAGGGCCTCCTGGTCCGGGGGGTGCTGATCCGGCACCTGGTGCTGCCGGGACAATTGGAGAACACCCGCCGGGTCATCGACTGGGTGGCGGAGACCTTCCGCCCCGGGGAGGTGCTGTTTTCCCTGATGAGCCAGTATACCCCCCAGCCCGGGGCCGCAGGCCCCCTGGCCCGGCACGTCACCCGGGCGGAGTACCGGGCGGCGGTGCGGTATATGGAAAACTGCGGCATCCGGGACGGCTTCACCCAGGAGCGTACCTCCGCCCGGGAGGAATACACCCCGGCCTTTGACCTGACCGGCGTGTAACCGCCCTGCAATTGCCGATGAATGGACTATTTTTCGGATTCGGCAAAAAAGTACTTGCTTTTTCCGTAAGCAGACATTATAATGGACATTACTAAATAGGGTAATGGAGGGTTATGTTACCATGAAAAAGATTCTTGCTGTTCTGACGGTTATTGTGATGCTGGGCTGCATGCTCTCCGTCACTGCCTTTGCCGACGGCGGCTATGTCCCCAGCCCCAAGCACGACGATGAGCCCGGCACCACCCCCACCTCTCCACAGACCGGCTACGACCTGGGCATCGGCAGCGTGGTGATGGCCATTGCCGTCAGCGGCGGCGTGGCTTACGTCTGCACCAAAAAGGCCCACACCCGGGCGTAACGAAGTCCATCCAATAACGAGGAGCCCCATAAATGCTGAGCCGTTTATGGGGCCTTTTTCCCGTTCTGAACAAAGGAGAAATGTCCTATGAAGCGTCCTGTGCGCATCCTGCTGACGGTGGTGGCCGTTATTGCGGTGATCGTGTGTATTTTCTGCATCCTGTTTATCGTCCAGTATGTCCGGGGTAAGTCTGTCAGCGATAAGCTGGGCAGCGGCGTCCGCACCGGCCAGGTGGTGGAGCCCCTGGACCCCCAGGACGACGGCAAATATATGGCCATCAATGTGGACTTTGACAGCCTCCACGACATCAATCCGGAGATCTATGCCTGGATCGAGGTTCCCGGCACCAACATCAACTACGCCGTGGTCCAGAGCGCAGCAGACGACCTGTTTTACGACGATCACGGGGTGGATCGGTCCTATTACTCCGGCGGCAGCATTTTTTCCCAGCGGTACAACACCACCACCTTCCAGGACCCGGTGACGGTGCTGTACGGCCACAACCGCCAGTCCCAGACCATGTTTGCCCAGGTGAACAACTTCGCCGACGCGGCGTTTTTCGCCAAAAACCAGAAGATCTTCGTTTACACCCCGGACAAGGTGTATGAATACACCATTTTCGCCGCCTATCCCCACTCCAGCGAGCATCTGCTGCTGTGCCACGACTTCACGGACCCCCAGCAGTTCGCCGACTACTTCGCCTCCCTGGGGGAGGCCATCAACGCCAACTACCGCCGGGAGCTGTTTCCCCAGGCCGGGGACAAGGTGCTGACCCTGTCCACCTGCTACCGGCAGAACCGTATGCAGCGCTTCCTGGTCCAGGGGGTGCTGACGGAGACCTATGATGTTATCAAATGAGGAGACCCCTATGGAACAGGAAAAGCAGGAAGCCCCGGTGCAGGGGAAGAAAAAGCGCCTGTCCACGCCGCTGCTGATTTTCATCATCCTCATGGCGGTGACGGCGGTGCTGTGCTCCATTGTGGCGGGCATCTGGCTCCACGGGCGCAGCAGTCTGCGGAACGGAGGCTCGGCCCCCACCGTCACCCCCGGCGGCACGGAGCAGCTGGACAGCTACACCGTCCTTCACGACGGAAAATATTACCGCTATAAGGAGCACATGGTGAACCTGCTGCTCATCGGCGTGGACTCGGACAACAAGCCCGCCGCCCCCCTGCCTTACGGCAGCGACAACCAGGCGGACGTGATCCTGGTGGCGGCTCTGGACACCGACGCCAACAAAATGACCCTGATCTCCGTGTCCCGGGACACCATGTGCGACATCGGCGTGCCGGACGACACCGGCGAAATTTCCGGCGTGGCCCACACCCAGCTGGCCCTGTCCTTCTCCAACGGCGACGGCCTGTATGAGAGCTGCCGCCTGTGCCGGGAGGCGGTGTCCCAGCTGTTTTACGGCCTGCAGTTCGACGGCTGCGCCGCCTTTTACATGGGCGGCATCGGGCGGCTCAACAACGCCGTGGGCGGCGTCACCGTCAACGTGCTGGACGACTATCCCTTCACCAACGTTCCCGGGGGCTGGAATATGTACCCCGGGCAGAACGTGACCCTGACCGGCCAGCAGGCCCGGCTGTACATCCAGTGCCGCCGGGGCGACGCCACCGGCAACGAGGACCGCATGAAGCGCCAGAAGCAGTATATGCTGGCCCTGATCGGCCAGGCCAAGGCCCGGGTGGCCTCCAGCCCCGCCAGCGTCCTGCCGCTGTACAACGCGGTCAGCGACTATGTGCTGACGGATCTGGACCTGGGCAAGCTGACGTATCTGGCCACCCAGGCCGCCGGGATGAGCTTTTCCGGGGACATGCTCCGGGTCACCGGCCAGGCCGCCCTGGGCGACGGCAACCGGGTGGAGCTGACGGTGGACCGGGAGGCCCTGTATGACCTGATCCTGGACGTGTTTTACGACGAGATCCCCGCCCCGGCCCAGACCGGCGAATGACCAACAACCCCTGCGGCGCAGCCGCAGGGGTTTCGCGCGCTATTGGGCGGTCTCCGCCGGGAACTGGCGGCCGGTGTGGTCGATGGTGTAGTTCTCCCAATAGATCAGCTGGCCGATGGGCACCACGGTATAGCCCTCCCGGATCATGTGCTCCAGCACCGAGGGCAGGGCCTCCGGCGTGTGCAGGGCGGCGTTGTGGAACAGCACGATGGACCCCGGGGCCAGCTTATCCCGCACCCGCTTGCAGATGGTGCCTGCGTCATAGTCCTTCCAGTCCAGGCTGTCCACGTCCCACTGGATGGGCTCCATGCCCATGGAGCGGATGGCGGAGATCACATGGTCGTCATACTCGCCGTAGGGGCAGCGGATCAGGGTGGGGGTCACGCCGGTGGCGGCGGCGATGCGCTCATTGCTGGCGGTGACGTCCTCCACGATCTGCTGGGCGGTGAGGGCGTTGTAGTGGTCGTGGTGGTTGGAGTGGCTCATGACCTCGTGGCCCGCGTCGTGCAGGGCCTTCACCGACTCCGGGTACTTCTCCGCCCAGTCCCCCACGCAGAAGAAGGTGGCCTTCACGTTGTACCGGGCCAGGATGTCGATGAGGGCCTGGGTGTCCTCGTTGCCCCACGGTGATGCAAAAGTGCGGCAGTTCACGAAGAACTGTCGCACTTCTTTATTGTGCTTTTATGATAGCATAAATGCGTCCTATCTGCAACAAAACTTGATTCGAAAAGTGGAAGCTCTTTGATAGACAATGATGGTCACAGGCGTTGAGGAACAAGCAGTTGCCGGTGTTTGCTTTGCAATTTTAGCCGTGAAACCAGAATTGGTGCAAAAGAAAAATACTCGGAAAATCAGGAACGACTGGAATTGAAAAATAGTCGGGAATTCAGGAATGAAGAAAAAGCGATTTTAGTCGGGAAAACGGGAATGAAAAAATGAGAATTTTACTCGGGAAAAGCAGAATAGACGTAAACGAGTAAAATGCAAAATCGACTGAAATCTAGTCAGGAAAATACGCCATTAAAAGGGAAAAGCAGCCCGACTGGACTGCTTTTCCGAATTGATGCTCACCATGTCTCGGCCAGCAGGAAATCCTGAAGATGCACGATTTTAATGCCGTTTTCAATCCCTACATCCATGTCATTCAGGGTGACAACGTATTTGGGGTAATGGTCTTTGATTTCCATGAGGTTGCCCACCTCGCGGTCAGAGCCCGCCGGCAGCTGGACGCAAACCTGCACATAGATCTGCTCGTCGCGACGGGTGGCCACGAAGTCGATTTCTTTTGTTTCATTCTTGCCGATATACACATCGTACCCCCGCCGTTTCAATTCCAGAAACACGATGTTCTCCATGGCCCCATCCAGCATTTTGCGGTTATAGCCCAACAGGGCATATTTCAGGGAGACATCGGCCAGATAATACTTCTCCTGCGTTTTCAGGATGCTCTTGCCCTGCAGGTCGTAGCGTTCGCAGGGATAGATGATGAACGCCTGCTCCAGCCAGCGCAGATAGTTGTAGATGCTCTCTACCGAGACCTTGCGGTGCTCACTTTTCAGAAAGGTAGAAATCGAATTGGCGGAGAAGGTCTTGCCCACATTTTCGATGATAAATTTCACCACACGGTCAAAAAGATCCTGCTTGTTGATGCGGTGACGCTTCACAATATCGCGGGAGACCACGGTATGGTAGATGCCGTTGACGATCTGATAGGCGTTCTGCGCGTCATACTGGCTCAAGGCGATGATGGGGAACCCGCCAAACCGGATATACTCCCCCAGCAATTCCTTTTGGGACAGTGCGTTGCTAGCTTTGAAGTCCAGGTACTCGCGGAAAGACAGGGTGTAGATGGGGATAGAAACATAGCGACCCGTCAGATAGGTGGAGATTTCGCTGGACATGAGTTTGGAGTTGGAGCCGGTCACGTAGATGTCGGCGTCCACACCCTCCAGAAGACTGTTGACCGCCCTTTCCCAGCCGGTAATCTCCTGTATCTCATCCAGCAGAAGGTAACAGTGCCCCTTGCCCGCCATAGCGTCCAACAGCTCGTCATACATCTGCTTGGCGGTAATGCTTTCGGGAATGTCCATCTCCGTGTACCGCTTGCAGATGATATGATCCGCAGACACACCCCTTCGCAGCAGCTCCTCCTCCAGCATTTCAAAAATGGTGGATTTACCGCAGCGGCGGATGCCCGCCAGTATCTTGACCAGCGGTTGATCGATGAAAGGCGCGATGGCCTCGATATAATTCGGCCTGTTGATCATGGTATCGCCTCCTCACAATCATTAGTATACCCGAAATACTCCAGATATGCAACAAGTTTTTAGAGTTTAGCCTTAAAAACTTTTCTTCACTCTCCGCTTTTTCGCTTTTTCCCACACGGAGCACCATACACTCACCCCTCCAGCAGAGCGCGGCAGCCCTCCGGGAGCAGATAGTCGATCTCCATGTGGTTCCCCTCGTAGACGCGAATTTCCCGGATGGCGGCGGCGACTGTGGGGCGATCCAGCTCCGCCAGCTGCCCCGACGCCAGAAGCTCCTTCACCCAAGGCAAGGACAGCGGGTCATCCTGCACCGAGCCGCGCAGCTTGTCCAGCTGGACTTGCAGCGCCTGCTCCTGTGCGTCATAATCAGCGCGGTAGCGGAGGAAGTCCTCCTTGGAGATAAGCGCGTCCTGATAGTCCTCGTAGGCGCTCTGGCGGCGGCGCTGAATACGCTGTAAGGCCGCCTCCAGCTTTTGCGGCGGGTCGCCGTTTGAGGAGGGGCGCTGCGCTACGCCCTGCTGTGCCAACTGACGGAGGTTTTCCACGGCGGCCATGAGTCGGTTCAAATCATCCAGCACCACCTTCGCCACCACATCGTGGGCGATATAGTGCTTGCTGCACACGGATGCGCCGTAGCGCTTATACGAGCCGCAGGCGTAGAAGATTTTGCCACCCCAGGTGGTCTTGACCATGGCTCGTCCACAGTCGCCGCACTTGAGAAAACCCGCAAAGGGGCTGACATTCTGGTGAAAATCCGGTGTACGGACGTGGGCATTCAACAGAGTTTGTACCCGCTGCCACTGATCTTTTTCGATGATCGGCTGGTGTGTGCCGGATACCACCGTCCACTGAGAACGATCCTTCCGCTTCGCCTTGCCGTGCATCTGCAGGCGGTCGTCCCGTCCCTGTTCCATGTTCCCGATATACATCTCGTTTTGCAAAATACGGTGGATAGTGGCATATGTCCAGTAGGTGGTAGACGCCAATCGGTGGTTGTTGCGGTATTTTTCACCGGTGAGCCGCTTGTACTCGCTGGGGCATGGGATACCCTCCTCGTTCAGTTGCTTGGCAATGCGGATCTTACCCATTCCGTTTTCAAACAGGGTGAAGATGCGCCGCACCACCTCCGCCGCAGGCGGATCGATAACAAGACGGTTATGGTTTTGCGGGTCCTTACAGTAGCCGTAGCTGGCGAAGGCTCCGATAAACTCGCCCCGCTGCTGCTTGGCGTGGAGGGAGCTTTTGACCTTTTGGGAGATGTCGCGTGCATACTGGGTGTTAAACAGATTCTTCAGCGGCATCATCATGTCGTAGGCGCCGCGGTCACTGTCGATATTGTCCGTGACGGCGATGAACCGTGCACCGTGCTCCGGCAGCCAACGCTCCAGATAGCGGCCCGTTTCGATGTAATCACGGCCGAAACGGGACAGATCCTTTACCAGCACACAGCGGATGCGCCCGTTCTCTATGTCCCGCAGCATCCGCTGAAAGGCGGGGCGCTGGAAATTCGTGCCGGTATAGCCATCGTCGGCGTAGCATTCCGCCATTACCAACTCAGGATGATTTTCGATATACGCCTCCAGCAGCTTCCGCTGGTTTCCGATGGAATCACTCTCCATCCGGTCTCCGTCCTCCCGGGACAGGCGGCAGTACAGCGCGGTAGGCAGTGGTGGCTTCTCCATAAGCTCCCTCCTTTCCGTGGACTGCCCACAGACTTTATGCCGCCTGTGTGTGGGCGCGGATCAATTCCAATAGCAGCGCCTCTGCCGTCTGCTGACCAAGAAAATTGCGAGTGACGGAGATTACTGGAGTGGGTGCTTGCTGAACGGTTGGCATAAACAGACCTCCTCTTTGAGAATAGTCCATCGTATGCGCGTTACGGAAAACGTATGTTTGTCGGTTGGACATAAGTACTGCCTCCTATTTAAAATTGATAGGAAAACAAAACACCATGTGGAGGCACTCGTTATCGCATATGGAGAAGGCCGTAATGGTAAGTCTACCTTCTGGAATGTTATCGCAAGGGTTCTTGGTACATATTCTGGAAACATTTCTGCAGATATGCTTACCGTTGGATGTAGAAGAAATGTTAAGCCAGAACTTGCCGAGGCCAAGGGTAAAAGAATGCTCATTGCAGCAGAGCTGGAAGAAGGCATGAGATTGAATACTGCCAATGTAAAGCAGCTTTGTAGTACGGATGAAATCTATGCTGAAAAGAAGTATAAAGATCCGTTCTCATATCCGCTGGACTTGCACCGCAAAATCAGGTACAGTGGAATATGTCTTGGTATATTTGTTAATAGCTATTTCCTTTGTGGGATTTTACACGGAGGAAGGTGTTAAAAACAAGGGGTTATTGCCGTCCCTTTTTAGTATGGCAACGATTGTTGCGCTTGTTGGAGCAATCTGCGTACTGCTATTTGTCTTTAATGAATTGTGGCCAGATAAAGCCAAAACAAAAATCGTATATCTCAAGGTGCCAAGTGCTACCATTTTCTCAGATATTGCCTCAGAAAAAATGATGTATCCGGCTTTGATCTTATAAAAGCTCAGAGGATGTACGCGCCTGAATCCAAGGCTACAGAGAACCGGCAGACCGCGGAATGGAATAGGGCGCTTAAGAAAAGTAGAGATGCTGGATGGGGAAATGTAATTGAGGCGGAATGTTTGCAGCTTATGACGCGAGATATATGCATGTCAACGATTTCGCTACTTACTATGACCGGCAAAGTGCTTGTTGTTTTGATGATTGTCTACATGAGTGTATGGAATCCAATTAAAATGCTAGCAATCCCTCTTGCATATCTTGTTGCAATGCTATTTGTATCAAGAACTGCAGCAATGAAAAGAGCTGATCGCCTTGTAACAATAGTCATTAAAAACGATGTGCAAATGCAAGGATGCGACTCTGGATGACACCTTATTATAAATATAATATAAACGGAACAAGAGACATCTCAGCGTGTAAACACGGGAGATGTCTCTTGCTCTTAGGTTGCTAGGATAGCAGTTACTTTTTTACAAACAGTTACGTTGAGGAGACGTTTGTTATACGCCTGCGACACAAGTAATCTCAAACAAATACGGCTCAGCGACTGTGGGAGCCACAACGGTATAACGGGCAGGGGCTACATCCATGTTCAGGAAATAACGATCCCACACCTTGTTGGCAATGGCACGATCTTCACGTTTGCCGATAAAGATTTGGCAGAAAAGAACCTTCTCAAGACTGGAGCCGGCAGATTCCAAGACGTTCTTCATGTTGAGGAAAGCACGCTCGCACTGCGCTTCCAGACCATCCATAAGAACTTCGTTCTCATCCTCACCAACCATACCGGAGACAAACACCAGGTTACCATATTTGATAGCTTGGGAGACGTTGTGGGTAGGGGTAGCAACCAAAGGAGTATAAACTTTTTCTTTCTTGAATTCCATAACAGTATTTCCTTTCAAATATGTTACTTTTCTTCGACGGGAGTAAGTATTTCCACCGTACCGTTAATGCCGTCGAGTCTGATGTAGTCGCCGTCATGGATCTCCTTGCAGGGATCGCAGTTAGCCGGAAAATCCGCGACACAGGGGCGTCTGGTGTTGAAGATTGCGGTGCCGCACTTAGAGTCCATCGTGGTGAAAACATAGCCAATGGGCCCAACACCATTATACTCGCTGTTGCGGAACATATCGGACCACCCCAAAGAACCGCGGCTGCAGGGCATTACGATGATCTTACCGGCAAAGCTATCTCCATAATGGACATTGCCCTTTTCCGTCACAATACCGGTCTTTACATCCGCACCGTTCCAGCCCACGATGCTGTTGGGACAGACAAAGGCGTAACCCTCGACCATGGGCCCCCATGCGGGACGGCCTTTGATGATCTTGTTCTTACTCATATCTCCGTTTAACCTCCCAATAACCGCTGATGGCAGCATCGATGACCTGCTCATCGGAGCCGTAATAGATGGGACAGTCCCGCTCATCCTTGCTGCCGTTGCACAGCTTGAAGGAGGATAGACCAATGGACTTGGCACCCTTGGCCACGTTGATGGTACGCAGGATGCAGCCGCTGGTCAGAACCTCTACACCCCAATCCTTCAGATCCTGAATGATGTGGGACTGCTCCGCCATGGCATACTGCGCGATGTTAGTGAACACGCAGAAGCGGACGCCCTCCTTGACCTTCCGCCCGTTCATGTACCGCCAGATGCGGACAAGCTCCTCGGCGGAACAGTTGGGGCAACCGATCTGCAAATAGTCAGCCGGGCCGGACACTTTGCAGCAAATCTCATCCCAATAGGACTGCAGTATCTCATTGGTAATGGTGAATTCCGCGACGGGCTCATGGCCTCCCATAGCCATTTCATATGTTTGGGCCTCGGGGGACACGCCCACGATCAGGCACAGCTCACAGCCGCTGGTCACCGCCAGTGCAGTGAAGAAGGACTTCAGCTTGATGAGATTGGGCCGTTCAAAATCGCCGCAGATCACGGGGACGGCGTTGGGAGCCAGACGACGCCCCACGGCGGCGCCCAGCAGATCCCAGTCTGTCTTGTTCTTGGTATCGCAGGCCAGATGGAACACATGGGTGCCGTGGCGGTTTTCCGGCAGGTGCAGGCCCCACTTGGGTGCGCGGCCGCAAATCGCTGCGCAGAAGGTGGTGTTGCCGCCGCCGCCATAGCCCCGTGCGCCCAAAACGGAGTTGCAGTACAGCACGTTGCTGGATTCGGTGGTGACGAAATACTCACCCATGACGGGCAGCCACCCGGCCAGATAGGGGGCGCAGGTGGAACCGATTACCACGCCGCGCGCCGCCGCATCAGCGAGGATATGCTGGTTATTCTCGTAAAACTCGCGGGTCTGTTGCGTCCACTGCCACTGAAATGTGTCACAGCAGTGTACGTCATCGATGACAAAGGTGCTCTCGTTAAAGCTGTTAAAGGTGGCGGGGTCCATCCCGGGGCATTTCAGCTTGGTCTGCCAGTCGTGGTAGCCCATGGCCAGAATATCGGGCCGGTCCAGATTCCCATCGGGGAAGTCGGACGGTTCACAGGTGGAACCGCAGCACAGATGAGCCTTGGTGATGGGTACCAGCTCCTCCGCGCCCAGAATCCGCGCATAGTCGATGATCTTCTGCAATGCGACTTGCTTGGCAGCACCGTACTCACCATCAAGCATTTTCTGCTCGTAGGGTGTCAACCGAATCATATCATGCAATCTCCTCTCGCCATTGCCTTTCAAATGCTATATGTATATGTGAGTTGTAGTGACCGCACATATACAAACCACGTAAATAATCTACAGCAACCGGTATTGTTATGATGGGAAATCTACAATCTGCGGAGATTTGCTTATAGAATCAATACAGCTTGTGAACATTCAGCGCCATGGCGATATGTCCCACCATAGAGTTAAAATCAAACACAGGCAGACCCAATTCCTCACGCACGCGAGAGGCGAAGGGAGGAAGATCGGTGCATTCAAAGACTACGGCGCCGATGTCGGGATGCTCCTCCAGGCCCTTGCGCAGGACGCCCACTACCTCGTTAGCAACAGCGTCCAAATCAAAGGGACCGTTAGGATCACTGTACACACGACTCCACTCGGGCTGCTCGTGCATGCTGTAAACAAGCACATTTTCGCGGTTGGTGATATTTGCACGGGCAAGGTGCTCCTCAGTCAAGTCGTTAGCATTGGCGGTCAAAATAGCAACCTTGCCGTTTTTGCCCACGATGGTTTGAGCGAACGGCACCTGCAGCAAGGAGCTGGTGAAAACCACCTCGGGCACTGCGGCAGCCAAAGCCTCCTGATAAAATGCATTGAAGCCGCAGCTGGTGGTGATAGCCTTTACACCCTGAGCGGCCAGCTCCTTACATACTCTGATATACTCATCCAGCAGCTCCTGGCAAGGATTGACTTCAACTGTGTCCATATTGGCACCTTTAACGTGTACCAGCGCAACATCAAAGGGATAGGAATCGGGGTTGGTGCTGTTTCCGGGAAGAGTTTCCAGCTTCATCAGAACATCGCTTATCTGATCGGCGTCCCAGCGCAGCAAGGCAATTTTGGGCATTTTTTCCATAACAAATAACTCCTTTAATTAATTTTGCATTACTCTTTATAGATAATGTGGAATGATTCTTTTGCCTTTTTAAATTGTGGGAAGGTAGCTCATGAGGCATCCCTCGTTACCTGCCATATGCCAATGATGATGATCGTTGAGCCCAAAAATGTCATCCAAGTAATGGGCTCGCCCAAAAAGATCACACCGCCAAAAGCAGAGCAGATCGTGGCAATGGTACTGAAAGTGGATATTCTGGTAACGCTCATCATACCGCAGGCATAATTCACCAGAAGATTGGCTGCAATACTACAGAATACGCACAGTATCACCAGTGCAAACACGTATTCCGGATTTCCCAAAGGCGCCGCATAGGCTCGCACATCACCATGTAGGTCTATCATAGATTTGATAGTAAAGATAATGGCGTTAGCTACTACGATCGCATAGGTTCGCTCAAACGAAGAGAACTCCTCACTGGACTTCTTATTGTAGAGCTTCATACCGGCAGCTACGATTTGGGATGCAAATAAAAAGATGGCACCCAAAGGCTTGACGATTCCCATGGAACTGCCCACCGCCGTCATGATGATAACGCCGGCAGTGGGTAAAAGGGCAAAAATCTTTTGCCTGCGACTAGGCTTTTCTCCCAAGAACAGCATTGCTGCCAAAATACCGACGACCGGCGCAAAGGCCATGACGGTACCAGCGAAGGTTGCGTTGCTGTAATAAACGCCGTAACTCTCAAAAAAATAATACGGCGGTTCGAGCAGTGCAAGTACCAGAAGAGGTCGAAAGTTTTTGCCCTTCAGGGAAAAAGACTTTTTCCCGCTCCAAATCAACGCGGTCATGATAACCCAGGAGGCCAAGAAACGCATGGAAAGAACAACGGTCGGGCTTGCCGCTCTCTGAGCAATGCGAGTAAAGAGGTAGCTGAATCCCCAAATAACCTGCCCCACACAGACGCAGATTATGGGGAGAACCCGATCTTTTTGTGGCCAAGAGAAAAAAAGCTTATTCATGATACCAATATAGCCCTCTTATATAAGTTACGAACCGCAACAAAGAAGACCAATGTTGCGGTTCGTACTTACAAAGTTAACACAAATAACCGGTTAAGCTATCAGTTGTTAAAACATGGTATCGGGATCCAGGGGAGTATACTCGCAATGCTGGCTATCAGCAACCTCTTTCTGGGTGATCTTGCCATTTACCATCGCTACGCAGCTTCTGAGGACGTAGTTCTTCTTGCAGGCCTCTTTGATGCCGTACTTGGCAATATCCTGTACCAGCGGGAAAACGTATGCGCCATAGCTCTCGTTGGCGGCCGTAGGAACCATTGCGGGGATGTTGGTAATACCAACATGGACGATGCCGTCCTCGACGAAGTAAGGATTGCTGATGGTAGTATACTGGGAGGTCTCGATGATGCCTTCACCCTCCAGGTCAACGATGACAGAACCCTTACGCATGCTGCGAACCATATCGCGGGTCACGATGGGAACTTCCATGCCGGGATAGGCATAGATGCAGTTGATCAGCACATCGGCCTTAGCCACTTCCTCGGCGAAGGCGGTCTTGCTCATAAAGCGGAGATCCGTGTTCTTCAGCACCGTGCGCAGATACTCCAAGCGCTGAATGTTTACATCGAAGACGACCACTTCGGCGCCGAGGCCCTCAGCAGTCTGTGCTGCGCACATACCGGCATGACCGCCGCCGAGAATGCAAACGCGAGCTCTTCTTGCGCCGGTAACGGGAACGATGGAGACACCGCTGCCGCCGTACTGACGCTGCAGATACTGGCCACCCAGCAGAGGAGCCGTACGGCCTGCAATCTCGCCCATGGGACGGGTCATTGCGCGGGAACCGTCGGGATAACGAGAGGTTTCGATGGAGATGCAGGTCACGCCAGCGTCAGCCAGGATCTTGACCTGCTCGGGCTTGGCAGTACCTTCGGCCATGTGGAAAGCAGTCATGATGATCTGACCCTTTTTGAAGGGCATCTTCATGTCAGCGTCAGTCATGTCCTTGAACTTGCCGATGAAGTCGCACTTCTCATAAATCTCTTCCATGGTGTCAACGCACTTGGCGCCAACCTTGAGGAACTCCTCATCGGAAACACCGGCGGGCTCCATAACGCCCTTCTGGAAATAAACCGTATGTCCCTGAGCAATCAGAGTCGCAACATTACGAGGAATCAGACCAGCACCCACACGAGTCTCGTGGTCCTTGAGTTCACGGGGAATACCAAAAATCATAAGTGTTACCTCCCAATAAAACATTTGGCTAAGATTAGCCTATTTTAGTTGTGCGGGATTACGAACCGAGTCTTATATACGTCCAATTGCATTATATTGCCTCGCTTATGATTTGTCAAGTATGCCGTGAAAAAAACTTAAGAAATCATGGCCGCGAAAAAAACATAAGGAATCTCAGAGAATCAGCTCCAGACTTTTCTTTGCCTCCAATAGAAGTTTCTCAATTTGCTGACCCTTTTCTTCTGTGTAGCGGAAAGTGGGTACAGAAACACTCATCGCAAAAAAGGGCTTCTCATTTTTGTAGATGGGCGTGGCAAGGCACTGGATAAACTGATAGTTTTCCTCCTTCTCGCGTGCAATCTGTGTTTTCCTGACCATTTGGGTCTGCTGATATAGCTGCTCTGCATCCGCTACGGAGTATTCTGTCATCTTGGGAAGCCCGTCCTTGAACAAGGCCTTTATCTCATCCAAGGTATGCTCACACAGGAGAGCCTTTCCCAGAGCGGTACAGTTTGCAGGAAGCTGCTTGCCTACCGCAGAGATCATGCTTATGGGTTCCGGTGATTCAACTTTCATCAGGTATTGCACGTTCATCCCCTGGAGCTCACCCATGTGACAGGTTTCAGAACACGTATCCACAATGCTCTGCATGATGGAAATCGCCTGTGAATAAAAAATGTCGTTTTTGACATACGCGCTGCCAACCTCAAACGCTTTGCGTCCGATGCTGTATTTTGCCTCAGGAGAAGAGTACGTCAGGTAGTGGTTTGCTTCCAACGTGTGAATGATAGGAGATACACTGCTTTTGGGAACATTTAATGCGGTTGCAATTTCCGTTAACGTGTAGCCTTTGGTGTCACCACATAATGCCAGAAGAGAGAGAATATCCAATGCTCGCTGGGTAGAACGATGCTGCTGTGCCATAACGCCTCCTTATAATGAAAAAAATTTATGCCGGAATAAGCGTGGATGCAACTTGAAATTTCACAGGACAGGCGTTACAATTCGCCTGTCCGTATACGCGTGCAGTGTTCGTATATACATGCTAGCACATTGAGCTTTGGAATTCAAGATAAAAATGAATGAACTATTTTGTGCAACACAACAAAAAAACCTTATTTCCTTATCTTGAAATTAAAATATCTTGACAAAAGCCGACAAATCCCCTATATCTTACGATAAGACGAGATTACGGACGAGTTCTTATATACGTCCAACCGTACGTTTTCCGTCTTAATGGACTTAACGGAATGTTGAGGTGATGCCCTACCCCAACGTGTTTTTCGAGAGATTACCTCTCATATCCATCACATTTGGAATAGCAGGATCGGGTTTGCTTGAACATTCTGTTGCCCCAATTTTACCAACAAGGAGTTACTGCAATGATTAACAAAGAACAGATCATTTGCGAGATTTCAAGCAAAAAAATCATTGCAATTGCCAGAGGGATTTATGGCGAACAGTGTATCAATCTTGCGAAGGCCCTGTATGATGGCGGCATTTCGCTGCTGGAAATCACTTACGATCAGAGCAATAGCCAGTCTGTTCAGGATACGGCAGATACACTTCGGGCATTGAATTCTGCTCTGGGTGATAAAATGATGTTTGGCGCCGGTACCGTGATATCCGCTCAGCAGGTCACTGTTGCTGTGGATGCAGGTGCAAAGTTTATTATCTCTCCCAATACCGATGAGAGCGTAATCGCCGAGAGTGTTAAGCGAGGCGTGGTGTCTATCCCCGGCGCCGCGACCCCCACTGAAATTTTGACTGCAAGTCGTTTGGGTGCGGATTTTGTAAAGCTGTTCCCCTCGGCTCAGCTGGGATTTGATTATATCAAGTCCATTCGTGCGCCTATCAACCAGGTGAAACTTCTGGCTACCGGAGGCGTAAACCTCGACAACATCGGTACGTTCCTGAAACTGGGTATGGTAGGCGTTGGTGTGGGCGGCAATCTCTGTAGTAAAAAGCTCCTCAATGAAGGACGCTATGACGAGATTACTGCAACCGCAAAGGAGTTTGTTGCTGCTTTAGAGATTTAATGATGAAAAAGAGAGTAATTACATTTGGAGAAATCATGCTTCGCCTGAATCCTGTAGGCTATTACCGGCTTGTTCAGGCGTCCCAATTTGAATCCTCTTACGCCGGTGGAGAAGCGAATGTTGCTGTTTCACTTGCGAATTATGGGATGAGCGCTGCATTTGTCACAAAGGTTCCCGAGCATGAGATCGGTCAGTGTGCCGTCAATGCCATGCGGCAGTTCGGGGTCGATACGACCCACATGTACCGTGGTGGAAGTCGGTTGGGCGTCTATTACGCTGAAAAGGGCGCCTCTCAGCGTCCTTCAAAGGTCATTTATGACCGGGCTGGGTCATCCATCGCTACAGCAAAGCCGGAGGAGTTCCAGTGGGATGAGATTTTCCGCGATGCGGACTGGTTCCATTTCACAGGCATTACTCCTGCGCTGGGAGGTGATTTACCGAAGATTTGTCTGGACGCCTGCAAGGCTGCAAAGAAAAGGGGCCTTACTGTTTCCTGCGATTTGAATTACCGCAAGAAGCTGTGGTCCCGCGAGGACGCCGGGCGCGTTATGGCAGAGCTGATGCCCTATGTGGATGTCTGTATCTCTAATGAGGAAGATGCAAAAGATGTTTTCAACATCGAAGCCGCCAACAACAATGTGGAAGGCGGCAATCTCAACAGACAGGGATACATTTCTGTAGCGCAGCAGCTGCAGGCGCGTTTCGGCACAAAGATGGTTGCCATTACACTACGGGAATCCCTTTCGGCCAATGATAACAACTGGGGAGCCATGCTTTATTGTGATGGTCAGGCGTATTTCTCTCCCACCTATCGTATTCACATTGTAGACCGCGTGGGTGGTGGAGATAGCTTCGGTGCAGGCCTGATCTACGGTGTTCTGGAAGAGAAGGCTCCTCAGGATGCTATCAATTTCGCCACAGCCGCTTCTTGCTTGAAGCATACCATCGAACACGATGTGAACCTTGTTACCGTCGAGGAAGTAAATGCTTTGGTCGCCGGCAACAGCACGGGCCGTGTTCAGAGATAATGTTGAAATCCAATATCATCCTACTATCATCCATTATTATAAGGAATACAACCCCAAGATTATTAGGACATCTGTATTTAAAATCCAAGGCCGTCCTTAACGATGTGTTTTACACACATCGTGCGGAATATATTAAAAATCAATAGGAGGACACAATGAAAAAGTATATCTCGCTATTACTGGCCGCTTTGATGCTGCTCTCCCTCTTGGCTGGCTGCGGCGGTGGTAAGACGAACGCTGACGATGGGGACGGAACCCGGACGCTCGTTCTTCGTAATACTGCTGGCCTGTCTACCAACGATCCGCACGCTACTACCAACACCCACGATTATACCGTCTTCGAGAACATCTATGAAGGTCTGTATGATCTGAACGAGGCCACCGGCGGCTATGACCTGCGTCTGGCTGAGAAGGTCGAGGCCAATGACGATGCCACTGAGTATATTGTCACTCTGAAGCAGGGTGTCAAGTTCCACAATGGTGAGACTATGACCGCTGATGACGTTGTGTTCAGCTATGATCATGCGCAGAAGGATGCGCATATGGGTTCCTACTGCCGTCCTCTGGATCATGTTGAGAAGATTGATGAATATACCGTTAAAATCGTTATGAACCAGCCTTTCTCTCCCATTGGCCATATGCTGCACAAGGTGAAAATTATGTCCAAGAAGGGAATCGAGGAATTGGGCAACGATTTCGGTAAGGTTCCCAATAAGGTCGGTACCGGTCCTTACATGTGGGATGAGAACAATTACAACCCCCTGTCTTCTTGGTCCGCTGTCGCTTTTGAAGACTATCATCGCGGCAAGGCGCAGATCGAGAAGATCACCTGGAATGTGATCGAGGATGATACCTCTGCTATCACTGCCCTGCAGAACGGTGAGCTTGACTATATGGTCGTTCCCATTTCCTATTGGGGGGATATCAAGGCTTCCGACAAGTTCAACTGCGTGGAGAAGGAGTCCAATGAGGTAATGCTCTTCTGCATCAACGTTGAATCCAAGACGCACGGCGAGCTCCTTCGCAATGATAATATCCGTCTGGCTATGATGTATGCTCTGGATCGTGACGGTATCAACAAGCTGGTTTGCGACGGCTACGGCACTCCTACCTATATGTACATCAACCCCAATTACGCCGCTGCCGCTCCCACTGCTGATTCTCTGAAGAACCCCATCCCCTTCAATCTGGAGAAGGCTAAAGAGCTGCTCGCTCAGGAAGGCTATCCCGATGGCTTTGATATCGGTGAGTTCAATGTTGCTGCCGGTCGTAATGAAAGCTACGCTATCGCTGTCCACGCTCAGCTCGAGGCTGCCGGCATTAAGTCCACTCTGATTGTCAGCGACTACAATGTTGCCGGTGATCGCAATGTTGCTCAGGAGTACGATATCTGCGTTGCTTACGACTGCGGCAACTATGACTTCAACAACTTTGAGCAGCAGTCTTCTTCCTCTGCTATTGGCCTCACCAACGTTCTGTTCAACGGGCCCTCCGGCAAGTTCAACGACCTGTCCGCTAAGTTCGATGAATGGCTGAAGGAAGGCTCCTCCACTGCTGATGAAGCTAAGCGGATCGAGATCTACACTGAGATGTATAATGCCTATTATGACACCCACACTCAGGTTCCTCTGATCAATCTGCCTTCCTGCGTTGCTTATAGCAAGGATCTGAACGCCATCGCAGTTCCCACCGACTACCGTGTCTATGATTGGAGCTGGAATAGCTAATTAACGGATTGAACTCATAACAACAGCCGTTATTAGCCGTTATTTGTGAAAGTTGTGTGCAGGCGGCAGGAAAGGGCTTCCTGCACACAACTTCTATTTCAATCCTCACGGATATGATTTTTCCTTGCACAAAGCACATTTTGCCGAAAGTTTTCCGTCAGTCTGTAAGAAAGTAGGGAAATATGTATCGATATATTCTCAAACGCCTATTGTTCCTGATCCCCACCGTGCTTGGTGTGACCCTTATTATCTTCGCCGTTATGAACATTACGCCCGGTAACCCTGGCCGTATGATTTTAGGAGCCAACGCAAACGCGGCGGAGGTTGAGGCGGTGAACCAGGAATTGGGCTTTTATGATCCGGTCCTCGTTCGTTGGGCCCGTTATTTGAAAAATGTTTTTACCCAGGGTGACTTTGGTCAGTCTTATTCAACAAAACTCGATGTTTTTGATGAGCTTTGGCCTCGTTTTATGATTACGCTGCGTCTTGCTGTATTGGTCCTTGTGTTATCAGTCAGCATAGGTGTTCCGTTAGGCATCCTGTCGGCAGTTAAACAAAACTCGCTAATGGATACCATACCAACGATGATCGCCTTCTTCTTAGCAGCCGTACCAAGCTTTGTTGTCGGCATTGTACTTATGTATGTATTTGCCCTGAAGCTTAACTGGTTCCCGTCCTTTGGCCTGAAGTCGGTGAAGCATTATGTTTTGCCCGTTATTGCGGCCACGATTTGCGAATTGTCTGCGTATCTGCGCTTCACAAAGTCCTCTATGCTGGAGTCTATTCGTCAGGACTATGTTCGTACTGCCCGCGCTAAAGGCGTTGCAGAGCGTACGGTTATTTGGAAGCACGCATTGAAGAATGCGCTGCTGCCCGTAGTTACTTCGATTGGTATGCGTTTCGGCTGCTTGCTGGCCGGCATGGTTACCACGGAAAAATTGTTCTCCATCCCGGGTGTTGGTTCTCTAATCGTTGATTCCATTAGTTTGAAAGATGAGCCTATGATTATCGGCTGCGCCATAATGGTATCTGTCTGTTTTACTTTGCTGATGATTGGCGTGGACTTAATTTATGCTTTCATTGATCCACGTATCCGAGCCAAGTATCGTAAAAGGAGGTAATCTTGATGGCTAAGATTAATACGCGCCCCAGCACAGATGCGTTTGAGGGCGGTGACATCAATTTTAAGCGTCCCAGTCAGGCCAAAGAGATTATCCGCCGACTGAAAAAGAATAGGGGTGCAATTGTCGGTCTGATTTTGCTTATTCTTATCATTCTGGTCGTCATTTTTGCAGACGTGATTGCCCCCTATGACGCCGGCGTTATTCAGGTTGCTAATAATAAGCTGGCTGCTCCGGGGACCCCGGGACATCCGTTGGGCTGCGATAGCTTTGGCCGCGATGTCTTATCGCGTCTGGTACACGGCGCCCGCAACTCGCTGAAAGTGGCAATTATCGCCTCGATCACCTCTTGCCTGGTCGGCTGCACACTGGGCTCTATTGCCGGCTACTTCGGTGGCAAGGTTGACCAAATCATTATGCGCGCATTGGACATCTTCATGTCCATCCCCGATCTTCTGTTCACCATGGTGGTTGTGGCCGCGTTGGGCTCCAGCATCCCCGTTTTAATCATCGCAATGACGCTGGCTTACTTTACGAACTATGTACGTCTTGTTCGTTCCGGCGTCCTGAATCTAGTAGATCAGGAATATGTGGAGGCTGCTCGCGCAGGTGGAGCCAGTCCTGCACGTATTATTCTCAGTCATATCATCCCCAACACCTTGGGCATCATTTTGGTTAACGTAACCTTGAATGTTTCCAGTCTGGTCATCTATCAGTCCACCCTGAGCTTTATTGGACTTTCTCTGCCTGCACCTGCACCCGAATGGGGCTCCATGCTGTCCAGTGCCCGTGTTGATATGCTACGCGCTCCCACGCTAGTGCTCTTCCCCGCCTTGGCCATTGTTCTGACCGCATTCTCCGTGAACCTGTTGGGTGACGGACTGCGCGATGCTATGGATCCTCGTCTAAAGAGTTGATGCCGAGAGAAAGGAATTGTCTTCATGAGCAACACAGAAAAAATGTTAGAGATTAAGGACCTGAGCGTAATTTATGAAACCGATCTGGAGACAGTGTATGCCGTTAACGGTGTTACTTTGTCTCTGGAAAAGGGTGCTACCTTGGGCTTGGTAGGCGAGACTGGTGCCGGTAAAACCACACTGGCACTGACACTTATGCGCCTTTTGCCTGAGCGTACCGGTAAAGTTACCTCCGGCAGCATCACCTTTGAGGGCGAGGACATCGTGGAGTTGCCTGAAGCGAATATGCGCAAGATCCGAGGCGATAAGATCGCCATGATCTTCCAGGACCCCATGACTTCCTTGAACCCGGTGCTGACTGTGGGGGAACAGATTGCTGAGGCGCTTTATGTTCACAACGATAGCGGCCGCAGCAAGGAAGAAATTGAGGCCCGCGTTGATGAGACGCTGACTCTGGTGGGTATTCCCCCTGCCAGAAAGCACGAGTATCCCCATCAGTTCTCTGGCGGTATGCGCCAGCGCGTTGTGATAGCGATTGCCTTGTCCTGTGAACCTGATCTGCTGATTGCAGATGAGCCTACTACCGCTCTGGATGTGACCATTCAGGCGCAGGTACTGATGATGATTCGTGATTTGCGTGACCGGTTAGGAACCTCTATGATCATGATTACCCATGATTTGGGTATTGTGGCGCAAACGTGCGATAACGTGGCTGTTATGTATGCCGGCGAGATTATCGAGATGGGATCCGCTGAGGATATCTTTACCCGTCCTATCCATCACCCCTATACAGATGGCCTGTTCGGATCGCTCCCTAACCTCAAGGAAAAAACGGATCGCCTTCATCCTATCGCAGGGCTAATGCCGGATCCGACCAATCTGCCCAAGGGCTGTAAGTTTGCACCGCGGTGCGATAAGTGTATGGAGATCTGTAAGGAAGTGCCTCCGGAAGTCTATGTTGACGGCACGCACTCCATTCGCTGCCATCTTTATTGCCAGAAAAAGGAGGACTAAGCCATGGCAGAAGAGCGAATCCCTCTAATCGAAACTGTTGACTTGAAAAAGTATTTTAAGGTGGGCGACAAGTCTTATCTTCATGCAGTCGATGGTATCAACATGAAAGTGTATCCTGGGGAGACTATCGGTGTGGTTGGTGAATCAGGCTGCGGAAAGAGCACTTTGGGTCGCACCATCTTGCGCTTGATTGAGCCGACCTCCGGGCAGATCCTGTATAACGGCGAGGACATTACCAAGCTTAATGCCCGCCAAATGAAGCGGATGCGTCAAGAATTGCAGATCATTTTCCAAGATCCGTATGCAAGCCTTGATCCGCGCAAGTCTGTCATCGAGATCATTGCCGAATACATGATCATCAATAGAACACTGCCTACCAAGCGGGAGATTTATAACCGGGCGGCACATTTGATGGATGTGGTTGGGTTAGCTCGCCGCTATGCTGCGGCATATCCCCATGAGTTGGACGGTGGTCGTCGTCAACGTATCGGTATTGCCCGCGCTCTTTCTGTTAACCCGAAGTTTATCGTCTGCGATGAACCCGTTTCCGCTCTGGATGTTTCCATTCAGGCGCAGATTCTTAATCTGCTTATGGACTTGCAGGATGAAATGGGATTGACATATATGTTTGTCACACACGACTTAAGTGTTGTGAAGCATATATCCAATAATATTGTCGTCATGTACCTGGGCCAGTGTTTGGAGTTTGCAACCTCGGATGAGTTATTTGCAAGCCCTGTCCACCCTTATACAAAGGCGTTGCTATCCGCCATTCCTGAACCGGATATCTCCATGCGCAACAAGGAGATCAAGGTTATTAAGGGCGAAGTAGTCAGCCCCGTGGACCCCAAGCCCGGCTGCCGCTTTGCCGCTCGCTGCGAGTATTGTCAGGAAAGGTGCACGCAGGAAGCCCCCACGCTGAAGGAGGTTTCACCCGGTCACTTTGTTGCCTGCCACCTTTGTGAAAACTGATTTTGTATAAGAGCCGCACAATAAGCTGATTATCTTATCGGGTACTCCAATCCCGGCAGGTATATGCTGATTCTGCATCTGCTCATATGACTTCTCTGACGCGCCTGTGCGTGTATGCTGCGATGCAGACACTCGCGTTTCGGTGCTTCTTAGCAGATAAGTATTTCTTCGTGCCATACGGGAACTAGTTGACCGTATGGCACGAAGAATATTGAATGGTTATTTATTTTGTTGGAATCAGATTTTGGCACAGTTGCCGTATTTTTCATTTAATTTGCTATACCATGTCAGACGAATCCATTCAAATGCTCAAATGCTGGAAAATCGTCGTATTTTAAATTTGGAGTCCTGCAAACAAAGGTCAATAGCAAAAACAAAAAAGTCCCGCAAGGTTTACAAGGCCGAAAATGAGCATAACAAAACAGGCTTGAGCATAACAAAACAGGCTGGGAAAAGACGCATCGCCAGCCGGAATGAAATTGTCGGCAGATTTAGTTCTGCACGGTATCCTGCTGCGCATCGAATGCCTCAAGGCATTCTTTCACGCGGGCATAGTAGATACGCAGAAACTTGTTTTGCGCAGCAGTCATGTAGACGAAATACGGCTTGCCATCGGTGCGTTTCTTATCGAGGAACTGGTAGACCGGTTCGTCCTCTGGAGCTTTTCTCAGATATGTACAGACAATTTGGTACCGTGTTTTCCGCAAGTGCGGAGAACCGCGCTTGGTTGTTGGAGTACTTTTTGCCTCGTGCTTGCCGGATTGGTCTACGGCCGGATCGACCCCCGCAAACCCTACGATGGAGCTGCGGCGGGGAAAACGGCGTACATCCCCGATCTCAGCCATAAGCTGTGCGGAAGTGGTTTCACCAACACCGTACATGGCCAGCACAGTATCATACTCCGGCAGCTGCTTTGCAAGGCGCGTCATCTCGGCACGCAAAGCGGCCAATGTCATCTTGCCGGCAAGCAACTGCTGTGCCGCTGTGGTAATGAGTAATTTGGTGTTATCATTCATCGGCAGCGTGGTGAAATGGCCACAGCTCCCCGCGTAGATGTCCAACGCTTTCTCTGCACGGAAATGGTAGTCCTTGCGCTTGCACCACTTCTGGTAACGCTCGGTGAACGCCTTCTCGCTGACGCGGCAGATGCAGTCACAGTGCCAGAAGGTCGTGGCAAAGTCCACCCATTTCTGGTGGCCGTCCGCACGCTCCGGGCTGGAGAACAGTTCGTTCACGCCGGGAAAGGTCTTGTCGGCCAGCGAAATGAGATTGTTTTGCAGCGATACCACCGTTTTTATGTAGAGATTGTACTGGCGGCTGCACAGCTTCAGTTGTTGTCTTATCGTGTCCATGGGAGTATATTCCCGCAGATCCACCCAGTTGTCAAGGCCGTACTTGGCGATTTTCATGGCGTCTGCCTTATCGGTTTTGACCTTGCGGATGGAACCGCCTCCGCTCTGCTTGATGAACAGCGGATTCAGGACGCAGACATAGATGCCGCACTCATGCAGTGCCGCAGCTACCGGCTCATGATAGCGTCCGGTGGCCTCCATGACAACGCGTGTATCTTCCCCCGGCGCAATGATGGCGTAAGCCATCTGCTCCAGACCGACCGCGGTGTGGAGAAATTCCTGTGGCAGCAACGCCACTTCACCCATTGGCCGCAGGGCAGCCACCATGCTCTTTCCTTTGGAAACATCGATCCCTACTGCGTTCATTTTGTTCCTCCTTGTGATTGGATATGGCTTTCCGCCCTTTCCTCATTGCCTGTTCAATCTCCTGGGTGACGCGAGCGTTTTCGAGGTCCCCGCAGAGTTCCAGCGAAGCGAACTCGGTGGGGAGAGGAGGGACAGCGTATTGAGCGAGCTTCCGCCGATAGGCGAAAGCGAGGGATATGGCGCTTGTCCCGACGAAGTGGCTCTACCTACGCAAATCGAATGCTGCGAACGAGAGAGGCGGCTGACGGACTCCAAAACGGGCGTGTTAGTCCAAGGAAATGTATCGTCAGACCATTTACTCCCCCATTCTAACAGCTTCGGCTTTGAGATGGAAAAAGACGCGGCTGGCTACCGCGCCTTCAACCGTAATTATTATTGTAGGAGGAACGTTTCATGAAGTTTTATCCCAGTATATTCAACGATTGCCTTTCTCCCATATATCCAGGCCCCTCCAGCTCTAATACCGCCGCGCCATATCGATTGGGAATAATGGCTACGGATATGCTAGACGGTAAACCTGCACACATGTACTGTGAAATGTCCAAAAGCGGCGGATACTTTGCTACCTTTTACGGACTCCATAGTGATAAGGGCTTCCTGGTTGGTGTCCTGAGAAAGGATATGCTCACATATGACTATGAACGTGCTTATGCAGATGCTGAATCGGAGTGCCTGACCTACGAATTTGATTTTACAGACAATGTACCGGCGATGCCTTCTGAAGCTGCGTGGATGACTCTGACCTCCAATACAGGGGACAAGCTGGTCGTCAAAACTGTTTCACTCGGCGGCGGAGAAATCTATATTGATGATCTGGACGGCATTAAGACTTATATTGATGGAAAGTACTACTATTTGCTCGTACGAGTGTCCACAAAGAATGCGTCTGATATAGAAAAGAGGATCGATCTGCCCTATACCTGTGCGGAAGATGGCAGAGGTATGAGTTTGATCACCGTTCGGAGTCGTGAGGCATACAGCCGCGAATTGCTGTCTGATTTGCGTGCAGCAGAGGACGTTGTATACGCGCGTTGTGTCAATCCGGTTTACGACATTCTCCCGATCGAAGAACCGGATATGCCCTTTACTACGGCAAAGGAAATGTTCGACTATGCCGCCCGAAAGAAAATTCCGGTGTGGCAGGCGGCTTTGGACTATGAACGGGCTATCAGCGGCTTAGATGACGAGAAGCTGATGGGCTTTGCCGAGAACCTGTGGGATTTGACCGTGCATGCAGCGGAAGAAGGCTACAAGGTCACGAAATTTGACGGAGCAATTATTGAGCCCCATTCTGCTCAAATGAAGGCGCTTATTGAACAGGGACGCACCATTTCTCTGGGCGTGGGCGATATGGCCACAGCTGATGCATTCGCCGTTAAGGAATACGGTGCAGTCCATGGCGTTATTGCCGGTATGCCGGCCGGTGGCGCCGCAGGTGTCCCCGTTTCCACCATTCATCATGCCGTAAAGCATCTGAGAATGACTAAGGAAGACGGCATAAAAGCACTGATGACAGCAGCGATCATAGGTATCTTCTATTATCCCACTCATTATCATGGAGCATGGGGATGCCAAGCCGAGGTCGGCATTTCCATTTCAATGACTGCCGGAGCGGTAGCGTCTCTTATTTCTGACGACTTAGATGTAATCGAGCGTGCTGCCGTATTAGGCGCGCAGAGTATTCTGGGGCAGATTTGTGATCCTATCGAGGGCGCGGGGCAAGTTCCCTGCTTCCTCCGCAACATTACGGCCGTTCCGACTGCCATTGCCTGCGCCAATGCTGCGCTCGGCGGATGCGAAACATTGACCAGTCTGGATGAAATGGCAGAGACCTTATTGCGAGTTGGCATAAAGCTCAAGACGATGGGACTCAACGACATGGGCGTATGCTATTACGATATGCAATGTACCAATAAGGCAAACTGCGCCTGCACTTGCGGACATTAGTGCAACAGAGATCGTTTTTTAGGCAAAGACTATGCGCTTTTGCACACAGATGATTACGAATTTTCTGCCTGCTTTTTGAAGCGGGGTAATGAACAGAGAATAACAGGAGAAAAAACCTATGAAAACATATCCCAGTATTTTTAACGACTGTCTCTCTCCCGTCTCCCCCGGTCCTTCCAGTTCTAATACTGCAGGCCCGTATCGTTTAGGCTCTATGGCTGATGACCTCTTAGAGGGTAAAGCGTCCCATCTATATATTGAGATGGCCAAAGAAGGGGGATATTTTGCAACTTTTTATGGTATGCATAGTGATAAAGCCTTCTTGGCCGGTATCTTGAAAAAGAATATCCGCACCTACGACTTTGACCAAATCTATACGGATGCCGAGTCCAACGATTTTTCCTACACCTTTGAATTTACCGACAGTGTGCCTGCCAAGCCTTCCGAATCCGCGTGGCTGACACTGCGCTCCGATAACGGTGACAAAATCTTTATCAAGACAGCTTCTTTGGGCGGCGGAGAGATCGTCATCAGCGAGCTGGACGGTATCGAGACTTATATTGACGGGAAATTTTACTATCTGCTGGTGCGTGCTGCCACAGAGAAGGTATCCGAGGTTCATACGATGCTCTCCTGTCCGTTCACCACGGTTGACGGCGGCAGCGGTGAAAGCTTGATCACAGTCCGCAGCAGAGAACCTCTGAATTCTAAACTTGTGGCGGAGCTGCGCCATAAAGAGGGTGTGGTCTATACCCGATGTATAAACCCCGTTTATGACATTATCCCTGTGGACACCCCCCAGATGCCATTTGCCACGGCGGAAGAAATGTTTGCCTATGTGAAAGAAAAGAATATCCCGGTGTGGCAGGCGGCCTTGGACTATGAACGTGCTATTAGCGGCTGCAGTGATTCGGACTTGATGAAAATTGCCGAGAGCCTGTGGGATTTGTCTGTATATTCTGCCGAGCAGGGCTATGCAGTGACCTCTTTCGACGGCAACACCAGTCCCCATGCCCTCCAGACCAAAAACCGTTATGAAAATGGGCCAATTGTCTCTTTGGGCGTTGCCGACAAGGCTTCCGCTGACGCGCTTTCCATCATGGAATATGCCGCAGCTCATGGTGTAATTGCCTGTATGCCTACCGGAGGATCTTCTGGCATCCCCGTGCCATCCATCCGATACTCCGCCGAGGCGCTGAAAAAATCCAAAGAGGATTGCCTGAAGGCCCTTTTGGTAGCCGGCATTGTAGGTATCTTCTACTATCCCACGCATTACCACGGTGCATGGGGATGCCAGGCTGAGATTGGCGTATCCATCTCCATGACTGCCGGAGCATTAGCTTCTCTGCTTACGGATGACCCTGATGTGATCGAGCGTGCTGCTGTGCTTGGGGCGCAAAGCGTTTTGGGGCAAATATGCGACCCGGTAGACGGTTGCTCCCAGGTTCCTTGTTTTATTCGCAATATGACCGCCGTACCCACTGCGATCATCTGTGCAAATGCCGCCTTGGCAGGCTGCGAGACCCTGCTGGGACTGGATAAAATGTCAGAGACGGTGCTGCGCGTCGGATTGAAACTGAAGGAGTACGGTATCAATGATTTGGGCGTGTGCTATTGCAAAGTTCAGCGTGATGCCGCTATTGCTACAAAAAGAGAGAGTAGGTGAAGAGCGTGAACAATTATCCCTTTCCGAGCTCGCGTGATGTTGAAGTTTTCCGAAAGGCGCTGCACTCTGAACAGGGTGCTTTCGGGCCATTTATGATTACCTCTGACCCGGCGTTTGTGGAAGCGGCTGGCTATGCCGGATACGACTTTGTACTGCTGGATATGGAGCATGGCCCCGGTACTTTTGAAAATCTGCAGAATCTGATTCGCGCTGCCAATGTGTCTGGGGTCTGCCCCGTAGTCCGCGTTCCCCGTGGGATGGATATCTGGATCGATCAGGCGCTGGACGTTGGCGCCGGTGCGATTATGATTCCCCAGATCGACAGTGCCGATCAGGCGCGTGCCGCCGTATCCGCCGCGAAATTCTCTCCCCGCGGCACCCGTGGGACCTGCCGCTTTGTCCGTTCCGCCGCCTATGGTGCGATCCCCGGTGCGGATTACTTTGCCAAGGCACAGGACACCATGGTGATCCTTCAGGCAGAGGGTCAGAAGGCCATTGACAATCTGGATGACATCCTCAGCGTTGAAGGTGTGGATATCGTATTTGTAGGGCCTTACGATCTGTCTGCCTCTCTGGGCATCATCGGGCAGATCAACCATCCTCTGGTTATGGAGCGGATCGCACAGATTGTCCATAAGGCTGCTGCAAAGGGTGTGCAGGTAGGCTGCTTCGCCGACTCTGCCGAATCTGGCCGCAAGCTGCTGGAGATGGGCGTAAAGTTCATCGGTTATTCCTGTGATACAGCGATTTTTATGAATATGGCAAAGGCAGACGTCGCGGCTTTCCGCAACGAACATTAAAGGTAAAGATGAATATGAGTAAGAAAAATTATGTGGTCATGGACGGCAATACCGCCGCCGCCCATTCTGCCTACGCATTTACCGAGGTAGCGGCAATCTATCCTATAACGCCGTCCTCTCCCATGGCGGAAAAGGTAGACGAGTGGTCCGCCAAGGGGAAAAAGAACCTGTTCGGCACACCGGTGGACGTGATCCAGATGCAGTCCGAGGCGGGTGCCGCCGGTACCTGCCACGGCTCCCTTCAGGCAGGTGCCCTGACCACCACCTTTACCTCCTCTCAAGGTTTGATGCTGATGATCCCGGCCATGTATGCTATGAGCGGACAGTTCCTCCCCAGCGTGATGCACATTGCTTCCCGCGTGGTCACCAGCAACCATCATTCTATCTTTGGAGATCATACGGACTTTATGACCTGCCGTACCACCGGCTACGCCATGCTGATGTCCGCCTCGCCCCAAGAGGCTATGGATCTGGCGGCGGTGGCACATCTGTCCGCTATCAAGGCTAAGTACGCCTTCATGCACTGTTTCGATGGCTTTCGCACCAGTCATGAAATGCAGCGCATCGAAGCGCTGGACTACGAGGATCTGCGGGGCCTTATCGACTACGACGCGCTGAAGGCGTTCCGCCGCCAGTCTCTGAACCCGGAGCATCCCACCAACCGCGGCAACAACGTCAACCCCGACGTATACTTCCAGTGCAAGGAGGGCGCCAACGTCAAGTCCGCCATCGTGCCCGGAACGGTGCAGCACTACATGGACGAGATCAACAAGCTGACAGGCCGGGATTACAAGCTGTTTAACTACTACGGCGCACCTGATGCCGAGGAGGTAGTCGTGGCCATGTGCTCCGTCACTGAGGCACTGCACGAGACGGTGGACTATCTCAATGCCCACGGTGGTAAGGTGGGTATGGTACAGATCCATCTGTACCGTCCCTTCTCCGTGCCTGACTTCTCTGCTGCCATTCCCGCCACCTGCAAGAGCATCGCCGTGCTGGACCGCAGCAAGGAGACCGGTTCTGTAGGCGAGCCGGTGTATCTGGACGTGGTCACGGCGCTGAATCAGGCCGGGCGCGACGACATCCGCGTGGTGGGCGGCCGCTATGGCCTTAGCTCTAAGGACACCACCCCCGGCCAGCTGATTGCCGTGTATGACAATCTGCGGCAGGAAGCGCCCAAGAACAGCTTCACCATCGGTATCAACGATGATGTGACACATACCTCTCTGAATTATGAGAATGTAGAGTTCCCTCATCCCGGCGAGATCTCCTGCAAGATTTGGGGCCTGGGCGGTGACGGCACGGTGGGCGCCAACAAGAATGCCATCAGCACCATCGGTTTGGTGGCCGACAAATACGCGCAGGCATACTTCTCCTATGACTCCATGAAGTCCGGCGGCCTGACCCAGAGCCATCTGCGCTTCGGCGATACGCCTATCCGCAGCACGTATCTGGTGTCCGCTGCCGATTTCGTGGCCTGCCACGCACCTACATACGTCAAGAAGTATGACCTGACCGAGGACTTGAAGGATGGCGGCACGTTCCTGCTGAACTGTCCGTGGTCGGTGGAGGAGCTGGAGACGCGGCTTCCTGCCAAGATGAAGCGCGATCTGGCTGCCAAACACGCCCACTTCTATATCATTGATGCTGCGAAGCTGGCGGCGGAGGCGGGTCTGGGTAAGCATACCAACAACATTTTGCAGGCAGCGTTCTTTGCGCTGACCAAGGTCATCCCTATGGACGTTGCCGTGGCGGATATGAAGAAGAACAACTACGCCACCTATTTCAAGAAGGCGGGACAGAGGATTGTGGATCTGAACGACAAGGCCGTGGATGTGGGGGTTACCGCCGCTGTGAAGGTTGAGATCCCCGCGGCATGGGCAGCCGCGCAGGATGTGCCCGCTGCCCAGATCAGCGCGACGCCCTTTGTTAAGGACATCGTCCTCCCCATGGATCGTCAGCAGGGTGATAAGCTGCCCGTATCCGTGTTCCAGAAACACGGCGTGCTGGACGGCACATGGGAGAACGGCACATCCGCTTTCTCCAAGCGCGGTGTCGCAACCACCGTTCCCAAGTGGAACCCGGCGACGTGTGTCCAGTGCAATCGCTGCGCCATGTGTTGTCCCCACGCCGCCATCCGCCCGGTGCTGCTGACCGAAGAGGAGAAAACGCAGATTCCCGCCGAGTTTATCACCGCGCCTGCCAAGGGTCTGGGCAAGGATGCACCGGCGTATCACTTCCGGATGCAGGTATCTCCCTACGACTGTCTGGACTGCGGCGTGTGCCTGACGGCGTGCCCTGCCGATGGCGCCCTGACCATGGTGCCCTTTGAGGATATGAAGGCAGAACAGCCCTTGTTCGATCAGGTGGCGATGGATGAGAAGTATTTGAAGCCGGATGTTATCAGCGACAAGTCCGTGAAGAGCGTCCAGTTTGCCAAGCCGTACTTCCAGTTCTCTGCCGCCTGTGCCGGCTGCGCGGAGACGACGTACATCAAGCTTCTGAGCCAGCTGTTTGGCGACCATATGTACGCCGGCAACTCCGCTGGCTGCTCCTCCGCCATCAGCGGCGGTGCGCCGATCTTGCCCTACTGCAAGGACTGCCGCGGACATGGCCCCGCATGGGAGCACTCCCTGTTCGAGGACAACGCCGAGTTTGCCTACGGATTCTTCCACGCACAGGATATCATCCGAAAGGAACTGGTGGTGCATCTGGAGAAGCTGCAAGCACAGGGCGTGGCGGCAGAGGCCATCGCCGCCTATCTGAAGGATTGGAACGACAGCGGAAAGTCACGCGCTGTGACCGATGCGTTGCTCTCCGCTATGGAGGCAGCGCCCCAGAACGACGACACTGCGTACATTTTGGAAAACCGTGCGTATTTGGCGCGCAAGTCTGTCTGGGCGATTGGCGGCGACGGCTGGGCCTATGACATCGGCTTCGGCGGCATCGACCATGTGATGGCGCAGAACCGCAACGTGAATCTGATGGTGCTGGATACCGAGGTGTACTCCAACACCGGCGGACAGGCGTCCAAGGCAACGCCCACCAGTGCCACGGCAAAGTTCGCCGCCGGCGGCAAACAGGTGGCCAAGAAGGATCTGGGCGGCATCCTGATGCAGTATGGCTATGTGTATGTGGCACAGGTGGCCATGGGTGCAGATCAAGCCCAGACGCTCCGGGCACTCCGCGAGGCGGAGGCCTACGACGGCCCCTCCATCGTGATTTGCTACTGCCCGTGCCTGGAGCAGCATATCAAGGCTGGCATGGGTTGTTCACAGGAGGAGATGAAGAAAGCGGTGGAGTGCGGCTACTGGCACCTGTACCGCTATGATCCTCGCCGAATCGCCGAGGGCAAGAATCCCTTCCAGCTGGATTCCCCTGAGCCTGACACCGACAAGCTGATGGACTTCCTGATGGGAGAAAACCGTTTTGCCTCGCTGAAGAACAATTTCCCGGAGAAGGCGGACGCGCTCTATGCCAAAGAGATTGCCGATGTGAAGGCACGCTACGCCAAGTATAAGAAGATGGCAGCAGACAACTAAAGCCTTATTCTGTATACTGAGCGATCAGAGAAGGGGAATCGTTCTAAATGGGCGGTTCCCCTTCTGTCCTGCACTACATTTATTGCCGCAAGGAGGCGATCCACATGTACCAAACGATTCACTATGAAAAGCAGGATAATATCGCCATCGTGACCATTAACCGGCCTGAGGCCCTGAACGCCCTGAACAGCACCGTCATCACGAATCTGGAGCAGGTGGTGACAACACTGGAGAACGACCGCGACATCCGCTGCATGATCCTCACCGGCGCGGGCCGATCTTTCGTGGCCGGCGCCGATATCGGCGAGCAGTGCTCGCTGGATCTGGACGGCGGCCGCCGCTGGGGCCAGCGGGGCAGCGCGCTTATGCGCCGCATCGAAAAGCTGGAGTTTCCCACCATCGCCGCGGTGAACGGCTTCGCATTGGGCGGCGGCTGTGAGCTGGCGCTAAGCTGCGATATCATTCTTGCCTCCGAAAAGGCCAAGTTCGGTCAGCCCGAGGTGGGCCTGGGCATCACACCTGGTTTCTCCGGCACCCAGCGTCTGCCCCGCCGCGTGGGTATCGCCAAGGCCAAGGAACTGATCTTTTCCGGCAGAATGATCGAGGCCGATGAGGCCAAGGAGATCGGCCTTGTCAACGTCGTCTACGCCCCCGAGGCTCTCATGGACGGCGCACTGGAGATGGCCAAGTCTTTCGCCAAGAATGCCCCTATCGCCGTGAAATATGCCAAGGCCTGCATCGACCGGGGCATGCAGATGGACATTGACGGCGGCATCGCCTGCGAGAATGAGCTGTTTGCCATGTGCTTTGCCACCGCCGACCAGAAGGAGGGCATGGGCGCGTTTCTGGAAAAGCGTACAGCTGCCTTTCGGAACAGGTGAATTGCCTTATGAAGCTGAATCAAGATGAGATCAAAACGATCTTGCCGCACCGTGAACCAATGCTTCTGGTGACATCGGTAGAAGACCTGAGGCCCGGCGAGGATATCCGCGCAGTCTTTTTTGCAGATTCTGAGATGGATATCTTTCGTGGCCACTTCCCGGAAGAACCAATACTGCCGGGCGTATATTCCATAGAATGTATGGCGCAGGCGGTGGATATTCTTCTGATGACAACACCGCGCTACGCCAGAAAAACGCCGCTGCTGTTAGGCGTTGACAGCGTGAGGTTCCGAAAAAAGATCCTGCCGGGAGACACCCTTGAGATTCATGCATATATCACTTCAGAGCAAAAAGAAAAAGCCATCGTCACTTGCGCTGCCGAAATATACGTTCATCAGGAGCGGGTGGCTAATGGCGATATAACAATAGCTATGCGATAAATTAAAGGAGGAACAAGAATGGCATTGATGACCGCGAAAGAGTACATCGATTCCCTGCGAAAGCTGAACACCCGCGTGTACATGTTCGGCGAAAAGATCGACAACTGGGTGGATCACCCCATGATCCGGCCCTCTATCAACTGCGTGGCCATGACCTACGCGCTGGCACAGGACCCCCAGTATGAGGAGCTCATGACCGCCACCTCCATCCTGACCGGCCACAAGATCAACCGCTTCACGCATCTCCATCAGTCCGCCGATGATCTGGTGAAAAAGGTGAAGATGCAGCGCCTGCTGGGTCAGAAGACCGCCTCCTGCTTCCAACGCTGCGTGGGCATGGACGCCTTCAACGCCGTGTATTCCACCACCTATGAGATCGACGAGAAGCACGGCACCCATTACCATGAGAATTTCAAAAAATTCCTGATCTACGTCCAGGATAACGACCTGACGGTGGACGGGGCCATGACCGACCCCAAGGGCGACCGCTCCAAGGCCCCCCATGACCAGGCCGACCCGGATATGTACGTCCATGTGGTGGAGCGCCGCCCCGGCGGCATCGTGGTCTGCGGCGCAAAGTGCCACCAGACCGGCTCCCTCAACAGCCACTGGCACATTTTCATGCCCACCATCGCCATGGGCGAGGCGGACAAGGACTATGCCGTGTCCTTCGCCTGCCCCACGGACGCCGAGGGCCTGTACATGATCTATGGCCGCCAGTCCTGTGACACCCGGAAGATGGAGGAGGGCTGCATCGACGTGGGCAACGCCAAGTTCGGCGGCCAGGAGGCCCTGGTGGTGCTGGACCATGTGTTCATCCCCAACGAGTATATCTTCCTCAACGGCGAGTATGAGTTCGCCGGGATGATGGTGGAGCGCTTCGCCGGTTATCACCGCCAGAGCTACGGCGGCTGCAAGGTGGGCGTGGGCGACGTGGTCATCGGCGCGGCGGCTCTGGCCGCCGAGTACAACGGCGTGGAGAAGGCCAGCGCCGTGAAGGACAAGCTCATCGAGATGACCCATCTCAACGAGACCCTGTATTCCTGCGGCATTGCCTGCTCCTGCGAGGGATGCCCCACCAAGGCGGGGAACTATCAGATTGACCTGCTGCTGGCCAACGTCTGCAAGCAGAACGTCACCCGCTTCCCCTATGAGATCGTCCGGCTGGCCGAGGACATCGCCGGCGGCCTGATGGTCACCATGCCCAGCGAGACGGACTTCAACTCCGACACCGTGGTGGGCAACAACGGCGAGACCATCGGCGAGATCTGCAACAAGTTCTTCGCCGCCCGGGAGGGCGTCAGCACCGAGGACCGCCAGCGGATCATGCGCTTCCTGGAGAATATGTGCCTGGGCGCGGCGGCTGTCGGCTACCGCACCGAGTCCCTCCACGGCGCCGGCTCTCCTCAGGCCCAGCGCATCATGATCGCCCGGCAGGGGAATATTCAGGGCAAGAAAAGACTGGCAAAGAACATTGCCGGTATCCAGAAATAGGAGGAAGACATGGACAAGAAACAAGCGTGGCTCCAACTGGTGCAGGAGAAGTCCGACCACTATCTGAACCTGCACGACGGTGGGTTTGACGAGAAAATGCAGGCGCGTCTCGTGGCGTGCGATTATGAGGCGCAGACCGTCACCTACGCCTTTCCCACCCAGACATGGCAGATCAACGAGAAGGGCGGCATCCACGGCGGTGCTATCGCGGGGATGTTCGATACGGCCTTCGGCGTGGTGGCCAATTTCACCGCCGGGGACAATGAGGCTACCACCACCGATATGACGGTGTCCTTCCTGCGAGGCGTGGACTTCGGCATGGAGCTGCACCTGAAGGTGTTTATCGTCAAGGCAGGCCGCAGCCTCATTCGCCAGCGGGCGGAGCTGACCGATGCCGCTACCGGCAAGTTGCTGGCCACCGCCAGCGGCAGTTGGATGCCTCTGTGACCGTATACTTTTAAGGAGCAAAAATAGGAGAACGACTATGAATTTCAATTTAAGCCGTGAACATCAGATGATCCGCAAGATGATGGCGGAGTTTACCGAGAGGGAAGTCAAGCCCATCGCGGCTGAGACGGACCGTACCTGCGAGTACCCCCGCGACAACATCGAGAAGCTGTTCAATTTGGGCGTCATGGGTATGTGCGTGCCCAAGGAGTACGGCGGCGCGGGCGCCGATCCTCTGGCCAGCGCTATCTGCATCGAGGAACTCTCCAAGCAGTGCGCCTCTACCGGCGACATTGTGGCTACCCACAACGGCCTGTGCTGTGACCCCATCATGAACTACGGTACCGCTGAGCAGAAGGCTAAGTACCTGCCCATGCTGACCAAGGGTCATCATGTGGGCGCGTTTGCTCTTACCGAGCCGAATGCCGGTTCCGACGCCTCTAAGGGGCAGACCGAGGCCAAGCTGGTGGGCGACCACTATGTGATGAACGGCTCCAAGATCTTCATCACCAACGGCTATGTGGCGGACGTGTTCGTGGTGTTCGCCATGACCGACAAGACCAAGGGCACCAAGGGCATCTCCGCCTTTATCGTGGAAAGCGGCTTCCCGGGCTTCTCTGTGGGTAAGCACGAGGAGAAGCTGGGCCTCCACGGCAGTCCCACCGCCGAGATTGTGTTCCAGGACTGCATCATCCCCAAGGAGAACCTGCTGGGTCAGGAGGGCAAGGGCTTCAAGATCGCCATGGGCACCCTGGACGGCGGCCGCATTGGCATCGCCGCCCAGTCCCTGGGCATTGCCGAGGGCGCTCTGGCCGAGGCCGTCAACTACACCAAGGGCCGCATCCAGTTTGGCAAGCCCATCAGCAAGTTCCAGAACACCCAGTTCACCCTGGCGGACATGGAGCTGGGCTGCGAGGCGGGCCGTCTGCTGACCTATCAGGCCGCCGTGGCCAAGGGGGAGGGCAAGCGCTATACCAAGCTGGCCGCCATGGCCAAGCTGTTCACCTCCGAGCACGCCATGAAGACCACCACCAAGGTGGTGCAGCTGTTCGGCGGCTATGGCTATACCAAGGATTATCCCGTGGAGCGGATGATGCGCGATGCGAAAATTACGGAGATCTATGAGGGCACCAGCGAGGTGCAGCGCATCGTGATCTCCGCCAACATGGGTCTGTAAGGGGAGGAAAGCTACGATGAAAATTCTTGTTACTGTGAAGCAGGTTCCCGATACCTCCGGTAAGGTGGCAGTGAACCCCGATGGCACCCTGGATCGTGCCTCCATGCAGACCATCATCAACCCCGACGACCTGAACGCCGTGGAAGCTGCCCTGTCCCTGAAGGACCAGCTGGGCTGCAAGGTCATCGCGTTCACCATGGGCCCCCCTCCCGCAGAAGGTATGCTGCGTGAACTGATGGCCATGGGCGTGGACGAGGGCGTCCTGATCACCGCCCGTGAGTTCGGCGGCTCCGACACCTACGCCACCTCCCAGATCATCGCCGCCGGTATCGACACCTACGGCGTGGAGGAGGATGACATCATCCTGGCCGGCCGTCAGGCCATCGACGGTGATACCGCTCAGGTTGGTCCCCAGATCGCTGAGAAGCTGCATCTGCCCCAGGTGACCTATGCCGGCGAGATCACCAAGGACGGCAATACCCTGACCGTCAAGCGTATGCTGGAGGACGGCTATATGACCGTGAAGGTCAAGACCCCTTGCATGATCACCTGCATCAAGGAGCTGAATCAGCCCCGTTACCTGTCCGTGGGCGGCGCCTTTGAAGCCTATTCCAAGCCCCTGGTCACCATGACCTATGAGACTCTGAAGGATCATCCCCTGATCGACAAGAGCACCATCGGTCTGGCCGGCTCTCCCACCAATATTCTGACCTCCTTTACGCCTCCTCAGAAGGGCGCCGGCATGATGCTCGAGGGCGCCGGTAAGGAGACTACCGACAAGCTGGCAGGCATCCTGGCCGCCAAGCATATCATCTAAGGAAGGAGATAAGAAAATGGCTTTTAATAGTGCTGATACCGCTGCCTTCAAAAACGTTTGGGTTTTCTGCGAGCAGCGCCAGGGCGTGATGATGCCCACTACGTTCGAACTGATCTCCGAGGGCCGGAAGCTGGCTAATGAGCTGGGCGTTGAGCTGTGCGGCATTCTGCTGGGCGACAACGTGGACGGCATCGCCGCTGAGCTGGGCGAGTATGGCGCGGACAAGGTTTATGTGTACAACTCCCCCCTGCTGAAGGATTTCACCACCGATGCCTATACCAAGGTGATCGTGGAGGCCGTTGAGGAGATCAAGCCCGAGGTGCTGCTGTTTGGTGCATCCAACATCGGCCGTGACCTGGCTCCCCGCTGCGCCGCCCGTCTGCACACCGGCCTGTGCGCCGACTGCACCCACCTGGACATCGACATGCCCAACTACAAGGGCTTCCTGAAGGAAGCCTCCACCCTGCCCGAGGAGCGCATCGAGAAGCTGGGCACCGTGATGATCAACCGCGAGCCCCATCCCGTGGATCGCGACCTGAAGATGACCCGTCCCGCTTTCGGCGGTCACCTGATGGCCTCCATCATCTGCCCCCGTTTCCGCCCCGCCATGGCTACCGTCCGTCCCGGCGTTATGAAGAAGCGCCTGTGCAAGAAGGACGTTGAGATTCTGCACCCCGTCTTCGCTCTGGAGGCCTCCGACATCCACACCGAGGTCACCGAGACCGTGAAGGCTGCCAAGAAGCTGGTTGACCTGATCGGCGCCGACTTCATCGTGTCCGTGGGCCGCGGCATCAGCAAGGACGTTGAGGGCGGCATCAAGCTGGCCGAGGAGCTGGCTGAGGTTCTGGGCGGCGTCGTGGGTTCCTCCCGCGCCTGCGTGGACGCCGGCTGGATCTCCGCTGACCACCAGGTCGGCCAGACCGGTAAGACCGTGCATCCCAAGGTCTATGTTGCTCTGGGTATCTCCGGCGCTATCCAGCACAAGGCTGGTATGCAGGATTCCGAGTGCATCATCGCCGTGAACAAGAACGACACCGCTCCCATCTTCGAGGTGGCTGACTACGGTATCGTGGGCGACCTGTTCAAGGTCGTGCCCGAGCTGTTCGAGTCCATCAAGGCTCAGAAGGCCGCCAAGTAAACTTGTTTTACGTCAAATAAAAGAGGCTGGCCCTCTCGGGTAGCTGTTCATAAAACAGGTTTCACGAAACAAATAATCTGACAGTTGCCGGACAAGGGCTGCTGAAAAAGGAGTATGTGCCTTAGCGATACATACTCCTTTTTTGTAATGCTCTTTATACAGACAGCAATTGATTCCTGTAAGATTTTGGGTTGAAAAGTGCGAATTTGGCTTCATGTTTCAGTTCATTGCTCGTCATTTACTTCACACCCTGAACGTTATAGTGGTGGAAAGTTTCACAACTCGCCACCACTATTGTCCCATGTGTGTCCAGCCGCCCTCTGTTTTGACGGTTACCATGTTTCCCACCCACTGGTGTAAAAACGCGGAAGATTGGTTTCAATTCAGATTGTCGTGGATTTTTTGGTTGTAGTAATTTCTTAGGCATCTGTAGCAAGACGAGTCGCAATATCGACAAAGCGAAATGGATAACCAAACTTCCTCTGCTTCTCCTGTTTTGCCGGATGGTTCGTGATGACAGAGCCCAAGGAAAGAACATCTGGAGCAAAAGCCGTCGGGACATTAATTGAATATCGTTCATTCAAAAAGCACGGCAGTTCAGAAGCTGAACTGCCGCACTTTTGCATCACCCCAGGCGGCGTCGAAGCTGACGGAGCACATCTTCTGCTCCCGCTCCACGCTGTAGATCGGCAGCTGCCGCTGCACGGCGGAGGCAGGCGTCCCGGCGGGATAGCTCACCGCCCAGAAGATGGCCCCCGCCAGCACCAGGGCCCCCACAGCCGCCACCGCCCGCCGCCGCAGCAGAAATACCCGCACTCTCCCGTTTCTCATGGCCATCCCGTCCTTTTCAGAGTTTGTAACAGCATATGCCGGGCCCGGGAGGGGTATGACCGCACTCTGCGGAATGACCATAACCCGGGCGGCATTTTTTTGCAGAATTGTCAAATTTCCTGTTGCAAAAAGGCGGAGAAGGGATTAACTCAGATTCTGAGTTAGAATGCCTGAAAGTATGCGGGGACGGACTCCGCAGCCCCTCGTACAGGGCACCAGAGAATCACATATCAAGGAAAGGAATGAACAAAATGAACCAATCGCAAACACGATCTCCGCGGAAGAGATTGCTGTCGCTGATTCTGGCGGTGATTCTGATGATCGGGCTGCTGCCCATCTCCGCATTCGCCACCTCGGCCAGCGCCCAGGCGGGCGAGGACAAGGCCGCGACCCAGGACAGCGAGTTCCTGCGCATTTTCCACCTGGACTGCGGCAGAAAGTATTTCACCGTCAGTGAGATCAAGGGCATCATCGATCAGCTGGCGGAAAATCACTATACGCATATCCAGCTGGCCTTCGGCAACGACGGCCTGCGCTTCCTGCTGAATAATATGTCCGTCACGGTGAACGGGACGGAGTACGAGAGTGATGCTGTTAAGACGGCTATCCAGAGCGGCAACAGCGGCAACGGCCTTGCCGGTGCAGCTGCCGGTGTGCTGACCCAGAGCGATATGGACGCCATCATTGCCTATGCCAATAAATCGGGCATTAAGGTCATCCCTATGTTTAATGCCCCGGGACATATGTACACGGCAGTCAATGCGATGAACACTTTGGGCGTGGGCGGTAAGAGTAATATAATTAGTAACCTTAATGACGGTAGAACCTCCAACTGGGCTGTGGACCCCACGGACGCGACGGCTGTGGCCTTTGCCAAGGCCCTGCTCCAGAAGTATGTGACATACTTTGCGGGCAAGGGCAGCACCATGTTCAACATCGGTGCTGACGAAAGCGGCCTGGACAAGGACAACTATGCGTCCTATGCAAAGATGGTCAACGACATGAACGCAATCGTGAAGGCGGCGGGCATGACCACCCTGGCCTACAACGACGGCATTTACAGAGCCGAGTTTGCTTCGAGTCAGCCAGGTGTCAAGTTTGACAACGACATTGTCATTTGCTATTGGACAGAAGAGAAATCCATTAGCGTTGCGGAATTCTTGAGCAAAGGCTTCAAAATTCTCAACAACAACGGAGACTGGTACTATGTGCTGGGAGACTACCTGTATAAAGCTTGGTTATCTCCTCAGTGGAGTTATCAGAGTGCCTTAAGCAACCTACAGAGCATACCTGTAACGAAGATGATGGGCTACACGGGGACAGAGCAGCCCATGGGCAGCATCCTGTGCGTGTGGTGCGATGGCCCTAGTGTTGGTTATACGACGGGCTATGGCTATAGGGAAAAGAACCAGACCAACCAGCAGAGTGTCTACAACCTCATCAAGGCCATGGCAGAGTACAACCCCGACTACTTCACCGGTAAGGTAAAGCTGTCCGCCTCTGATGATGCCACGGGTGTCTCCGTTGCGGTGACTGGCGCCAAGGGCCAGAAGGCAACGGTGGAAGTGAAGAAAATTACTTCTGACTTTATCTTTGACACAGAAGCACACGTCTCCTATAACGTGACTCCCGCCGTTGATGGCAAGGCCTATACCGGTGAGGGCACCGTGACGCTGCCTGTTCCCGAGGGCTGGGCCACAGAGGCTTCCCGCATTCGCGCCTATATCATCGACAACGGCGCTGTGAAGCTGATTTCCGGCACCCTGTCCGGCGGCAAATACACCTTCCAGGTCCCCCACTTCTCCGAAATGGGCCTCGTCCAGCTGGCGGAGGGGGCACCTTCCAAGACCGAGAATATCACCCTGACCGTCGGCGGTACGAAGACTGTCAGCGTGGACGGCATACAGGAAATCGTCACCGCTCCGAATGGGCAGTATGCGACAGTTGCAACGAAAGATGTTCCCAGCGAAACGGTGAGCTATGAGGCTTCGGCTTCGGCCTACATTAAAGCATATACGGAAAACGGGAGCTATCCTGCGTCAAACCTCATTGATGGGAATACCAATACAAAGTATTGGTCATGGGGTCCCCAAGCTAAGGGCGCATGGGTGCAAGTGGACCTGGGTGTAGCAATCCCGTTTGATGCAGTGAGACTGACATCTTGTACAGGTGACGCTTGTACGAATGCAGAAGTTAAAGTTTCTGCTGACAAGAATAGCTGGACGACTATCGGCTCCTATAGCGGAAGCACGACTCCAGAGACATTTGATGTCAATGGGAACATTGGCAGTGTGCGTTATATCAGAGTAGAAATCACGGAGCCAAGCAATAATTGGTGGCAGTTGGCCGAAATTGAATGGGGCAACTATGATAACGGGAAATTCACTCGCATGGCGGCCTCTGGCACCGTGACTGTTCCGGAGCGGACATCCATCTCCTTCACCGGTGTTGCGGTTGGTAATACTACGGCCGTGATCGGTGACACGCAATACAACATTACGGTCAATGGCCGCGTGGAGATCCCCATCTCCATCATCGACTACCGCGCCGATGGTTTGCTGTTTGACTGGACGTACAATCCGGGCAGCACATATTCCGACTCTTATCGATATGGCCTGGTGCATACTAAAGCCGTCAACTGGGGTGTAGGTGATGGGAACGGCGTGAACGCATACATGAATGCCGATGGGAATCTGGAGGTAAGCGGCACAGCATACGGCGTTGAGAAGATTGAAGGGACTCTCATCCAACGGACGGGCAATGCAAACACAAGTACGAAGTTCTACCCGAATGGTACGGATAATGACTGGTCCCGTGCGGGCCTGGTAGAGACGAAGCTGGGCACCAATGGCATGCCGGTGTACACCGATGCCGCTGTTCGGTATGTGGCTGGTCTGCTGAAGGCCGGGTACTACAACGATGTTAGTGACAGCGATTATAACTGCAACTCCTATATTTACAAGACCTTTGTCGCGGAGGATGGCAAAAGATCGATTCAAAACGAATCCGCAACGGAGTTTTCTGCGCAGTTTGAGGTCACTAAATCCTATAACGATATCAAGACTGCCTACGACCTGGCCTGGTATCTGCTGAACACCATCTATCAGCCCGACACCGAAGCGACGGTCCCCGTTACCGATGTGAATGGGCAGCAGCGCGAAGTTCCCCTCTACGGTATGGCTGTGGATACCTACAAGTCCATTGTCCTGACGGCGGATGGTGATAAGTATACTTTTAAAGCGGGATACAAGATAAGCGATGAAAAGCAGTATCCCGAGGATGTTAAATTCGACAAGTCTAACGGAACAATTTCCAACGGCGGCGGCGATACAAACAACCTGGGCTTCTATCCCCTGGAGGGCCTTGGCTATGAGCAGAAAGGCCTGCTGAAGAATACCTCTTTCACGGATGGGGAGCACAGAAATGGCAGCTTCACCCTGCGGGGCGAGTCTCAGTTTGTCTACAACGAGGGTGCCAACCTGTACTTCACCTTCACCGGCGACGATGATGTGTACATGTACATCAACGGCGTCCTGGCTCTGGACCTGGGCGGCGCCCATGGCCGGAACACCAAGAAGGTGCAGCTGGACAAGCTGGATAAGAACACCTACAAGCTGAAAGACGGCGAAGTGGCCACCTTCACGTTCTTCTACATGGAGCGCTGCTCCGATGCCTCCACCTTCGCCATCGAGACCAACATGGAGCTGGTCCAGCGCGATATCGCCGTGGAAAAGAATGCCTACAGCGACAGCCAGTACACCAGCCCGGTTAACAGCGGCGCAGTGGTGGATAACGGGAGAGACCTGTTCTATGACCTGGTGGTGACCAACAAGGGAAACACCGTCATGACGAACTTCACCTTTGAGGATACCGACAGCTTCACCGGCAAGGCCAATCTGGGCTTTGGCGTGACCGATGCAAGTGTGACGGCTGGATCGGGCCAGGTTTCTCTGTCCGCCAACGGATATACCTGCTTCGTCACAGATGCAGACGGCAATCAGGTGGGTGAAACCAAGACCGCCGCCTCCCTGGAAGAGCTTTCCACTGCGGTGGCGGGCGTGAAGCTTGCAGCAAACCAGTCCCTGCATGTCCGCTTCCTGAAGACAACGGTGGACGTGGCACCGAGCAAGATCATCTCCTATACCAACACGATCAAGGTCACGGCCAGTGCCGGTGGCGCAAGACTGTGGGGCGATGGCAGCCACAGCATCTATGCCTACAACGATGGCGGTACTGCCAGAACCTATGTGGTGGACTTCGGCCTGCCGCTGAACATCACGAACATCTTTGACCCCAGCGCAAAAAACTACATTGATAATGCCAGCGGTACTATCGCGCTGAATGGGCAGCCCAAATATGGCACGGCGGAGCTTACTGCTGCTGGCTATAACTCCAGCGTTGTGTACCGGCTGAACGCCAGGACCACCATCGATGGTCAGGACACCATTACGTTGAACGTGCCCTATAAGTTCGACAATGCGGAGAAAACCCTGCCCAAGACCCTGAACATCATCCCCGCCAGCAATGTGTACTATGAGGACAGCCTGGCCAGCTTTACCAATGGTTCGGGCGTGGCCGAGAATGCCAAGTGGAGCACTGTGGGCAACAATGGCAACGCGGCTACCGAAGACGGCGGAAGCAATGTTTACCAGGCTCTGGAAGAGCTGGGCAAGAGCGGTGTCTACGGCTACGACAAGCAGTACAACAGCTCCTCCATGCTCTCCATGGGCACCGCCCACAAGGTGACGGTGACGTCCGCTATGGCGGTGGATTCCAAGACTTGGGATGATAGTAAGGACGCCTGGCCCACCGCCAGCTTCACCTTCACAGGCACCGGCTTCGATGTCATCTCCTTGACGGACAACACCTCCGGCGCTATCCTGGTCAAGGTCACCGGCGAGAACTACAACAAGAACTTCCTGGTGGACAACTACTATGGGTATAACTATAACGAGGAAACCGGGAAGTGGACGACCGACAAGACTGGCGGCAACAACGCTCTGTACCAGATTCCCGTCATGAAGGTCACCGACCTGCCCCATGGCACCTATAACGTGACAATCCAGGTGTTCTTTAATGAGTTCTTTGATGGGACGGAAAGCGGGACATACAACTTCTGGCTGGATGGCATCCGCATTTACAACCCCATGGGTGACTATGCGGATTACACCAAGGATAATGAGGGTTATCCGCAGTACATCCAGTTGCACGACGAGCTGGTAAAGACGGCAGAAGAAAGTGGTGAGAAGAAGCTTGTGTTCATCGACGGCGCTGCAAGTGCCACGATTGCTGAGTATGCCAACTATGGTCCCAACAATGAGGTCTATCTGGCAAACGGCCAGGCCATCTCTTTCAAGGTGCCGGAAAATAGCGAGATTGCCAGCATCCAGATCGGCGCCAAGGCCCCCAAGGGCACGGCTACAATGACGGTGAAGGGCGTAAATGTCACCACTGAGCTCGAAAAGCCGCTCGAAACCGCCACGGAGATGTACTATGACATCACCGCACAGGCGAAGGGCGGTCAGCTGGTGACCATCAGCAACACGAGTGGAAGCATTCTGTCCCTGACCAACCTGAAGATCACCTATACGAAGGCGGATCAGAAGGTGACGCTGAGTGAACTGACGGCTGGAGAGCAGGCCAACGCCGTTGCCATGGTCCAGGCCCTGTTTGCGGCTCCGGTGGAGACCTTCAGCCCGGAGACCTTCCAGGCCGACTGGGGCCGTGCGGTTCGCACCGGTAAGCGGGCTACCCTGACGGTAAAGACCTCCGCGGACGTGGAAAGCATCACGGTGGACGGCGTGACCGTCACCAGCTATACTACCCGCACCGAGCGCACCGGCTGGGGCTGGTGGTCTCCCAAGGTCACCTATCACGTGTTCACCTACACCACCACCGCTCCTGCCCAGACCACGGACTACGCAGTCTGCGCAGTGAATGCGGAAGGTACTGCCAGTGAGCCCATCACCGCCACCCTGACGGTGCGGCCCACCACCTGGTGGAACTGGTGGTTCTGAGAAAGGAGCAATCGAAACTATGAAATCCTATGTGACCCCGATGCTGAGCTTCGAGAGCTTCGACTTGACCAGCAATACGGCGACCAGCTGCGGGTGGAAGACTGATACACAGTCGTCTGGCAGTTGTGGACTCGACATCGGTGGACAAGTCATATTTCTGACTAGTGTGGCTGGATGCATCACAAAGGTTGAAGATGGTAAGAAGTACTGCTACCATGCTTTGGCTGATGCAGCTAAAATCTTCAACTCCTGACCCAATCTAATACGCCGGAAGAGCCCTGCCCCCATGGGGCAGGGCTCTTTGCAAAGGAGCAATCTATGAAACGAACCATCAAGTGCGCCGCCCTGCTGCTGACCCTGGCGCTGGTCCTGGCCTGCGCGGGCTGCGGGAAGAAGCAGCCCAGCCAGCCGGACGAATACGGCCTGGCCCCGGAGCCCTCCAAGCTGGACGGCGTGGCCATCGGCAATGACCTGGAAATCGTCAGCACCGGCCGCTACGCCGGGCTGTTTGTGGAGGATGGCACCGACGAGACGGTGTCCGACGTGTTCTGCATCCGGGTGAAGAACACCGGCGAACAGGACGTGCAGTACGCCCACATCACCCTTTCCCGCAGTGGAGAAAGCTATGAATTCGACATCAGCACCCTGCCTGCGGGACAGACGGTCCAGGCTCTGGAGCTGAGCCGCCAGGCTCTGCCGGACAAGCCGGAGGAGCTGAGCACCGCCGTGTCGCTGTACGCCGTGTTCAGCGAGCCGCTGTCCCTGCATGAGGACCTGTTCGACATCACCACGGAGCAGAACACCATCACCGTTACCAACCGCGGCGACAGCGCCGTGTCCCAGGTGTATGTGTACTACAAAAACGCCAGCGGCGACCTGCTGCTGGGGGGCATTACCTACCGGGTCGGGCTGACGGACCTGGGCCCCGGTGAGACCCAGAGCTGCTACGCCGGGCACTTTTCCGACGGCTCCCGGCTGCTTTTCGTGACCTATGCACCGTGATTTTTACCGCTTCGGCGGCATGGCCCTGGCCCTGGAGTCGCCGGAGGAGCTGACCGATTCGGCGCTGTGCCGCCCCTTTCGGACGGCGGAGGGGACGGCGGAGCACACCATCGGCCTGACCTTCAGCGACCAGCTGCCCCAGCCGCCGGATGACGCCGCCCACTGGGGGGTGACGTTCCGCTGGTATACCGATGCCGGACGCCACACGCTGCAGCGGTACAGCGCAGCGGGGAGGGCTCCGCAGTTCACCTATGCCGTTACCCGGGGCAGCCGCACGGAGGTGACCTTCGCCCGGCGCTACCGGGAGTCGCTATCCACCCAGACCGTGCTGGAGGCGGCGAGCCTGTTCGATATTCTGGCGGATGCGGGGATGCTGGTGCTGCACAGCGCCTATATCGTCACCCGGCAGGGGCAGGGGATCCTGTTCTCCGGCCCCAGCGGCATCGGCAAAAGCACCCAGGCCGCCCTGTGGCAGCGCTATGCCGGGGCGGAGATCGTCAACGGCGACCGCACCCTGGTGCGGCCCGATACGGGGACCGTCAGCGGCGTGTTCTATGCGGGGACCTCCGGCATCAGCCGGAACGTCACGGCTTCGCTGCAGGCGGTGGTCCTGCTGGAGCAGGGGGCGGAGAATCGCGTCTGCACCCTGCGGCCCCGGGAGGCCTTTGCCCGGCTGCTGAGCCAGTGCGCCTACTATCAGCGGGACGCGGTGTCCGCCGGGCGGATGACGGAGCTGGCGGCGCTGCTGGTCACCAACGTGCCCGTCCGGCAGCTGACCTGCCGGGCGGATGGGGACGCCGTCCGGACCCTGGAAGAAGAATTGAGGAGGAGCTGACATGGAAACTGGCACCACGGAACCCCGGCTGTCCACCTATCTGCATGCCCGGGCCTGCCGGACCGGCACGCCCCTGGCGGGGAATTTTGAGCTGACGGCCCGGTGCAACTTCAACTGCAAAATGTGCTATGTCCACCTGACGGCGGAGGAGCAGCAGCGCCGGGGCCGGGAGCTGACGGCGGACCAATGGCTGGCCATTGCGGAACAGGCCCGCAGCCGGGGCATGCTGTTTTTGCTGCTGACCGGCGGCGAACCCCTGATCCGGACGGATTTCCGTTACCTGCTGACGGAGCTGAAGAAAATGGGCCTGCTGGTGTCCGTCAACAGCAACGGCTCCCTGATCGACCGGGACTGGCTGGATTTCTTCCGGCATGAGCCGCCCTTCCGCTTCAATATCACGCTGTATGGCGGCAGCGAGGCCACCTATGAGCGCCTGTGCGGCCGCCCCATGTTCGGCCGGGTGACGGAGAATATCCGGGCTCTGCGGCAGCTGGGCATCGGCGTGAAGCTGAATGCCTCCATGACGCCGTATAACGTGGCGGATATGGAGGCCATCTATGGCATGGCCCGGGAGCTGGAGATTCCCATGCAGCTGGCCACCTATATGTTCCCGCCTATCCGCCGGGACGAGGCCCTGGTGGGCTGCAATGACCGGTTCACCGCCTGCCAGGCGGCGGACTACAGCGTGCAGTGGGACAAGCTGCGGCTGGAGCCGGAGCAGTTCCGGCAGCGGGCCCAGGCCATGAAGCAGGGGATGGCGCTCCCGTCGGAGGACGAGGACTGCCAGGGAACCCCCGGCGAGGGGGTCATGTGCCGCGCCGGGCGCAGCGCCTTCTGGATCAACTGGCAGGGAGGGATGACCCCCTGCGGCATGATGACCCAGCCGATTTTCTCCGTGCCGGAAATGGGCTTTGCCCGGGCCTGGGAGGAGACCAAAGCGGCCACGGAGAAGATCCGCCTGCCGGGGGAGTGCGCCGGCTGCCGCTTGAAGGAGGTATGCCACGCCTGCGCCGCCATGTGCGTGACGGAGACCGGCCGCTTCGACGTGAAGCCGGAGTATGTCTGCCGGATGACCCATGAGACGGTCCGACGGACCATTGAGGAGGCTGAAAATGGAAATTCGTAAGCAGCTGGTAAAGCGGAACATCGCAGGGGACGTGATCCTGGTGCCCATAGGCGATACGTCCCTGGAGCTGCAGGGCCTGGTGATCCTGAACGAGACCGGCGAGCTGCTGTGGGACCATCTGCCCCAGGCGGCGGATGCGTCGGACCTGGCGGCGGCTATGCGGGCCGAGTATGACGTGGACGAGGCCACGGCCCTGCGGGACGCCCAGGCGTTTCTGGAGCAGCTACGGCAGCTGGACATCATTTCTGAGTAAAACAGCGGGAGGGACGCATTGCGTCCCTCCCGCTCAGCCTGTCGAAAAAGTCCGGCAAAAGCTGGGCTTTTTCGCGTTTTTATGATATATGGTCATAGATCAGCTGGTGCCGACGGAGCATTTGCTGCGAAGGATAGATGCAGCGGTAGACTTCACATGTCTGTATGAAATGGTGGAGCCACTCTATTGCGAGGATAATGGACGCCCCAGCATCGACCCGGTGGTGCTGTTCAAGATGGTGCTGATCCAGCATCTGTACGGACTGCCGTCTCTGCGGCGGACTGCGGAAGAAGTCAACGCAGACCGGGAAGCACACGGCAAAAAGCCTTTCGATGACGAAAATGAGCCGCCAAAGCCGCCGAAAAAAACGCAGAGATAACACCTCCCGGAAAAAGCTGGCTCGCCGCAAGAAGGATAAGACGTGCATGGTTACCAAGAGCGTAACCGACCCGGACAGCGGCCTGTTCGCAAAAGGAGACCACAAGCGGAAGTTTGCCTACGAAGCCCATACTGCATGTGACAAGAACGGTTTCGTGCTGGAAACCGTGGCGACTCCCGGAAATGTCCATGACAGCGTGGCTTTTGATGCAGTCTACGACAATGGAACAGAGAAATTTCCACAGGTAGAGACTATCGTTGCCGATTCCGCTTACAAAACGCCTCATGTCTGCAAGAAGGTCTTCAATGACGGCAGAGTTTTATCCACAGCCTACAAGCGCCCGCAAACGATGAAGGGCGGCCATGAATCTGAAAAAGCCGGCTACTTGGAAATGGAAGGAGCGTTTTCGCTATGACCCTTCGCAGCTTTTTTGCGTTATATGCGTCCAAAATCCGACTGCCGCTTAATGCGCAGCCGGGTTTCTCGACAGGCATCCCCCGGCGCGATGCGCCGGGGGATGCCCCTTTTCCTGTTATTCCTCTGATTTCGGTCCCTTCAGCCGGTCCAGCAGACGGCGAAGGGGACTTTTCTTGTCCACCGGTTTGTCCTCCGGCTGGGGCTCCGGCGGGGCGGCCAGCGCGGCCCGGACCCGGTCCAGGGCTTCCTTTGCCCCGGACACTCCGGCCCTTGTCCCGGCCTCATACAGCTCCTCCGCCCGGCGGAGGTCCCGCTCCACCCCCACGCCCCGCTCATACAGCCGCCCCAGGCGGCATCGGGCCAGGTCGCTGCCCTGCTCCGCCGCCCGGCGGTACAGGTTGGCAGCGATAGCGGGGTCCTTCTCCGTCCCCACGCCGGTCTCGTAGCAGATGCCCAGCCGGAGCATGGCCTCCGGGTGGCCCTGCAGGGCGGCCCGGTGATACATGTACGCGGCGTACCGAGGCTTTTTCTCCACCCCGTCGCCGGTTTCGTAGCACACCCCCAGCAGATACTGGGCCCGGGGCATTCCCACGGCGGCAGGCTTTTGCAGCAGGCGGGCGGCCTCCCGGTGGGACTCCGGGTCCTTTCTCCGCCGCAGCAGCCCCGCCAGGCAGTACTGGCCCTCCAGTTCGCCCAACGCCATGGCCCGGCGATAGAGGTCCTCGGCCCGCTGCACATCCTGCTCCACGCCGTGGCCGGTTTCATAGCACACCCCCAGCCGGGTCATGGCCCGGGGATGCTCGCGCTCCGCTCCCCGGCGGAAATATTCCGCCGCCCGGTCATAGTCCTTCTCGGCGCCGTGGCCGAAGTAATAGCACATGCCCGTCTGGCAGAGGGCCTCGGTATAGTCCCCCTGGGCGGCAGCCAGGAAGCAGCGGAAGGCCTCCTGGGCGTTCTGCTCCACCCCGGTGCCCTGGTCATAGCTCAGGCCCAGAAAGTGCCAGGCCCGGGGATAGCCCCCCTCCGCCGCCTGGCGGAACAGCCGGACGGCCTCCCGGTCGTCCTGGTCCACCCCCTTGCCCTGGTGATGCAGCACCCCCAGGGCGCACTGAGCGTCGGGGTATCCGGCCCCGGCGGCCTCCCGGTACAGGGCCAGAGCCCGGGACACGTCCTGCTCCACGCCGTCGCCGAACTCGCAGCACACCCCCAGCAGATACTGGGCCCGGGGCAGCCGCTGCTCCGCCGCCTGGGCAAAGCAATAGGCGGCCTTTTTCAGATCCTTCTCCACCCCCTGGCCGAAAAAATACATCACGCCCAGGTTGCACCGGCCCATGGGATAGCCTCCCTCCGCCGCCCGGCGGTACAGCTCCACGGCCTTTTCCAGATTCTTTTCCACCCCCTGGCCGCTTTCATAGCACACGCCCAGGTTGCACAGAGCCGGGGCGTAGTCCCCGGCGGCGGATTCCTGATACAGGCGGCAGGCCCGGTCCTCGTCCTGCTCCACGCCGAAGCCGTTGTCGTAGCACACCCCCAGCCAGTAAAGGCCCGCCGGGTCGTCCGGGGCCGTCTGGGAAAACCACCGGAAGGCCTTTCCCGGGTCCTTGGCCGCGCCGCCAATGCCGTACAGGCAGTTCATGCCCATCTGCACCACGGCGTTGGCGTCGCCGTCCTCCGCCGCCTGGCGGCAGTCCTCCAGGGCCTGACGGCGGCGGTCCGCCAGCTTCAGAAGCTCCGGGGAAAAGACCACGACCTGGGGGTCCTGGGGATTCTGGGGTTCGCGCTGAAATGGTTCGTGGTCCGTCATTTTATCGCTCCTTATCAAATGATTGATTTATCGGAAGGACAGCAGCTCCTCCGTCTCCTTGCGGCCGGGGCCGTTTTTCCACTGCTCGGGATAGCCCATGGCAATGAGGCAGGCAGGGCGCAGGCCCTCCAGCTCCAGCAGACGCCCGGCGGCGCCGACGTCGAATATGCCCAGGATGCAGGTGCCGATACCCAGGTCCCGGGCCGCCAGGCAGAAGGTCTGGGCGGCGATCCCGGCGTCGAACATCTCCCACCCGGCGGCCTGGCTCTCCGTCAGCGGGGCGTCCCCCTGGCCGGACAGGCCCGGCACATAGGCGATCACCGCCAGGGCGGCGGCCCGGTTGATGGTCTTGGTGTTGAAGCCCTGGCCGGGGATGCACTCCCGGGCCATCCGCTCCTTCAGCGCCGGGTCATCAATGACGATATATCGCACGGGCTGGGTGTTCTTCCAGCTGGGGGAAAACCGGGCCAGGTCCACCACCCGGCGGATGTCCTCCCGGGGAATGGGGGTCTCCTGAAAACGGCGGCAGCTGACCCGCTGCCGGATGCATTCTGCGGTGGTCATAGGATGATACGCTCCTTTTGGTAATAGTATTTTTTATTGTAGCACAAATTTTTCTCTCCGTAAAGGGCGGCGGGGCCGTACTTGTAAAATCCGGGAAAATGTGATACAATGCGAAATATTATCGGGACAAAGCCGGGAAATGGGGGGACAAAAAATGGGTCTGCACGACGGGCACCGCCAGCGCATGCGCCAGCAGTTTTTATCCCACGGACCCCAGAGCATGGCCGACCATGAGCTGCTGGAGCTGGCCCTGTTTTACGCCATCCCCCGCCGGGACACCAACGAGACCGCCCACCGGCTGCTGGAGCAGTTCGGCTCCCTGGACCGGGTGCTGACCGCCCCGGAGCAGGAGCTGGAGCAGGTGGAGGGCGTGGGGCAGAACGCGGCGGTGCTGCTGCGGCTGATAGGTGCCATGGGGGACCGGGCCAGGCGGCCGGGCCGGGAGGAGAAGATCGTGGCCTCCGTGGACCAGGCCGGGGCCTATTTCCTGCGGCTGCTGGACGGGCAGCGGACGGAGCAGCTGTATCAGCTGTGCGTGGACGGCAAGGGAAAGGTCCTGTCCTGTCGGATGCTGTCCCAGGGGCAGGCGGACATGACGGTGCTGAGCCTGCGGCAGGCGGTGGAAAACGCCCTGCTGTCCGGGGCCAGCGGCGTGTTCCTGGCCCACAACCACCCCAGCGGCGTGGCCCTGCCCTCCCAGGCGGATGTTCAGGCCACCGTCCAGGTCCGGGACGCCCTGAAGCGGCTGGATATCCGGCTCATCGACCACATTATTGTGGCCGATGGAGACTATGTTTCCATGGCCTCCAGCGGACTGCTGCGGTAGATTCCTGCCATTTTGGGCAAATTCACGAAGAAAATTGACAGAAAAGGGTAGAAATGCCGCAAAGAATCTGTTATAATAAGAGAATCTTATAATCTAATATGAGATATTACTTTTGCTTGTAAAAATGCGAATAAAAAAACAGGAGAAACCAATGGAAACACAGAAAAGACGGCGGGGCGACCGCCGTGACGGCCGGCTGCTGCGGGAACTGGATTCCCTGCACTTCATCACCGGCATTATTTACCCCAACCGCTGCGACAACGAGGCATACATCTCCGAGCGCATCGACCTGACCCCGGTGAAGGCCTATATGGCCCGCCGGAACGAGACGGAGAAGGACTTCCCCTATACCTATTTCCACCTGGTGCTGACGGCCCTGGTGAAAACCATCACCCTGCGGCCCAAGATGAACCGCTTCATCGTCAACGGCAACTTCTTCCAGCGCAATGAGGTGACGGCGTCCTTCGTGGTGAAAAAGCAGTTTTCCGACAAGGGGGCCGAGGCCCTGGCCATGCTGCACACCACCGGCGACGACACCATCGACACGGTCCATGAATACATCCGCCAGCAGGTGACGGAGTGCCGCTCCGACAAGGTGGACAGCACCACCGGCGAGATGGACATCCTCAACAAGCTGCCCCGGTGGCTGGGCAAGGCGGCGGTGCGGTTCATCATGTGGCTGGACAAGCGCGGCTGGGTCCCCGACAGCATGACCTGCAACGACCCGTATTACAGCTCCGTGGTGCTGTCCAACCTGGGCTCCATCAAGCTCAAGTGCGGCTATCACCACCTGACCAACTGGGGCACCTGCTCCGTGTTCTGCATCATCGGCGAGAAGAAGATGAGCCCCTTTTACGACGCCGACGGCAATGTGACCATGCGGGAGACCCTGGATCTGGGTCTGACCATCGACGAGCGCCTGGCCGACGGTTATTATTACTCCAAGTCCATCCGGCTGCTGAAGTATCTGCTGGAGCACCCGGAGGAGCTGGAGAAGCCCTTGAAGGAGGAAGTATCTTATGAGTAAAGCCGCTCAGGTAAAAGCGCCCTGGCTCAACAGCAGGGACCCCGGGGTGCCCGCCACCCTGAATTATTCCCCCCTGTCCATGTGCAGCCGGGTGGAGGAGATGGTGCGCCGCTATCCCGACTACATCGCCTATGAGTTTATGGGCAAGTGCACCACCTATGCCGAAATGTGGAAGAAGATCAACGCCTGCGCCAAGAGCCTGAAGGCCATCGGCATCCGGGAGGGCGACAAGGTCACCATCTGCATGCCCAACGCGCCCCAGACCCTGTGCATGTTCTACGCCGTGAATATGGTGGGCGCCATCGCCAACATGGTGCACCCCCTGTCCGCTGAAAGCGAGATCGCCTTCTATCTGCGGGATTCCGGCTCCGTGGCGGCCATCACCCTGGACCAGTTTTATCCCAAGTTTGAAAGCGTCCGCAAGGCCGTGGACCTGCCGTGCCTGATCGTCACCTCCGTGGCCGACGAGCTCAAGCCCCTGCTGAAGGTGGGCTATAAGCTCACCGAGGGCCGCAGGAATCCCAAGATCCCCGCCGGCCGGGCAGGCGTTCTGTCCTGGAAGGAGTTCCTGCGCCGGGGCGAATATGTGGAGATCTATCAGGTCCGCCGCAAGGCCGAGGACCCCGCCGCCATCCTGTATTCCGGCGGCACCACCGGCGTGACCAAGGGCATCCTGCTGTCCAACCGCAACTTCAACGCCCTGGCCGCCCAGATCATCGCCACCAACCCCTTCTTCCGGCCCGGCCACAAGATGCTGGCCATTATGCCCATGTTCCACGGCTTCGGCCTGGGCGTGTCCATCCACTCCATGGTGGCCAACGGCGGCCACTGCATCCTGATCCCCCGCTTCACGCCCCAGAGCTATGCCGAGCTGATCAAGAAGCACAAGCCCAATCTCATTGCCGGCGTTCCCTCCCTGTTCGAGGCCCTGTTGCGGGTGAAGGAGATCGAGGGGGCGGACCTGAGCTGCCTGCTGGGCGTGTTCTCCGGCGGCGACAGCCTGTCCGTGGAGCTGAAGAAGCGGTTCGACGCCTTCCTGAAGGAGCACGGCGCATCCATCACCGTCCGGGAGGGCTACGGCACCACCGAGTGCGTCACCGCCAGCTGCCTGACCCCCATCCACAAGCAGAAGGAGGGCTCCATCGGCATCCCCTTCCCGGATACCTATTATAAGATCGTCAAGCCCGGCACCCAGGAGGAGGTCCCCTACGGCGAGGAGGGCGAGATCTGCCTGACCGGCCCCACCATGATGCTGGAGTATGTCAACCACCCCGAGGAGACGGCCCAGACCAAGCAGACCCACGCCGACGGCCTGACCTGGGTCCACACCGGCGACCTGGGCATGATGGACGAGGAGGGCTTCATCTACTTCCGCCAGCGCATCAAGCGCATGATCGTTACCAACGGCTACAACGTGTATCCCTCCCAGCTGGAGAACATCCTGGACGGCCACGAGTACGTCCACCTGAGCTGCGTCATCGGCGTCAAGGACCCCATCAAGATGCAGCGGGTCAAGGCGTTCGTGGTGCTCAAGCCCGGCTATGTGCCCACGGAGGCCTGCAAGCAGGAGCTGATGGACTACTGCCGCAAGCACATCGCCAAGTACGCCATGCCCTCGGACATCGAGTTCCGGGAGGAGCTGCCCAAGACTCTGGTGGGCAAGGTGGCCTATCGGGTGCTGGAGGAGGAAGAAAACGCCAAGCTGGACGCCAAGGCCGCCGAAAATGCCAAGATCGACGCCCAGCGCCGCCAGCTGGAGGAGGAGCGCAAGGCCGCCGTTCAGGAGCGCAAGGCCAAGAAGGCCGCCGAGGCCAAGGAGGCGGCCAAGGAAGCCAAGGAGGCCAAGGAGGCCGCCAGGGAAGCGGCCAAAGAAGCCGAGACCCCCAAGGAATAAAGCAAGGAGGCTTGTCAATGGACAGGGAAATGAGACGGCAATACACGGTGTTGGTGGACTTCCTGGGCCACATTCTGGGCCCGGACTATGAGGTGGCCCTTCACGAGCTGAAGGACGACTCCAACGAGATCATCGCCATTGCCAACGGCGAGCTGACCGGCCGCCACCTGGGCTCCCCCCTGAGCAACAAAATGCTGGAGTATCTCACCAGCCACCTGTACGAGACCCAGGACTATGTGCTGCGGTTCGAGTCCACCGCCATCACCGGCAAGAAGATGTGCTCCAACTCCCTGTTCATCAAGGGGCCCCACAACGAGCTGGCGGGCCTGCTGTGCATCAACTTCGACAGCAGCCGCTATCAGGAGCTGTCGGCCCGGGTCATGGACCTGTGCAGCAATATGCTGACACCGGGGGTGCAGAGCGGCACCCGCCTGATCGTGGAGGACGACACCGACCCCACCGCCGAGACGCCGGAAAAGACCTATCCCACCTCCATCGCCGGGGCCACCGCCAGCATCGTGTCCGAGGTGGTGTCCAGCTATCCCGTGCCGGTGGAGCGGCTGACCCAGGACGAGAAGATGGAGATCATGGCGGCCCTGAACCGCAAGGGCGTGTTCCTGCTGAAGGGCTCCGTCAGCTATGTGGCCAAGGAGCTGCACAGCTCCGAGGCCAGTATCTACCGCTATCTGGGAAAGCTCAACAACCGGGCATAAGCGCAAATCCCCCTTCGGAGAGGTTCTCCGAAGGGGGATTTATTTGTCAAAAAACCGGGGGCGGACTTTCGTCCGCCCCCGGGGAGATATATGAGAATCAGTCCTGGGTCTCGATGAGGCCGTAGCCGCCGTTGTTGCGGCGGTACACCACGCACACGGCGGAGGTGTCCATGTTGCGGAACACATAGAAGGTGTGGTCCAGCAGGTTCATCTGGAGAATGGCCTCCTCGGTGGTCATGGGCTTCACGGCGAAGCGCTTGGTGCGCACCACGTCGAACTCCGGCTCCTCCACCACGTCGAACTCGGCGGGAATGTTGGAGGTCAGAGCGTCGGGCCGCAGGTTCCGGGCCAGACGGGTCTTGTTCTTGCGGATGCGGCGCTCGATGAAGGCCACGGCCTCGTTGATGGCGCCCCGCATATCGCCGTCGGGGTCCTCCTCCTGGGCGCGGAACAGGGTGCCGTTGGCAGTGCGGATGGTCAGCTCCACCACGCAGCGGTTCTTTTTCTCCACGGCGAAGGTCACAAATGCGTCCGCTTCCTCCGGGAAATACCGATCCAGCTTGCTGATCTTCTTTTCGGCATATTCCTTGATGGAGTCGTTCAGGGCGATCTTCTTGCAGGTAAATGTGAACTTCATAGTTGGTTGCTCCTTTCGCAGGTATCCCTTTCGGGGCAAGGGTCGGGGAGATGGTTCCCCTTATCCTTGGACGTATTATAACATATTGCCGGGCGCTTGAAAAGTAGCCCCGTGCATTTTTGGCAGTTATTCACAAAAAATTAAGATTTTCTTGTCATTCGACGGCATATGACAAAGGTTCCTATTTACACGGCGGCCAAAATGGCGTATCATAAGCATCGGAAGCTTTCCAATATCCCACCCGCTTGGGCCGCCCTGCTTGCAGGGCGGCTCTTTTTTTCCGCAGGCCCTTGACAAACCGGGAGGCTGGGGTATCATGGGCTGTGAGAAAAGCAGCCGGCAGGGAGGAAACCATTATGCGCAGTAAGAAAATGTCCCAGGCCATGGTCTTCATCGTGCTGTTCGGCATCGTCAGCCTGTTTTCGGACATGACCCACGAGGGCGCGTCCAGCATCCGGGGTGCGTATCTGGCCCTGCTGGGGGCCTCCGCCGGAACCATCGGGTTCATCTCCGGCCTGGGGGAGCTGGTGGGCTACTCCATGCGGTATGTGTTCGGCAAGCTGACGGATAAGAGCAAGCACTACTGGCCCATGACCATCGCCGGGTATGTGCTGGACGTGCTGGCGGTTCCGGCCCTGGCCCTGGTGGGAGAACAAGGCTGGATCTGGGCCTGTGCCCTGCTGGTGATCCAGCGCATGGGCAAGGCCATCAAAAAGCCCGCCAAGGACACCATTATGTCCTTTGCCGCCTCCCAGGAGGGGGTGGGCAAGAGCTTCGGCATCCAGGAGGTGCTGGACCAGATCGGCGCGTTCCTGGGGCCGGTGCTGCTGTATGTGGTGATGCTGCTGAAAACCGACGGCACCACCTTCCAGGTGTATGCCACGTGCTTTGCGGTGCTGGCCATCCCCGGGACCATCACGCTGATCCTGCTGCTGGTGACCCGGCGGAAATTCCCCAACCCGGAGCACTTCGAGCCGGAGCCCAAGGAGCACGTCCCCTTCCACATGAAAAAGGAGTTCATCCTGTACATCGGGGGCATCAGCCTGTTTGCCTTCGGCTTCATCGACTATTCCATCATCATCATGCATGTCTCCCGGACCTTCACCGGTGTGGCGGCGGGCCTGCAGGAAACGGGAAGCCTGATCTCCAGCGGAACGCTGCCCCTGCTGTATGCCGGGGCCATGCTGGTGGACGCGGTGGCGGCCCTGTTCTTCGGGCTGCTGTATGACAAGAAGGGGGTCCGGGCCCTGGTGTGGAGCACGGTGCTGTCGGCGCCCTTCGCCATCTTCGTGTTCGCCGGGCACTCGGTGGCCTCCCTGCTGGTGGGCATCGCCCTGTGGGGCGTGGGCATGGGCGCCCAGGAGTCCATCCTGAAGGCGGCTGTCAGCTCCATGGTGCCCAAGGCCAGCCGGGCCACGGGCTACGGCGTGTTCGAGTGCGCCTTCGGCGTGTTCTGGTTTTTGGGCAGCTGGCTGCTGGGGGTGCTGTACGACGTCAGCATCCCGGCCATGATCGCCGTGTCCGTGGCGGCCCAGCTGGCGGCCATTCCCCTGTACATCGCCTCCTCCCGGCGGCAGCTTACAGCCAACCCATAAGCTGCACAAAGCTCCAGAGGAGCTTCGCGCCATAGAAGGTGATGACCCCGCCGCAGACCTTGTTGATGACGTTGAGGATCTTTTCGTTGAACCGGCTGCCCAGCAGGGACACCACCGTGGACAGGGTCAGAAACCACAGGACGGAGGCGCTGCCGAAGCCGCAGATAAACGGCAGGTCGCCGCCCTCCGGCAGGCTGGCCCGGAAGGCCCCCAGCATCATGGTGCCGTCGATCAGGGCCTGGGGATTGATCCAGGTGACCACAAAGGCGGAGGAGATCAGCTTCCAGATGGGGACGTTGACGTCCCGGCCGCCCTCCAGGGAGGCCCTGGACCGCAGAAGTCCAATGCCGATCCAGATGACGATGAGGCTGCCGATGCCCAGGATGACCTTCTGCAGCCAGGGCAGGGCCTCCATCAGCGCCCCGGCCCCCAGGAAGCACGACACCCCCAGGGACACGTCCCATAGGATGACGATCAGGGCGGTGAGATACACCCGGCTGCGCCGCTGGGTCAGGGCGCTGTTGATGACGAACAGGTTCTGCAGCCCGATGGGGGCCACATATGCCAGGCCCATGGTGAGGCCCTGAAGATATATACGCATTTGCTATTTACTCCTTTTTTCTTATCTGCTATAATCGTATCATAATCCCGGGAAAAAGCAAGAGCGCAGAAAATTATGAGCAGGTCAGGAGGAGCTTACCATGTCCCATTACGACTGCCCCTGTATGGAAAAATGTCCCCTGCACTGGGCCATGAGCCGCATCGGCGGCAAGTGGAAGGTGCAGATCCTCTGCTCCGTGGCCAACGCCGGGACCATCCGCTACAACGCCCTGCGGGCCAAGCTGGACGGCATCAGCAACACGGTGCTCTCGGCGGCCCTGCGGGAGCTGGAGGGGGACGGCCTGGTGCGGCGGCAGGCGTATCCGGAGGTGCCGGTGCGGGTGGAGTACAGCGCCACGGAGCGCTGCATGCGCCTGCTGCCGGTACTGGAGAGTCTGTCCAACTGGGCTGAGGCGGAGATGGACGGCCCGGAGGAAAAATTCCCGGAATAGGGGGAATTTTTGAAAAAAAGTGTTGACAACATGGGCGGTGCTGTGGTATATTAATTCTTGCCTGTCGGGGAGACGACATGGCGGCGTAGCTCAGTTGGCTAGAGCATGCGGTTCATACCCGCAGTGTCACCGGTTCGAATCCAGTCGCCGCTACCATCGACCGGTGAGACGCGGGAGCGTCTCGCCGGTCATCCCCTCAGCAAACAAAGACGGCCCGTTGGTCAAGTGGTTAAGACACGGCCCTTTCACGGCTGTAACATGGGTTCGAGTCCCGTACGGGTCACCACTTCGGCAATCCGTAAACGGGATTGCCGAATAAACGGAGGCTTAGCTCAGCTGGTTAGAGCGCCTGCTTCACACGCAGGAGGTCACTGGTTCGAGTCCAGCAGTCTCCACCAAACAGCACCTGATTTCGTAAGAAATCAGGTGCTGTTTTCGTTTATGCCTTATCGCCGCCGGAGGATTTCCTCCCGGTGTGTTCACCACGCAAAATGGATGCATGCCGCAGCGCTCCGGCGGCGCAAAAAGCTTGCTTGCGATATGTCCGTTTTTGTTGCAAAATGCGAAAGAAGGATTTTCACCTATTTCGCTCAGGGGGGATATCGTGGCCTTATACACCAAGAAGCTGATCATGACCACCTTTCAGGAAATGCTTGCCGAAATGCCCTTCGACAGGATCACCGTGTCCGCCCTGGTCAAACGTGCGGGGGCAGCCCCAATACGTTTTACTATCACTATCAGGACATCTATGCCCTGCTGGACGACTGGTTTCAAAAACAGGTGGACGCCCTTGTTCCGGCGGGAGAGCCCATCGAGTGGAAGCCGGTTACGAAGAACATTCTGCGCGAATGCCGGGCCCACTCCAAAACCATCTATCATGTGTTTGATTCTCTTTCCCGGGACCGGCTGGGTACGCTGTTTGAAAACTTCCTGCACAGCGCCGTTCAGGACGCCGAATAAACGGAACCTCCCGCAAGGGCTGCCCCGAAAGGGGCAGCTTTTTTGCGCAAAAAAGGAAAACTGCGCAAATTTGCGCATTGAGCCGACTGTCCTGAAATTCGGAGGAAGCGGCCTCTTTCGCCATGGTATTCGCGTTCAGATTCCGTTAAACTTATAAAACTACGATTGGTAAACGCCGCATTTTCATCCCCCGCACCCGATGGCCCCCACCCACCTGAGCATTTAACCGAAGAAAGAGGCAAGCCTATGCTGACTTATCACATTCTATACAGTCCCCACGCGGGGAGCGGACGCGGCCAGAAGGCCGCGTATCGGCTGAACGTACTGCTGCCTGACGACAGGCTGCTGTTCCGCGATATCACGGAAATCGATGATTACGGAGCCTTCTTTCGTTCCCTCCGGGACGATGACCGGGTTGTGATTGCCGGAGGAGACGGAACGCTGAACCGCTTCATCAACGACACCATCCCGCTCCGGACCGACTGCGGCATCTACTACTTTGCCACCGGCAGCGGCAACGATTTCCTCGCCGACATCGGCGGTTATTACCGCTGAAGGCCCTGACGGTATTCCCGTCCATTTTCAAGGGTGAGCATATCCGGCATATCCATGTGGTGGAGGTGCTGACCGGGCAGAACATCACGGTGGAATTTGACCGCCCCGCCCCGCTCCAGATCGACGGGGAGACCATCCCGGGCGTATCCTCCTATCGCGCGGCGGCACATTCACAGATTCCGGCAAAAACGTAAAAACGATTCAGTAACAGAAAGGAAAATGATCTATGGGAATCACCGATAAAATTTCTCATGCGGCGGAGCGCAAGGCCTTTGAGACCATCCCCGACGGCAAGTGGGCCCACTATACCCAGCGGCTGATCCGGGAGAACGACCCCTATATTCTCAAGACCTTCCTGACCAACGCGGCCTACGAGGGCGGCTTCCGGGGCTATCAGACGGCGCAGGAGACGGCGGAGAAGTACGACATCAACGTGCCGTGGCTGATTTTGATGGATCCCACCTCCGCCTGCAATATGCACTGCACCGGCTGCTGGGCGGCGGAATATGGCCACAAGCAGAGCCTGCCCTTCGAGGAAATGGACCGGGTGCTCACCGAGGCCAAGGCCCTGGGTACCCACGCCTGCCTCTTCACCGGCGGCGAGCCGCTGCTGCGGAAAAAGGACATCATCCGCCTGTGCGAAAAGCACCGGGACATGGCGTTCCACGCCTTCACCAACGGCACCCTCATCGACGAGGATTTCTGCCAGGAGATGCTGCGGGTGGGCAACTTCTTCGTGTCCATCAGCGTAGAGGGCTTTGAGGAGGCCAATGATGGCCGCCGCGGACGCGGGCACTTCCAGAAGGCGCTGGACGCCATGGATCTCATGCGCAGCCACCGCATCCCCTTCGGCGTCTCCATCTGCTACACCAGCAGGAACTATAAGGTGGTCACCAGCGACGAATTCCTGGACCTGCTCATTTCCAAGGGCTGCGTCTTTGCGTGGTACTTCCACTACATGCCCGTGGGACTGAACGCCGACACCTCCCTCCTGCTGACACCGGAGCAGCGGACCTATATGAAGGACCGGGTCCGTGAAATCCGCGGCGTCACCGGCGGCAAGGAGCTGTACTGCATCGACTTCCAGAACGATGGCGAGTTTGCCGGCGGCTGTGTGGCCGTTGGCTGCATCTACTGCCACACCAACGCCGCAGGCGATGTGGAGCCCTGCGTATTCATCCACTATTCCAGCGCCAACATCCGGGAAAAGAGCTTTCTGGAATGCCTGCAGCAGCCGCTGTTCAAGCTGTACCGCCAGGGTCAGCCCTTCAACGGCAACCATCTGCGTCCCTGCCCCATGCTGGAAAACCCGGAGCTGCTGCCAAAGATGGTGGCGGAGTCCGGCGCCCACTCCACCGATCTGGAGGCCCCGGAAAGCGCCGAGCATCTGTGCGAGAAGTGCAGGGCCTACGCCGACTGCTGGAAGCCGGAGGCCGACCGGCTGTGGGGTCAGGAGCATCCATAACGCGGACGTTGCAATCATACTCCGGAGAACCAGCTATTTTGTTATATAAATCAGCGGGAGGGACGCAATGCGTCCCTCCCGCTCAGCCTGTTAGCGGGGGGGCACACCGGGAGGAGCGACCTCCCGGTGTTTTTGCGGGGCAGCAAGGCGTTATGCCTTGTCAACAGGAACCATATAGGAGACTTTCTTTCTGGAATCGAAGAAGCGGCGTGCCCGGGTGCCCGGCTTGATATCCTTGTACACCTCCGGGCTGACACAACCGTACTTCACGGCCTTCTGTCCGCCAAAATGATAGTCATTGGATTCCTGGCCGCTGAAATCCTCCAGCATGAACACGTTGCAGTAATTCTGCATTTCACCCGCGTCATTCTGAAATCTGCCGTAACCGTAACCTACAAACGTCTTTTCTTCCATTGGATGTTCCTCCATATTTTTCCGGGCCTTGGTCCGACCCTTTTTGTAACAGCTCTCTCGGCCTGTCCAATTACATATTATAATCTGCCCACATCGGATTTAAGCAAAAAAAATTTGCATATTTGCGAGGCGTACGTTATAATGCGTAGTAGATTGCAATTGCTGAAAATTGGAGTATAGCGATTATTGATTTTTAGCGAGAAACTGACGAAATAACGGGCTGCAAAAAGGGAGCTGGAGGATGCTATGGAATACAAGGCGTATACGGACAAGGGCACAAGAGACCACAACGAGGACGACTGCGGTATTTCGTCCTATGGCGATGCACACTGCCTGGTTGTGGCGGATGGCCTGGGGGGCCACGGAGGCGGAGACGTGGCATCCAAATGCGCGGTGGACGCGGTGTGCACACTGTTCATGGAAAGAGGCTTTTCCGACCATTTCTTCGCCGACGCCTTCAGCGGAGCACAGAACGCGATTCTAGAGCAGCAGGCCCTGACGCAGCGATTTTCCACCATGAAAACCACCCTGGTGGTGCTGGTGGTGGACAACGGATGGATCCACTGGGCCCACATAGGGGACAGCCGCCTGTATATCTTCCGGGGCAAGCGCCTGCTGCGGCGGACGCTGGACCACAGCGTCCCTCAGATGCTGGCCCAGGCCGGAGAGATCCGGGAGGCGGACATCCGCCATCATCCCGACCGGAACCGCCTGATGCGGGTGATGGGCGTGCGGAACGATGCGCCGCGGTTTGAGGTGGGCAAGCCCATACGGCTCACGGGGGCGTATCAATTCCTGCTGTGCACAGACGGATACTGGGAGCTGATCGAGGAGGACGACATGCTGCGGACCCTGAAGGAGTCCGCCACGCCGCAGCAGTGGCTTTCTCAGATGAACCGGATCATTCTGGAAAACGGCCGGGGACAGGAAATGGACAACTACACCGCCATCGCCGCCTTTGAAACGGGGCGAGGACTATTTGGGAGAAAAACACATTGAAAAACGTGATTTTTGACGACAAGCGCAGAGGCGGCGGCCTGGACGGCTTTGATGTGGCCTTTTATTCCGACATCGGGCGGCGCAGCTCCCAGCAGGACAGCGCCTATTTGATGGCGGGGGAGCAGGCGGCTTTCGCCGTGCTTTGTGACGGCATGGGCGGTGCCCGCGGCGGCCAGCTGGCCAGCGCCTCTGCGGTGGACATCCTGCGCGCGTACTATGCGCACTATCTGGTCCACGGCCGGGAGATGCAGGACAGCGCCTGGATGCGGGAGGCTGCCGAGGCGGCAGACAATATGGTTCATGGGCTTCGGGACGCCGGGGGGAATCCCCTGGGCGCCGGGACCACGCTGGTGGCCGTCAGCGCGGTCAGGGACTACTTCGGCTGGATCTCGGTGGGCGACAGCAGGCTTTATATACTGCGTCAGGAAACACTGGTCCGGGCCACCACGGACCACAACTATATGATGCACCTGGATTTGCAGCGCAGCGCTGGAAAAATCAGCGAGGACACCTATGCCCGCGAGAGCAAGAGCGGGGACGCCCTCATCAGCTTTATCGGCATGGGGGGACTTCTGATGGAGGACATCAGCGACAAGCCCTTCCGGTTGCTGCCGGGGGATGTTCTGCTGCTGTGCTCGGACGGGCTATACCGCACGGTGACGGATCAGGAGCTGCAGATCCTGCTGTTCCACTCGCAGAATATTCAGGACGCGGCGGAGCAGATCTGCACCCTGATCCAGCAGCGCATGGACCCGGAACAGGACAATGTGACCTTTATCCTGATTGAGAAGAAATAAGAACACGGCAGAAAAATGAACAGACCGATACGATAAGGAGCAGAGAAGTCATGGCAAAAGTAGTCAAATGCCCGGTATGCACAAATTATTATAACGCCGACACATACGCCGAGTGCCCGTATTGCCGTTCGGGCGCATCCTCCGGAGGCAGCGACAGCGGCACCAGCGGCGGCCGCCGCCAGATACCGCCCACGACCGGCTTCGGCGGCATCCTGGACATAATGGGAAGAAAGAAGAACAAGCCGTCGGACGAGAACCAAGACTCCGGCGGCCTGGGCGGCATCCGGACCGATGCGGACCAGGACCGGTCCGGTGTGAACCGGAGCGCTGCGGATGAGCCTGCTGCGGACGAATTCACTGCGGATAAGCCTGTTGTGGGTATACCCGCTGAGGACCGGCCTGCTGAGGACCGGCCGGATGATCTGCGGCAGGAGATCCAGCATGCGGGCCGCACGGTGGGTACCTATGTTTCCCCCGGCGGCGGAAGGGAAGTGCAGCCGCCGGTGGGCTGGCTGGTGGGGACCAGGGGGGCGTGCTATGGCCAGTCCTTCTGCCTGAGAAGCGGACGCAACCGCATTGGGCGGTCTGCGGAGATGGACGTCAATCTGGATGACGGCAGCGTTTCGCGCACCTGCGCAGCTGTTGTGATCTATGATCCGAAGGAGCGGGTGTTCTCTGCTATGCCCGGGGAAAGCAGCAGCCTCTGCTATGTCAACAACCATGCCCTTTACCAGCGGATGGAGCTTCAGGGCTATGATCTGATGGAGTTCGGCGATGCAGGCTTGAACCAATTTATCTTTGTCCCGCTGTGCGGGAATCAGTTCCGCTGGGAGGATTATCCTCCGGAGCGGAAATAACGGAGGAGAGTTCAGGTAAACAGCCATGATAACATGCAAAAAATGTCTGCGGCAGTATGATGAGACAATAGCTGCCGGGATATGCCCCTATTGCGGATGCGAAAACACCGAAGCGCTGCCGGTCCAGGCGGCCAAGAAGCCCAGCGACCCCCGCTGGCTCCGGGCGGGAACCGTGCTTCATGGGCGATATGAGGTGGTTCAGGTCATCGGAGCGGGCGGCTTCGGCATTACATACAAGGTCATCGATCGATACAGCGGCGTGTTCAAGGCCGTGAAGGAATACTTTCAGCAGGGTGTGGTGAACCGGATCCCCGGCACTGCCGAGGTGCTCATCTCCGCCCCCAAGCGGCGGGAGGAGTTTGAATACGGACGCTCCCGCCTGCTGGCCGAGGCGCGAATTGTGGCGAAATTCCAGTCTGAAAGCATCGTCCGGGTGGAGGATTATTTCGAGGAAAACAACACCTCCTATATGGTGATGGAATTTCTGGATGGCCAGACGCTGGAGGACTATATCGTCTCGCGGAAGCGCCCGCTGAGCCCAGAGCAGGCCGTGCAGTTCGGCGCGCACATCTGCGACGCCCTGCAGGAGATCCACGAGGCCGGCGTGATCCACCGGGATCTGGCGCCGGATAACATCTTCGTGAATGAGGACGGCAGTGTCAAGATTATAGACTTTGGTTCGGCCAGGCTGAGCCGGGAGGATTTTGACGACCGGCTTATTGTCCTCAAGCCGGGCTTTGCTCCGCCGGAGCAATATGAGCGCATTGACCCCCGCAATGACAGACAGCAGGCCTGGACAGATGTGTATGCGCTGGGCGCCACGCTGTATATGGCCCTGACAGGCCAGGTGCCGGCAGAGGCCAGCGACAGAAAAGCCGACTTCGACAACCACTGTGACCGGGTCCGCTATCCTCAGGAGATCAATCCCCAGATCCCGGATTTTCTGAACAACACCATCATGACGGCCATGGCCATCAACATCCACGAACGCTTTCAAAGCGCCGGGGAGTTCAAGGATGCGCTGCTGGGGCAGCGGCAGGTCCTTCCGGTGGAGGTGGTCCGGAAGAGGAAGGTCCGCAGAAGGACCTTCGGAATTGCTGGCAGCCTGGTGGCGGCAGTGCTGCTGGTGCTTATAGGCTTCCAGTGGTTCGGTAACCGGCGGGATCAGGCAGTTCTGGCCCCGGCGGAGGTATCCGTTTGGTATGCGCTGGAGGCCGACGACGACCAGGCCGCCAGAAAAAACGCCGCCATGGAGGCGATCGTGGGTGAGCTGGAAAAAAGCGACCGCTTCTCCAAGGTGACCATAACCCTCCAGGGGATTCCGGAGGACAGCTATCCGGAGACGCTTGCCCAGGCCTACCGCGGGGGTGAGATGCCGGTTCTGTATGAAAGCCCCCTGGCGGACGCGCCCTATCTGGAGGGGGCCAACTCCCTGTTGGACGTGGCGGCTCGGGTGCAGAGCGAGTGCCCTTATCTGGACGGGTACACCGCTGACTGCCGGTTCCCGGTGGGCTTTGACGCGCCGGTGGTCTATATCAACAGCTCCCTGGTGACGGATATCCCGGAGGGGACCACGGTGGACAGCGTGGAGGCCTTTATGAAGCTCAGCGGCGGCTCGATGGCCTATCTGCCGGTGGCGGCGGATCCGGATGTGCGCGCTCTGCTGTCTGAGGCCCTGTCTGACTATACCGCCAACCGCTCCGCGCTGGAGGCGTATACGGCGCAGGACTTTCTGGAAGGCCGGGCAGTGGCCTATTTTGCAGACACCTCGGATTATTTCCGGGTGCGGGCTGCCCTTCCCGGGCACTTTGTTATGCTGCCGGTGAAGGCGGAGCCGTCGGTGCTGCGCTATTCCAACTTCTGGAGTACCACGACTCCGGACGGGGACACGCGGGAGGCGGCCCAGGAGATCCTGGCGTATCTGCTTAGCAATTATGCCCAGGATCAGCTGTATCTGCAGGCCGGGTGCCCGGGCCTGCCCCTTGAAAAGACGGCACTGGACAATTACGTCTCGGTGCGTCATGCATTCCAGCCGGTGTTCGGCAGCATTTCCAACCCGCATTTCTGCAAATAACGAGGAGGCATCTTCACCTATGGAGCAACAGAACTTTGTTCCCGGCAGTGGCAAGACCCAATGCATGGGCTGCATGCAGTTTTATAACGCGGAATTCGACGTTTGTCCCTTCTGCGGCTATCAGAAGGACACCCCCGTCAAGGCCCCCTGGCATATCAAGCCCGGCACCCTGCTTGTGGGGCGCTATGTGATCGGCCGGGTGGTGGGCTACGGCGGCTTTGGAGTTACCTATATCGCGTGGGACACCATGCTCAAGCGCCGCATTGCCATCAAGGAATATCTGCCCAGCGAGTTTGCCACCCGCATGGCGGATGAGCAGGAGATCATGCTGCTGGACGGTGAAAAGCAGCTGTCCCAGTATCAGAAGGGCCTGGACCGCTTTTTGCAGGAGGGCAAGCGCCTGGCCCAGGTGGGCGACATCAGCGGCATCGTCCATATGTATAACTGCTTCCAGGCCAACGGAACGGCCTATATCACCATGGAGTTTCTGGACGGCCGGACGCTGGAGGAATATCTGGCGGAAAAGGGCCGCCTTACCGAGCAGGAGACCCTGGACCTGATGATGCCCGTGCTGGAGGCCCTGCAGAGCGTCCACGAAAAGGGGATTATCCACCGGGATATCTCGCCGGATAATATTTTCCTGACGGCGGACAACGAGGGGCACTTGCATGCTAAGCTCATCGACTTCGGGGCATCCCGGTTTGCCACCACCTCCCACAGCAAGAGCCTGACGGTGCTGATCCGGCCTGGCTATTCGCCGGAGGAGCAGTACCGCAGCAACGGCCAGCAGGGAACGTTCACCGATGTGTATGCCGTTGCGGCCTGCATGTATCGCATGGTCACCGGCCAGCAGCCGCCGGACGCCCTGGAGCGCCGCTCCAGAATCGAGGCAAAGAAGCCAGACCTTCTGCAGGAGCCCGGGCGGCTGAATCCGGACCTGTCCTCAAATTTCGAAACGGCCCTGCTCAATGCGCTGAATGTGCGCGTGGAGGACCGCACCGCCTCCATATCCGACTTCCAGGAGGAACTGGTTTCCTTTGAGCCGGTGAAACGGCGGGGCGACAGCATCCGGCGCATAGACTTTCTTCGCTGGCCGCTGTGGGCCAAGATCGGCGTGCCGGTGGCGGGGGCCGCGGCCCTGGCGCTGCTGGTCCTGGCGGCGGTGTGGGTATTTTCGTCGCCGTCGTCCTCCTATGCGCTGCCGGAGGGCATGACCCGGGTGCCGGACTTTATCACCGCATCCCTTGACGAGGCCCAGGGATGGGCGGACGAATCCCACCTGCTGCTGACCAGCTCCGGCGCGGAATATTCTCCCAATATGACGGCGGACCTGGTGCTGTCGCAGGACACCATGGCCGGGACGGTGGTGCGGGAGAACACCAACATCTCCGTTATCATCAGCTGCAGCCAGGAGACCTATCAGATGCCGGACGTCCGGGGCATGGCCCAGGAGGAGGCGTTGGCGGCGCTGACGTGCATGGACCTGGCGGTGGATACCCAGGAAGGATCCTATGACGGCCTGGCGGCCGGAGCCGTTGCCGGACAAAGCACGGAGCCGGGTGCGGAAATACACACCGGCGACGCGGTGACGCTGACGCTGTCTGCCGGAAGCGGCCGGGCGGGCACCGTTCCGAAGCTGGAGGGCCTGTCCTATGAGGAGGCGCTGGCGGCGGCCGAGAGCGCCGGGGTGAACCTGGTGGTAAAAGCGCGGCCCTTCACCGACGCGTATCAGGATGGACAGGTGATGCAGCAGTCTCCTGGGGCTGGAGGATCGGTTTCCGCCGGTCAGACGGTGGAAATCCAGGTGGCGCAGCAGCCCAGGAGCTTCGCCATGCCCAATCTGCTGTTCAAGAGTCAGGACGAGGCCCTGCATCTGCTGCAGAATATCGGCCTTTCCGCCGATGTGCAGGAGGAGACCAGCGATGCCGTTATGAGTGGCCTGGTTCTGAGCCAGAGCACGGCGGCCGGACAGCAGGTAACGCCCGGCGGCCGCGTGTCACTGAGCGTCAGCAAGGGCGGTACCCCGGTGAATATGCCCGATGTTGTGGGGAAAACGGAGGATGAGGCCAGACAGGCCCTGTCTACCTGCCGCCTGGCGCTGAATGTGGAATACGGCTATGACGCGGGGAAGGCTGAGGGCACCGTTCTGTCCCAGGATCCCGTCAGCGGCGCACCGGTGGCCCGGGGAAGCACCGTGTCCATCGTGGTGTGCAGCAAGGCGGGACTGGTGGCCGTCAGCGATGTGATGGGCAAGAGCTCCGCAGACGCTAAGACCATGCTGGAGGGCCAGAAGCTGAAGGTCCAGCTCAACGAGGTATACAGCGACTCGGCTGCCGGGACGGTGATCGCCCAGCTGCCCAATGCAGGCAGCATGCAGCCGGAGGGCACGGTGATCGTGCTGACCGTCAGCAAGGGCAAGCAGCCCGCGCCGGCCCCTGCGCCCACACCCACACCGGCCCCGGATCCCACGCCGACGCCTGAGCCAGACCCCACGCCCACACCCACGCCCACACCCACACCCACGCCTGAACCGGCCCCCACCTGGTCGGATTGGATGACCTCGCTGCCTGCGGGCGTGACCCAGAGCAGCTATTATATCGAGACCAAGACGCAGTATAGCTATCGCACCCGGGAGACCACCACGTCGGAGTCCTCCAGCATGCCCGGCTGGACGCAGGTCAGCGCTTCCACCTATTGGGGAGATTACGGCGCCTGGAGCGACTGGCAGGACGGCGCCGTATATGCCAGCGATTCCCGCCAGGTGGAGACCCGCGTGGTGTATCCGTACTACTACTTCCAGTGCTCCGTCTGCGGCGCTCATATGCATGTCTATGGCTATGGATGTCTTACCTGGGCCGATGGCTGCGGGCGAAACACCGTATACGAGGGCTCCTGGCATGAAATGTGGAACACTACGCCATGGGATAGCGCGGGACTTTACGAATTCCATGGAACCGGCAAGTATGCAACGGATATCTGGGGCGAGCGGTGGTTCAAGTGGAACGATGCTTCGCCCAAGACGCAGTATCGCTATCGCGACCGGACGCAGGTCACCGTGTATACCTATGAGCGCTGGACCTCCTGGACCGGATACAGCGACACCTATCGGGCGGCCGACACCAATACCCAGGTCCGGACCCGGACGCTGTACCGCTATAAAAAGAGATAACCCGTTCGCCTGCCCTGCCGGAGGCGGCAGGGCAGGACATCAGAAGGAGAAAACGGACCATGGCACAGTATAGGCTGCGGCTCAGTGATACGCTGGGCACAAAAGAAATTCCCATTCCGGAGAATGCCGAAAGCCTTCGCATCGGCACGGAGCCGGATTGCCAGGTCCGGCTGCCCCGGGAGCACTATCTGTGCGGCTTTGTCCTGCTTCTGGAGAAAAGGGAACAGACGTGGTGGATGTCGTGCAGCGGGGAGATCCGCATGACCGGCGTTGGGGGCGGCGTAAGCCGCCGCATCCGGCTGGAGCACGGGACAGACCTGTCTGTGCAGTATGCCCAACGGAACGCGCCGCTGTTTATGGCGGAATTCCGGGAGGAGCCCACCGGCATCCGGGTGTCGCTGATTTCCGGCTCCGGCCAGATTTACTCCCTGTCCCTGCCCATCCGGCCGGAGGGACGCTGCGGCTTCGACATTCCGCCGGGCGACATGCTGTTCCGCTCCGTGTTTATGGAGGTCCGGCGCGGCAAATGGTGCCTCAGCTGCGGCGACGGCGTCCATCTCAGGGATTCCGAGGGGAACCGGTTCGGCAGCTATCCTGTGGAGGACAACACCTATCTGGTGGTGGAGTGCGGCGGCGGCCAGGGGTTCTGCTATGCCGAGGAGATCAACCACAGCAGCTCCGTGTTCCACAACTATACCCTGCGGGAGAGCTCCGCTATCCGCATCGGCCGCGATCCGGACTGCGACATTGTTTACAGCAACCGCCTGGTATCCGGCAATCACACGCTGCTCCTGTGGAAGGACGGCGTGTGCCGCGTGGAGGATCAGGACAGCTTTAACGGCACCTTTGTCAACGGCACCCGGGTGCGCAGCGCCGTACTGCGGCCCGGAGATGTGCTGTCTGTGCTGTGGATGCAGGTGATTATGGGGGTGGGCTTTGTTTCCATCAATGACGGCGGGCGAAACATCGCCGTCCGCTCCTCCGCCCTGCAGCGCGTCGGGCTGCCCAGTGAAACCGGATGCGCCGCCAGGCCTGCGCCCGGGGATGCAGCCGGAGCCTTCAACCGCCTGCCGCGGCGCCGGTGCCCCTTTCCTTCGGCGGAGATTTCCATCGAGGGGCCGCCGCCCTCTATGAACGGCGCGCACATGCCCCTGATGCTGCGGATGGGCAGCTCCATGGTCATGGGCGGCAGCGCCGCCCTGGCGGGAAACTATACCACGTTGCTCTCGTCCATGCTGTTTCCGCTGCTGACGCAGAAATATTCCGATAAGGAGAAGAAGGAATACGAGACCAAGCGCGTCCAGCGATACACCGAGTATCTGCAGGAAAAAGACCGGGAAATCGACCGGCAGGCGGAGCGCGAGCGGGATGCCCTGGAGCAGAATTATCCACCCCTTGATCAGGTGCTGCACTATACCGACGACAGGACACACCTGTGGGAGCGCCGGAACACCGATGACGACTTTCTGCACCTGCGGATAGGGAACGGGCAGCGGCCAATGGCCGCCGAGATCCTGTATCCCCGGGAACGATTTTCCCTGGATGATGACGCACTGGAGCAGCAGATGCAGGAGCTGGCCCAGCGGAAGGTGATGCTTGATAACGTGCCTATTATGGCAGATCTGCTTTCCAACCGCGTGTGCGGCGTGTTGGGGAGCCATCAGGCGGCCATAGACTTTGTCCTGTCGCTGATTATGCGCCTGTGTGTCCTTCACAGCTATGACGAGGTGAAAACTGTGTTTTTGCTGGAGCCGGAGGACCTGAACCGGATGACGTTTATCCGTTATCTGCCGCACAGCTGGGACAATCAAAGGACCACCCGCTTCATCGCCGCCGACTCCCGGGAGTCATATCCCATCGGCGAGTATTTCAAGCGCGAACTGGGGCTGGACGACAAGCGGGACAAGCACGACGGCACCGCCAGGAAGCGCCCCCACTATGTGGTTTTCGCCATGAGCAAGCGCCTGTTTGACTGCGTGGAGCCGCTGAAGGACATCATCCAGTCCGATGAGGACCTTGGCGTGACCGTTCTGACCGTGTTTGACGATGTGCCCAAGGAGTGCTCCCTGCTGTTCACACTGTCCGATTCCGGTCAGCACACCATGACATATCTGCGGGAAATCGACCGGCCGGACGCCATTTTTGCGCTGGATCCATACAGCCCGGAGGATGCCGGCAGATGCATGCGCATTGTGGCAAACACGGACCTGCGCATCGTTTCACAGGCGTATTCCCTGCCCAAAACCGTGACCTTTCTGGAAATGTTCGGCGTGGGGCGGGTGGAGGATCTGAACCCGATGAAGCGGTGGCGCGAAAGCAACCCCATGAAGTCCCTGTCCACCCCTGTGGGAATAGGCTCCGGCGGCGAGCTGATGCAGCTGGACTTGCACCAGAAGTTCCAGGGACCCCACGGACTGGTGGCCGGTATGACCGGCTCCGGCAAAAGTGAATTCCTGATCACGTACATTCTGTCCATGGCTGTGAACTATCACCCCGATGAGGTGGCCTTTGTGCTCATCGACTATAAGGGCGGAGGCCTGGCCGGTGCCTTCGATGACCCGGACAAGGGAATTCATCTGCCCCATCTGGTGGGAACCATCACCAACCTGGACGGCCCCACGATCCAGCGGGCTCTGGTATCCATCCAGAGTGAGCTGACCCGCCGCCAGCGAATATTCAATCAGGTCAAGCATATCACGGACGAGGGGACGATGGATATCTATGCCTATCAGCGGCTGTACCGCGGCGGGCAGGTGGACGAACCGATGCCCCATCTGTTCATCATCTCCGATGAGTTTGCCGAGCTGAAGCAGCAGGAACCGGAATTTATGGAGCGGCTGATCAGCATTGCCCGCATCGGCCGCAGCCTGGGCGTCCATCTGATCCTTGCCACACAGAAGCCATCCGGCGTGGTCAATGACCAGATTCTCAGCAACACCAAATTCCGCATCTGCCTGAAGGTGCAGGACCGATCAGACAGCATGGACATGCTGAAGCGCCCGGAGGCGGCGGAACTGAAGGATACGGGCCGGTTTTATATTCAGGTGGGCTACAACGAGTTTTTCTCCCTGGGCCAATCCGCCTGGGCCGGCGCTCCCTATGAGCCCAGGAGCCAGGTGGTAAGCCGTCGCGACGACAGCGTGCAGGTGATCGATAACGTGGGGCAGCCCCTGATAGAGGTCCGGCCGCCCAGGGAGGCGCAGACGGCCCAGGGCTCTGAGCTGATAGCCGTTCTGAAGGAGTTGACTGCCGTGGCCCAGGCCCAGGGCATTCCGTTCCGTTCCCTGTGGAAACCGATGCTGCCCCATCCGCTGGACCTGGAAAAGAGCTGCTGGCCCGGCGAGGAAAACCGGCTGGAGTTCTGCGCCGGATACCTGGATGATCCGGCTGCTCAGCGGCAGTTCCCGCTGACGCTGGATTGGATGAAAACCCGGAATCTGCTGATCTGCGGCGATGGCGGCAGCGGGAAAACGACCCTGGTGCAGGCTATGCTTTTCTCCCTGGTCATGCGCTATCCCGCCCGGCGGATCCAGTTTTATGTGCTGGATTATTCCAGCCGCATGCTCCGCCTGTTCAAGAATCTGCCCCATTGCGGCGGTGTGGTGGGTGAGGGCGACGATGCATCACTGGACGCCCTGTTCAACACCCTGGCGCAGATCGCGGCCCAGCGCAAGCAGCTGTTCCGCAAATGGGAGGCGGACAGCTTTGAGGCGGCCGCGTCTATGACGGAACTGCCGCTGATTTTGGTGGTGATCGACAACATATCTGGCCTTAGCGCCACGAAGAAGGGCGAAAACTACAGTTATCAGCTGCAGAATTACATAAAGGAGGGCGCGAATTACGGCATTTACTATATCGTCACGGCTAACCATCTCAACGAAGTGCCCTCCCGCATCCGGCAGGAATTTGCCAACACCATTGCGCTGCATCAAAAGGATAAGTTCGCCTATGCCGATGTTCTCAACTGCAAGGTCAATTACACCCCGCCGGAAAAGGCCGGGCGGGGCATGTATAACGTGGACGGGGCGGCCCTGGAATTTCAGGCAGCCATGTTCCGGCCCCGGCTGCCCTACAGGGAGCGAATTGAGCAGCTGAAGCAGCTTCTGGCCCGGCGCGCAGAAAGCCTGCCGGAGGATACGCCGGCCCGGCGGCTGCCGGTGGTATCCGAAACCATCGAATATCGCGATTTTGCCGCCCGCTTCCGCCGGGGGCGCATTCCCCTGGGCTTTGACATGATGAAGAAAGCCTCCGTTGCGCTGCCGCTGCGGCAACTGTCTGTGCTGCGGGTATTCTTTGGCAATCCCGCCGGTGTGAGACCGGTGACCGAGAATCTGCTGTATGCCGCCAGACGGGAGAAGATGGAGCTGTGGCTGGTCAAGCGGGAAGGGGACAGCCTGTTTGACCGGGAGATATCCCTTCCGGAGGGAACCAGGCTGTTTCAGCCGCAGGCGGCTGATTTGCAGCAATTGTGGCAGCAGCTGACAGCGGAGATGTCCGCCAGGCGGGCCCTGCTGGAGGAGTTCTGCCGGGAGAAGGACCTGCCTCCGGAACGCATAGACGCCCTGGAGGATACCTTTGCCTTCCTGCAGGAGCATACCACCCCGGTGCTGCTGTTTTTGGAAAGTGCAGCGGACTTCTGCCAGGCGGCCGACACGATATCGCGGCTGGTGTTTGACAAGGTGATTCGCGGCGCAAGCGTGCGCAGCGTGTACATTATGGCGTGCTATGAGCCCAGGGAGCAGCCGGTGCAGGGAAATCTGCTGTACAGCGTGCTGTCTGCGGCGGGGGATGCACTGCTGCTGGGCGGACGGCTGGACCGGCAGGACCTGGTAGCTCTGCCGCGGGGGATGCAGGAACCCGGAAAGCTGCTTCCCTATAACCGGTGCGTCATGCAGTATCAGGAGGCACTTCATCCGCTGCTGATGCCCTGCGGGGAAATTGAAAGCATTGAACCGGACGAGGACACGGTCAGCATATTTGGCTGATGGGGCCGCAGTCCATTTCAAAATTGAGCTTATTGAAAAGGAGGAGCTATGTATGAAGAATGCCTGATCCATCTCCGGCGCCTGCTGCAGATGCTGGAGGAGGAATATACCGATATTGCCCACAGCCTGCAGGGGGAGCTGCTGGACGCCTACCGCAGCGTCCTGACAGAGGAAATGGATCACTTGCGGGAATCCATACAATTGCTGCAAAATCCCAATATATCATAAGGAGGAAATAAAATGGTAAACTACGATCTCTCTATTGACCAGGCAAGAGCGGAAAAATGGAAAAATGATGTGGACGTGGAAATCGAGCGCGTGCAGGAGCTGCTGAAGAAGGTGGCCGCGATTCAGATGACCATTCCGGGCGATGACGACCCCATCATGCAGGGCATCACCAACGTGTGCGAAAATCTGGAGAGCTTTTGGACCTCGATGATCAAGGGCTTCCGCTCCGCCAGCAGCGAGGTGGACACGGCGATTCAGAAGATCGGCAAGACTGTCGGCGATATTTTGAATGATATCAACGGCACCAGAGGCAAAATCGGCAAGTAAAGGAGGATAAGTCATGATTACAGTTCGGTATACCAAGGCCCAGTATATGGCCAGAATCACGGAATTGGAGGGCTATCACGGCCAGCTGCAGCAGCATCTGGAGAAGCTGGAGGAGCTGCGGGAGCAGGTGTTCGTTTTCTGGGAGGACGCCAACGCCGAGAAAATCGGCAAGATTCTGGATATCCAGATTCGCCAGGTGCAGAATTCCATGGACCGCACCCATGACCTGCTGATCTTCTATAAGTCCGCCGTGGAGAAGCTGGACGGTGCCAATCTGGATGTGGGCCAGGTGCTGGAGTCAGCCCTGGGCACGCTGGCCGGCCTGGGGATCTGATGCAGATCTCCGTCAATCTGCACCATCTGCAGCAGCAGAAATATTCCCTGGACAAGGAGCTTCGGGAGGTCCGGGCACTGCGCAGCGCCCTGGAGCAATGGCAGCTTGCTGCCGGATACAGCCCAAAAATCAGGCAGCTGCTGCGGGCAGCGGAGCAGGAGGAGGAGTATATCACGGACCGCCGCCGCATGCTTCTGCGCATCCAGCAGGAGATTTCCTCGACGATGCGGAACACCGGCGACGGCTTATCCGATGCGCTGGGCACCCTGCTGGCTCAGGGCTGAGGGGGAGGCGGACAACCGATGAAGAAAATTCTGGTTCATGTGGGGGTGCCGGTTATATCCGGAAGCTATGACATCCTGCTGCCGGAGGACCTGCCGGTCCGGGAACTGACTCCCTTGATTGCCCAGGCTGTGGAGGACTTATCGGATCACCTGTATCCCATCTCCGGCGGAGAGTTTCTCTGCTCCGGGGACAAACGGCTGCTGCTGCGGGAGGATGAAACCCTGGGCAGCTATTGCCTGCAGAATGGCGACAGTCTGCTCCTAATCTGACATGGAGGCCCGTGCGCTGCGGCATCTCGTATAAAACAGCATCCCCCGGCGCATCGCGCCGGGGGATGCTGTTTTATGGGTTCCTGCGCTGGGTGCTGCGGCTGTCAGCGGGCCTTTTTCCGGGTGGTGAACACCGCGGCCATGCCCATGGACAGAACCGCTGCGGCGATCCACGCCACAACGTTCATGTCGTCGCCGGTGCGGGGGCTGCTGGGCTCGGGCACGGGCTCGGGGACGGGCTCATCCTGTCCGGCGTCCGACACCGTGAAGTCGGCGCCCAGGAGCTTGCTGTAGATGGCGTTGGTGGCCAGACGGTAATCGTCGGTCTGGTGGGCCTTGTTGGTGATGCTGGTGCAGAACACCGTCATGTCCAGTCCGCCGGACTGATAGTCGATGGCAACCACCTGGCCCTTCAGGCCGCCGTCGGGATCGTCGATGCCGTTCCACCAGCCGGCCTTATAGAAGTCGTCCTGGCTGCTGGCCCGCATGAGGACGGTGGCCTCCTGGGGATAAGCGGAGATGATGGAGCCGCCCTTGGTATAAGTGGTGAAGTCTCCGGCGGCGGCGTAGCTGGCGGTGATGAGGCTGTCGCCGTATTCCACGTTGAACAGCGCCTCATAGTCGTTATAGACCTCCTCGGGGCCGTACATGCCCTCTTCAATGATCCACTGGATCTTGAAGTCGAAGCCGGGGATGGTGGCCTTGGCATACTCCAGGATGTTGACGCTGGCCCCCACAAAGGGCAGACCGTTGGCCACGGCGGCCTTCACGTCCTCCTCGGGCTCGTTGCTGGAGAACACCACGTTGGCCTGGGACACATCGGCCACGGTTTTGAAGTTCATCTGCCGGGTGAAGGCGAAGCGGTCGAAGCTGTCGTCGTCCACATAGACCTTGGGCTCGGTAATGACCCTGGCCTGGGGCACGTCGGCCACATGGGTGATCTCGATGACATACTGGTCGCTGATCTGGGCGACGTCCTTGTAGTCGATGACGAAATCGCCCTTGCTGTAGTGGTCGCCGGCCTCGGTGATGAAGCCCACGGTGACGCCCTTGGCCAGCAGGTCGTTGACGGCGTTGACGGCGTCGAGGCCGTTGTTGCTGATGACGGTGGCCTTGGTGCCGTAGGTGGTGACCCAGGCGGTGCCGCGCTCCACCGTGTTGGCGTCGACGGTCTTACCCTCGAACACGCCGGGCTGGGTGATGGGGGTGCAGTCGAAGCCCCGCAGCTCCGGGAAGTTGGTGACGGACTCGCTGAACAGGCCCGTCCAGTTCTTCACGATCTTGCCCTTATAGAGCACGGCATTGGCGAAGCTGCGGCTGATCTGGTGCATGTCGATGACAAAGGCCCCGGCCTTGTAGGTCACGCCGTTTACCGTCACGTCCTGGGTGAGCTTCTCCACCTGCACGCCGTTGCGGATGAAATACTCCTGCATGAAATAGGCGTCGGCGATGTCCCGCTGGGAGGCGGCATCGGTGGGAATCACGTAATACTCGGGATAGAACTTGCCGTATTCGTCCTTTTCCCGGAAGTTCTCCTCCACCTGGTTGTCCTGGGTGACGAACCACTTCTCCGTCTCCGGGGACTCCTCGTTGTTCAGGGCCCGGCGGAAGAACTCCAGTTGGTTCAGATACAGGCCGTTCTTGTTCTCGGCCACATAGGCGGTGTGGCCGATGAGGCCGTATTTGCCCATGGTGACGGAGGCCTCGTTGTTTTCGCCGCACTCCACCGTGTAGCCGATGGTGCCGTGGAACAGGGCATAGGTGGGTGTGTAGTTGGTGGACATGTCGTCGGAGGGGTACTCATACCGGCCGGTGGCGGGGTCGTAGCCTGCCTCCATGGTGATGTCGTACCAGGGCTGGTTGTCCTCGGTGGCGCCGTTCTCCTTGGCGTATTCGCTGGAGGAGTTATAGATGGAGTTCATGGAGGCCACGTCGCCGAAGGCCCGGGCGCCCTCCAGGGCGTAATTCATGAACAGGTCATACTCCAGATTGGGCTCGTGGGGCGGGGTGCAGGGCTCGATCTGCAGCTGGGTCCGGGCATAGTAGATGAAGCCGTGCAGCTCCATCAGGGTGACGGGCTTCCACTTGACCAGGTCGGCGGTGGCCACCTGGGACTCGATCTGGGTCTGATAGGTGCTGTCACGGTTCAGGTCAAAGCCCTCCACGTTGCCCCGCTGATAGTGCTCCAGGGCATAGGGATTCTCCGTGGGGCGGATGATGAAGAACACGTCGTTGAGCACGTCCTTCACGTTATAGGTGCAGGTCTCGTTGTCGCCGTTGAGATAGGGGATGGTCTCCTGGGTGGCCACGGCCTTCAGGAACTCGATCTGCTGGTCCACGGCGGGGCACTCATTGGGGTGGATGTTGGTGATGTACACGGGGACCTGATAGTCGCTGAGGCGGCCGGACCTCACGTCGGCGGCCACGGCCTCCGGCTCGGTTTGGGCCCGCTTCAGCAGGGCCAGATAGTTATCCACCACGGCCTTGTCCCGGGCCACGATGACCTCCATCACGTCCTTGCCGTCGGTGGACAGACCCGTGGACTCATAGGAGATGTACAGGCCGTTGGTCTGGGTGCGGATGATCTCCTGAATCTTGCTGTCCAGTTCGCTGTAGGGGGTGTAGGAATCATACACCTCATAGCGCATGGTCTGGCTGGCGCTGCGGCCGGTGGACTTGTCCGTCACCGTCAGGGCATATTCGCCGCGATAGCTGTACCAGGGACGCCAATAGGCGGCGTCGTCGCCGTCGAACAGATAGTCCACGCAGAGGGTGGCCGTCACATCGCCGTTATCGGCAATGGTCAGGTCCTTCACGGTGAACACCGGCTCGCCGTCGTCCCCCTCCCAGTTCAGCCACTGGCTGAAGGGCTGGTCGCCGAAGGACCACTCCAGGTTGGCCGCCTCGGGCTTATAGCCCAGGTTGAAGGACAGGGCCACCTCCCGCTGATCCGTCATGGACAGCCGCTTGGTGCTGACGCTGATGGTGGCCTGGGGTTCGCTGCCGGTTTCGGCGGCGCCCACGGTGACCGCCATGGGGATGAGCATCGCGATACACAGGATGGCCGCCAAAGCCTTGGTCAAAACTTTGCTCTTTCTCATGTTTCCTCCTCGATTTCTGGTTGATATTGCGGAGTATAGGGTCTATACTGGTTATTATAAGGCAATCTGCTGGAAAATCATGCAATCTGTAAGAATTATAATGAATTTCCTTGAAATCTTAAAATTCTTACCGTCCGGCGGTTCCGGCGGCGGCCTGTGGGATAATAAACCATCAAGACTTTTGGAGAAGATTGGACTATGGCGGGGAAAATACTGATTATCGACGACGACAGGGACATCACCCAGATCATCCGGATCCTGCTGGAGGGGGAGGGCTTCGAAACCTGCACCGCATACAGCGGCGCTCAGGCCCTGGCCAGCCTGGACGAGACGGTGGAGCTGATCATTCTGGACATCATGATGGACGGCATGAACGGCTTCGAGGCCTGCCACAGAATCCGGGAGAGCAGCTATGTCCCGATCCTGTTTCTTTCGGCCATGTCCGGCGACTCGGAGAAGGTGGCGGCCCTGATGGCCGGAGGCGATGACTATCTGTGCAAGCCCTTTTCGGCGGCGGAGCTTACCGCCCGGGTCAGGTCCCTGCTGCGGCGGTACCGGGTCTATCAGGGGGCCGACCGGGCCGAGCCGGAGCGGGAGCGCCTGGTGCTGGGCATGGACAACAAGGTCACGGTGAACGGCCGGGCCATCCGGCTGTCCTATACGGAGTATGAAATCCTGCACCTGTTTCTCAAGCACCGGGGCCAGGTGCTGTCCATTCAGGATATCTATGAGGCCATCTGGACCGAGCCGTACAGCTATGCCGCCAACAACATCGTCATGGTGCACATCTTCAAGATCCGGCACAAGATCGAGGCGGACTGCAAGCATCCCACCATTCTGAAAACCGCATGGGGAAAGGGGTACTACATTGACTAAGCTGTTTCACCGGCTCAGCACCCGGATCGTTCTGGAGATCCTGCTGGCCGTGGCCGTCAGCGCCGCCATATACGCCGGAGCCAACGCGGCGCTGACCCACTTCTTTCAGCGGTATGCCACGGAGCCTGCGGTGTTCCGCCGCCTGTCGGACCGGCATTTTCAGGACCTGCAGCGCTTTGCGGATGAGAATCACCTGGTCAGCACCGACGGCAAGCCCTTCACCCAGTGGAACGACCGGTATCACTACGTCTCCCTGATGGTCATCCGCCAGAACGAGGCCCTGTGCTACAACTCCTTCGTGTCCTATAACATGACCTATACCGAGGAGGACCAGGAGCACTTCTATTGGGGCTCCAAGGTCCTGCCCACCTATGAATATCGCCTCCGGCTGGCGGACGAAACCTGCAAGGTGTATTTCAGCGGCTATTTCGACCAGGCCTATGCCTCCCTGCGCAGGGGCATATGCGCCGGGCTGTTCCTGATCTCCTTTGTGGCGGGGTTCTATCTCCTGTTTCAAAAGCACATCCGGTACATCGAGGAGATGGAGCAGAACGTCTCCTCCCTGTGCAGCAAGAATTTCAGCCGCCAGATCCCCATCCGGGGCAGCACGGAGCTGTCCACCCTGGCCGCCAACATCAACCACCTGGGGGACACCATCCAGCTGCTGCTGCTGACGGAGGACGCCAAGCTCAAGCAGAAGGAGCAGTTCGTCAAGTCCATTGCCCACGACATCCGCACTCCGCTGACGGTGGTTATCGGGTATCTGGAGCTGCTGTCCAAGGGCTATGCCGGCAGCCCCGAGAGCGCCGCGATGTTCATCGACCGGGCCCTGGAAAAAACCAACCACATCCGCCGTCTGACCGACGACCTGTTCGCCTTCGAGGAGAACTGCCGGACCCTGCCTCTGGATACCTACAACGGCCAGGAGCTGCTGGCCCAGGTGTCCTCCAGCATCAACAATTTTCTCACCAGCAATCGCTTCCGCCTGGACTACGCCGACCAGACCGGCGGGCCCTTCCGCATGCGGGCCAACATCACCCTGCTGATGCGCCTGATCGACAACATATGCGCCAACATCGTCAAGCATGGCTCCCCCAGCCAGCCCGTGGAGCTTACGGCGTCTGTGGAGGAGGGCTTCCTGGTGCTGCGGGAGAGCAACGCCGTCCTGCGCAAAACCGTCAAAACCGCCGCCGGTGACAGCGGCTATGGCCTGGTGATCTGCGAGGACGTCATGAGCGCCCTGGGGGGCAGCGTCTCCCACGGAACGGAGGACGGCCGCTTCTGCATCGTCCTGCGCTTTCCCATCCTGCCGGGCCGGGAATAGTCGATGCCGGAGAAAAAATTGCCCGTTCACCCTTGCCAACCGGGGAAAGACTGCTGCGATATAGTCCTCGTCTTGTCAAAAAGCCGTTTTTGACAAGCTGAAAACCGGCGCCTGCATAGCAGGCGCCGGTTTTTGTTATGCGGTTATGCCCTTGCGGGGGGATTAATACATGCCGCCCTTTTATTTGCTGAAATTTGGTGCAATCAGGCTGAAAGAATTGTAGCGCAACGCTTGCAGGACTTCGGAATTACCCTATGAACGCTGCCTGTTTTGTGCTAATCCGCACATGGCTTACCGCGACTTCACGCAGCTTGCCTCGGGCATGGTGTAAATTTTGGTGTAAGATTGTGCGCGGAGTTGTGCTACAAATTCATGGCAATCTTTTGAAATGCTTTTTCTGCGGAATCATAGTCACTATGCGTATAGACATCAAGTGTAACGCTGGCATTGGAGTGCCCCATGAAGTATTGTAGACTTTTAACATCAATCCCTGCACGCTGTGCATTAGTGCAAAACGTGTGGCGCAGCACGTGAGGCGTGACATTAGGGAAGTCTGTTCCCTGCTGAGTTGCGTATTTCTTTCTCACATGGCGCATGTAGTTTTCCAAATGCATGGCAACCTTCGGCATCCCGGACTTGTCCAGAAAGAGGAAGCCACTGTGACCATCTACAAGCAGCTCTACCTTAGGGGATATTCTGGCTTTTATTACCCTCAACAGTGCCATGTAAACTGTGTCTGTCATGGGGATGTTTCGGATACCGCTTTTGGTTTTAGGTGGGGTGATAAAGTAGGGCTTCTCCGCTGTCCGGCACAACTGCCGCCGCACATGGATACAGCGCCGGTCAAAGTCAATGTCCGACCGTGTCAGACCGTACAGCTCGCTCACGCGCAAGCCAGTTCCCAGCAAAATCACAATGTCATCATAATAGTTCCCACCGCAGTCCTGCACGAATTGCAGATACTGCTCCTGCTGCGCCTTGGTCAGTGCGTCGCGTGCATAGGCATCCTTCGGCACCACGTCGGACAGCTTGAACTTGAAGGGATTCTTGCGGATGATATCATCGTCTACAGCCATTTCAAATGCTGGCCTAATAACGCTCTGCACAATGCCAATGGTATTTTGCATTATTCCTTCATCGTGGAGCGATAAGAACCACCTTTTTGCATCTGACAGCTTTATTGTCTTAACTTTTCGCGTTCCAAAAGTGCTGGTATGAATCCGCTTTATTGCTGTTCCATAGGCTCTCAGCGAATTTTGCTTCAACCCACGCTTTAAACTAAAATACCTGTCCACAAGCTCGGCTACCGTAATTTCACCTGCAGCATAGTCGATTCCATCTGCCAAGTCCCTTTTTACCAATTCTTCCTGCTTACGCAGGTCTTCTAATGTCTTAGCATATACATATTTTCTTCTCTTATGTATATCGGCGTATCTATACATATATGTGCCGTTTTTTCTCTGGCTTTCGCCGTCCTTTAGAATGCGGCCTCTGCTATCCTTGCGCTTTTCGGACAAACATAACGCTCCTTTCTGGAAAGCGCCTAATTCGATAGTACATTGATTGTACCACATGGCTTCCAAAATTTCCAGTTATACTGAATACACCTGTTCCAAATACTGTTGAAATTTGACACGCTTGATAAGTCGTTTGTTGCCGACCCATAATACAAAGGGGCAATCCGGAGAATTGCTTAGTTCACGTATCTTGTTTACGCCGATATTAAAATATTCTGACGCTTCCTGTACATTCAGATTATGCTTTTCCCATATAGGGACGGTAACAGCACTGTTCATTTTTACCTCCTATCCAGCACTGTTCCCCTCCTGCCATAGGCAAGGATTTGGCCGCTCAAGGCGGTTTTCTCTCTAAGGCAACATTGTTCCGTGTTCGTTGACGCGATATATAAATATTTTGAATGCTAACTATTCAAAAGCCCTTAACCAGTATGACACCACTGGATACTTTTTGAATGGATTTATCGCCGTAATTATTTGGCAACCGTTCCAAAATGCCATAACAAAAGGATTTTGCCGATGCTGTGTGTGGACATTCACACCACAAAGAAAAATGTTGACATCCATGGAATTCAATTTTGGCGGTGTACTGACACACGAAAACCTTACTTATTTGAGTTGTTTCCGACACCCTATGATGCTGGATGTATCTGTCCAGCGTTCAAATGCTGTTGGCTCCATAGAAAGAAGTCTCTCGGCAAACCTGTCAGCACGCATGAATGTCTCAGAAGCGAAGAAACCCTTTCTGTCTTTCTGGTAAACCTGTGCGGGTGTTCCGTACCGTCGTACCCATGCGGCGGCGTCCTTCATAGCCATTATCTTTCGCAAGCAGTCCGTAAATAGCTCATTATCATCACACGATAGATACAACTCCTGACCATGGAAGAAATCTGTTCGATAACCAAAGCACACTCGGTATATACTTTCTGGCGTTATTGCAGCATAACAGAAGTAAGGCGGTTTAATTCTTGCGGCAAGGTCAGACTTTTGCGAATTAGCAGTAGTGGGAACCTCATCCATGTTCCATACACAATGGTTATGTATGTCGCTATTTATATGGTCTGCGGTCAGTTTTGCTTTGTCCAAAGTTGGGTATGCGTTTATGAATTGTTCGGCGGTATTCCCGTGCTTATACCACTGCAATAATACAGTGCCAAGGTGCCGTTTATAGCGACGACCGCTCTTGTAGTAAGGCATTAGCTCGACCATGGCACGTCCCATTTCATATTTGTAAGAAAAAGAACAGAATCGGGGAGAGGCCAGCAGATAGTAAAGCTCTGGTGTATAAGAGACATACTCCGTCATTCCGCTCTCTTTGAGATATAAGTAAATATTGCGGTCATCATGTACAATCATGCGGGAATTGTTATCGACACATGCACCGTGTCCTCGGGCATCCAATTCTGCTTGTAGTTTCTGGAGTATTTGTTTCATGTGATAATTCTCCTATCAAAATGGTAAATCGCCTTTCATATTACAGCATTCAATTGAAAGATGACTTTCAAAAACTGCCTGTTCCTCTTGGTACTCCCTGCGTTGTACAGGGGTACCGAAGTACTCAAAAGGAATCCCGTTAATGTTGTGACTTGTAGTACGGGAAAAAGGCCAAAATGCGTATAGCACATTTGGCCTGTGTTTGTCCATATTCCATCCATCGATGATTCTGCCATATCTATCCCCTAATCTCTTGAGCATTGGGGACTCTGCATTAGAAGAAAGATATTTATCCAAAATAGCACAGATTTTCTCGTCTGTAATAGCTTGTTGCCATTGATGGTACAGATAATTCCACCGGGCTCTAACGCCATATGCATGATTATAATTGTCTGTACCCTTTCGGTTGGAAAAGTCAAGGATAACATTTGGGCACTCCGGGAATACTTCGCTGTCTCGCTGTCTCGTCTCGCCAGTACTATTACTATTATTACAACTATGAGAATCACTATTACAGGCACTATCATTAGTATGGAAATTAGCAGTCTGACCTTGCTCAATTATGGCGCGATATTTCTTCCTTATCCGGTCTACGCTGCTACGGTGCACGCCAGTTTCCTGCCAGATATCACGGATGGAAGCGTCAGGGTGCCGAATCAGTGCATCAATTACAATCCTTTCGCGCTCGGTAACTTCCTCTGGTGCAAACTTCTTTCGTCTTCTTCCCATGCTACTATCAATTCCCCGCGCAGTGACACGCCACCATGCCCGCAAAGGCGCATTGTCAAAATTGGGCTCCTCTCCATACATGGAGTAATTTGCGATTGCTTTGAACATTTGGTATGCCAAGCTGTCTCTATCAGAAGCTGTTTCAACCTCCTCAATTGCTTCAATCCAGCTTCCATAGACAGTAAAACATATAGTAGGGTCAAATGCCGCTTGTGTATCGTAGATTGCATTGCTCATTTTTGCTGTTGGCACATGTATCAGGTCTCCTTTATTTTGATGTGAATCTTATCCTTCAAATTTTTCAGCAGACTATTCATCTGCGCAATGGAATCGGGGAGCTTTATGAGTTCAGACACTCCGGCAATGCAGTCTTTAAGCCGTTGATAATCATCACATTGCTTGCATACCTCGCCCAATTCGTCTTCCGTAATTTCCCGGATATTTTTAGCGCTTTCGTATTGCAGCACTTCCCGCTCTGTTTCTGGCGAGAACACAGCCAGAATATCCGACTTTTCTATTTCAGCGGTATATAAATAGCACGGCGGAGTTCTTGAATAATAAAAGCTCATTGCTACGTTAGGGTCAAATGTCCAAGATAGCTCCTTTGCAATCTCTCCATCTGGAGGGGTCCTCGAGGCTCGCCAAATCGTAATTCGCTCAAAATTTGCAAATACTCTCGGCAAGTCCTTTAAGTAATTGGCAGGTCTCCATTTTGTGGCGTCCATAACCAATTCTACCGGGAAGTTAAACCCACTTGCGATATACATTTGCCTGAAAAAGTCCCACCGCATTAGTAAAGGCATTTTGTCCTTTATTCTCGCATATGCCTTTTGCCCCCAAATGCCATTGCATCCGCGAAATATGTAAAATGGAGCGTCCCATAGCTGGTACCGCTCAATCATGCCCATAATTTGGTTGAAGCTTTTCTCACACGGCGCATCGCTAAAAGCGGCTCCAATATCATCGTACTTTAAGGTACTCCGCGTAAGTGCCTCCAAGATGTCCAGTGCGCTTCCGTTCCCCTCTCGTTTAACAATGTCTAAGAACTTGTTGATTGTCCCTTGTGTATTTGTGAGATTCTGCATTTAATACCTTCTTTCTTTTTTGTAGGCTATGAAGCCTACTGTATAGCCGGTCTAAGCATGTGCCGCATACTCTGGCTTTTAGACTTGTGCCGTCATTGGTACTGCCATATCCAACTTGTAATGTAACGAAAGAATCACAACAGAGGACTTTCTTTCTGCATAGCGGGCATATAAAATCATCATTTGGACTGGCAACTGTAACCATGGTGTGGTTCTCGCTGTGCACCTGTTTCAATAGCTTTTGCATCTGTTCACCTCCTAACGCAACTATTTAACATCACTTATTCGCGGAGGGTGTACCCGTGCTACGCCTCTTTCCGGAAAGGGCGAGATATTCTACGAAAACAGGACGTTTCCGTGTACCAAGCACGCCGTCTCTGCACTCCTAACCGCAAGGGGGCAACTATCGTCCAGAGAAGCAACGGCAAGGTCTGTGGGGTGTTTCCCTCTACCCTTAACCGCAAAGGGTCTACGCACATGCGAAAATTGCAAGCTTGCACATTTAACCGCAAAGGGGTAACCGTCTATCGACTGTAGCAAAATAATAAAAACCCATCCCACAGGGTCTGGCGGGCAAGCCGCCAGATACCCCTTGAGATAGGCAACCATGGTTACAAGCTATATGACTTAGATAGAGAAGCAGGGGCAAACGCCAAGCTTATATACTTGCCGAAATATTGCCTGTTTATAGCAAACAAAAAAGACACAGCATGTGTCCTAACCGTTCCTGCAAAGCATTGTCCCACAACGTTTTTGCAGTTGAACTCTATAAAAAGTATTGGGAAAGAAATTAAACTACTGGACAGAACCTTCAACATTAGTGACAGGCGCTGCAGGTTAATCACAGTATAGCCAGCCCGAACGCTCTAATGTGTCCTAAAATCTTATATATTCGAAGATAATAGAAAAGCCGTGCTTATCAGGTGGATAACCTCCACTTGACAGCAACGGCTTTTCTATGCATATGCCCTATTGGGTACACACGTTTAATTGAGCATCCCCATGATGAGATATGGCAACTTCATATATTTTTATCAGAAATAGTAGCTTCAAGACCAAAACCACCCCCCATAGCTTCCCGTTCCATCCGTTCAGCAATCGCCTTTACGATATAGGCACTGGCACTTTCTCCGCATCGTTCGGCCGCCGCTTGAATAATACCCTTTTGCCCCTTGGGAACGACGATTTGAATCCTATCGTATCTATCCTTCATGTTTTCATCGTTCCATTTTTTGTTTGCTTTTTTCTTGGCTTCACTGATTGGCATGGTGCGTCCCCCTTCTAATTTTGATAATAGTATACCACATATCAGCACTTACACAAGTGTAAATATTGCACAAATACACTTACACAAGATTGTTCAATATGCCTCATTGACATTGCACTTACACAAGTGTATCATATAGACAACGCAAGAGAACGACAGGCCAAGGCGGACGGAAGTAGGCGCAAGCAGAAAACAAGAACGCAAGGCAAAAGCGGAGACGGATAAGTGAGATTGAGACTGCCGGAGGCATAGATACTTAATGCCGCCTGCTGCCCGTTAAATTCTCTTAGACGAAAGAAAGGAAAGGTCAAAATGTCAATTAATGAAATCAACATCAAGATTGAAACTCTGAAAGAGTGGGAGGCTATTGCCGCAGAGGCAAGTGCAATGGTGGAGTCCATCAAAGACGAAATCAAGCGGCATATGGACGCACAGGGTCTGGAAGAACTGGAGGCCGGAACACACATTGTCCGTTATACCACAGTACTTTCCAATCGCTTTGACAGCACAGCATTCAAGCGTGTCATGCCAGATGTCTATAAGGCATACACACGACAGACCACAAGTCGTCGTTTCTCCATCGTATAAAAAGAGCCTGCTACCCCAACCGTCCAAAGTTAGATAGCAGACCCTTGTACCACTCAGCCAATGGGAGCGGGTACGTTTAGATTATATGCGTACTCGCTCCTGAATGCAACATCAATTTGATTGAAGAAAGGGAACGAATATGAAGGAATTGACAAAATACAGTAGGCTTGCTGGATTTCTGGAAAAGCTCTATGATAAGTTGAACACCGACTTTTTCGACGGCGTACTTGAGCGTCCCGTTATCACAATTCAAAGCAGCAGCCGCAGCTATGGTCATTATACCCTGTATGACGCATGGAGTGTGAAGGGGGAGGGCTACAAGGAAATTAACATTGCAGCCGGTACACTAAACAGGCCGATAGAATACACTGTCTGTACCCTTCTGCACGAAATGTGTCATCAGTACAATAATGAAATCATCAATATACAGGATTGCAGCAGAGGAGGGACATATCACAACAAGCACTTTAAGCAAGCAGCAGAAGCCCATGGACTGACCGTCACACGGACGGAACAGTACGGGTGGAGCATGACAACTCCTTCGGATGAGCTGCTTACTTGGATTCTGGATAACGGTATACAAGAAATCAAGCTCAATCGCAATGAACCTTATGGCATACGGATTGTGGGCGGCAGCACTGCTGCAAGCGGCGGGACAGATATAAGTGCAACAGTCCGTCCAAATCACAACCACCGTTATATTTGTCCTTGCTGCCACAATATTGCCCGTTCAGGTAAGGTAATGCGCCTTATTTGCGGGGACTGCATGGAAGTAATGCTTGCCCAATAATCACCACGTAAATCTACACGAAAGGATGCTATATCATGGGAAAAATCATTGCTTGTATTCTGATTGCTGTGCTTGCTTATGCCTGTCCGCTTCTGGCGCTGCTGTTGCTTCTGGTATTTGGGCTGTTCAGCTTGTAACTTGAAATGGGGTGGGAAGTATCTCCCACCCCGCTTTTATGACACGACTAACGTGTATGTGTCGCCGCATTTACAGATAATGCGGAGTACATCTCCCAGAACACAACAGCAATTATCAATTTCTGCATGGCTGACTTGTGTAAGACCTATGGAATTATTCCCGTCTATGAGATATACAATGTTCGGATTCTCCAAAACTTTTACCTTTGAGAATACCATTCGTATTTTGAGCGGGTCGGCTACCCAATACCACTCCTGATTCTCCGAATTAAAAATCACCGTGAACTGGTTACGGCGCTCAAAGTAATTCCGCAATTCCTTGACTGAAAGACGCACTTTCACTTCACGGCCTCCTTTTGAAATTTATCCTTCAATTTATAAAATGTGCTTTTCTTCAGACCCATCTGACGCATGGCCTCTACTGCTGTAATCTGCCCCTTTTGCCACTGCGGGAATACTATATTCCAATTTGCAGGGAACTCTATACTTGGTCGTCCTAAATGCTTTCCGCGCTGCTTGGCTGCGGCAATTCCTTCCGCCTGCCTTTGATGTATTGTCTCGCGCTCTTGTTGTGCGATAGAAGCAAGTACTTCAACAAGAATATTGTTTACCATATCAAGTACCCATTCTTGCCCAACAGGATACTCTATCATTGTCGTTGGCAGGTCAAGCACCTTGAGCCGAATCCCATTTTCCCTAAAATATTGCAGTTCTCTTTTGGTATCTTCCTTGTTTCGGCTCAGCCTGTCCAATGATTTAATAACAAGCGTATCGCCACGCCGCAGCAGAGCGCTTTTAAGGGCTGTGTAACCGCTCCTGTTTATACTTTTACCGGATTCCTTATCGGCGATAATGTCGCGTTCCTGTGCGCCAAGAGCGGCAAATGCGGCAAACTGGCGGTCAAGATTCTGCTCCCTGCTGGATACTCTGGCATAATAGTATGTACGACTTTCCATGAGAAAACGCCCCTTTCCTGTTTCTGCAATCAGCATAACAGGTGGGGCGTATTCTGCACACTTCAATTTTCCGCAAAGGTTATTCAATTTATGGACATATCCGGAAAACCAACATAGAGACTTTCTGGATACGCAAAGCACTCTTTGTGTGCGGTCTATAAAGGTAGACCTTTACGGCGTTAGTCGGCTGTGCTTATGTGAAGTTTTCTCGCGATTTTATCCGGAGCAATTGAGAACGCTGCAAAAACTTCTTCATACTTTGTGCGGCACTCCTCACCATACAATTGCCACATGGATAAAGCAACCTTTGCGCCGGTATATGTAGTTGCTTCACCGGCATCCATCTCCAGCATCTCACTAAGACTCGGAAACTCATCCAGACTGCCTAAAAATTGCCCGTTTGCAAAACATACAGTAGATGTTACTTTTGCGCCGTAGCTATTTGTGCCGCTGGCAGTAAAGAATACATACTCCATCGGCCCCTTTTCGTCGGTATGTTCACGGAAAACTACAACACTACCTCGTAAAATCAAGGAATCAGGGTCTTTGAGCATACTTTGATATTCTTCTACCAGCTTTAGTACGTGTTTTTCTTCGCCATTTAATGTATTTGCGCTTATTCCAATAGTTAGCACAACCAGCGCGGCAACACAGATAAAGACAAGTGCGGCAACCCAAACTCGTTTATTGATTTTGGAAGTTTCTTTTATTTGCGTTACGTTATGTACCCCATGGATAGGGCATCCACAATATATACAGGTCTGGGATTTGTTGCTTATCTCTTTTCCGCATTCTGGGCAGCTAATTAACGCCACTCTGCTCCACTCCTTTTTACACGGTATTTTCACGTTTGAGAATATCCATATTATACATGATAGCTGCCCGAAAGACAACTATATTCATACTAAAATCAACCAATATGATACTTGCGATAGGTATACTATCCGTGGATTGGAGTGTGGTTGCGGTGGACTTTGGACAAAGATTAAAAGAGCTTCGAGTACAAGCGGGCATGACGCAGCTACAGCTTGCACAGCGCATGGGTGTGACGAAGTCTGTAGTTTCCTTTTATGAATTGCAGGAACGTACACCATCCCCGGATATTCTCGTTAAATTATCTGGAATTTTCAAAGTGTCAACAGATTATCTGTTAGGGCTTGACCCCAGAGAGACAATAGACATTTCCGGGCTTAGCCGGGAAGACATTGCAATTATGCGGGCACTGGCGGAAAGTCTACGCCGAAAGAGTTTATACAATCACGGAGAATAATAGACCTGTCTTGAATGCATCAAGGCAGGTCTTTTCACAAATGCAAAAGGGGGAACGAACCATGTCGTCCCCCTATGCAGTGGCGTTTAGATTGCTTACCGGCTATTGATGTGGTTGTCGATTATAGTATAGCACGGATAACGGAATCAGGACACTTCAAATTTTATGAAAAGAGGCCGGTGCACAAAGCACCGACCTCTTGTTACTATTCGAATTTGGCGCATTTTGGTGTAAGTGTGGTGTAAACCAGCCTGTTCATGCCGCACAAATCCAGTAAACACAAGGGCTTTTACCTGTTTATCAATACATGCCGCCCATGCCGCCCATATCGGGAGCGGGGGCTGCGGGAGCCGCGGGCTGGGGCTTATCGGCCACCAGGGACTCGGTGGTCAGCACCATGCCGGAGACGCTGGCGGCGTTCTCCAGAGCGGAACGGGTGACCTTGGCGGGATCCACGATGCCGCTGGAGATCATGTCGCAGTACTCCTCCTTATAGGCGTCGAAGCCGTAGCCGTTCTTGCCGGAGGTGCGGACCTTCTCCAGGATCACGGAGCCGTCCAGGCCGGCGTTGGCAGCGATCTGGCGGATGGGCTCCTCCAGAGCCTTGGCAACGATCTGCACGCCGGTCTTTTCGTCGCCCTCGACGTCGGCCAGCAGGGCGGTGACGGCGGGGATGATGTTGACGAAGATGGTGCCGCCGCCGGCCACGATGCCTTCCTCAACGGCGGCCTTGGTGGCGTTCAGGGCATCCTCGATGCGCAGCTTCTTCTCCTTCATCTCGGTCTCGGTGGCAGCGCCTACCTTGATGACGGCCACGCCGCCGGCCATCTTGGCCAGCCGCTCCTGGAGCTTCTCGCGGTCATACTCGCTGGTGGTGTTGCCGATCTGGGCGCGGATCTGGGCCACGCGGTCGGCAATGGCCTGCTTGTCGCCCATGCCATCCACGATGATGGTGTTCTCCTTGGTGACCTTCACCTGGCGGGCACGGCCCAGCATATCCACGGTGGCATCCTTCAGGGTCAGGCCCAGCTCCTCGCTGATGACCTGGCCGCCGGTGAGGATGGCGATATCCTGGAGCATCTCCTTGCGGCGGTCACCGAAGCCGGGAGCCTTGACGCACACCACGTTCAGGGTGCCCCGCAGACGGTTGACGATCAGGGTGCTCAGGGCCTCGCCCTCCACGTCCTCGGCGATGATGAACAGCTTCTTACCGGCCTGGACCAGCTGCTCCAGCAGAGGCAGAATGTCAGAGATCACGGAAATCTTCTTGTCGGTGATGAGGATATACGCGTCGTCGATGAGGGCCTCCATCTTGTCGGTGTCGGTGACCATATAGGGGGTGATGTAGCCCCGGTCGAACATCATGCCCTCCACCACCTCGGAATAGGTCTCGGCGGTCTTGGACTCCTCAATGGTGATGACGCCGTCGGCGGAGACCTTCTCCATGGCCTCGGCGATGAGCTTGCCGATGAAGGCGTCGCCGGAGGAGACGGTGCCCACGCGGGCGATGTCGTCGGTGCCGTTGACCTTCTGGCTCTGCTCATGAATGGCGGCCACAGCAGCGTCCACGGCCTTGGCCATGCCCTTCTTCATAACGATGGGATTGGCGCCGGCGGCCAGGTTCTTCAGACCCTCGCGGATCATGGCCTGGGCCAGCAGGGTGGCGGTGGTGGTGCCGTCGCCAGCCACGTCGTTGGTCTTGGTGGACACCTCGCGCACCAGCTGCGCGCCCATGTTCTCAAACGGATCCTCCAGCTCGATCTCCTTGGCGATGGATACGCCGTCGTTGGTGATCAGGGGCGTGCCGAACTTCTTATCCAGCACCACGTTGCGGCCCTTGGGACCCAGGGTGATCTTTACGGTATCGGCCAGCTGATTGACGCCGGACTCCAGAGCTTTGCGGGCTTCCTCGCCACGCTTGATAATCTTAGCCATAATATTGCCTCCTAATTAAAACAGACAGCGAATTTTTTACTCAACGATAGCCAGGATGTCAGCCTGCTTGACGATGATATACTCCACGTCCTCCAGGGTGACCTTGGTGCCGGCATACTTGTCGGTGATGACCTTGTCGCCGGGCTTGACGGTCATGGTAACGGTCTTGCCGTCCACAACGCCGCCGGGGCCCACGGAGATCACTTCCGCCACAGAGGGCTTCTCCTTGGCAGAGCCGGTGAGGATGATGCCGCCCTTGGTGGTCTCCTCCGCCTCCGTCATCTTCAGCACAACGCGATCAGCAAGCGGTGTCAGTTTCATGGTTGGTTCCTCCTTATATCTTTACATAATAAACGAGTTCAGCGTTAGCACTCGACTTCATGGAGTGCTAACGCTGATTATCATACCACACTATTTGGATTTTGCAAGGGGGATTTTGGAAAAATTTCAAAAATTCACAAATTGGTCAAATATGGACAGGGGACCTTCCGGTCACAGCCGCCCCAGAGCGGCCAGGATCAGCCCCGCCAGCTCCAGAGCCCCCACCGCCGAAAGAAGGCAGATGGCGGCAAGGCCGGGCTTGGGAATGCGCAGCGGGGTCACATACAGCGCCGCCAGCAGCAGCATTCCTGCCGCCAGGATATACGGCCCGCCGGGCAGCAGCAGGCCCAGCAGGTAAAACAGCGGAAAGACCAGGGCACTGGCTGTGATGGGCAGGCCCAGATAGTATTTCCGCCCGCCGCCCTCCGTCTGCTGGCGCTCCTCCTCGGTGACGTTGAAATACGCCAGCCGGATCAGTCCCGCCAGGGTGAACACGCACAGCGCCGCCCCATACCATACCGGAGTTGGGGCATCGCTCCACCGGCTCCAGGCGCAGTAGCCCGCCACCGACGGCAGCGCTCCGAAGCACAGCACGTCGTTGAGTGAGTCAATCTGGATGCCGAAGGACTGCTGCTGATGGCTGCGGTCCTTTTTGGTGCGGGCAATGCGGCCATCGAAGCAGTCCAGCAGTCCCGCCGCCAGCAGGCAGAACACAGCGGTCAGGTGCCGCCCCTCCACCGCCTGGAACATACCCGTCACCCCCAGGGCCGTGGCGGCGTAGGTGGCCAGCACCGTATAGTCATAAAAGCCGATCATAGGCACATCCTCATTTTCATATCTCATGCTTCACGCGTTCCGCCGCAGCTTTTCCAGCATGCGCACGAACTCCTCCGGCAGGGGGCAGGTCAGCTCCACCGGCTCCCCGGTGCGGGGGTGGATGAACCGCAGGCCCACCGCGTGGAGGCACTGGCCCGTCAGCCCGGCCACTGGTTTTTTGGCCCCGTACACCGTGTCCCCCAGGATGGGGTGGCCGATATAGGTCAGGTGGACCCGGATCTGGTGGGTGCGGCCGGTTTCCAGACGGCAGCGCAGATGGGTGACGCCGGGATACCGGGCGATGACCTCCCAGTGGGTCACGGCCTCCCGGCCCCCCTGCCGCACCACCGCCATGCGCTTGCGGTCCACCGGATGGCGGCCGATGGGGGCGTCCACGGTGCCGCTGTCCTCCCGAAAATTCCCCACCGCCAGGCATTCATAGGTCCGGGCCAGGGTGTGGTCCGCCAGCTGGGCCGCCAGGGCCAGATGGGCTGCATCGTTTTTGGCGGCGATAATGAGGCCGCTGGTGTCCCGGTCGATGCGGTGGACGATGCCGGGACGCTTCTGGCCCCCGATGCCGGACAGACTTTCCCCGCAGTGATACAGCAGGGCGTTGACCAGGGTGCCGTCCGGATGCCCCGGAGCCGGGTGCACCACCATGCCAGTGGGCTTGTTCACCACGATGACATCCTGGTCCTCATACACCACGTCCAGGGGGATGTTCTGGGGCCGGGCCTCCGGCTCCTCCGGTTCCGGCAGCTGTACCTCCAGCACCTGGCCCGGCTGCACCCGCAGGTTCTTCGCCGCCGGGCGGCCCCGGTCCGTGACCCGCCCCTCCTCCAGGAGCCTTGCGGCGGCGGACCGGGTCAGGCCCTCCAGCCGCCGGGCCAGCAGGCTGTCCGCCCGCTGTCCCGCTTCTTCACTTGTCACCGTCAGGCGTATCGTTTCCATGCGGACGTTCCCTCTTGTCGTATTTGTCGTAGAAGAACAGGTAGTACACGGCCCCCAGAATCGCCCCCACCACCACGCAGCAGTCGGCGAAGTTGAACACCGGATAGGAAAACAGGGTCAGGTCGAACATATCCACCACATAGCCCCGGAAAAGCCGGTCGATGAGGTTCCCCACGCCTCCGGCCAGGATCATCACCCCGGCGATCACACCCAGGGGATGGCGCACGATCCGCCGCACCAGCAGATACGCCACCGCCGCCATCAGCAGCACCGTCACCACCGCCAAGGCCGTGGTCTGGCCGGAGAAGCTGGACCAGGCCGCGCCGTAGTTATGCACCCGGGTCAGCCGCACGATCCCCGGCAGAAACGCCGCCGACTCCCCCAGAGCCAGGTGCTCCACCGTCCACAGTTTGATCAGCTGATCCGCCCCCAGCAGGGCGGCGAATAACACAATGTACCACATGAGCGAAGTGTTCCTTCCTGTGAAAATACCTAATTTACGATTATATCGTATCTCCGCCCCTATTGCAACCGCGAAATAAGGTGTACCAAATTTTAACCGTTTTGTTACCAGATTGTAACCGTTATTCACCATTTTGAGATGATTTTGCCGGGAAACTCCTGTATACTACAAGTACAGTAAGGGAAAAACCAACATTCACCTTGGGAAAGGAGTCGCCATGAAGAAGACGGTATTGCTGCTGACGGTGTGTCTGGTGCTGGGTTTGTGCGCCTGCGGCCTGCGCGGGCAGAGCGTAGCGGGGAATACCATCGAGCCTGTGCATTTCTCCGCCCCGGCGGTCCGGCAGGACACAGCCCCGGCGGAGGAGCCCCGGGTGACCCTGCCCCAGGGGGCCAGCCTGCTGACGGAGCAGGAGCTCCGCTGGTTCGGCGGCAGCTGCTTCAATGTGTTGCCGTCCCGGGGACCCAACCTGTTCCTGGCCGCCTCCTATGACCGGGCGGAGGATATGGATCTGGCGTCCCTGTTTGCCGCCGGAGCCGGAAGCCGGGAGCTGTCCGACCGGGAGCTGTCCGACCGGGAGCTGCGGCAGCTGGGTATGGACGGCTGCGCCCGCCTGACGGCGGCGGAGCTGGAGGATCTGCTGCTGCGCTGCACGGGGCTTGGTCTGGCGGATATGTCCGACAGCGCCTTCCACGGCCTGGTATACCTGGCGGATTTCGACGCGTATTATGCACCGGCCGGTGACGCGGGTTATGTCCGCTTCCAGTACGGCTGCCACAACCCCGACGGCACCGTGACCCTGCGCTATCCTGGTGGCAGCGTGACCCTGCGGCAGGACGCGGGCCGCTGGGTGATAGCTTCCAACATTCTGGACTGACAGGGGAGCGAGAGCACCCATCAGATATACTCCTTTCTATTCTTTTCTTTCATCTCTTGCCAAAAGGCGGTCCCATTTTCCCGGGGCCGCCTTTTGGCACATTATAATATAGGTGTATATGGCCTGCAAGAAGTGAACGAAATTATAACCACACAGACCATAATTTCACCTTCTGGCAGGGATAAAAAAGTTGAAAAATGCGGGAAAAAGGTGTTGACAAATGGGGAATGGGGTGGTATTCTAACAAAGCTGTCGGCGAGAGCCGCGGCGGGGACACAGAGAGCTGAAAAAAATCAAGACTTCCCGAAAAAAGTTCTTGACAAAGCGAGCCCGATGTGGTATCCTGAATAAGTCGTCTGCAAAGACGGCGAACGACAAACGGTTTCAAAAAATGTGAAGAATGTCGAAAAAACTTCTTGACAAACGAAACTGCTTGTGGTAAAATACCAACTGTTCCGCGGATGCGGGGCGTGTATCTTGTAAATTAAACAATGAACGAACAAAGCACCAGACGGGAGCGCATTGAAAGATGCGCGACTGAAAAGCTCAGACGCTGGGGTTTAGTCAATTACCCGGTGTTTGAGCAGAGTTTATGAAGCTATGGAAAATAGCTCTGTAAAATGATTAGCTCAGCGGAAACGCTGTGTTGATACGATTTATAGAGAGTTTGATCCTGGCTCAGGACGAACGCTGGCGGCGTGCTTAACACATGCAAGT
>ENA-OZAC01000027-OZAC01000027.1-human-gut-metagenome-genome-assembly--contig:-NODE-27-length-96482-cov-8.759466_pt1 | contig 96482 bp, 108 predicted proteins | sample MGYA00243298_ERZ653493 | MGnify/ENA primary metagenome ERZ653493 (study PRJEB26926, sample SAMN06165177) | human gut metagenome | biome: ENVO:00009003; feature: ENVO:2100002; material: ENVO:00002003...
CCGACCCTGCCCCGGACTGGTTATTAAGTCCTAAGCACCTCAGCGCCCCCGCCTGATACCCAGGCGGGGGCGCTTCCTACTTATCTATGATGAGAGGTGTGTCTGTTATTATGCCTACCGCTACACACAAGTTTCGAAATGGAACTGCATTATAAACACCTTGGTGCTTAAGAACTTAGAGCTTCAGTTGCTTGTATGCACCTCCCATTTTTTTCATCGAAGGATAAGAAAAATGCCGGGAGCTAACATCGCAGTTAGCTCCCGGCATTTATGTTGTTTATATAGTGTCGTTCCCGACAAGTTCAGCAAACTCCAAATCATCCAGAGTCAGGGGGTAAATTCCATATTCACACGGCGAGGCTCTGCCACTTCTAATCCAGGCTGGATTCGTTGCGTCGAGTCCGAGCTGTCCGTCTGCACAAAGATATACCTCGTGGGGCTTTCCACCTTCGCACAAAATGATTTTATCGCCTGCGTGAATTTCCTCCCCATTCATATCGAAGTAACGTCTTTTACCGTTTTCCATTTTAATCATGAGCTTCCCCTCCTCATAAAATCCAAAATGCCCATTCAATCACCTTATGTGTAAAATTCGGCAAAATCCTCCAACCGTAAACATGCTAACCTCCGGGCCGCAGTAGAGTTTCCGCAACCACAATCTATATCGATGAACGCCGAGGTATGTAAGATTGTCATATGCTCTCCAGCGTCCTCTAAAGACTGCAGCCACTTTTCTCGCTCTCCCCTATCTGGATACAGCAAGAAGCAGACTGGTGTATGGCCGACGATGATAGTCCGGCCATCCGGAAAGGGATTCGGCATGTCCAGACTAGGACGTTCCCAGATGCGACTATCATGGGATGTACCGGGGCATCCGTGGACCAGATGGAACCTCCGACCGTTCACCTCAATGTCCAGTTTATCAGGCAGGCTGGCCAAGAAGTTAAGTATAGCATTCCGCCGCCGAGCATCCATGTGATATAGAAGCTCACGGCGTGTAACGCTGCCTCCGTTTGAAGACCAAAGCTGTCTGGCTCCATAGACATTGTTTTTTCCCAGTGTATCGAGGCACATCTGCTCATGGTTTCCCATCAGCATGACCACGTTTTTTCTAGCCATAATGTCCTCCAGGACATCTACGCCGCCTGGAGCTCGGTCAATCACGTCTCCGATGACATACAAGGTATCATTGTCTGTAAGATGGATTTCCTCCAGCATAGTCTGGTAACGGTCAAATTCACCATGGATATCTGATATGCAGTAATGCATTAGATTCTCACCTCCCGTGCTTCTGCAACCAGTACCTAGATACCTAAGCACCCAAGCACTTAGGTGCTTAGGCTCTCAATAACCGCGTAACGACCGGAGTTCTATCCCCGGTCGTTATCTTCACGGCTTATTCAGGCGAATTAAGCAGCCATTGATAGTCTTGCCTGCCATCTATTACGAATTCAATATACACCGTCTCCCCTTTTATTTGGTAGATGAGAATATACCGTTTGTTGAATACCATTTTCCTGTACTTGTCTGTCACAAATTCGGCAGACCGGATGGCAGGATACCGATATGGGAATCGTTGCAGAGACTGAGCTGCTTCATTAAACTCCTTAACCAAAGAGTGCGCAAGCCTTTCATCTAATCTGGCAACAAATGCTGCCTGATTCGCAAGTTGATGAGCTGCCCTTTTTGACACAATGACCTGGTACGTGTCTTCACGCTCCGGCATGGCGTACCTCCATAATGGCCTGGTTCATCATTTTCGTAACATCGTCAATAGAGAACCCAGGCTCACCGTGAAGTCTCTCTTCTTCAATGCTGAGCAACTCCTCGCGCAATTTCAGCATCTTCTCGCGTCTGGAATATGCTTCAATGTCCATTACCACCAGGTCGCCTTCTCCATTCTTCGTGAGAAAGACAGGCTCGCCAGTTGTTTTGCACAGTTCCGCAATTTCGTTATAGTTCTGACGAATCGTGGCACTCGGCTTGATATTCATAGCGCTACCTCCGATAGTAATATTCTAATTATATTATAGTCATATTCAGCAATTTTGCAACCCTTATTTCTATCACACCGTACCCGAATCACAGTTGGTAAAAACACCTAGGCACAAAAGCGCTTAGGTGCTTAGTAGTTCCGCATTTATGTTTTGTTGGCTGAATAGAGTAATGTTCCTGCCTGTGAAGCCAGGTAAATTCCCTGCTCCGTCACAACGACCTTAATGGTCTCACCAATGTGGTTTTGGAGCTCAGGACAGTCGCCACTTCGCAGCAGCACCGGATTGCCAGGAATATCAACCTGTACGACAACGGGCTTACCCCACGGCAGATTCAGTTCCCTGCATGTACAAGGGACGCCAACGAAGGGCATCAGTTCCTCATAGGTCAGTCCAGCCGGGGCAAATCCGGGAACCGTACTTCCAGTATAAATCAGCGTCTCGTGCCCATTGTACAGGACATCAAGGTCCTCTGCAGTCCAATCCAGCCGGGCAAACAGCCAGTCGTCGACATCTTTCCAGTCGCTGGCGTTAGCGAAATCCGGCAGGCTTTTGGCTGTCTTTCTCAGCAGCTCAATCGTCTGGAATACCAGGTCTTGCTCTCTTTTTGTCATTGCTTTCTCTCCTCATAATTTTCGGCGGAGGGTTTTTCCCCGCACCGTGAATCTCCTTCAGTTCAAACAGGTATTCGAGCTGACTATCTGCCCGAAAAATACAATTCGTAAGCCGGAAGCAGTTAATGGGCACCCCGTACTTCTGAAATCGCTTTGATTGGACTATCTTCTCCAGAACCAAATTATCGATTTCAGATTTGTGGGCCTTAATTTCCGCCAGGAGCTCTTGCCTGCTCAGCCGGTATTTAGGCAGGGATACCTCCACTCGAATTCTATCAACAGTATTCTGCTTGGGGTTGTCGGTAGACCGTTCGAACTCAGGGCTGCTCACTTTCTGCACCAATAGTTCCAGTTTGGTATAGAGCCCCTCCGGCTTCTTTTTTGGCCCGACCCGTTCCATCTCCAGATACCGTCTCATACATTCTTCGAAAGTCATACCTGGGATAAAGTGCGTCGCAGCCATTTGCCAAAAGGTCATATTCTCTAGCGGCCAATGCCGGATGGGGAGAACCCTCACGCCCTCATATACTTCCTTCCGGCATTGATAAACAAGGTTTTCATCGAAGAAATAAATCTTCCCTTTGGCAATTCTCATGGGCTGATTTACAAAGTCACGCTCTCTGAAGGATTCGGCTATGTCGTCCATTGTAATGATGCCTGCCGTGGTCAAATCCAGGTTTTCGTCGTCCACAATGTGGAGGCACCAACCCCAGAATCTTTGACCAGGGCGCAGATGCATCAGCATCTGCGCCCAATGCGCTTCATCTATAAACGATGGAGCCCAGGTTTTTACCGAGGCCCCTGGATGTATCGGCCTGCATATCATGTTGTTCATGCCAATACCGTAGGCTTGAATGAAATCGACGGTCTTTCCGGTTCGTATGACAAGCGGCTGACCAACAATGCCATCCTTGATGAGTTTATTACCGAGTATCTTAGACACTACCGTAGTCAGGTTTTTCAGTTTGAAATGGTCCATGCTGAACCCCCACTTACACGTAGCGGCTCAGAACTGCGAGGGTGTTGGTATTCAGTTTACAGGTGTCCGTTCCGCTGAAACGGGCTATCCCTGTGCTGACCATCTCATCCAGCCTGTTATACAGGTCTGTGAAGCTCTTGGCCCCCTCCAGCTTTCGGCGCACCACTTTAGCCTGAGCCTGCGGAATGTAATGCTCCGCAGAGAGGTTCATCTGGTTGAGGCTCTTCAGACTCACGACAGCACATATAGGACCGTCCTCAGTCGGTAGCAGCAAGACACCTTTCATCGGGCCTTCTCCCAGAATGTCCCGGTAGATAGCCTCTTTGGTCTCCTCCAGGGTCTGGTGGAGCATGGCTTCCTGCTGGAGAGCCTGATACATTGCACGGTTCATAAATTTTCCTCCTTAATTTTGGGCAACTGCCCTACTGTCACCGTTTAAACCTGGTATTCAGCGTAATGCTTCCGAATCAGGTCCATCGCGGCATTGTGAAAGAAAGTGTACTCTTCGGACGACATTGACTCGAAAATCCAATCTCTGAGGTCTGAGGCCGGGACTTCGATGTACTCGTCGTCACCATAAAGCTCATCCGCAAACTCGTCAAAGAATGCGTCCTCGTTATCAGTGATTCCCCGTACGTCGACGTAGCGGTCTCCCTTTTGACAGTAGACGTGGACGAGCCTGTTTTCCCAAGTGTCAGCCTCATCTCCCCAGTCTTCTGGTTCGAATGCTACGACCCAGATTTCGTATCCAAACGTCTCATGCAGGACCAGTGCAAAGATGCCGCATACACCGTGAAGGAAGATACTTGCATCCAGGCCGTCGCCCAAATCGACTTTTTCCAGAGCCTCACAAGGCTCCTCGTCCTCACGGGTCCAAAAAAGTGTTTCCACGTTCTCATTCCTCTCTTTAGTTAAAAGCGTCGGCCGCCCGGACCCTTTGGTACTGGCCAAGCACCTGCATCGGCACCGCGCAGGCATCGAGTCCGGCATCGCACTTGCCAAAAGGTTCACCGCTGCCGCACCCACACAGGTCCAACCCATAGTGGTTGACGCAATGGCTACAGCAGAAGGTGTCTTGGTAGTGCCTGAGCTTTCGAAGGTCGAGTCCGGGAAAAAACTTTCGCCGGTTCTTCTCCGAGCAGGAATACTCACCTTCGTCCGTCGCGATGGTGATAGCTCCACAGGAGCACCGTGAATATCCAATGTCCCGCACGGAATCAGTCCTCCCCTCTTTTGATTTCCTGCAGAACAGCCGCAGCAATCACATCCGCCGGATGGAACCGGGACACAGCCGCGCCTTTCCAGGTGCCTTTTGTCCCATTGATGCCGTTCAACAATTTGATTGCTTTTGCGTACTTTGCCCACTGGTCGAGATTCAAGGTGTAGTCATCCAGGAGAACATCACCAGGCTGTACCCCTCCAGGAACAGCCGCCATCTTCTCAGTCCCGTTATGGATAAAAAGCCGGTGGTCATGAGAGATGAACGGCATGTGCCGGTCGAGCCACTCCATTTTTTCCGGGATGCTGTACGTGCTGTCCGGCAAGACTGCCGAGAGTGTGTAAATTTCCACGATAGCCGTGTGCTGGAAAATCAGCCGGATAGCGTCTACGACATTTTGGTATGGCTTCAGCGAAGCAAAATACCCTTTCTCATAGAGGTCTTCAAATTCCTCTGCGGCCTTCCATTCCGCAACAGTTCCGTCCATGTCAACGAAAAGCCGGTACTTGGGTTCTCGATACTCTGCCCGGAGTTTCATAAGAAGTTTGCCGAGCATATTGCGGCCCCTCCCGTTGCAGACGCCCCAGTAGGTATCTCCATGGGTATTCCCCTCCACGAGTTCCACGTCTCCGGTTGCCAGCAGCCGGTTGCGAAGTTCCAAGTCGGAGAATTTTGCCCGCAGAACGGCCTCCATAACGCCGTCTTTGACCTGTTCCCAGTCGGGGCGCAGGTTGATACGGCGGCCCAGTCTCTTGGCTTCCTGAGGCGTCAGGAGCGTAAACCGGAGCTGTTCAGCAATATCCTGGGTCTTCATTGCTTGGAAAGCGGCCTCCGAGTTGAGGAACGTCATGCCGTGGAATTTGAGTTCGTGCGGGTAAAAGTTACTTAGGAAAAAGTACTCGTCCCGAAATCTAGTGATTGCCATGTAAAGTCAACTCCTTTTTTGATTTTTTGTTTGTGTATATAAAAAGGCAGTAAATCCGAATTGGATTTACTGCCTTGAATTGATGATTTGATTGCTTTTTGTGGTGAAAATACTTCCTTACTGATAGAGTTATTGTACCATTCAGTAATGAACCCGTCAAATTCCAAGGGAAAGGCGCGGGTTCGAGGTTCAACGGCTGTTGGCCTCGATTCCATCATTGCTTGTCTCAACATTTTGAGCCAAATTGTTTCACGTGAAACGCATATTTGACGAATTTAGTAACTTTTTCACCTAAGTTCTTAAGCCACTAGGTGCTGAGGTGCTTAAGTACTTTGGCACCTACTGCCCCTGCTGACGACGCCCAAAAAGGAAGCCCCGGCCGATTAGAAATCGACCGGGGGTAAGAGCATTGGGTGAGTTAGACATCCACAGTAAAGTCAGAAGAACTCTGAATGTTAGTCATCCTCATCATCGTCGTCATCATCGTCATCCTTATCATCGTCGTCGTCATCCGAAGAAGCGAAGTCTTCGAGGTCTTCGGCGTCAAAGTCGAAGTCCTGGATGAGTTCGTCCACGGTGAAGCCCATGCCAAGCAACTCCTCAGCAGCCTCTTGGACATCGAGGCCAGCCTCTTCGACCTTGGTGTTGACGATTTCGTTCAGCAACTCCATAGCACGCTCGAATTTCATAACAATTTTCCTCCTTAAAAAATATATTTTTATTGTTTTTGAAGATTTTTGAGTGAGCTGAATCTATCAGCCCGCTTCTTTTCTGCGCCGTTCCAACTCTGCTCGGATAGCGTAGTACCGCTCCCTGGCCCGCTCCCAGGATTTCTGGGGTGGAAGTTTGGCAAGCCGCATTCCATCACCCCAGTTTCCTGAAGGGGTCAGGGTGAGTGCCTGGTACTTTTCCCAGGCGGCGGATTCCATCTTTTTCAAGGTCTCCGTTTTGTGTCTGCTGTAATCAGCCATTTTCAGTCTCCTTCCCTTCACTTAAACGAGGAAATCGTCAAAGGTCACAGACTCGTCCGTTGCGATGGACTCTCCGTCTCCCTCAACACCAATGAGTTTATCATCTCCACCGTTCCCAAGGTAGGAACGGATGCCGCCGAATTTTTTGACGGCTTTGGCGTAGATTTCACTCTCGGTCAGAACAGCGTTGTCTGGCACCTCTATTGTGACTGAAACAGTCACTGAGGTGTGACCCAACACAGTAATTTTCTTCATTGCGCTATCCTCCCTCTCACGAAATGATGCTGCCGTTCTCATCGACGACTCCAAGAACCTCGGCACTTTCCAGCACATCGGCTTTCACGGGCTCCCAGTTGATGCTCTTCGGGTCAATCAATTTGACGGCTTCCAGTGCCTCTTCGTCCGAGTTTGCAGGAACGACAACCTGGCCATAGCGCGTAAACTGCACCAGTCTGTATCCCTGCTGTGTCTTTGTCGGCTCATCCCCCAGCAGTTCCACCTTCACGCAGCGGTGCATATCATCCCGCTCTGTTCCCAGGTTGAACGTAGAGCCGAGGAAATACTTCACGGCCTCGTCCAGAGTGCCGTTAAAGCCCGTGACAGTATAATCGCCGTTATCGTACGTCACTTTCACCGTAATCACAAAGTTTCCTCCTCAGCAGCATCTTTGAGTTTTTGCAACTCATGCTGATGCTTATAAATTGCGGAATCGATGTAGTCGAACCCCGCGATGAACTGCCCATCATCCGTAAAGAAATCCGGGTAAATCTCGTCATCCTCACAGATGATTCTGGCATTCTCCAGGGTCGCCGCATAGCCGTTCTCGACCAGATAGTTCAGAAGGTCAATCATCCGTCGCCGCCTCCTTCACCATCTTCGCACGGGCCTCTCCTTCCTCACGGGCCGCAATGTAGCAGATGATGCTATAAATCTTTGCGGCAACACTATCCTCAGTCATCTCTTTGACCAGGCGGGTGTCGACGAACATCGGAGAAATCGTACACCGGGTCTCAATGAAATACTTCCCAGTATTCTTCAGCAAGAATTTGCCCAGCTTCATATAGACCCCGCCACTTGTATTCTGCCCCTGGGGTGTGATATTGCTGTTCCGTAGGCAGCCAACATAGTGTTCCTGGCTGTAAACGCAGCCATATTCGTCTATGCAAGCCTGACAGGAGGCCACCTCGCTCATCATATCAGCAGCCAATTCCTTCGCAGACCGGCTCGTGATGAAATACCGCTCCGGGAATGGAAGGGCCTGAATCCCCCATAACTGATTGATGTTCCTGTCGAACATCCGCTCCAGGGAGGATTTCAGCTCGTCTTTCAGGCTGCCGTATGTCAGGTCCCATAATTGGAACGAAGACGGCACGCCATCCTTGATGTAGTTCACGTAATAGACAGCCGAGCGGCTGGATGCCTCATCCTCAGAACCAGCGAAGTCAGGAAGCCCAGTCTTGCTCTCAACGAGCTGTACGCCCACATCGGGATACGCTCCATTGGTGATATAGAGCTGGAAAACCGGGCTGGTGCGGAACCCATCGGAAGTCCTCGGCCCCTTACCAAGAGACTTTATCATCTCTTTTGGCAGGTCAATGCCATCGTAAGCACTCCGCGTCTGCTCCACCGCAGCCTCATCCTTAGGCGTTGTCTCTTCCTTGATGACATTCTGGACTGCCTTGAACATCTTGTTCACTTTGCAGTTCAGGCAGTCTTCCCAGAACGGCCTAGCGCCTCTTACGCAAAAAGCGCAGTAGGTCATTTTTGCCTCAGCCATCTTCTCATAGTAGGCAGTACTGATTGTTTTCATATCCTAAACTCCTTTTTTAGTGGCCGGGACTGGACACTCCAATCCCGGCATATGTTATGTTCTCAGCGGATGACCTCATAGAGGGCCATGGTCAACTTGTTGTGCTCAACATCCACGTTGACGTCCAGCCGCCAGATGGTCCGATACTCATGGGCTGGTGTGTAGCCATAATTGGCGTACTGGTGGACGATAGCCTTCTCATCGTCAACCCCAGTCTCACGGAAACCAAATAGGTGTGAACCAGACTCAATGGTCCCTTCATCCACCTGCTTTTGCAGGCTGGACCAGTAAATGAACAGGTCGCTGGCATAACTTCTGCACCAGCGGCCAGCCTCCTGGATGAGCACCGTCAGGATAGACGACAAGTTGATGCTCGGCTTTCCGCAAATGATTTGCCCGTCAGCCTCAATCGTCTTCCCAAAGCAGGTCTTTTTGAAACCATCCATATTGGTCTTATCCATACTTCACGTCTCCTTTTCTGATTTTGAGTTCTTAAGCACCACAGCACCTAAGCACTCAAGCACTTAACTTTTCTGTCCATCGTTGTGGTCGCTATCCCTCTTGACCCGCGCCAACTCGACTCTCAGGTTTAACACGAGGTCTTGCAGTTTGTCTGCGCATTCCTCCACGCCGCAGTCGCCTCTGCAGGTAACGCCGAAGTTGTTCTTGTCCTCAGACGGCCAATACAGGTCGCAGGAACCGCAGCGGCTCATTGGTCATCTCTCCCTTTTTTCTTGAAGTCAGCCTCGTGCTCGGCAACCTGGATGAGCACGTCCAGCATCCGAATACACTCGGTCGGCTTCATCCGGGCCGACAAGCACTTCTCCTCACTGTATGCAGTGGCGAAAAAGAGCTTATATCCGCCGTATTCGTGGTCGACATAGTAGCGACCGTGCTCGTGCGGATACAGGGTATTCAGCAGGTCAATTCGAGACCGGATTTTATCTACAATGCTTTCCATGGTTTTCTTTCCTCCTATCAAGCGTTTAGCGATTGAATCACTTTGTGAATGAGGGCGTCAGCGTCATCCTGGAATCGCTCCAGTTGAAGCTGGATATGGACGGCATAAAGGCCAGTCCGGTTCCGCCGCAGTTCCTCTTTCAACGGAAGTAGGTTCTGCTTACTTTTCAGTAGGATGGTCTGTATCGTCCCAACCCGGCCGCTGCAGGCCGTATCGACCTCATAGTCGAAGGGGTCTTGATGGAACCTATCTACTGTGCAGATGCAGAGTTTGGGCTCATTCAGACCGATTTTCCTTGCCTCTCCGATAACCAGCAGCTTTTCATTCAGCTTGAGGTCGCCGTCAGGAGAGAGCTTCGCCAACGGCATCCGCTCCATCTCAGGAATCAGGTGCCGGACAAGAAAATCGAATTGGACATAACTGTCCCGGCCCATATCGACCGACTTCGCATAGGCATCCATCTCATAGATGCCATCAGGAAGCGGGTTAATGACATGCTGGTTCCAGGACGAGTCTTTGAAACTCGGGTCGCTGACGATGATGTTCGGAAGCTGCCCCAGGGAAACCTTCAGCAACTGATTCATGACTTCTTCCCTCCATTCACATTCTGCCGCTCGACCTTTCCAGGCAGAGAGACCGGCACAGCTAATACCAGACCCATCTGCTTCTTGAACTGAAAAGCCAGGTTATTCCGGGCTTTCTCTTCCGACACAGCGCATGTGCGGCCAGTCCAACGGTTGGACAGGATGGTCCCAAACGATGTGACTGCCCCGCAGTAGCTGTAAAGGCACTTACCTTCCATGTGATTCACTCCTTTTTTGAGAAATTGTTTGTGTATATATAAAAAGACAGCACCTGCACGATAACGTGTAGATGCTGTCTTGAATTATATTTGTGGTGTATTGCGTTAGATACTTCCTTAATCTATGGATTTATTATACCATCACAAATTACTGCGGTCAATTTTGCGATACTGAGAGCGCCAATTTATTGATTTATTCAATGTTATATGGTATAATATTTACGAGGTGATTTGATGCCTTTACACGAAATTTCTGGCCATGTGCTTAAGGTCGGAGACCGCGTGAAAATGAATATCGAGGCCATTGGCCAAGGAGACCTGGACGGTGTTGAGTTTACAAAGAGTGGGAAAAACTATTGGCTCTATATGAACCAGCACCCAGATGAGGTCTACACTATCACAAAAGTTGACTTTAACTATGAGGACTGTCCATACTTTCTATCCGGGTATATGGACACAAACTGGGCCGCCGATGAGCTCATTTTAGTACCTACCCCTACATCTCGGTTTGAGGTTATCAAGAATATGACGCTGCAGGAGATGGCAAAGGACCTACTTCCTATGGTCTTGGACCTTTGCGAAGATGGCGTTCCCACTCAGGAACTGGTTTCTGAGTGGCTGAGTAGCGCACCCGAAGTTGCCAATGAAAGGAGCACCCGACCTTGACAGAATCTAAAAAAGCATTTAAGCGCCTATCTCATGAAGGTGAACCCGAGAAGGACCCCAGCCTCAAAATGCTTTCAGAGCTGGTCAGCCTGGTAAAACACTGCAACGTCAAAGGGGTTTATCGAAGTATCATAGGATTTCGCACACAATTTATGGATGAATGGAAAGAGTCGCCGTCGCATACCGAGTTTGTTAATACAATTCGCTTCATGTCGCAAAGAGAGGTTATTTCCAGGCGCAGGCTCGGCAATATGTCGGGTCGTGAAAATATAGCCTATTATCTTGGTATGCTTGCTGGAATAACCTATGTATCTAGGGAACTGTGCACAATGGAAAGACAAGACTGTCAACTTGTATCAGTCTGCGCTCAAAACGAGATGGCCGAAAAGATACTTCATTGCCTGAACGTGACGAACGGCGGACATGGGATGTACCACGCGGATTTAGCCGATAAGGTCGGCCTCTCAGTCGAAGAACTGGCGGAGGCCATGATGCACCTTCTTCAATGCCGGGCTGTCGCCGCTGTCGGCACCGGAAGCCACACTTTCTATACATTGGGCAGGATTGGAAAACGGTATTGCACAAAATCTGCCTGTGACCGCGAGGTAGGAAAAGATGCTGAAAATAGAGATGCCGATTGAGCAAGCCAAACTTGCAGCAGAGGCGTGTCTCTTCTACGCTAGAATGCTGACTGGTGATTACCAGACTGTCATTGACCTCTGTCTGGATAAAACTCTCCCTGACAGTGAGCATGAATCTCGCAGTGCAACAGCCAGGGAGTATTTGTATCAAGCTAAATCCCGCATCTCATCTGATGCCCCCGATGCGTCCCTGACTACAGAGCAGGTCAGGAAAATCGCAGATGATGCTCTGACGTTAAAAGAGCTGTTTGAGAAGTCAGATGGGTCCATTGTAGTATCAGATGCCCAGGCCGAACTTATTTCAGGCGTCTGCGAATTGTATGCCCGGGTGAGGATGGGCCAGTTCAAGGAAATCATCTGGTATTTCCTTGACATGAAGCTCCCGCCCGAAGATTACTGTGAACGGCGAGATGAAGCGGAGCAGCTCCTTCTGAAGGCCAGAGAGTCAATTTACCCTGACCTGCACGGCATAGGCCATTCCTACGGCATCGGCAAGTTTGAGGACGCCGATAAGGTATACGATGTCCACCAAGCCATCCGATACGCAAGGGGACATTGGAGAGAGCCATTCAGCTATTATCCAGTCCCCAAATGCACAGTGGTTAATGACGCATAAATAAAAGCACTCAGGAACTTAAGCTCCTGAGTGCTTTCTTATTGAAGTGCCTTAGCACTTTTTCGTAAAAGTATATCGCGTCGATTGAGGCTGGCATCCTTCTGCACCATTTCCCGAAGCAGCCGCAGTTGCTGGCCTACCGCCGGGCCTGGCTCGTAGCCAATGCTCAGCAGGTCGCTGCCAGAGATTTTGAGTTTAGACTGTTTGTCTGCCTGCTCCTCTGTCTTTAGTCGTTCCTTAATGCACCGGAGGTTCGCAATTTTGTCCAGGCGTTGCCGTTCATATTCCGGGGCCTGTGCCAATATATCTGCCTCCCGGACGAGAAGCCATTTATTAAACAACTCCTCCCCTATTTTCCTAACAAGTCTACTGACTGCTTTCGAGCAGACCTCAATCCGCATATCATGGTAGCGAACGAGCGTGACCACTTTGTCCTTGAAAACAGGGTCCGCGCCCAGCCGCATCAGCACGGCCTCTGTAATTTCCGCGCTGATATGCCCGTGGCCATGGAAATGCCCGATACCGTTCTCGTCGACCTGGTAGCATTGAGGCTTCCCAATGTCGTGGAACAGGAGTGCCATACGTACCAGGTAATCGCCTGCGGCTTCATCTACTGCCGTGGCAATATGACCCCACACATCGTAGATGTGGTAAGGGCTATTCTGATGAAAGCCAATGCATGGCTCCATTTCCGGGATAATGTGGATGACCTCAGCCTGATTGTCCATGAGTTTCCTCTTGGCGTTGGGGGCCATAATCAGTTCTTTGAGCCTCTCAATGCTGTTTGTAGCCTTTGCGATATCCTGCTCCACCATTTCACCTCATCTCCTTGAACAGTGAGCGCCTAAGTACTTAAACACCAAAGCACCTGAGTGCTTAATCGTTTTATGCTATGTAAGACGCCAGTCAACAGGTTCCTGTCCCATCCTATGGAGTGCCTCATTGGTGCGGCTGAAAGGGTGGCTTCCCATGAAGGCTGAAAGCTCTTTGGAGGCCCGATTTGCAGCAAGAGGGCTCGGATGGGTGGAACGAATGAATACCCTGTCTGTCCGGTCCAGGGCGGCTGATGGGGTAGTCTTTACTGCCTGCATTCCCCACTGAAGGAACACCAGAGGCTGAGGCAACCCGGCAACATAGTCCAGCGCGCGCCTTGTGAATGGCCCCCAGCCAATATCCCAGTGACTATTCGCCTTCCCCGCCTCCACGGTCAGGGAAGTATTCAGCAGCAGGCCGCCCTGTTGGGCCCAGGCCGATAAATCACCAGTCTCAGGCAATGGGAGACCCAGGTCGTTGCGCAACTCCTTAAAAATATTCTGGAGAGACCGTGGGAACGGCTTCACGTCCCGCCGGACGGAAAAGGCCAGTCCCATAGCATGGCCAATAGTCGGATAAGGGTCCTGGCCAACCAGCACGAACTTGACGTTCTGCGGTGGGGTCAGTTGAAACGCCCGGAAAATATCCTCCCTGTTGGGTAATATGTAGGCACCGCCCTGTGCTTCCGTATCGACCTGCTTAAGCGCGTTCTCCGCCGCAGTAATCGCGTCCTGCGGAAGTGCCTCGTACCAAAGGCCCAGACCCTGCCGGACCTCCTCTTGTATAGTAGTCCCCATATTCACCCCTCCAGCATCTGAATCAATGCATCTTCGTCCAACACGGTAACGCCCAACTCCTGGGCTTTTCTCAGCTTAGACCCTGCGGCCTCCCCTGCAACGACGTAGGAGGTTTTCTTGGATACAGAGCCTGATACCTTGCCTCCAAGGGCCTGGATACGGTCTCCGGCCTCCTTACGGGTGAATCGGGATAGCTCGCCAGTCAGGACAAAGGTCAGGCCAGCCAGTTTATCGCCAACAGGCTCAGCATGGCTCTCCATATTGACTCCGGCCCCCCGGAGAACAGAAATGAGGTGCTGGGATTGGGGATTCTCAAACCAGGACTTAATACTTTCCGCTGTGATGCCGCCCACATCAGGGATTGCGGTCAATTCCTCAAGCGAGGCCGCAGCGAGGGCATCCAGAGAGCCAAAATGACGAGCCAGGACCTGTGCCGCCTTCTGCCCCACCTGCCGGATACCAAAGGCACAGAGCATTTTGGACAGGTCATTCTGCTTGGACTTCTCAATGGCAGAAATCAAGTTCTGTGCGGATTTCTTGCCCATGCGCTCCAGGCCCTGGACCTGCTCCTCCGTAATGTGATACAAGTCTCCAGGGGACTTAACCAGTCCGGCATTGACCAGGTTTTCAATGACAGAGGGGCCAAGACCCTCAATATCCATAGCATCACGTGAAGCAAAGTGTGTCAGATGCCGGAGAAGCTGTGCCGGGCATTCCGCGCCGGTGCAGCGCATCGCGGCACCGTCTTCATCGCGGACGACAGGCGCACCGCAAACAGGGCACACGGTCGGCAAATGATACGGAACCGTTCCCTCTGGCCGCTTATCATGGAGCACAGATACAATTTCCGGGATAATTTCCCCAGCCTTCTGCACCAGTACCGTATCACCGATGCGGATATCCTTCTCTGTAATGAAATCCTGATTATGAAGAGTGGCATTCGTCACCGTAGTGCCTGCCAGCCGCACCGGCTCGACGACCGCCTTCGGCGTCAGCACACCAGTCCGGCCGACCTGTACAACGATGTCCAGGACCTTGGACGGCTTCTGCTCCGGCGGGTACTTATAGGCGGCCGCCCAGCGCGGGAACTTTGCCGTGCTCCCCAAGGCTGTCCGTTCTTCCAGGCTGTTGACCTTGACGACGGCACCGTCAATATCGAACGGGAACTCCTCCCTGCCGTCGCCTATCTGCTGGATTTGATGGACACACTCTTCGATGGCAACGCACTTGGTATGCGGAATCACCTTGAAGTGTTGCTGAGCCAGATAGTCCAGTGATTCAGTGTGAGTTTGGAACTCCCGACCGTCTGCCATCTGGAGATTGAAGATAATGATGTCCAGGTGCCGGGAAGCGGCAATCTTCGGGTCCAACTGCCGGAGGGAACCTGCAGCGGCATTCCGTGGATTTGCAAAGAGCGGCTGGCCATTCAGCTCCCGCTCCTCGTTGAGCTTGTGGAACACCTTCTTGGGCATATAGACCTCACCCCGCACGATAAGCCGGGGCAGGGCCTCCGGGAGCCGCATGGGGATGGACCGGATAGTACGCAGATTCTCCGTAACATCCTCACCCACACGGCCATCTCCACGGGTCGCCCCGCGAACGAATAGTCCGTTCTCATATTCCAGAGCCACAGATAAGCCATCCACCTTAGGCTCAACATCGTACTCAATGCCATCAGGGACGGCTTCTCTCACTCTCTGGTCAAAATCAGCCAGTTCGTCCGTGGAGAATACATCCTGGAGGCTCTCCAGGGGCACCTCATGGACAACCTCGGCAAAGCCTTCGGCGACCTTGCCCCCGACCCGCTGTGTGGGCGAGTCGGGGGTCTTTAGTTCTGGATGCGCCGTCTCCAGTTCCTCCAGATGCCGGAGCTTGTGGTCGTAGTCATAGTCGGACATGCTGGGGTTGTCCAGGACATAGTACTCGTAATTTGCCTGGTTCAGTTCAGCACGGAGCTGCTCCGCTTCCTGGATAAAATCAGCCATTGGTCCCATCTCCTTCATCAGAAATATCCGGGTCGACTTCCCGGATGTACTCCCGGGCAATGCGCAAGCCTTCCAGTTTGGCGTCATATCGCTTCTTTTCAGCGACGGGCACTCCGCCACGGTTCCGAAGGACCAACAGGCTTGTCTCTGCATCAGCCAGCCTGGTTTTGAGTTCGTCCCAGGCTTCCTTATATGAAAAATTGCTCATGTGTTCTCTCCTTCTATGATTTTCCTGTAATCACCCATGATGATACCGTCAAATATCATGGAGGCGGACGGAATGGGCGAAAAACCATTTTTGATGCACCAATTTACCATTTCCGGTGTTTCCACGCACTGGATGACCAACTCCGGTATCTGGTGCGTGCGGCAAAACGCATCTAAATAGGCCCCAATTTCAGTCATTGTCCCACGCCGCCTACGGATAAAGCAGACCCGGGAGACCGTCAGTCTGAACGTCGAGAGAAAGATTATCCGCAATTCTGATTCCCAGTTGTCGCTGTGGAACCAAAAACCACTCAATTCCTTCTCTATCTGAATGGGAACACCTTCGCGGCGTTGGAGTGTCTCTTGGATATCTGTTATCTCCTTGTTGGAGAAACAAATTTGGTTCGGCCACTCCATCACAATGCCTCCCCTGCCGCTGCTTTCTTGGGGGCCGGGATGTGACCACGGTAAAGCCCTGCCAGTTTGAGCCGCCTTAGCAGCCCGACCTGTGGCCGAGTCAGCGGATAGTCCAATATGCCAATCGGCCACACCGGAATCCAGCCACCCGCAAGAGGAATAAGCCAGCGCATAAAATCTCCATAGAACTCTGGCGGGCAGGCATCCATGAGCGCTTCTCGGGTCCAGTGATGCAGCTCCATGGCCCTTTTAATGAGGAACTCCTGGTGGGACGGCAGCGCATAGACTGCCGCCCCGTTAGGGGCCACCATAATTTCCAGGTCAAGATACCTGGCCGCTTTGTGCCGGGCGATGTCAAAGGGAAGCCGTAAAATCTCATCATCTGTCATCCGACTCAGCCTCCAATTCCCGGACTGCCTCTGCAATAGCGCATATGTCACAAAGGTTCCCCTGTTGCTTGCAGTAGTCACATAGGTCGAGGCCGTCCTCTTTTGCCGCCAGCCAGATGTGAGCCAGGCTGGGAATGTTTCTAGGTAAACCCATCAGTTCAAACAACTGTGACGCCACTCGTTCTGTGTCCCAATGGGCACAGAGACTTGCACTGCCAGACTGCTCACCAGTCTCACTATTAACAGGAACCACGACGATATTACACCCATCCTGGGCGGTTGTCCAGCAAGGAGGCACCTGCCGGACAACATTCCCATTCCCATCGGTCGTTGTCTGGCCCAGTGTGTAGGTTCCAAGCTCCACCATGACAGTCGTTATTTTTTCCATAATGCCCCTCCGTGTATTTTGCAATATTATACCACATAATAATAAAATACGCAATCTCTTGGGAACTGAGATTGCGTATTTTACTTACTTTATGAGGTCAAAGATGACCTGCTTGAAAATTCGTTCCACGTCCAAACTTGGGCGGAGGTATCTGCGCTCCTTCAACTCTTTATCAGCATATACTGCCTGCATAACAGTCTGAATGAGCTTTTTCCCTTTTTCCGTCCTAAGCTCCTCATACTCGAATTGAAAATCGTGGATTAGTGTATGTGTGACCTCCTTCTCAATATTCTGCCCAATCCGATTGAGAATGCTTGGCATTTTGAGAGCTTCCGGCATCAGAACCTCGATGTAGCAGCTTTCGCTCTTTGTATCTTTAAGATACTGACGGCGGCTTTCGTCCATGTAATGCTCACTATTGAGTGCAGCATCAATCGTCTGTTCCAGTTCATCGGCCCTGAAATCGCAGTCATCCAGTTTGTCGTAGTCGTAGATATTCTCTATGAAAATACTCGGCCCGGACGTGATGGAAAAACTGATGTGATAGCATGGCTCATACGTCATGACACACAGTACACCATCCCGGATGACATAGGATTGCTCAATCTCTCGGATTCTGGTTTCAATGTCCGCTTCTTTATCGACATCCTGAACATCTCTTGCAAATTCATCCACAAGCCGGTCAATGGTATGGCGGTTATCCTTTGCATACAGGTTTCCCTGATACCAGTACAGCGGCTTGTGGGTCGCCTGCGTATCTGGGTACTTGTCCTTGTACAGTTCATCATGGACGATGAGGGCTACTGGCATGAGCCGGTCAGCATCTGCCTCGGAAATTTCACGAATGGTTGCAACGGCATCCTTGTAATGAGGGACATCCCTTGCCTTTCTGCAGCGCGGCGGGATTTCCAACATGCTCCATTTGAATTTGATTTTTAGTTCCACTTTAACTCCTCCTCACTAAAATATCACTTACTGTCCTAAGCTCTCTGTACTGCGGACACAGCTCTTCGACCATTCCGAGTGGCAATGCAACCTGAAATTGGTCAGCATAGAGGGCTTTAGATATGGACACTCCCGGTAGCTCGGCATATAGGATTTGCCAATTCAGTTCCATGCTTTGCTCGACCAAATAGTCAAGCGTGGCCTGGAATGTTTGGACCCCAAACTCTGTGAACCAGAACGAGACTGCTTCAGAGAGCTTCGGACAAGGCAACTCGTTGAAATCTTCTTCAATATTGACGGACACGCCTTCCGGCAGTCCAATATTATCGAGACCTCTCAGAATGCCAATGCCTTGGTGCTCGCCATCAAAAGCGAGTTCGAATCGAAATAGTTTCATGGACATTACTCCTTTAGCAGTTGATTATATATAAAAAAGCAGTTGCGCCCCGATAAGGGGCACAACTGCTTGAATGGTTAGATGATTTGACTTTTCGAAAAATACTTCCTTGCTTGATACTTACATTGTAGCATCTGCAAGAGGTCAGCGTCAAATCACCGGCCCTCTCCAGGCTTCATCCAACTGCGGAAAACAGTTTCAAATTGCGCCTGGGTCATGACCACCAGTCTCTTATCGTATGCCTCTGCCCGAATCAGTTTGAGCGCCTCGTCTTCGGTGAGGTCCCGGTCATCAAACAGAGCGACGCTGAAGACTGAAAGGTCGTTTGGCCACTTCTGTTCAAAGTCAATCCGTGCAATGTGGTGCATATTGTCCATAGTCCACCTCACTTAGCCGTCAAACGCTTCGCTCGGCAAACCGCTCTGCCTCTGCGTGTGTCATCACAAAGCCGTAGTAGGCAACTCTTGGCACTGTGGTCTCCACGACCTTGACCCGCGCAGGAGTACGGAGCACACACCAACTATGCTGCCGCCATAAACCATCCTCGGACATGGCATAGCCGGTTGCCAACGCCAGTTCCTCCCGGTACGGACCCTCCAGAGTACGGCTCTTGTTTGCCTCCCAGAGCATCGCCGAATTGGTGTGGCATTGGGATGGCTCCCCTTTCTGAATGATGATGCGGTCGCCATACCAAAGCTGTCCGCGTTCCAGGATTGCCTCAGCGTCTGACTCATGCCAAGCCATGACTACGGCGTATCCGCCGAAATCTAAAAGCCTCCGCATGATTTCAGACTCCTCAGAAGCGTATTTTTCGGGACCGCTATATCCCGGCCCCCACGCCTCCAAGCGCATTCTGGCCTTCCACGCTTCATCCGGCTCAACGAAAGCCATGTTCTTGCCGGAAATCGCCTGTTCAGGCAGGCGGATGGGGTGCCCGCCCTGCTGGTAGATGTACGCGAACTTATTGTCCATGGGAACATCGGTGAAGGTCCTCACTTCTGCTCCCCTCCATCCTGCTGGGCATACATCTCTTCGACTGCCTTATTCTCCTTCAGGTAGCACTGAACGATTCCGCGCAGGCTGTCGTCGACCAGCCCCTGAACGTGGCTGTCCACCACAGAATCAATCTGCTCCTTGCGCATCTGGCCAGCGCCGAAGGGATAGCCGCCCACATACGTGCGCATTCCATAACCCTCAGCCTCCAGGAACAGGTCAAGCGTATAGAAGCCATCCTGCGGATAAGGGTTCGAATCCTTGACCTCAGCGATGACGTGGACGTCATTCGCTCCGGCCAGTTCAGCGGGAATCAGGTAGGTGAGGGTGTAGCAGGCTCTATTTTCAATCGTGAACATGTCCATAATCAGGTCCTCCTTTAAACGTCAAAAAGGTTTGTGGCTATGCGGGAGCATACCGTCCATCTTCTCCCTCAGTGCCTTGCCGGTCAGCGTGGTCTCAATGTACCAGATGCCGTTCTCCTGCCAGGCATAGAAGTCGCCGCCATGCTCTCTGAGATGCGGGAAGTCATCCGGGTAGATGAACTCCTTTCTCCCTCCCGCTTTGATGCGGGCGGCTCTGCACTCACGCGGAGCCTGGTTAATAATAGCTGCCATAGGTACTCCTCCTTCATTATGTTTGTGTATATATAAAAAGCCAGCAGATAGTGACCTATCTGCTGACTGAAAGCGTATAAAATTCAATGATTGACGTGTCGATACTTCCTTGCTTTACCTTTATATTGTATCATTCGGAGAAATGAAGCGTCAAATTGGCATTGGGTAACATTTTGCCGACTAGGCCCCCTAGCACTTAGGTACTTAAGCTCCAAAACACCTAACCGTCTAGTTGGGACTTAAAAGGAACCCCAGGCCCTGCATATTGCAGAGCCTGGGGGTACGTTAAAATTCAAACGGGATACAAAGGTAAGTACCGTCATCCATACGGATAAACTGCTCACCGGAGTAGTCATCTCCACAGTAGCCGACTGTCTGCCAGCAGAAGAGGCCATCCGGTCCATTGGCTCCTGCACGTCGATGCCCTTCTACGGAGAGGACCTTTGTCCCATCTTTATGCTTCTGGACTGCACCAGACACAAAGGCACTGGAGGTCAGCGTCTGTAACGGGTCCAGCATATTGTCCTGTAAGCCCAGTTCATAGCGGTCATCCAAGAGTTTTGCAACCTCGGAAGCCAACTTGGCGCGTTTCTCGTTGAGTGCCACAAGCTCCTTGAGCATAGAGGTAATTTTACCACCCACACGAATTGGATACTTCCTGCAGATATCATCGAGGTTATCCCACTCGTTGCAGAGAAGCTCATCGCGGGCATACGCCTGGTCGCCCCAGACAACGTATCCTGTGCCAAGTGCGAGACTGGCTACCTTGCAAGCCTGCACCTTCCCTTCGTCGGACAGGAAATGCCCGTAGACATCCAGAAGCCCTTCTTCCTCGTTGAGTTTCCAAGTAATCCGGGTAAGCGGATGTGTATTATTCGCCTGTTCCATCCTGATTTTCGTCCTCCTCACTGTTGATGCCGTCGTATCCGTATGGGCAGTCGTCACAGTAGAGATACTGGCTGTGTTCCACCGGAAACTGACACCCATACTCCTTGCATGGATTCATACGGCCACCTCACGTCCAAAGGAGGTTGACACCGCCGATGGCCTCCACCCGGTGCATGATTTTATCCACCAGGTATGCCGGAGCGCTTTCATTCCATGTGCGGACCAGCTCTTCCAACTGTTCATCTGCCACAGGGACGCAGAAGGCACAGGAGAAATTATAGATTTTCCCTCCCGTGTACTTCTCATAAACGCTTCTCTCCTTAGCGAGAATGCGCTCCCTGTCCTCGCCGTAATAGTTGATGCTGCCAAGATAGGCTTGGCCATCACGGCGCACCATGGCTTGAATCGTTTCCCGGTTGAAATCATTGTAGATGTCGTCTGCTTCCATCAGAGCGCCAACGCCGCCAATCGCCTGCAGATACCGGATTCGCTTCCGCCTTGTGAGGGCAAGCTGGATATCTCCAGCCAGCACGTCACTCAAGCGCATAGACCGGAGGTCGAGCCGCCCAAAGTTGGCGAACTCATAGCTGAGCACACCATTGGCGTCGGAGTTTTCAAAACTCCAGAAGGGGTCACGCCAAATACACTGCTCAGGGATTTTGACCTTCTGATACTTCATACGGTCATGCGCTTCCGACTGCGTATAGTGGGTCGGCTCCAAATCGACCTTGCGGTTGTGCGCCTCGTCCTCCTTCGTGTAGAAAAGGACCGTGTTCTTATCTTGGACCTTCCCGTGGTAGTCCGGCCGGTAAGCCACCACACCAAGCTCAGATGCGATTTGGTTCAGCGCGGCCTGCTGCTCTTTGTATCGAATATTGTTTTCCATAAAACTCATCCCTCCTCGTCGGCCAGCGGCAGTCCAGTGGCATCCGCCGCCAATTTGTCCGCTTCCTTCGCAGGCACCCGGCGGCTCCCATACACAGCATCTTCGGCCATAAGGTTGACCATGTACATCCAGTCGATGTACCATGCCGGGCTGGCATTGCGGTCAATCGTGCCGTCCGCATTGCGGATGAAGCCTTTCTCTGAATCCGCAAGGTTGATGTCCTGAACGAAGTCGTCCAGGTTTTCGTACTCAAATCTCTGGAGCAGCTCCACGAGTGCCTCTTCACACCACTCCTCCGGGAAGAACACCTGATGCAGGTAGTTGGCGTCGTCAGTCCCGTTGATGTGCCGGACGCAGACTGCTTCATACATTTTGCCGAGGTCCAGACAGCGGACGTAGCAGTAGTGCTCAGTTTCATCCGCGTAGTTCTCCCACTCACCGGGAACCAGATTCATCATATTCGCCATCAGAAAAACCTCCTTGAATTTCAATTTGTTTCTGTCACTGCTCGCTACAGCCGTCATCTTCCAGATTGGTGCAGTCATAGCCAGTGGCCTTGAGCTTTTCCAGGACCTCCTGAATACACCGGCTGCTCATGTTTCTGATACGGCTCAGCCGGTAAGCGTCCAGCTCCAACAGACCCTCAATCGTGCGAATCCCGGCCCGGCGGATGCAGTTATATGTCCGCACCGTCAAATCCAGGTCCTCGATGGGGTGTCCGATAGGGTGAACTCCTTCCTTGTAGGGCTCGCGGACGCTGAGCTCGGTCAGTCGGTCAGCCGCCGCTCTCAAATCGGCGGTGAGACCGGCAGGGCTATTGCCGTCCAGCTCCTTGGCCCAGTTGTTCAGTCGAATAATCAATTCCTTATCCATGTTGTTCTGTCTCCTTTGATTTCGTTTGTGTATATATAAAAGCCAACAAGCCCGCTTCTGCGGATTTGTTGGCTGAAAGCACTGCAAAATATGATATTGAATGATGATACTTCCTTGGTTTATACCAATGTTATACCATGCGGCTTGGCAGAGCGTCAAAAAAAGAAAGAGCCGGTGCTCTGGTACTTAAGCACCTAAGCGCTTTAGCACCAGAGCACCTCAAGCCTACTTCAGCTCATGAACCGTAGTGGTCTTGACCGGCTTATCTTTCGAGTTGATTTGCATTTTGGCCAGCCAGCGCACCTCCAGGTGTTTGTTCTCCCCGGAACCGACCCAGTAGCGGTGGGGGTGCTGACGCCTGGAGTGAGGCTTCATGGACCATCCATGCCGCCGCATGGCCGTCTTATTGGGAATGCGCTTGACCGTCCTTGGCGTCAGGTCGAACATCTCTATAAAGGGGACGTCCTCCAAGGTATCCCCCTGGCGGACCGCCTGCTGCCACTCCTGAGCTGCAGCCTCCTTCTCTTTTCTTTCCGCATCAGCAGTCTGAACCACAGGCACCAATGCGGTGCTGCTGGGGTCTCCCTGCTGAAGGGTCTCCTTTGCCATCCGCTTCAATGTCCTCTGCTCCAAAACTGTGAGGATGTGGTACAGGGCGCACATCGCACTGGTAGAGTCACTTACGCGCTGGAGCAGGCTCTCATCCGCAAAGGGAGATTTCCGGGCTGGGATGATAGCGATTTCGTCCATGTCCGTCGAGAGCGACATGATAAACACGCCTCGCTCCTGGGCCCCTTCCAACTTGCAGAGGGAAATCAGGAACACCAGCCCCGTGTCCTGCTGGCTCAGGACGATAGTCGGATAGGGCATGTAGTCTATCAGCCTGTCCGGGAATCCGTTCATAGCCAGCATCTCCAGGTATTTCTGGTGGAACGCCTGCTCAGACTCGTTGTTGTACTGATAGATGGTCTTGTAGCCTTCCCACTCAAACAGCATCTCGTGTGTCTTGTAGCCCACAGCCTCCTGGGGCCACTTCTCATATGTATCTGTCTGGAACGGATAGTCTTTCCACTGCTCGTACTTCTTCAGGTACACATCAAAGTCCTTGACCATATTTTGACGGCTGATATAGTTGAAGAACGGACTGAGGCCCGTCTTTATCCAGCCATCCTGCCGCTTCAGATAGTCGAAGCAGCTCTCGTCACAGTCTGGAAAGCTGATAGGGTTGATGATGTAATACTCGCAGTTGCCTCTATCATACGGAGTAAAGACCTGTTTCTGCGCGTCCACCATGTACTGGGTAATCGCAAGATATGACAGGCAGCTAAAAAGCAGTTTTCCCGCTTCTGGAGTATCGTCCCGGAAAACACTCGCCAGAGAGGTATCTCCGCCCATATGGAGATAGATATGCGCCGTTGGCTGCTCCACGATGATTGCGTTTAGTGCTGGCGGGTGGCCTCCCAGCGGGACACCCCAGGTCTCGTTTATCAGCGAGACACAGGAACAGAAAAAGCCCTGTATATCACTGCCGTTCGGCAGGCCAATGTAAATTGGCTTGCTGCACATCCTGCGAATCACCGCATTCAGGTTGACCTGAATCTGTTCTGGCTTAAACACATTTTTGATGTACTCCAGGGTCTCCGGCAGGAACTGATATACGACCTTCTGATTGTACCAGAACCCGAGGGTCAAATCCCGCATGACGGCGACATACTCCATATCATTCTCTTTCTTCTGGACCCGCTCCAGAAAATCACGGTTTTCTGGCGTTACCGTCACCTTCTCCGCCGGTGACTCCTTGAGCCCAAGGAACGCCGCCTTGTCTTTGTGTCTGGACCGAAACCTGACCAACTCCTCCCGGAATTCACCTGGCACCATGGATGGGAACCTTCCTGCAATGGCAAAGGCTTTATCCAATGCGGAGAGGGCCGTTTTCTTTTTTGCCATAGACTATGAAACCTCCTTTTGTCGTTTGTGTATATAAAAAAGCCAGCAATCCCATTCAAATGGTCTTGCTGACTGAGTATTTCAAATTCAATTAGAGGGTATCGATACTTCCTTGTTTATATCAATATTGTACCATTTCTCATTCGAACGGGTCAAATAAGCAAGGAGACGGACACTGGTTTTCCAGTGCCCGTCCGCAGGGATTACTTCTTCTTTTTGCCTTTACCGGGTTTCTTCACATTCGCGGCTTCCTTCAGCTTGCTGCCGGGCTTGAAGAACGGCCGGTACGAAGCGGGAATCTCCACTTCCTCCTGGGTCCGGGGATTGTAGCCCTTCCGGGCCTTGCGCTCCTTGACCTCCAGCGTACCAAAGCCGACGATAGAGATGCTCTCCTTCTTCTGGACAGTCTCCGTAATTGCCTCCAGCGCAGCGTTGATGATATCTGCGGTGAGAGCCTTGGGCTGGCCAGACTTCTGCGCCACGACGGTAATGAACTCGCTCTTGTTCATAAATTACCCCTCTTTGTTTTGAATTTACCAGTCGCCCGGTTATTTATATTGTACCATTTATCATTATATTAGTCAATAAATTTCGGCGGCGACACCCGCTTAATCCTTAAAACCTTTTCACTTTTGCAGGAAAATAGAGGCCCTGCAGGCAGCGAAAAGGAGCAAGCCTATATAGCTTGCTCCTTTCGCCTTAGGCGGAACCTTGCAATACCGTCACAGGGATGCGGACCACCGAGGACGAACTGGACGCCCTTGCGGTTATGGTGCATGTACCAGGGCCGATACCCCTGACATGGCCGGTATCGCTGACCACCGCAACATTGTGGTCAGAACTGCTGAGGGTGCAACCTTCGGAAGATGTCAGAACGACCTCTTCCCCAACATGGATTGTGACAGATTCCGGTGTGACCGTGAAATCCGCGACGCCCCGTAGTTCGTCAATGAACGGGATATCGTAGGGGACATCATAGCCCATGTATTGTGCCGCACACATTCCCAAAAAAGCGAGAATAGCGACGAGCAGGAGCACCAGGAAGAACGTCCCGGCCTTGTTCTGCTTTTTCGGCTTCCGGTAGGTCGTGACTGTGCGCCGAATCACCTTTTGGGCCGGTTTGGGCGCTGGCGCTTGTGCCGGTGCTGGTTTCGGTTCCTGTTTCGCGGCCGGGGCCGGAGCTGCTGCTGGTTTTTCCACCACGGGCTGCGGTTTCGAAACTGCCGTTGGCGTAGCAGGCTCTGCGGCTGTGGTCTGTTGCGGTGTCTGCGGCTGAGCAGCGGGGGCCGGAACCGTCTGTGGCGCTGCGGCAGGCTGCTGTACCACAGGGGTCACTCCCTGCTGTCCAGTCATGACTTGCGGCGGATACACCGCCATAAATCCCTGCTGCCCTCCAGGCTGGCCATAAGGTACTGGGATAAAGATGGGGCCCGGGAACATAGATGGCTGACCCGCTGTGGGTGAAGTCATACCTGCAGGCGGTGCGGTATCCTCCTTTTTGATTTCCGGCTGTTCCTCTGCAGGTTTCTGAGGCAGGTTACTGTCATACTGGGAGACTTCCTGCTTCGGTTCCTGCACAGCCTTCTCTGGTTTGACGGGAGCCTCCTCTTGAGCTGCTGGTTCTTCGTGTGATTCTGACGGAGGAACCACCGCCGCTTTTTCTTCTTTAGGCTCATGCGGCTCACTCTCGGTAGCTGGCGTGGAACCCTCATGTGATTCCGCTTCCGGCTGACTGGACTGCTTCAAATCGGTAGATGGCGCTTCAGGAATTTCTTTCTCCTGTTCAGATGTATCCTCGCCCGCCGCAGGTCCATCAGAAGGCATCTCCACGCCCTCAGGAGAGCCCGTGTGGCTTTCTACTGCCTGCTGAGTATCTGCGCCCATCTCTGGTGCTTCGGCCTTCTGCGGAGGCTCTGGAGGGATTTCCTGATGAGGCTCGGCTGTCTCAGACTTCTCTTCCTCCAGCGGCGTGGTGTTATCTGATTCTCCACCGGACGGCTTTTCTGCCGTCAGTTGCTCCGAGACAGCCTTAGCCGCCAGCGCCGTCGGCACGGTGACTGCAACGACCTCCGCAACGATTTCCGCATGGATGGGCGTTTCAGGAGACGACTCTTGCTCAGGCGCTCCCTGCTGGCCATCACCTTTGTCGGTGTCCGCAGCGGGGGCTTCCTGTGTCTTCGGCTCCTCACTCTCTGATTCATGTTGTGTTTCCTGGGCCTCTGTGTCCTCGCTCTTAGTATCAGCGTCTGAGTTGGCCTCTGCAGGCTGCTCTTCCTCGGCTGGCTCATCTTCTTGTTCAGCAGGATATTCAGCCAGATAATCTGGCGGCTCGGCCATGTGGATTACCGTGTCCTGGAGTTCCTGCCGCCGGATGCTTCGCATCAGGGCGTGGAACCGTTTTGACATGACCCTCAGAGTATCCGGGTCTTCGCTGTCCCGGCCCTGCACGAGAACCTCCAGAAGCTCGGCAGGGGCGTAACGGGGAGCTTCCTCATAGTCTGGAACGTCTCGGTAGTTCTTGCCGCTGAGCATCGTCCAGAGAAGGGCGACCAGAGAGTGCATATCACCGACAAGGCTCGGCGCGCCACCCTCCCTTACACCCTGGTCCGTGCTTGCCGGGAGCGTCGGCAGTTCCTTCATATCCGGCCAGGCCGGGCCCTTCCAGTTCGTTGGGAGACGGTCCTGGTCAAAACCGGCGTAGAGGAAGGAACCAAACGTGAAGAACTTCTTCCCATCAATATTCTGGAAGAAGATTGTATCTAAATCAAATCCGCCCACATGGAACCCATAGTAGGCAAACCCGTTGATAATCTGTGTAGCCCGAGCGGCGAAAGAGAGCAGATTGCTCAGGGAAATGGCTGTTCCAGTGCAAAATTCACTGCCCACGAACGGGTCCAGGGGCTCCGTGACCAGATAGACGTCGGAGCCGTGCTTATCCGCCTTTTTGATTATCCGCTTGTATTTGTACAGCGCAGCGGAACTCTTGACAGCAACTGCTGGGTCACGTTTCGGAGCGCCGTCCGCATTTTGAGATTGCTCCTCCAGTGGAATGTCATTGATGTACTTCACGACGGCCATGCTGTTTTGGACACACTTGGCAAACCTCTTATAGAACTCAAACAGTTCGTCGCTGGGAATGCCAAACCGAGCCTGCAGCAGGCGCTCCTTTTCTTCGCTGAATGGAAGCGAGATATGCGTGATGTCCCAGGATTTTGTGATGCCATCCAGTTCGAAGGATGCCCGGTAGGTGTCGCTGAAATAGGTAGAGCGAATCAGGTTGTGCTCCGTGCAGAACACTTGAAGTTCAAACTTATTGTCAGCCAACTTCCCCAACCTCCCGGGCAATCTCCATCTCTATCATCTCGCGGTCGGGATTGTCCTCAAATTTGACTTCCCCGCTCTCCGCAAGGCGTTTCTGGTGCTTCTTCGCATAAGCCACGTATTGCTCCGGCTTCTGCAATCGGTTCCGCCTGGCCGTCTCGTTGTCCCGTTTCCGAATATGTTCCCGGTTTTTCCGGTAGTTCTCCCGACGGTAGGCCAGATGCTTTTCCTTCTGTTCCTGTGTCTTATATCGATAGGCGGGCATGGTATGCGTCCCTCCTTTCATTAAGGTTCAGTATATTATACCATATAATATTATTTTGGTCAATTATGGAGCAAAAAGGGAACTGCACGTAGCAGTTCCCTTTCAAAATATTCGTTTATACGCAAACGCGGATTTCCCGGAGAAGAGCTTCCCCCTCCTGTGTCATAGAGACGGCCTGCAACGTATTCTGCTTGGCGTCAAACAAGGTGAGGATGTATCGGACGAAAGCCCGCCCGGGCGGATTGCATTCGAGCCGGATATTTTTTGACTGCTTGATAAACTCGTCTCTGTCCCGGCTGTCCATGTAGACATCCATGATAAGAGCGATAAAGTGGGCCGCCTCGGCCCCTCTCTCCTTGCCAAGTTCCTCACACAGGTAGTCTCTCATGTTACAGAGAATGTCAAAGACCGTCTGCTCCTTATTTCGAATCACCAGCCCAATGCTGTGCAGGACGAGTTCGATTGCTGCATAGAGCGTAGCTAGAGTGAGATGCAGGGAAAGGTAATCCTCGCCAATGTTGGCGATACCAAATCCCACATTGTCCTGCAGCCAGTTGCTGAGGATGCACCCCAGATGGCCAAGAAACGGGAGGAATACGACATATTCCAGAAGCAGAACTGCCAGGTATGGAGGCATACTCCTTTTCATGGAATCGATTTTGAATCGCTGGATTCCATCAAATCCGCAGATAGACTTCCCTGCCTGGCTGAACCAGATATTGCGATGGGGCCTGGTCGACCGGGGTTTTACATTCCTCTCAAAATTGGATTCTTGGAAGATATCTTCTTCATCTTTATTGTACTCAGGCGGACTTTTCTTCGGATGGAGCCTTTGCTCCAACGCACTCAAACCTCCAATCCGCCGGATTTCCAAAAATAGTGCAATCGCAAACGGTATGCCAATCAGAGCGATGAAGCCCCGAAAGGTCTCTAACAGAAATGCCATATAGTAGTTTCTCTCCTCCCCTATCAGCCGGATTAGAACAGTTTGAACTGCTCCACATCAGGCTGAGGATTCGTCGTTTTCTTTTTGAGGTATACTTCGGCAAGCGGCACATGCCGGGGCCGCAGAGCCTTGAACGGATGGTTATATAGGCCGCACCCACCAAACCGCTCTGTGCTCCAAGTACAATCATACCCCTCGACCCAGCCAAATGCAATGCAATATCTGCTGTTTGGGCTGGAGGGGACTTTTTGGCAGTTGCAGCAGTCCCGGCATCTCACGCTTGGATTGCTCCCATACTCTTTTGCCATCATCCGATATTTGTCCATGCCGCTCTCCCCTTACCCAAAAAGTTTATCGATTTTGACATACTTGTCTTCCAATTCTTTTGGGCTGGGCCCGCTCCCCAGGAGTTTTACCTTATCCCCTTTAATGGCATAGATGTGGTACTCCCGGCGGTCATATTCACTCTGAGAAGTGATGATATACTGAGGCTCTCCAGCCGTATTGTTGATGGTGAGCCATACATGCTGGTCAGGCACTAACTTTTGTACATCCATATCCATGATTTGCTCCTTTCTGCTGTGGTCGTGTGCGTGGGTCAAGCGGTTTCTGCGTTGGCCTGTTTTGCTTCCTGGGCTAAGGCGTAGCCCTTTTTCATTTCCAGTTCCATTTTGGCTTCGTTCTTCTGACTGACAAAGATGGTCTCCACATCATCCCGGAGCTCGTTGTAGACCCGCCAGGCCAGCTTGTGGCTGATATAGCCATAGAAGAAGAATACCGTGTCGATTCTCTCAGAGCCCTTGTTGTGTCGGTCATCATCACTGTTGATAAAGAGCCAGTGTGGGTGCCGCTGCTTCACAGACTGGACGAGTTTTGTCCAGCCGCCCAGGAACAGTACATTCTTTTCCGGGAGTTCGACATTTCCAAAGAGTTCCTCATCCGTGCGCTGGTTCTCAGCCGCAATTTGATTTCCTTTATCCCCTGAAGGCTCATTTTCACTTGTTTCAGAGGTAAGGGCATCCATCTCGCGGGTCCACAGGTCTGCGATATGGTCTTTCTCCCGGCGGAGTTTTTCGACCTCTTGGCGGAGTTTCTCAACATCCCGCTCCAGGGCAAAAATTTTCTTGCCGTCCTCTTTTTTTTGACGCTCAGCCTGTTCTCGTATCTCAGAGACTTTTGTGCTCTCGCTCTCGCGGTCCTGCTTTGCGGCAAGCGCATTGTAGGCGGAGACAAGACTTCTGTATGCGTCAGCCAAATCGTCATACTCTTCACTTTTCTGCCGGTCAAAGCGGGACTCCATCAGCAGGCTTTCATAGGAATTTGCCATATGAATGAGCACGACCAGAATCCAAATCTCATTCATAAGCTCTGGGATATGGATGGCATAGGAGTTGACGGAATCATCCACGATGTCTTCAGGATAGTGCAGGGCAACGGATGTCTCGATGGCGCTGAGCCATTCCTCATCAGTCAAAGAGTGGATTGTAAAATCCACTTTGGAACCACACTGCATAAGGCCGCAAATCAGGTTACGTACGCGCTGCCAGTTAGGCTTATCCTTCTGAACACCATCCGGTCCGACAAATTCAAAATCCGGGAGCCAGAATTTGCTTGCGCAGGACTCGAATAGTCCCTTATCTTTGATTCTTTTCAGCGTCCGCTCCAGCTTTTTCCTTTGTGTTGTGGTGTCTGTCGTCTTAGAGACAGCCTGCAGAAATTCGCGCCTGTGTTGGTTTTGCTCCCTTACTTCCTCACTTTGGCCTCTGCTCCCGTGCTGTTCCTCACTGATAAATAGCTTTTCGTAGCCTTCCAGAGTGCCTTTCAGCATTACATAGGACTTCTTGAACAGGTCGCGTTCAAAGCTGGGAGACGTATGGCAGCAGGCCCTTGCCTGCTCTACGTTTTCCCCGCAATATGCACTTACCTGTGCAAGTGCGAGTTTCTGATTAAAGTCATATCCAAATCGTTCCATATGAACTCCTTTCTTTTTATGGTCTCTCCCTCATATCAATATTATACCATATATCAATGAAATAATCAATATTAGAGACAGGCAGCGTTCGTTAGTTCACATATGAAATCATAAACGCATATAATTAAAATCCTCTCCCGTGAAGGAGAGGATTTCATCGTTAAAGTAGTTTGTAATCATAAATTCATATGTAAGTGGGCACTTTTGAGCAAATTCAGCCATTGACGCATCATCATTGAGGTACTTACAGAAATAGGCGAACACACAAGCAAATGCCTCGGATGACGAGCTTTCGGAGTACTCGCCAGCCAGTTCGGAGATACCAGCCTTCTCCTCTTCCCAGATTCTTACGGGAAACTGTTTATTGACCGCAACTTTCTCTGCAAAATGTCCGAACTCATGCCGGATTGTGGCGGTGCTCGGAGCATACACATAGATTTCCGAAGTGCCGTAGGTCGTAATTCCAACAGCGGACGTATACTGCTCAAATCCCGGGATTTCCCAGATACGGGTCGTCGTAATATGGAAGGTCCAATCTTCCTCCTTGAATTTCTCTAAGTAATATTGGGGCACATCCATAAGCGTGTTGTAGGAATTATTTGTGGTCATGATGCCTACATCATCGAAGTCAACAGGAAAATCGGCCACAATGTCTGGAACCGCGTCCTTGCTGTCACTGTTTTCAAGGTTGTAGAGAAGCTGGACTGTTTCAGCACGGCTTGGAGTGCTCTTAAAATCTGGAATCTCGATACCATCCAATAGACCATACACCTTTGCTGAACAGATTGTGTTCGCATTCGGAATACTCAGGCCCGGATACTCAGTTTCGTCACCCCACAAGGTTTGTGAATATGCCGGGAGTTCTTCCCACTCCAGGACCTTCTCAAGCAAATACATCCAACTACACGATGTGCTTTTGGCATCATAGACACTCACCAGCCCATTGTCGACAGCCTGAGCCATGGTGCGTTCGGCCCAGCTCCCGACAGCTTCAGAGCTGTCTTCATCAATACCGATATAGCGCATGTACATCGTGCAGAGCTGCGGGAGCGTGACATTCGCATCAGGCTGGAATGTCCCATCGCTCGTTCCGGCTACAATCCCCTGCTCGTACGCGGCCTGAATAGCTGTGTAGTATTGCGAATCTTGGGGCACATCATTGAATGCAGGGGCGGACTCCGTGGCATATGCTGTGGTGGCCAGGCAGGCGGTCATCAGTGCTGTCGTCAGGAATATCGCTGACTTGCGCAGAGAAAATGGTCTCATGCGATTCTCTTCTCAAAACTTAAATAATCTCATGTATGAATACAGTGGCAATCTCTGGGTCAAATTGAGCACCTGAGCTCCTAAGCACTTCACACTTGCACTCCTCTGATGACAACGGAATTTGATATTGCCTGCCGTGCAGCATGACGTCTACGGCGTCTGCCACGGCGATAATGCGGGCTTCCAGGGGAATTTCCTCTCCGTGTAGTCCAGATGGATAACCATGGCCATCCATCCGTTCATGGTGTGTCATGACAATGCAGGACTCCCACAGGTGCTCACACCCAAATGTCTGCCGAATGAGTTCGCTTCCAAGCCTGGGATGTTCCCTGACCGCTTCCCATTCGCTGTCAGTCAGTGGACCAGCTTTCTTCAAAATTCTGTTTGGTAGAATGAGTTTTCCAATATCGTGGAGTTCGGCGCAAAAAATAAGCCTCTGGGTCAACTCGATGCCCAGATTTGTTGCCATGCTGTATTTGTGAATCAGGTCTGCGACACGGACGGAGTGCTCATAGGTGCTCTTGTCCTTTTTCTTCAATTCGCCAAGTAGTTTCTGAACCTGCGCATCCATTCGCGCCGCCCCCCTTCGTCGTATATTGTACCATATAATAATAAATTAAGCAATTTTAGGGCAAAAGAAAAAGCCCACCCCTTCTGCACAAGGGATGGGTTTTTTCTTTTACTCGCCGGTCTTGTCGTTCTTCTTGGCCTTGCGCGCCTTTACTGCCACTGCCTTATAAACTGCAACGGCCACGGGCTTGATGATTTCGCAGGCCCAGAAAACAATGAATAAACCGGCTGTGGGCAGGAAAAGGAAGATGAATTGAACAACACCCTTGCCTTGCCCGAGTTCTTCCCAGATGTCCTGGAAAGACTCCTTACCCCACGCGACCCTTGCATCATACGCAAGAAGGCCGACGATGGACAGGACCAGACCAATCTGGAAAAGGAAAGAAATAATGCCAAACACAAAACTTAACATAATGATACCTCCATCAATTTGTATAATGTTATTTCTGTGTATAATAAACACCACTCAGCCGAAGCCGGGTGGTGGGGTTAAGGGAGCACGCCGGTCTTGGTATCCAGGAGACTCACTCTTTGAGCTCATCTGCTGGATGGTCCAAGACCATTTTTCACTATCATCCGCGAGGACTCAGCGCGTGCTAATATATAAAAACACAGAAAGAACCATACAAACGCCACATTCCGGCTATGCGGTCGATGTGTGCTTGGACAGAGCTGTTCTGTGAGTACCATTCGTAAATAAAAACAGCACCATCAGCCGCTTTGCGGGATGATACTGTTGAATACTTCCTCAATCTTTGCCTTTAGTGTACCATTTAAAAAAATCGATGTCAAATTTCCAAAATCGGCCGGGTTTCGCTCAAGCACTTAAGTGCTTAGGTGCTTGTGACATTGAAAAGGCGGGGCGATTGCCCCGCCTTTGTGATTCAGATGTCCTTTGCGGTGATTGGCGTTCCCTTTGGCGTCAGCCGCCGAATAGCCTCCTTTGCCAACGGACTCCGAGTGCATTCATCCTCTGTGAAGGATATCTGCCAGCAGAGGGGACTCCCCTTCATCTTTTCGGACGCAAAAACGAGACCATTGTTCTGCCTGTCCAGGAACGGATTGTCGATTTGGTCTGGGTCGCCCAGCAGGACGATTTTAGACCCTTCCCCTGCCCGGGTTATCATGCTCAGCACTTGAGTCAGGCTCATGTTCTGCGCCTCGTCAATGATGATATATGTATCCGTGATAGAGCGCCCGCGCATATAACCCAAGGACTGGATGGAGACGACGCCAGTCTGGACCAGCTCCTTGGCCGGGTCTTCATACGGAACCCCGTCCTTCTTGCCCCTCCGTTTCTCGGTCTTATGGAGGTTTTCGATGTTGTCGAAGATAGGCCGGAGGAGTGGTGACAACTTCTGGACTTCATCGCCCTTCAGGTATCCCAGCGTCTTATCCATCTCGGTATTCGAGCGCGTTGCCAGAACCCGGCGGTAGATGTCATTGTTGTATGCCTGCTCCAATGCGGCGGCCATGCTCAGGAAGGTCTTTGCGGTTCCGGCAGGGCCTTTCAGAATTACCAGCGGGGCTACCTCCACAGGGGCTAGAAGCGCCTCAAAGGCAAATACTTGCCCAACGTTTCTCGTCTGCACCCCGTACACCTGCCGGTCCTTCGAGTAATACTGGAGGGGAACGATGCCCTTCTTCTCCTCGCTCCACCGCCCCAGCATGGTCGCCCCATCAGGATGTGCGCTGTCCATCAGGACTACGAACTCGTTGGCAGTCAGGGCATACTCCTCAGACAGTGGCGTTCCATCCATGGTGGTAGCATACCATCCTGTGGGCCGCCGAAGCACTCCGGTATCCGCGAACTCCGTCATCTCATCGTGCGTCACGTAGATGCGGCACCGGCCAGCATATCCGCCATTGCGCACGACAATTTCCGCCTTATAGTCCTCCGCCGGTATCTCCATGCAGTTGGCTACAACACGGACAGCAGGTTCCCTGGAGACAATGGTTCCCGAGCAGCTTCGCGCCTCGTCAAAAATTGATACGCCAGGCTGGCTCTCCCCAATACGGACAATCCCACCATTATTCAGATGTACTCCGTTCTTCAGAGCCCCTCCGCTATTATGCGTGAGGACATCCAAGATACGGAATACTTCCGCAGCGTTTGCCCGAGCTTCGCCGCTCCCGCCGTTAGCCTTTGCTCGAAGTTCCTGAAGAACGCACATGGGAATAACGACCTGGTGTTCATCAAAGGCATTTATGGCATATGGGGAATTGAGCAGAACGGATGTGTCTAAGACATATGTCTTTCTGGGCCTATCGGTATTGATAAAACTCACTCCTTCCTTTTAGGGGTACTTACCCCTTCCAATGTATATTATACCATATAATAATATTTTAATCAATTTTCCGTCTGCTTCTGATGCTAGTCAAAATTCCTTCTTGCACATCCACGACCCCATGCGGTAAAATAGGGATGTTTTTAGGACCCAATCCCACTATCTGAAAGGAACCACCACTAATGACCCCCTCAAAAAGCCCTGATGGTTTTAATCTCCCAAAAAGTACAGATTCTGGCAAGGCTGAAGCACTTAATGATGGTCTTCGCCGAATGGAAGAAGCTGGCCTGAGCCTGCATGTCATTGATGTTGCTGAGGAACTGGCCGCCATGCAGGGTCAGAGTTCTCAGCCTGAAAACTAACTAGGCCGTCCCCCTCATAACAAAAACAGCAGGAAAGCAATTCGAAATCTTTGCTTTCCTGCTGTGTGCTTTTGGTGCGTCCACGGGGGTTCGAACCCCGGACATCCCGGTTAAAAGCCGGGTGCTCTACCAACTGAGCTATGGGCGCAGATAGGAGTTCCGCTGCGTTGCAAGCCGCCATCACCGTGAGATGACGCACCCAGACCATTGTGATACGGAACTCTGGCAGGGGTAGAGGGACTCGAACCCAAAGCCTTCGGTTTTGGAGACCGCCGCTCTTCCAGTTGAGCTATACCCCTATATGGCTGGCCCGGCCGGGTTTGAACCGGCGACATCCTGCTTAACAGGCAGGCGCTCTGCCAACTGAGCTACAGGCCAATAATATGTACGTTTTCTAATTATCTCTTGCTGTATGTTTATATTTCCGATTGTTCATATAATCTGTCGTCATTTTTGGTATCATTTCACCCAGAAAATCCTTATACACAACCAACTCATCAAATGCATCTAGGAATTTTTTCTTCTCGCTATCAACTTCTTGATAATATTTCTCTGCACCATTAACAAGCTGACTAATCAGCATCCCCATATCAATTCTTTTGTAAACAAAAACGGAGTTAGGTGAAATTACACTCGGATATTTGCAACCTACCTGTGAAAAATCAAACACATAGGGTTCAGGATTTTTGCCCTTGAAACATCTAACATTTCCACCGTGAAAAAGGCAGTTTCGAAGGGAGTATATCTCTTGAGCCGATAAAGATAGATACTCACCCTTCTCCGACTCCTGCTCACATAACTGCCCTTCCTCATTATATCCTATGCATGGGCGAGTCAAAGAGACATATTCTTCAATCCATCTAATATACTTCCGTTTTACTTTTTTCTCTGCATTGCCATCTTCGGACACCCGTGTTTCTCCACATATATCTGGAAGCATAAGCGCTTCAAACAACGCAGGCCGACCAAAGCCTGCCATTCTGCATGATTCTATTTCTTTAAGAATGTCAAGAAAATTCCCCATGTTACTGTCCTCGCTTTCTTGGTGCTCCCAGCGGGGCTCGAACCCGCGACACCGGCGTGAAAGGCCGGGGACTTAACCACTTGTCCATGGGAGCATATGGGCGGGCGAGCTTGGATTTGAACCAGCAAGGCACTTTCATGCACCCAGGGTACGAACCTGGGTCCTGCTAACATTACAGGTCTATCGCCCGATATGGTACTCCCAGCGGGACTCGAACCCGCATCTCCGCCTTGAGAGGGCGGCCACCTAGTCCTTTTAGTCAGATGGGAGCATGTGGTGGGCCGGGCTGGACTTGAACCAGCAGCGTTTCCTACGTCACGGTTTTACAGACCGCTTCCTTCGCCAATTTGGATACCGACCCATGTGGTGGGATGGGAAGGTGTCGAATCTTCATCCTATGGCTTTTCAGGCCAGCACTCAGACCGCTTAAGCTACCATCCCAAATTGGTGTTCCCGGCAGGGCTTGAACCTGCGACCTCCCGATTATCAGTCGAGCGCTCTGCCAACTGAGCTACGAGAACAAATATGTGGAGGCGGGCAACCGACTTTTACTGCCCTGGCGGCACGGGGTCTCCCCCGCCCCGGTGGATTTCCACCACTATATTCTGTCAGCCTCCATGGCGCAGCAGAGAGGACTCGAACCTCCGAGCCGGATGAACTCCCCGACCACCCGCTTTCCAGGCGGGCCGACTACCAGCTATCGGACTGCTGCAGATTGCCCGGCAGAATCATTTTCACACTGTTTCATCGCCGCCGACCGCACAGAAAGCCGGAATACCCGGGAACACGTTACGGATGTTCTTTGGCGGCAGGAGTGGGATTCGAACCCACAGGCCATGTTTCAGGTCGTCGGTTTTCGGGACCGATTGGCTACCATTACCTCACCCTGCCGTGTGGCGAAGAGGGAGGGACTCGAACCCTCAAACCCCATTTGCAGGGGTCAGACAGATTAGCAATCTGCTGCCTTACCATTGGGCTCACCCCTTCATTTAGATTACAAATAGTATAGTTACCTAAGCCCACCTGAACTGTCTCTTGTGGACCTGGAGTTCTGTTTTGACTTTGACATGAGGTACAAAAAACGACCGAGCCTGGCGTGATGCCTCGCTCGGTCGTCGTGAAAAGCCTATTTAACTGAAATGCCGTTCTATCTGATTATTTGTCAAGAAAACCAGTATTTACGGCCTTTCTATGGCAATTCGTTCTGTCCCGAAAAAGAGCATCACAAATAGTGGGGCTAGATTCATTATAGCTCCACTCAATAAAATAGATACTATTTTTCAGCGAACGAACAGTAGCCATCGTGAGTTATCCTTTCCAAGCGCATCTCTGGCGCTTTTTTCTTGATGGTGTTATTATACATTATGTTATCGAAGATGTCAACACCCAAAATGAAATTTTCCGTTATCCGTTTGAGCGGTTCATATAGCCGAGCTGCTCAGCTGCGATTGCCAGAGCCCGCTCCGGCCGGTCGTGGATTGCGATGTAAGCCAGGGCGTGGGCTGGGGAATAAAACTTCTGCTCTTGAATGTGGTACTGGTCCTTCTTCTCGTGACCCTGCGCATCATATCTCTTTTCCGCATTTTTGTGGTGGAGGACGATAGGACGGTCATTGTAGGTGAAGTACCACTCCCCTGCAACCGTCGTGATATAGGCCACGCCTGCTTTGACCTCTGCATGAATACCGAGCTTTTCACAGTATGCCACGATTGCCTTGGACACGATATCGTTCTTGGAGCCTGGCTTACAGGTCTTCAAATAGGTCTTGAGCTGCTGCTCCCTGGTCTTGTCCCGAAAGCAGTTCGTGCATAGTGCGATTCTCCCTTGAAATGGCACATAGGCAACCTTGAGCTGATATTCCTCCGGTATCTCGCTGGCCCGGTCACACCAGGCAAAGTGGCAAATCAGGGTCCTCTTATCGACAATGTATTTCTGGTCCTCTTTTGCGGTCTCCGCAGCCGCCTTTTCAAATTCCTCACGAGCCTTGGCATCCAGGACATCAGGGCTTTCTTCGATGTCCTCCCCCGTCTTTTTTGCCTCTTCTAGGATTGCCGGAGCCTCATCCCGCTGTATAGCCGGGGCCTTTGGCTCGATTGACTGAGAAATATCTTTTCTGTCTGCGGCGGTCTCCTCTGCCGGAGAAGTGAACTCTTCCCGACTCGCCGCCACAGCCTGCTTGCTTTTGGGAGCCTGAATTTCCGACTTCCGCTTACTCGTTTGACCAGAAAGCAGCAACTGCGTCGCCGAAATTAGGCTATATCCGCCACCCTGAACGCGCCGTGGCCGGGCTTTAGGCTTTGCCGCCTCCTGGGTCTCCTGGGCTTCCTGGGCCATGAGAAGACGGTGTGCAGAGAATCTAGCGGCGTTGTCTGTCGTTCTCTGTACGGATTCTGATTGACTCACACGACGTCACCTCCTCTGCAAATTCAAATTTGGTAAATTTTGTTCTGAAAATGCCCCCGGTCAATGACCGGGGGCAAGTTGTGGGCGATGATGCCCCTCAGCCGACCTGGTAGCCCTGGACAACGTAGCGGTATTCACGCTCATTGGCCACGCAAGTGACCAGCGTAATCATGTTGCTCGCGCTGTCCTGTACGCAGCTCGTGTCAGTCTCGTGGACCTTCTGCACGCTGCTCACGCTATAAGTGCGGGTGCCATACACCGTTTTCAGGGTGATGGTGTCACCGGCAGACAGGGTGTGAATTTTGCCAAAGTTATTGGCAACACCACGGTTGTGGCCAGCCAAACACACATTGCCGTCCCAGATGGAGGAACCGACGAAGTGACCGGCACCGTAGCGCATATCTTCGTTGCTCGTACCTTCATAGATACCGAAGTTCACACCGATAGCCGGGATAGAAATGGTCCCCAGAGTACCATTGGAAAAGTAGGAACTGTTCGTTACCGGGGTAAACCCGATGGCTCCGCTGGTCGTGGTGCCAGAGGTGCTGGTACTCGTAGAACCAGAAGTGCGGCCCCCGTCAACGGACGGGAACCCGTTGACAATGGTGATACTGCTGTTGGTCGCATTCCCGTCGATGCTCCCAGGGCCAACAATCGTCACACCGTCCATATTGCCATCCGTGCCTTTCAGATTGATGAGCTGTTCAGCACGGTTGGGAATGTAGGACTCCGGGGTGCCGAAGCCCGGGGGCGCATAGGCGGCATTCTTGCTGTAGTCAGACGCGCTGTCCGCCGGTTCAAGCTCCGAGTCGATGGAGGTGATTGGGCCGAAGAAGCCACCATCCGCTCCCTCCACCGAGTAGCTCATTGCACTGGCTGGTGCAATCGACAAGGATGCGGCCAGTGCGGCGGAAAGCATGAAAGCAGTGATGCGGTTGAAATGTTTCATGGCGTTTCCTTTCTTCCTCTGGATTTATTTTTGGCCCGTTGATGTGCCGGATGTCCCGTCATCAACGATGACCTCCTCCGTGGTAGTGACTTCCTGCCCTCTCCGACGCTTAATCAGAGACGCGATGGTAAAGGCCGCGCAGGCGAGCAGGAGGCAGAGAACGACGATGGCTCCAAACACCGCGATGGGATTGGCATTCTCGCCAACAAACACATCGTACCAGTGGCTGTCCTCAAACTCCGGGGCAAACAGCAGGGTGCAGGAATAGCCCTCAATCTCATCCTTCTCAACAGTGCCATAGTACTTTACCTCATAGGCATAGCCCTTGGCATAACTGGAAGAATAGGTGCCGGAGTACTTGGCGGTGGCATTGAAGCGGTTGCCGTAATCCGGGTCATAGGGATTGTAGGGACTTGTCTCGACCCAGTTCACGTCGACCAGAGAACATGTCACGCCATTTTCGGTGACAGTCTTGGGGATAAAGGTGAGGTCTGCATCAGAAAGGCCCGTGTAGGACTTTGTGACCGTCTTGGTTCTGGAGGTGGAGCCGTAGGAAGTCACCTCAGTGGTCAGAGAGGACGCATCCAGGTCCAGTACGCCGGTGTAACCATCATCGGTCGTAACCTCGCGCTTGAGCTCAAGCGTAGCCAGAATCTTGTCAGTGTCCTTGGTATCGGACTCGCCAGTCAGCGTCTCGATGTAGTTCTTCTCGTCGTGTGTACCGATTTCTTCCACGGTGATGTCCTGGAAGTGGTAGACCTTACCCTGATACTCGATATCACCGCGTTCGAGAAGGTCGATATCCTCCTGGCTGGAAACCACGAAGGTCTTTCGGATAAGCCCACCTTCCTCGGTCGGGTACTGAATATCGACTGGATAAGCGGGCACCTTGGATTGGGTCGTGAGCGCATTCGTATCCGTGGTGCTCACGGCAGGGGTAGTCGTTGGCGCAGAAGACTGAGTGGCATCAGTTACTTCCGCCGCCGAGGTGTTGACGGCCATCGAGCACATCATTACTCCGGCCATCAGGAGACCTGCGAATTTGTGCTTCATGAACGAAAATCTCCTTTACTCTTTTTTCGATTTCGCTTACAGACCGTCTTTGCGATTGGACTTGCTGTTACTTTTGGCCTTCCCTCTGCTGCGAGAGCCGCCGGACTTCATCTTCATGAGCAGCAGGGCCACAACAGCGATAATCGCCACAAAAACAATGACAAAGGCGTTATTGCTGAACAGCCCAACATACCAATCGAAAAAGCCGCCGGATTCCTCATCGGCGGTCTCTGCCGGGTCGGTCTGCTCCTCAGCCGGAGCGGTCGTATCGGTGGCTGCGCCGTCAGTATCGGAAATCGTTTCAGACAGAACAACCACTTCATTGTCTCCATCATACTGAGCGGGAATCTGCTCAACAACGATGGATTCCTCTGTACTGGGCAGAGGCGTGGGCGCGGCCGCGAAGGCGGTAGTCGCACAAAGGCAACCGACCATCAGGACTGCCGCGCAGATGGAAGGGATACGGGATTTGATACGCTTCATCTACTTCACTCCTTATCTTGATTTCGGCAGTTGCCCCATGACTTGCATAATCCCCTTGCGCAGCCAGGTTTTTCTGCCTGATTTCAACATTGCGGGTTTCCGCTTTGTCGGTAATATTATACCATTTATAATTATATTAGTCAATTTTTAAGATGCCAAAGCCGGTGCCTGACAGATGCCAAGCACCGGCTTTGTGATTGTTCCGGGGTGTATTTAGTTCAGTTCAGTCCAATACTCAGTCCCGCTGGATTTGTCATAATCGTGCTCATTAGAAGCCTCGATGATGTCCCAGTAGAACCAGTCCGCCTCACTGATGTCAGAGAACACCTTGTAGCCAGGAACCACAGTGTCCGCAGAAGCCTTCCGCTCCAGGATACGGTTAATCATGACGACCGTCTCGGCACGGGTAATCAGGTTGTCCGGGCCAAAGGTCCCGTTGCCGTAGCCCTGGACAAGACCGGCCTTAGCGGCTGTGTTGATGTAGTTCCGGGCCCAATGGCCGGAAATGTCCGTGAACATGTCGGAACCAGTCGTTCCCGTCTCATTGCAGAAGCGGGCGAGAATGGTTGCCAACTGTGCCCGGGTGATATTGTCGTGGGGACCAAACCGGCCGTTACTGTATCCGGCCAGCACACCGGCATTTGCCAGGGTCGCAATGGCGGTGTAGTTCCAAGCGCCGCTCTCCACGTCGGAGAAGGTGCAGTAGTTGGTCTCATACTGCGCCCGAGCCTCATCTGTCAGCAGACGGTAGAGAATCATGGCCACTTCACCACGGGTGATGTTGGCTCTCGGAGCCGCCGTATCCGCCGTTCTGCCAGCGATGTACGCGATGTGGTCTTCCTTGTTCAGCATCCAGGTCTTGTCCTCCGGGATGTCCTGAACCTTCTCCCACTTGGCATAGAGCGTCATGTTCTTCTTGACGGCATCGGAGAAGTCGTACTTGTTTTCCAAGTCCTTATCCTCATACCATCCCAGGAAGATATAGCCGTCTCTGGTGGGGTCATTAGGCTCCTTAACAGTGGAGTTTCTATCCACCGTCTGGGAATTCACCTTGGAACCGCCGTTGCTGTCAAAGCGGACCGTGTAGTCGGAGGAAGAACTGCTCCCACCGCCACTGCTTCCGCCACCGCCGCCGCCGCCAGAGGACCGGCGGCCCTCTTCGATGACAACAGTCTGCGTCAGGCTGGCCAGGCTGGAGTCGGTAGCGCTGTAACGCACTTCATAAGTGCCGGGGGCCAACCCGGTAACGGAGGTCCCGGTAATCTTCGTCCAGCTACCGCCGGAGACACGGTACTCCATATCGGTTGTAGTTCCAGTCAGAGAGCCGTCCTCCCGACCGTACCGAGTCTCATCGGTGTGGCCCACGGCAGGGGCGGCAGGCCGGGCAGGCACATGGATGACCTGCTCATCGCTTGCCAGATGGTCGTCATCACCAGGCACACGAATCACGATATCCTTGTCTGTCATATCGGACACGTCCAGAGGCTCCGTAGCGGGCTGCCAGGTCTCACCGCCGTCCGTGGAGTACTCCATATCGTCGGTGGTGTTGATGGTCTCATTTCCATAGTCCAGGGCCACATCCGGGGTCGGATTCTTTTCCGGGATGTGGATAGTGACCTCTTCGCCGGGCAGGTCAGTACCAGTGGCGGGCTCACGGATAATGATGTCCTCCCCTGCCATGTCGGAGACATCGAAGGGGTCCGGGCAGGGCTTCCAGGTCTCGCCGTCATCGTCACTGTACTCCAGGCCGGTGGACGGAGAGATGATTCCGGTATCCGTATCCAGCGTCACATCGGGCGCGGGACGCCGCTCGGGAACCGTCACAGTGGTAATGCTGCTGGCCGGGGTATCGTCATCAGCAGGATACCGCACTTGGATTTCGGTGCCTGCCAGGTCGGACACATCCAGCGGCTCGGGAGCCGGGTTCCAGGTGTTTCCGCCATCGGTGGAGTATTCCATATCGGTGGTGGTATTGACTGTCTCGTTCTCAGTATCCAGTACCAGCACAGGGCCGTCTGGACGCTCCGGCACGATGACCGTGGCGATGGAGCTTGCAAACTCGTCATCCGTAGCGGGTTGACGAATCAAAATCGTCTCGCCGGTCAGGTCAGAAATTTTCAGCGGGTCTGAGGCATCCTGCCAGGTCTTACCGCCGTCTGTGCTGTACTCGGTGCCGCCGGTAGGCTGAATAGTCTCCGTCCGGTTATCCACCGTCACATCAGGCGCGGGACGCCGCTCAGGGATGGTAATAGTTACTGGCTCGCTGGGGAACTCATCCTCAGAGCCGTGGTTGCGGATATAGATGGTCGTGCCATCCTGTGTGGATACATCCAGAGGCTCAGTTGCCTGCGTCCAGTGGATTCCATCGGAGGAAACATCCATCTCCGTGGTGGTATTGATGGTCTCATCCTTGGTGTTCAAAGTAACATCCGGCTTTTCAGCATAATTGTAGATGTCTACTTCGACCGGCTCACTGGCGAAGGTGCTGTCCGTGTTGTCCTTACGGATGAGGATGGTCTCCCCTGCCATGTCGGACACATCAAGGACGCCATCACCAGGCACCTGATTCCAGGACAGGCCATTATCGGTAGAGTACTCCGCACCAGTCAGGTTTGGAATCGTGGCCGTCTCCTTGTCAATGACAGGAGCTGGCTTTTCACCGCGCAGCGGGACCGTAATGGTCTCAAGCAGGCTGGCAAAGTGGGTGTCATCGAACTTGGCACGAATGGTCAGGGTCTGTCCGCACTTATCAGACACGTCATACCCAGTACCCACATCGGTCCAAGTCTCATTCTGCATGACCTGTCCAAGGGCGGAGTCAGCGACCAGGGTCTCATTCTCCATGTCGAAGCTGAACCCAGGCAGTGCGTTACGGGTCGGAATGACCACAGTTGCGGAGTTACTGGCCGGGTTGGTGCCGTCACAGCTATACCGAACCAGGATGGTCTCCCCTGTCATATTGGAAACGGACATGTTGTCCAGGCAGGGAATCCAGCTCTCGCCGTCATAGTACTCCATGCTCGTTGTGGAGTCCATACGCTCACTGTCGTTATTGATTGTGAGCACAGGAGCGGTGCCGCGTACGGGCACCTCAACGGTGCAAGACTCGCTGTGGAAGGAGTCCTCTGTGGCCGCGATGCGGACAAGCAGGGTCTCACCCTGAAGGTCTTCCACATTCATCTGCTCGGTGCAGGGCTCCCAGGTCAGGCCGCCATCCTTGGAGTACTCCATGTCAGCAGTGCTGTTCATGTTGTAGTCGTAGGGATTTACAGTGACATCCGGGGTGGCGGGCCGCTCGGGCAGGATTTCGATGGTGACAGGGCCGTTGTTGCCGGTGCCATCATCAATGAGCCCCACATAGATGGTGCTGCCGGGTACGATGGTGTCGCCATCTTCCAGCTTGTCCGTCATAGCGTAGTCATTACCGCCACGGACCACATCCTCATCGAAGTGGATGGTCTCATCCTTGTAGTTGATGGTGTAATTGAGGCCGGTATCCTCGACTGTCTGCGTATCCGTAGAAATCGCATTGGACGCCTCATAGTTGTCGGTCTCGGCCAGGCGCTGCATCACCGTGTAATCCGTACCCTCGGTGAGTCCGGTGAACTTGGGTGAATCCTGCCAAGTCCGGCCGCCGTCGATGCTGTACTCAGCGCCAGGCACCGGGTTGACGGCGATGGTCGTGGTAGTGCGATTTGCGATGCTGGGGGCATCGGAGAGCGTCTGAGAGGCCCGCTCAATGGTCATCGTGGCCTCGGCCGTGTCAGATTCCAGCTCATAGTTGGTCTCGGGAGTCAGGTAGAACCGGACCGAGTATGTTCCGGCATTGACAGGGGCCTCTGCGCTGGAATAAGGTGTGCCGTTAGTCAGCGTACCGAAGTACATGACCTCCACGGTCTTCACGCCATCCAGTTCAGTCAGGGTGCTTGTGTAGGGATAAGCCTGGCCATTCCCATTGTATACAGTCGTATAATCCTGCATCTCGGGAAGATTGACCTGGTGCTTTGTCGTAGTCCCCACAACAGGCCGGGTAGCAGACACCTCATGGTTCTCGTCACCCTTCATCCGAACCAGAATGGTATAGCTGGTGCAGGGGTCCAGGTTCTCAAAGACGTTGCTGTCCTGCCAGTTGCTGCCGCCGTCAATGCTGTATTCAGCACCGGGAATCGCGGTAGCAGTCAGGGAGGTCGCGTCAGACTTCTCCAGGTCCACAATCGGGGCCTCCTGCTGGGCCTTCTTGATAATCAGAGTGGCCGTGAAGGGGCCGGGAGCCATGGTATAGCCGTCGTCAGGCGTGAAATCAGCAGTGATTTCATAACTGCCAGCATTGGTGGGCGGAGTCGTTGTCGGAATCCCGTCGGAACCCACATAGGTGATGGTCACAGACGTGATGCCCTGGATGTTGTCCGCACCGTGGTATGCCTGGGGAGTCCCATCGTAGGTTGTGGTCTCATCCTTCAGCACGGGAGACAGCGGAGTGCTGTTCTTTACAATGTGAAGAACAGGTGTGGGCACCTCATCCGGCAGTTTATAGCCGCTCGCCGGGGTGAACGCAATGACTACCTCATAGTCGCCAACGGCAGACGGCTCTGTGGAGAGTCCGCCATAGCTGACGATAGTCATAGAGGAGATGCCAGGGATAGATTTGGGAAGCACGAAGGTTTTGGCGTTTCCGTCAAACTCGTAGCTCTGGTCAGCAATGACCGGGAATTGGATGACCGTCTGTTCTGTGCGCTGCTCCGTAGCAGGGCCAACCTGCTCCTTGTAATAAGCAGTCTCAATGGCCTTGGGAATGATGGAGTAGACGGTATCGCGGTTCAGACCAGTGAACAGGCCGTTGGTCTGCCAGGTCTTGCCGCCGTCAATGCTGTATGCGATGCCCTCTTCCACTTCAATGGTAATGGTCGTGTCCGTCACATCCGTGACCACAGGAGCCAGAGGGGCCTCCTGGTTGGCCTTATTGATGGTCAGGTTCGCATACTGCGGCTGGATTTGGTCGTAACCAGCCTCCATGATGTAGGTCACGGCCACTTTATAAGTGCCAGGGTCCGTCGGGGGCGTAGTGGTGGGACCATACACGGTATCGTTGATGCCGGTGAAGGTCTGAGTCACCGCAGTGCAGCCAGTCGGCTGGTCAGCCACCAGGCTCTTGGGCTCTCCATCATAGGTATAGACCTCAGACTGGACAGTGCCCGCAGAGGTGCTCTGATTGGAGGTCCGAATAACCGTGGAGGATGTAGGGCTCTCATTATGGTTATCATCAGCCGGATACTTGGCATAGACCGTATAGTCTGTGCTGGGCGTCAGGCCCTCAAACAGCGGAGACGGCTGCCAGGTCGTGCCGTTGATGGAGTAGACCGCACCTTGGATGGTCGTCACAGAGATGCTGGTCATACCAACATTGCTGGCGGTCGGGGCAGGAGGAGCCTGACGGTCCGCCTTGTTGATGGTCAGCGTCGTCTCAACAGGGTCAAGCTGGGCGACGCCGGAGTTCATGGTAAAGGTCACACGAACGGGGTATGTCCCGGCATTGGTAGGAGCCGTAGACACCCACTCGTCATTGACATAGTACTCGACCGTGCTCTTGGCCACACCTGTAATGGGAGACACCCGATAGCTGATGGGGCTTCCGGTGTAGGTAGCGGTCTGAGCCTGCAGGTCGGGAGTATCAATCTGCTCCTGGGTCGTAGAGAATTGGGCCGAGACCACAGGAGATTCCTCGTAGTTGCCATCCTCTGTGGCGGCCAGCTTCTGATAGAAGGTGTACTCTCTGCCAGGGTCCAGATTCGTAAACTCGGGAGACTCGGACCAGACAGAATTGTCCTTGCTATACAGAGCGCCAGGCACCGCATTCAGCGTGATGCTGGTCGTTGTGCTGGACGCCAAAGTAGGCGCAGGGCAGGTCTGGGTGGCCTTGCTGATGGTATAGTCTACCTCAACGGCCGCGAGCTGCTCATAACCAGGCTCCATTGTAAAGGAGACTGTCGCCTTATACGTACCGGCATTGACAGGGGCCGCATCGCTGGAGTAAGCACTGCCAGCCGCGCTGGTTCCGGTGTAACGCACAGACATAGAGGCAATGCCCTCTGTGGCGGCCGGGAGCTGAAGGGCATCGGAGTTTCCGTCATAGACCTTGGAGAAAGCCGTAAAGGTCGGGGCACTGACAGAACCCTTGGTTAGATTTACCGTTGCCTCGGCACGGATGTTCCCATCGTTATTCAGCTCCGGGTGTCCACTCAGGTCAAGCGTGCCATAGACCGTCTGTGAAACGGTATTGGGGTCATAGGAAGAAGAGTCCCACAGCACAGGCACGGTAGCCTGATAGTCACCCTCTGCACTGACTGTAATGGTTGTGGGCAATTCCAAATTAGAAAACTCTGTTCCAATAGGTTTGGTAGCTGTTACACCAGTTACTTTAAAAATCTCACGGCTCTGCACTTCAACAGGGACCGGAGAGACATTCAGGCGTGCGTTGTTCCAGCTTCCGTCTTTGCGGTTGAACTGAACCGTGGTTGAAGTTTTTCCAGGCTGACTGGAGTCGAACCCGCCCTGCCCGGCAACGACAGAGACACTGTACAACTCCGAGTTTCCACTCTGAAGGGTAATGCTGGATTCTGCGTCTCCCACATAGATGGGATTTGCTTTGGGTAGAACGTGGGTGATAAGGCTATACTTTGTATAGACCTTTCCAGGTTCCGCATCTTCGACATCCCAGCAGTAGTTCTTATCTGCTATCTGGAATGTGATGGCGTAAACGCCAGCGGGAGACGCATCAGAAACCCGGGTAGACTCATCTACCGACAGTTGTGAACCATTGAAAGACACAGCGTAGACGGTCATGGGCACCGAGATGTCCTCGCCATTAACGTCTTCATAGCTGAAGCTCTTGCCATCCAGAATGCTGGTCCCGTCATACACCTTATTGGCGAACATATCGGTACTTGGAGGTGTGACAGGCTTCGGCCGAACGGTCAAAATATCAGTACCATCCAGTTGTACGTTGTCATAGCAGCCATTGCTGATGGTGATGATAACGTGATAAGAACCGCAGTCTGTGATATGGACGTTGTTGTTCAGCTCGGTGCCAATGAACCGGCGGTACTGGCTGGCGACATCGTACGCGATAGTATACTCATTGCCGCTGTAAGTAACTCCATTCTCAATGTCAGCTTGAGACTCTGGGGTCAGAGTAAATGCATCCAGAGTCAGGGCCGGAATGGTCAGTTCCGCAGAGGAGCCGCACTGGTCGCAGGTGAATTTAATCAGACCATCAGCAGAACTGGTTGCCTTATAGGATTCATCGACCAGGGATGCTCCCTCTTTACACTTGTGAGCAGCCTTGATAGCGTGGTTTTCAGAGTCAGGATGCTCATAGTCCACAAAGAGGTAGACCGGCTCATTGCCCGGCGTTGTGTTTTGCACGACATCTTTTGTCGCAGAGGCGGGCCACTGCGTGGGGTCGTCTGTTGCCGAGTTGCTGGCCAGCATGATGCCATCATTGGCACCAACCGGGCCCAAATCATACTCAGCGTCGAACATCCGATTTTGGATGCGGACGATATACTCGCCGCCTTCTACCGTGGAGCCATAGGAGTCAGGGCCAAGCCACCGCTCCCAATCCACACCATTCGCTTTCAGCCCGGTGTCTCCGTCGGAGACCAGGGCATCATCGTCCAGTTGCGGAATCTCCACTTCCGCATACGCACCGCAGGTGCCGCACGAATAGGTAATCAGCCCCGGGGAGTCCTGTGTCGCCTGCGAAATCTCCGGGTCGGAGACTTGCGGGTCTGAACAGGTATGCACGGAGTAGATTTGCTCGTCGCCGTCAGACATGTCAATGCTGACGTAGATGTTCAGGTCACTGCCCGGCTCCATATTCTCATCGACGCCAGGTTCTTGGTTCTTATACTCTGTCGCCTGATAGTTATGGTCCGTAGGTGCTGCGGCGAAAGCCGCAGTAGGAAGTAACCCTATCAGCATAACACCGCTGAGCAGGCCGCTCAAGCCACGCCTTATGATATCATTTCTCATAAAATGGATGGACTTCCTTTCTGCGGGTGGGAATCCGGCAGAAATAAAGTTCCTGCCGGATTCCCACTCACGTGGTAAATGAATAGGAAATTTTTCACTAGCCCATATGATAGGCAGCAAATTTTTTGCCCTTAACCTTCAATCACACCGGACCCATGGACAATAGACCCGTCATAACCGTGGAAATCCCAGGAGTCTCCACTACGGATAAAGTAACCAAAGGACACAGTTTCATGGTTTCCTACATATGTTGAAAGCCGAACGGGCTCCTTTACCTCAGTTGTGACATGTCCCATTCCATCTGTAATAGTGTTTTCTTGCCTCAGATACATTGTGGCGGTTGCGGAGCCCATATACCCATATATCGACACATCGATTTTATACACGTTAGATGGGATGGAATCGAAATCCACTGTCAGCCATTCGCCTGTGCCGCCTTTTGTATCATCTCTGTCCAAGGAACAGCCACAAACCTGCTTATCGCTGTAGTACAGGTGCCCAATTTCTGAGCCAGAGCGGTCATAGAAGTACATATGGGAATCCATGTCGTTTCCATTATTTTCCCACCACAAGTTCATAGAAAACTTTCCGGTGAAAACTGTATTGTTGACAACTACCACTGTCGTTTCGTCTTCAGCAGTTGCTCCAGAAATACCTGTAATGGATGCACTTATCGTGTAGGTCCCCGGCTCAGTGAGGCGAAGACTGCCGCCAGCGTCAGAAAGGCCCGCAGAAGAAACTGGAGTTCCACTGTCATCTCTGATATCCCAGACTACGGGATAAGATGTGTCTCCCTGGTTTGCTGTTACGCTAAAAGTTTCGCCAGGTTTTACCTGCGCTGGGGCAGAGATTGACAGTTCGAGTTGTTCCAGTACATCGAAGGTCTTCGTTTGCCATTCAGACTCTGCTCCATATTGGTCGACAGCACGAACTTTTACAGTATAATTCCCTACCGGATAATAACTATCAGCGTTATAGTCTCCACCCCACTCAAGATGCCAGTCATCTCCGTCCGGGTCGCTCGCATCTGCGTTTATCTCGACAAAAAACCTATCACCGCCATCACTCTCTTGCGTCGGGGTTATGGTAAAAGAAGTGATTACTGGCGGGTCATTGTGAAACTCAATCGTCTGGGAGACCCACTCAGAGGAAGCACCCCACTCATCGACTGCCCGCACACGGATGGTGTGGGTCCCGATGGTGTAGTAACCATCTTCCTGGTACTCGTCATCCCACTCCAGGTGGACAGCATCGCCGTCCGGGTCAGAGCAAGTGGCGTTGAGCGCCGCATAGTAGCGGCCGTCGACCACATTCCGGGTGGCCTCAGCAGTAAAGGAATCAATGCTGGGGGCGGTATTGGTCACAGAGACATTCGCAAACGCTGTGTGCGGGTTGCCTGCATCGTCAATCGTGGTTGCCGTAATCGTATAGGTCCCTGTCTCATACAGAGTCAGAGTCCCTGCCGTACCAGTCAACAGTCCGGTATTGCCATCCAGCTCAACCGGCTGATTGCCGAGCTTCACGCCCCACTTGACATCCAGAGCACCGCTGCCGGACAGGCTCACATCAAACGCATCGCCAATATGAACAGTAGCGGGGGCATTAACTGCCAGGTCAGCCTTGTAGATGATTTGGATAGTCCGCTTTGCCACTGAAGGCGTGCCGCTTCCATCATCCAGGGTTGCAATCAGGGTGTAGGTGCCAACCTCGGGGAATACGACCTTGCCGCCGCTGTTATTCAGCATGGACAAGTCCATGGCATAGGAGGAGCCATCCTTCTCAACGGACCACTGGACGTCGGCGTTTCCGGGGTTCACCAGCGTGTCCATGATGACGGGGACTTCATTACCCACATACTCCATCTCAGAGAGTGAGAAGGACAGGCCGCCGACAGGCAGGACCTCAATAGTATCGGAATCGCTGAACTCACGGCCCAGGCCGTCGGTCATCGTCCCAATGAGCTCATAAGAGCCCGCTTCTGTGAACTGGATAAACCCACCGTAGTTGTTCAGGTCGCCGGTGACATACTTGTCGATATCCACAGCCTGGCCATCTTTTTTCAAAGACCAACGGATGGGCAGCGTGTTGTTGTTACCCAGCGTCAGGACTTCTGCGTCATGGCCCACATAGACCTCGGTCTCTGTGATTTCCACGTTCAGCTCCTGTTCAGCCAGAACCTCGATGCTGGGACCGTCGAATGTGAACACCCGGCCTGTCGCGTCTGTCACTTCGCAGCCGATGGTGAAAATACCAGCGTGCTTGATACGGATAGTGCCAGGCTCAGCGGTCAGGTTCCCGGCCACATAGGTATCCCAATTCTGCCGCAGACCGTAGGTGTCGTCGATGAACCACTTGATGGTCGTGCCCTCAATGCCGGAGACATTGGTGGATTTGACCGGCACGTTGAATTCCGTGTCTGTGTGAGCATAGGAAGGAAGAGTCCAACTCACCTCAGGGATGGGATAGACTGTAAACTCCTGCTCATAGGCGTATACGCGGCCGCCGCCGTCTGTGAAGACAGCTTTCAGCTTGTAATCGCCAGCCTGACGGAATTGCAGCTCGCCGCCCTCCGCGCTCAAGTCGCCGGACATCATCTCAGAGGGCTGGACCAACTCGCCATTTCTGGTCAGAGTCCAGTGCAGCACATTGTCGCCCAGCTCCTTAAACTCCGTCACGAGGTCGACGGTTTCATCCGTGTGGAATGCCGCAGGCAGGTAGAAACCAGCCTGGCCGACGGGATAAATCTGAATGGTATCCGAAGCTGTCGTCTCTCTACCAAGCTCATCAGTCGTCTTGGCGATGAAGGTGTAGAGGCCCGGCTCCGTCAGGAACCCGTGGCCGCCAGTCTCGGTCAATTCAAACGCCGGAGCAACTTCTTTTCCATCGCGCAGCACCGTCCAGTAGATAGACTGGCCACCCCAGTTGTCCTTATTCAGGATAACATCCACAGCCTCATCGGTGTGGCCTGTATCTGCCGTATTGACCTCCAGTCCGATGACCGGATAGATTTGGACCGTCTGAGAGTACTGGTACTCGCGGCCCAACTCGTCGGTGGCGGATGCAGTCAGTTCATAGGTGCCAACGTCCGTGAAGCGGATATTGCCGCCCTTGTTGTCCAGGGAGCCAAACACATAGTCCTGCATAGCCGCAGGAGCGCCATCCTTGGTCAGGGTCCAGGTCACATTCCGGTCAGTCAAATCGGAGGTCAGCAGGTCCACCGGGATGCAGGAGTCTGTCCAGGCTGTTGCCGGGAGCGTAAAGCTCAAACCCGCGATGGGATAGACCTTGACGGATTTCGTGACGGAAGTGAAGATTCTGCCAGTGGCATCCTGTACGGAGGCCACGATGTCGTAGACGCCAGCCGTGTCGATTTGGATAGACCCGCCGAAGTCAGTCAGGCTGCCAGTATAGGCAGTATCTGTGCTCGGGTCGTTGGAAGGCGTGACCTTCCATGTGACGGGCAGGCTGGTGTTGGAGTCCAGCGTCACGTCGATATACTCATCTGTGTGGACTGCAGCGGTAGCGGTCAGGTCCAGCGTCAGGATGGGATATACCTCAATCGTCTGGTCATAGGTGAAAGTGCGGCCAAGCTCATCCACCACAGTAGCGGTGAGGACATTCGTCCCTGCCTGGGTAAACTTCACACTGCCGCCGTCGTTGGTCAGAGAGCCATCCACCCCAGATGCCAGAGGCACAGAAGCGCCGTCGACCGACAGGGACCAGCTTATCTGGTTGTCCCGCAGGTTTTCGGAGGTCATTTTGACGACCACCGTCTCATCCGGGTGAGAGAACTCCGGCAGTTTGAAGGAAAGCTGTACCGTATTCCAGACCAGGATGGTCTTCTCTGCCGCAGTGAACTCGCGGCCGAGAGCATCGGTAACAGAGGCATTGATAAAGTGTGTGCCAGCCTCGGTGAAGCTCAGCATTCCTCCATTATTGCCCAGAGAGTTTGTCACCTCGGTCCCATTTTCAGAGATAACCGACCACTTTACCTCAAGGCCATCCAGGTCATTCCCTTCCAGCCCAATATCTGCGGTACGGTCAATATGGATATTCTCCGGGGCGATGATTTCCAGCTCAATGACCGGATAGACTTTGATGGAGACGCTTGCGGTATACTCCTTGCCCAGTTCATCCAGAACCGTGGCGGTGAGCACATAGCTGCCGTCGCCTGTCTGCGCAAAATCGAGCTGGCCACCGTTATCACCGAGTTGTACGGGAACCTCTTCCCCATTGCAGGTCATGGACCACACCACAGAGGCCGCAGTTCCCTTCTCCACGGACAGTTCGATGTCAGTCGTCTCGTCCTCGTGCAGCTCGGTCGTGTCTGCTGTCAGGCTGACATCCAGATTTTCGATGACATGGACAGAGACCTCATTGGACGTGTACTCACGCCCAGCCTTGTCCGTTGTCTTTGCCACGAACGAGTAGTCGCCTGCCTCAGTGAAGCTGATGTTGGCCAGATTCGACATATCGATGCCGGGATAATCAGCGCCATCCTTTTGGACTTCCCAGGTAATGGTCTGGCCATCAGGAAGGTTCTGAGCATCCAGATTCAGGGCCAGTGTCTCATCCAGATGGAGCCCGCTCTTATCCGCCTCAGCAGAAAGCTGGATAGCAGGAAGAATCTCAATCGTCTTCTGCTGTGAAAACTCACGGCCCAGGCGGTCAGTTGCTTTAGCTGTAATGGTATAGACACCGGGGGTACTGATTTGGATGTTGCCGCCGTTGTCCTGGAGCGTACCAGAGTAGGTTACACTCCCCTGCTCGTCGGCGACCTCCCAAGAGACGGGATAGGTGCCATAGCCGGACAGCTCAATGAGAGAGGCACGGTCAGTCCATCCGTACTGGGGCACCGTCAAATCCAGGTCCAACACATTCTCAATCGTGATGGTCTCGACATTTGATACAAAAGTGCGCCCGGCCGCATCGATGACAGACGCCTTCAGTTGATACTGGCCAGCAATGGGAATCAGAAGTTCGCCGCCGGTCGCGCCAAGCTGACTGGAGGTTACAGAGTCCCACACCAGCTCGTTTCCGTTCTGGGAGAGGGTCCACTGCACCGGCAGGTTCGCGTCGTTCGCGGTGACGGTTGCGGCCACGTCGACGTGTGTCTCACTGGGGTCAACGCTGATATTCAGGGAGATGACCGGCAGGATGGTGATGGTCTGGGACTCCTTGTAGACCTTCCCTGCAGCGTCCGTATAGGTGGCTGTCAGCACATAGGTCCCCGGCTCCGTCAGAGCCAGCGTCCCGCCTTCATTGTTGAAGCCGTCCGGCATCGGATAGGCTTCCCCGTCCTTCGTCAAATCCCAGACAACAGAGCCGTCGCGCCCGTTTTCGAACCTCAGTTCCACGTCTGTCTGCTCATCTGTGTGCGCATACTCCGGGAGTGAGAATCCAAGCGTGACAACCGGCAGGACAGTCACCGTCTTTTCACAGGTGTCCGTATAGCTTCCACGCTTGGCAACACCTTTGAGGGTATAGGTGCCTTCCTCTGTAAAGGTCAGCGTACCGCCTTTATCCGTGAAGCCGGTCAGGTCCTGCGCAACGCCGTCCTTAGTCAGGCTCCACTCCACGTTGCTGGTATTGGTGAGGGTAGTTTCAATCGTCGTGGAGTCGCCGACATAGAGGAAGCCAGGCATGGTGAATTCAATGTCTGGCTTCTTTATGACGACTGACCCGCCGCCTCCGCCAGAAGAGCCACCGCCGCCAGAAGAGCCGCCGGAATTGCTGGCCCGCTCCGTCCAGATGACCTCATTGTCCTGGTCCATGGAATCAGGATAGACGACGTTACAGTCTTTTTGGGAAAGCCTCGTTGCTTCCTCATCAAAGATGACCTGCACATCCCCATCATTCCTGGGAGTGATGACGCCGGAGACCTCCGACTTGCCGTCAACGTAGACTTTGGAGCCGCCCCAAACGATGAGGTTTCCCTTAATTGTGACATCTTCGAGAGTCAGCTTTCCCTCTGCCAATCCATTGGCAATGATGAGGTCGCCGTTGAAAACGGCGTCATGGATATCCACATCTCCCCGAACCAGCACGATATCATCGTATTCGCCGGTCAGGGTGCCGCTCTCGTAGATATGGCTGAAAATCCTAGCAAGGATTTGAGCCATCTGGGCGCGGGTGATGTTGTCTTTGGGACCAAGATAGCCATTGGAATACCCTGCGACAAACTCCCGCTCCACCATCGCGCAGATATCATCGTAGGCCCAAGAACCGACCTGGTTGGCATCCGGGAACTCGGTCAAGTCCTCACTGGACGCCGCCATCAGGCAGAGAGTACGGGCAATCACAACGACTGCCTGCTCCCGGGTGATGTAGTCATTCGGCTTCATCAACCCGCTACCGTATCCGGCCAGGGTTCCCATGTTGACGGCTTGCGCGATGTAGTTGTAGTACCAGCTCCCAGTCACAACGTCCGTGTAGTGGGATATGTCCGCATTCTTGTAAGTACCGTAGAGCCGGTCCATCATGGTGGCCATCTGGGCACGGGTCAGCAACCCATCCGGGTCCATGGTGTCATGGTCTTTTCCGGCAAGGACATCGTTCTCGACGGCCCACTCCAAAGCGTCATACGCCCAATGTCCTTCTACATCGGTGAAATCACTGATGCTCGCAGCTTGCGCTGGAAGCGCCAGTAAGCTGGCAGTCATGGTCACGGCTAGAACACCGGACATAAGGCGCATTTTTCTTATCTTTTGATTGCGTTTCTTTGGGTTCTGCAACTACGCACAGCCTCCTTTCCTCACTTTATATTGCATTTCTTCATCACCTCGTTCAAAATAATTACTCTCTTGTCGAGAGCACACGCCATGACTGCGGCGTAAAATATTATACCATTTATCATTATATTAGTCAATTTTAGGCGTTCGCATTCTATTCCTTTTCAAGGCGAGTAATACCGACTGGTTTTCATTTTGCCGATAACTCTACCTTAGCGCATTGAACAAATAAAACGCCGGTGCCTGGCTTTGCTCCAGACACCGGCATGGTTTTTAGTTTTACGGAAATTCTTGAACTCGCCCAACGCTTCCATCTGTCAGCATGACCTTGATGCCACGTGGGTGCGTGTGGCTGTTCGTGAGGATGGACTTTACGACTCCTCTGGTCAGAATTCCCGTCGGCTGGTCTTTCTTCAGAACAATGTCGACCTCCATACCCGGCTTGATATTGGCGCGGATGCAGCAGGCCGGGACAGGTTTTCCAATATGCTTACGGACCGCAGAGTCTTCCTGCGCCTTCTTTCTCGAAGAGTCCAGAATCTCGCCGTTTCGCATATCACACACCCCATTGTCACAGAAATGGGAATACGCAATCGCGCCCTCTTTTCGCATCTCTGTGTTGGCGGTGTTTGGAATCCAGCAGCCACACTCGTCGCAGTACAGGGTGTACGGGCCACCGCTCTTTGGATGGACATTTGACATGTAATCGCTCCTTTGAAGTGTTTAAGTGCTTAAGCGCAACAGCTCCTAAGTGTCTAGGTGCTTAGGTGCTCTGGTGCTTTTGCTTGTTTGGTCAAGCTCTGGCCTGTATTGGCCAGTTTTCGGATGGTGGCGACAAGAGAGTCTATCAACTCAGCCGCTTTCTGGGTCATCTGGCACTCCCCGTCTCTCCCTTCCGGGGAGCCGTAATCGCAAGCGCCACAGGACTGCGCCGGACACCCATGCTCTAAATCGTAGAGCAGCTTCTGTTGCTCTTCACTGAGTACCTTATTGGCATCTGAGGGCCAGGGCCCATTTTCCATATCGATAATTTGGGAGAACGCCCTCATCAGTTCCGCCTGCTTCTCATCGCCATAGTTTGAAATCCGCATCTCACCGTCGCCATATATTCGCATGACAATATCGCCATCGTCAGACTGATATAGCCCAAGGGCGCTATTTCCGTAGTCGCTCAAAATCCTTGCTGATTTTGCCACTCTGATTCCTCCTGTTTCAATTCCTCTGCCGTGCGGAACCGGCCTCCGCTGAAAAATTGCCACTGTTCTCTTGCTTCGAAGAAGCTGTCTCCATACCAGCAATACCCGCAACGCTCGCTGCGTGCAATACTCCGGTCGTAGATATTGATGAGAGTCACGTCAGCAAGCGGGTCTGCACTTGGGTCAGTGATTTCATCCAGGCCGTAATAAGGATTGCCTTTTTCCTTTATCACTTTCCAGGCCCCGGAGAATGGGTCCCGTTTGCAGTAGCGAACATAAACCGTACACGGCAGACTGCCTACACGTGCCTCCAGGGTTTCAATCTTATACCGAGCATCCTCCTCCCCCACACCGCCGAGGTCCGAAACGACACCATTAAGCGGGGTCTTCTGGCACTCAGAATCCGGTTCTGTCACAGTACTGGCATCCTCCTCATCTGCGGGAGGTGACTCAACGAGGTCATTCTTTTGGCCAGGGGCTGTATCATCTTCGGACGCATTCGGAGGGGTTTCAGACTGCGCATCGCCAGTGTCCGGTTCCTCTACGGGTGGCTTCTCTTCTGCAGGAGGTTCCGTATCAGAATTTGAGGTGTCCCCAATTCCTTCCCCCACATTGTTTTCTGGCGCAGTCTCTCCTGCACCTTCGATTTGCTCACTTTGAGATGGCGGAGCCGTTGGGAAATGCGGCAGTTCTGGCTTGAAAATCAGGATACAGCAGATGCCGGATATGACGCATGAGGCAAGTATGGCGCTAAGCACAATGACCCATGTCGGGATATAGCGTCGTTTTTTCACAACCCAGCCCCTCTCTTATGTCGATAGCAATATTATACCATATAACAATTTTTTAATCAATAAAACACCAAAGCGAGAGCTTCCCCTTTTGGGAAGTCTCTCGCCAACTTCAAATCTCTCGCTATTACTGATTGCTTGCCGGTGGCAGGCCAAGTACAACCGGGCTCATGTCGTTTATCAGCATCCGCAGCGGTGGGTATGTTTTGAATGCCTCATCTGCGCTCCGTCTCAGCTTATCGCGGGTAACGATTTTGGCCATAGACAGGTCGAAGAAAAGGGCCTCTGGCATCTCTGCAAACCGCAGCGCGTAACAGGTCCGGCACTTCGACTCCTGCCACTCACGTTTTTTTCGGATGCCTTTTACCAGAGTCATGTCTACTATCGGGACAGACCTTGGTTCTATGTATCTACCCTCATCTTCCGAGAAGGTCTCTTTGAAAAACGGGATTGCGGTCATATCGTTCTCAAAATGCGGAAGGACGACCATCCTGTCTGCTTCCTCGGAGATGAGAATTCGAACATACGCCGGGTAATTCAACTCAGAAATTGCTGTCTTGCTGAACACAAGTTTTTTGCTGTACACTTTTACTGTTGCGGTTGTCGTCAACTGCGCACCGGAAATAACGACACGAAAATCATCAAGTCTCCAAGCGCTGGCGTTGAACATCCTTTCGTCCCTCCTTAGGCGACCATGTGAGCGCCCGCAGCCCACACCATGGTCCCGCGTCATAGATTTGGTCCTGTTCCAGGATTTCTTCCAGAGAAAGTCCTCCTATTTGCCGCTGTACGTAAGTCCACATATCTTTCGGAACGGCAGCCTCATACCTGCCCCGCAGTCTGTACTTGAGTTCCTGGCCAGTATTTTTGATTACCTTATGCTCATAGAGGTCCGTAGCAATCGTCTTCTGCATGATAACGTCGCCAGCATACTTTTCGTTTGTAAGAATGTAGTAGACACTGGAATAACTCCAGGTGTCAAGCCCTAATGGGGAGCGTACCCCCATCGCATTCAATCTGTCTCGGACCCCTGCTACGCTTTCTCCATCCGCCACCCACTGATACATCTGTTTTACCATCTCGATGTCTTTGTTGAACTTCAGTTCAATCCCAGTCCGGTCAAATCCATAGAGATTGGTGATTTTAGGAATACCCTTGGCGAACCGGCTGCGTATTGCCCATTTCAGACTGAGCGATTTTGCGTCAGACTCGCCTTGTGCCAGGGCGGCCATAAAGGTAAGGTACAACTCGCTGTTGGGAGCTAAGGTATTCAGGCCCTCTGTCTCAAAGCGGACTTCTACAGGAGGAGTAAGGTTCTTCAGCATCCGGCAGGTAGCCACACAGTCTACGGTATTCCGGGCAAATCTGGCCACGGCCTTTGTGATGATGAGATTTACCTTTCCGGCCTTACAATCCTCAATGAGGCGGTTAAAGTCGGTCCGGTTTTTCATGCTCGTGGCGGAAATACCGTGGTCGGCGTAGATATCTACCAGCTTCCAGTTTGGATGCTTGTTGACGTATTCCGTGTAGTAAGCCTGCTGCATACTGAGACTGTCTTCCTGGGACTCTTGTAAGGTACTGACCCTGCAGTATGGACCTACCAGCTTTTCGTCATCATCTCCTTTCTGCTCGTATTTTTTGTCTCGTGGGATTACTTCCACACCAGCGTCGTTTTCAAACGCCTCCCGTATGAGGTCGTGTTTGCTCATCCAACACCTCCAATTCGTCGATATTGGCGACGCTATAACAATATTACGTCGGTAATACCGACGTGTCAACAGTATTTTTATATTTTTCTTGTCCTCACCTGCTTTTCATGGTATGGTTTTACGGAGGGGAGGCGAGAATTCCCGTGTCAGATGACATGAAAATGTTAATTGCTTCAAATATTTCATATTATCGGAAACTCCGAAATCTGAGCCAGACCCAGCTTGGCACAGTGCTTGGGGTGGCCCGCAATACCATCTCTAATTTAGAGCACGGGGATATCCCTGTGACTGCATATCAGCTTGCCACAATCTGCGAAACGCTGGATGTTCCTGTTGCCGCAATGTTCGAACCTCCAGAGTCTGACCATACGCAAGAGGCTCTCATCATTCACCGCTATCGGGAAGATATTGAATTCCGTACTGCCGTCAACCTCTTGATGAAAACACAGCAGTCAGAAGAATAACTAGATACTTCACCTTCTTCTCTCTTTGACAGAAGAAAGGGCCGCCTGATACCAGGCGGCCCTTTCTTCTGTTTAATTATTGTCACGCATTCCGCTGCGTGATGTACTGCCGGATGTTGCTGGCATTCATGTAGCGGTCGAAACCACTGCCATCCGCCGCAGGCACGAGAAGTGTCGGCGCGGACATGATGCCATAAGCCTTGGCAAGCTCCGGGTTTTCATCTGCATAGACGACATCGTACTGGATGCCTGCCTTATTGAGCATCTCCTTGGCGAGTCTGCAGTTGGGGCAGGTCCGCGTGGCAAATAGGGTCACGCCGGTGAGCGCCTCAGCACCAGTCTCCTGGCACTCAGGGTCCTTCTCCGTGTGGTCCTGCTTGATGGCACGCACGTCGATTTTCCCAGTCATGGGCTCCCCAACTTTGTAGGTCTTCCGCTCCTTGAACTCTTCCGCCTTACCGTCGTTCCAGTTCTTCAGCGGCCGGTAATAGCCGGTGATACGGCTGTAGACCTCGGTGGCCTTGCCGCAGATGGGGCAGGTATACTGCTCCCCACGGAGATAGCCGTGCTCCTGGCAGACCGAGTAGGTCGGAGACATCGTATAATACGGAAGCCGGTAATTCTCTGCAATCTTCCGCACCAGAGTAGCTGCGGCCTTCCAGTCCGGCAGCCGCTCTCCGAGGAAAGCGTGGAACACCGTACCGGAGGTGTACAGGGTCTGAAGGTCATCCTGCAGGTCGAGGGCCTCAAACACATCATCGGTATAGCCCACGGGGATGTGGGAGCTGTTGGTGTAGAACGGGGTCTCCCCTGCCTTCGCCGCCGTGATGATGTCCGGGAAATCCTCCTTGTCGTGTTTGGCAAACCGATAGGTCGTGGACTCGGCCGGGGTCGCCTCCAGGTTGAACAGCACACCGTACTGCTCCTGGTAGTCGCTCAGCCGCTCCCGCATGTGGTTCAGGACTGCCTTGGCAAATTCCTGCCCGGCAGGGGTCGTCAGGTCTGTACACAGCCAGTTGGCATTGCGGGCCGCCTCATTCATGCCCACCAGTCCAATCGTGGAGAAGTGGTTATCGAAGCTGCCCAGGTAGCGCTTGGTATAGGGGTACAGACCCTCATCCATGAGCCGGGTGATGACCTTGCGCTTGGTATCCAGAGACCGGGCCGCCACATCCATCAGATGGTCCAGGCGGCTGTAGAAGTCGGTCTCGTCCTTGGACTGGTAAGCCATACGGGGCAGGTTCAGCGTGACCACGCCGATACTGCCGGTAGACTCGCCAGAACCGAAGAAACCGCCGGACTTCTTTCTCAGCTCACGCAGGTCCAGACGCAGGCGGCAGCACATGCTCCGCACGTCGCTGGGCTGCATATCGGAATTGATGTAGTTGGAGAAGTAGGGCGTACCATACTTAGCCGTCATCTCGAACAGGAGCCGGTTGTTCTCCGTATCGCTCCAATCGAAATCCTTCGTGATAGAGTAAGTCGGGATGGGGTACTGGAACCCACGGCCATTGGCGTCGCCTTCGACCATGATTTCGATGAACGCCTTGTTCACCATGTCCATCTCGGCCTTGCAGTCGCCATAGGTGAACGGCATCTCCTTCCCGCCCACGATGGCAGGCAGGTGCGCCATATCATCGGGAACGACCCAATCCAGGGTGATGTTCGTGAAAGGCGGCTGCGTACCCCATCTGCTGGGGGTATTGACGCCGTACACGAAGGACTGGATGCACTGCTTCACTTCCTTGTAGCTCAGATTGTCCGCCCGGACAAACGGAGCTAGGTAGGTATCAAAGCTGGAGAACGCCTGGGCACCGGCCCACTCGTTCTGCATGATACCCAGGAAGTTGACCATCTGGTTGCAGAGCGTGCTGAGGTGGGCAGCCGGAGAGGATGTGATTCTTCCCTCGACGCCGCCGAGCCCCTCGGTAATGAGCTGCCGCAGGCTCCAACCGGCGCAGTAGCCGGACAGCATGGACAGGTCGTGGATGTGCATATCCGCATTCCGGTGGGCGTTGGCGACCTCCTCGTCGTAAATCTCGCTCAGCCAGTAGTTCGAGGTGATGGCCCCGGAGTTGGACAGAATCAGACCGCCGAGGGAGAGGGACACCGTAGCGTTTTCCTTCACACGCCAGTCCTTATTGGGACCGACGTAGCCCTCGATGGTCTTCTTCACGTCGAGAATCGCGTTGCGGGTCTCGCGCATCTTCGTATGCTGCTGGCGGTACAGGATATAGGCTTTCGCCGTCTTGGGGAGGCCCTGCTCCATCAGAGCAGCCTCCACCAGGTCCTGGATGTGCTCCACAGTCGCTTCCATCTGCCCATTCCTGGCCGCCGTAGGGTCATCAAAGAGCTCGCACTCCACGTGCAGCCCAATGATTTGCGCCGACGTAGAGACGCGCTTGGTTGCGACCTCACCGGAGGCCATCAGGGCTTTTGCCACAGCATTCTGGATTTTCTCATTGTTATACGGGACACGGCTTCCGTCCCGCTTGATGATAGTCATATTGATGTCACTCATATCGTTTTTCCTCCATTCGATTATAAATTCTCAGGTCGAACTTCAACGACCTGATTGGCACTAAGGCTTTTCTGCACATCAATGAGTCGCTGGTTGGAGCTTCCTCGGAATAGAGGTTCTTCTCCCTGCAGCGCAGATACAAATTCGCCGTCGACGAGAACGTCCACATAGCGTAGAGCCTTTTTCTTGCGGGTATCGTGTAGAATGTCATCCATTGTCCATCCCGTGTAGACCCAGACGGAAAGACCCATCTCATGGACAACCCTTGCAATGCTTCCACATGCCTCAGGCTGCATCAGCGGGTCCCCGCCAGATAGGGTCACACCATCCAGGAATTTTGCCTTTCGGATTCGTTCCATCACGTCATCCGTATCCGCTTCCATTCCACCGGAGATATCGTGTGTCTCCGGGTTTTGACAGCCTTCGCAGTGGTGCGGACAGCCCTGGAAGAATACCACATACCGGATGCCGGGCCCGTTCACCAGCGAGTGCTTGATTTCACCAGCCAATCGAAACAGCATATTTTGTACCTCCTTCCTATGTTCTGCCACAATATTTTGTATTTGTCAAAAATGGAGTGCCGGGGCAGGTGATAAATCACTCAAACCCCGGCAAACTCCCTTATCTCACATCAGCGCATTAAGGATTTCAGCCTGAGCCGAAATGTACGCTTCGTTGTCTCTTACCGGCACGGTAGCGCCGCAGGCCAGTAGGATAGCGACGACCTCATTTTGCTGCTCGTTGATGAGCGGCGCGGCATAGATAAGATTGCCGTATTCCAGTTCCATTGTATCAGGCTTAAACTTGCTCTGGATTCTTCGGAACATGTTGTATCCTTCTTTGTGGACCAGTTCAGCCTGGAACTCATGCTCCGCGCAGGGGCCCAGGTATTCCTTACCAGCGTCAACCAGCGCAACGACGACATCCTTATTCGGGATTCCGGCATATAGTGCGTTCAGGACCCTTTTCTTCGGGAAATTGCACTCCAACGCTCGATACGGAACGAACAGTACCCCAAACTGCCCTTCGCAGTCACATACGCAAAGTTCCAGCGGGTCTCCTTCCTGAATTCGCATCTGCCGACGGAATTCCTTGGGAATCACAATTCGTCCGAGGTCATCAATACGCCGGACTACGCCTGTTTTCTTCAGCTCCATATTTCAATTCTCCTTTACAAACAGTTTTTCGTTTCCGCTTACGACATCGGCGTACTGATATACGTGGTTGTGAAACCCTTCGCCATCCGGGAAGTCCTTTACCACGATGTACCCTTCTCCAATACGCGCTGGCAGATTGTTGCAGAGGAATTCTCTGAACGCTTCTACCCAACTCGGGATATCGGTCGGATGTGTCGCTTCACCGCTGGTATACCACTTCCCAGACGGCTTGTAGACATCAATGGATATATGAAGCATGGTCACGCCCCCTTTACACTGCATTCCGGCCGGTTAGGGAACGTCCAGCCATACACATCGCCAATGAGGTCTCCCAGGCGATATGTAAGCTGCTCCATTAGGCTCTCATACTCCTGGCCCGTACGGGCAAGGTCCCATAGCGCCTCCTTCTGCTCCTCCGTTACCTCCGGGCGATAAGCACGGAACAGATAAGAGTTCGTTCCATCGTGATGAGCCTCCCGGATACGCAGGTCGCCGTCCTCATCCACATAGATGGTCAGCTCGCTGTCGCCGCTAACGTAGCTTTTAAGGCAGTCCGAGACCGACTTAGGCTCCTTCTCATGCGGAAGGACTCCAGAAAAGTGCCCGTTCCACAGGCCGAGTTCGGCCACGGCGAAAATGCCGTTGGGGACCTCGATGTCCCTCAGATTGGCCCTTTCATCGTCCAGATAGTCGTTGTTGGTCTCATACATGATGTTGACCAACTCATCTTCACTTGCGTCAGGATATTCCTCCCGCAGGTCTTCCTCCCAATCATCAAAGTCGGGCGAGGAGTCCCAAATAATATGCTCTTCCATAGTGCTATCCTCCATTCAACAGGAATATGGTGCGTGCAGGTGAGTTTCCGGGTCAATGGTCTGGAGAAGCGCAGCCATCTCTTTCCGGCTTCCACGGGCGAACCAATAGGTCTGGCCGTTTTTCTTACCAATCAAGATGTCCTGATACTTCCCATCCAGTATGGTTTTCCCGATGATGGATAACTCCCACTTTCCTACTGTCCGCGTCAGACTGGAAAAGCCGCATCTTCTGCAAGAAGACGCGGAGATACCAGACTTATAGTAGTCCAGTTCGGAAAGTGTGTTTTCCCCGCAGCGAGGGCATTTACTGCCATAGTTTTCTAAACTCGCCATCTAAATACCCCCCTATCAAATCAGCTCAATGACTGCCTCGTCGTTTGCTACGTCAGGGAGGAAAGTCCCCATGTGCTTCGCGGGGATATAGAGAATGTGACCATCCCGTTCACTCTTGAAAATAGCCATCGGGGGGTCATAACCATCCCCCACCTCTTCCATAACGAGAAGCACAAAATTTTCTCCCCGGTAACGATACCGGCAGTCTGCCTGGTAGTAACTCTTTGCCTCTTCCCAGGTCGCCTCGGCAATTTCCTCCGACGGCATGGTCAGGTTGCCGTTCGTATCCCGGAATCTCTTGTTACTCACAGAAATCACCTCTCCTTTTCTGCCTGTACCAATTTGTCAATGACCTTTTGGCACAGCCCATAGTCGCTATCTTTCTCGACATAACAGCCGATATTGCGATGGACTGGATTTCCGAATATCCCCAAGTAGTACATCGTAAGGAACGCCTTGTCCTCCTCAAAAATGTGGAGGCTCACGCAGATGGGCTTTGTCCAATCCGCGTTTGCAATGTTGCACATGGAGAAGAGCTCTTTTCGGAGCTCTTCATCCATGATTTCAACATAGCACTCCTGACCGATGTGCCCATTTAGGGTCACATCGGTCTTTGCCTGCTCTTGGTGAGGGTCGTACTCCGGCGCTCCTCGCTTGAGCAGCTTGGAGCTGTCCAAGGTGTATGCACGGATTTTCATGCCGAAGCACCTCCGTCCACGACCCGCTCAAAGACGATGGCCTCGCCCTTGAGCACTTCGGCGTCAATGCTCTTCCAGACATTATTGTCTGCGAAGAAGAACTTCCCCCCTTTGCGGATGTACGGGCGCTTGGTCGTGTAGAGCCAGTGCTCTACAGCCTCATCCAGGCTCTCCCCTTCCAGGAGTTCAATCCGGTCCAGCATACGGCCGGAGCGGACTGTCTCCGGGATTTCCCCGCTGAAGTAGCGGTGGAAGTCCAGGATGAGCTCGTCTTCCGTCAGACCATCCAGGTCTCTGGACTCCTCCCAGCGTTCACGGCGGGCAATCCGATTGGCCAGAGTGGTTTCCTGAGTCCAGGAAATCCGCTTGACCAGAAGGACGATGGCCGCCGCAATCACAACGCCAGCGAGAAGCATCAGGCTGGTGGGAATGGTCATCATTCCTTGCTCCAAGCCCCCACAGGCCGTAATGCCGCAGATGACCAGGACCACAAGGGCCAGGTCACAGGCGGCGTCGAGACGCTGGTAATTCTCTAGCTTCTTCATCAGTTTCTCTTTCATTCGTTAAAACACTCCTTTGAAGTTTGGTTTGTGTATATATAAAAAGGCAGTACACCGGGACGGTGTACTGCCTTGAGTCTGCTGAGAAAATATGTGGCTTAGTTGAGATACTTCCTTATTTGATAGTATTATTGTACCATCTTCAAATTCGAGACGTCAAATCGCCTTTTTCTTTCAATTTCTGCACCCGTGAGGGAGGGCGGCAGTGATGTTGTTTAGCAACCTTGTCGTATAATCATTTCAATTCTCGCAACCCGCGAGAGGCGCGACCGGCGTTCACCTTGGGCACCGCCCTTGAGAAGTCATTCCAACTCACGCACCCGTACAGGGTGCGACGACTCAATCCGGGCAAGTTGTGCTAGTTGACATGTATTTCAACTCACGTACCCCATTGCGGGGTACGACCAGGCCGAAGTAGGTGTAATGCGAGGATTGCTAAACTTCAACTCACGCACCCGTACAGGGTGCGACAGTGGTCCAATCCACCTATCGCATAATCGGTCAATTTCAACTCACGCGCCCCGTGATGGGTGCGACTGCTCGGGTTGTTGGACTTCGCTGGGACGAGTATCGATTTCAATTCCTGCACTCCGTATAGAGGGCTACCAGACTCCTTGGACACGGTTGTGACGATGTGACATTTCAATTCACGCACTCTATGGGGAGTGCGATGCAAAATCCATCAAGTGTCTGCCAGCATCATTTCAGCTCACGCACCCCGTGAGGGGTGCGACGGATTTATTGCTATCCTCTTTCATGGGTTGTACATTTCAACTCCCGCACCCCGTGAGGGGTGCGACTGGTGTAGAGGGGCAAGCGGCTCAGACCGCAACCCTATTTCAACTCACGCGCCCCGTGAGGGGTGCGACAGATATTGCCCGACGTGTCCTGCAAGCGAGTCGGATTTCAGCTCCCACACCCCGCACGGGGTGCGGCACTCTGTTTCGTGGTCTGATAGGCAGACTGCAGGCCATTCCAATTTGCACGCCCTGTAAGGGATATGACCGGCCATAGCTCCGCGAGGTGTTCCACTTCAACTCACGCATCCTGTGAGGAGTTCGACTGATAGGCAGTGGTCGCTGTTATCTTCTTTCCGCCATTTCAACTCACGCACCCCGTGAGGGGCGCGACCATCGCAAGCGACGTCCAGCCGTGTAACATATTTCAACTCCCACACCCCGTGTGGGGTACGACTGCATGGTCCAGTAGCCATTTGCTCCCCACATTTCAACTCACGCACCCGCGTGGGGTGCGACGTTACTTAGCTTTGCTCGGTAATAGGGCACTTCGATTTCAATTCCCGCCCCTGCGAGGGGTGCGACGACCGATTTTGAGACAGGCGGACTAGACCACTACATTTCAATTCCCGCACCCTGTGTGGAGTGCAACATGCATGTGTAAAGTGCTATTTCTCATCAACCGGATTTCAACTCACACACCTCCTGTGGGATGCGACTCAGTTGCTCTTATTCTCTCGATACGGTTCGGGGATTTCAACTCACGCACCCATGAGGGGTGCGACATGACACCCATTCTGCCATCATCGGTCATATTCATCATTTTAACTCCCGCACCCACATGGGGTGCGACTCGACACCTCATGTCAGTCACGTTGAGCGTGGAGCATTTCAATTCCCGCACACCGCATTGAGTGCGACGCCAGATGACGCTTGCTTGTTTTAATTCACGCACCCCGTGAGGGGTGCGACTTCTTCAATATGTTGTAGGGATGGGAACAATCGGATTTCAACTCCCGCACTCCGTGAGGGGTACGACGACAGACCCGGAGTACTTCAAAGAGTGCTACAACATTTCAACTCCCGCACCCCGTGAGGGGTGCGACGCAAACAATAATGTGTTTCCCACCCCATATTCAAAAACTGGCTATAAAATTTTTCAATTCTCGCACCCCACGAGGGGTACGACCGGGGTCTGCGTGGATTCAGACAGGCTTTTCACATTTCAACTCCCGCACCCGCGTGGGGTGCGACAATACAGACCGCAGTTCCCTTCATAATGGCCTGGTATTTTCAACTCACGCACCCCGTGTGGGGTGCGGCACAACGACTTCGCACTGACATTCTCAAAATAATTATAAAATATTTCAATTCTCGCACCCTAATGAGGTACGGCCTCACCGTTTCGCCATAAAAATAGCCGTCCTAGCAAAATATATGTAGAATTTTAACTCCCGTACCCCGCATGGGGTGCGACTTTTTGTCATTCGGGTCTTGTCATCCATAGGCGAATTTCAACTCCCGCACCCTGTGAGGGGTGCAACTGTCTCCGATGGCGTGGAGACCCATCAGGCCATCATTTCAACTCCCGCACCCCATGTGGGGTGCGACCATTTCCCGCTTCTGAAGTTTCGTGCCTACCGCATTTCAACTCCCGCACCCCATGTGGGGTGCGACCCCAGGAAGTAGTTCCTGCATCGGGGGCATTGGACGATTTCAACTCCCGCACCCTGTGAGGGGTGCGACTGAACGTTTCGCGCCCACCGTTGGCCAGTCCAGTATTTCAACTCCCGCACCCTGTGAGGGGTGCGACCTCCATTATTTACGAGAGTACGGGTGGTAGACATTTCAACTCCCGCACCCTGTGAGGGGTGCGACCGCAAGATATTGTGTTTGTTCTTCCTTTCAGAATATTTATTGAGATATTCCTATTTGAAATTCCATACGACACATCAAAAAACAATTTTTTAATATAATTGGGGGTGCGAACCCCCACAGATTTTCCTGTGTGTTGCTTGTTCGCACCCCAAATCGGATATTACTCGCGGACCTCGATAGAGACACCGGCAGGCAGGTCGGTATCGTTCACCGTAACCTCATAGTCACTGAAGCTGCGAATGGGCTTTCCGGGGTTGACTTCCTTCACGTGGACCCGCTCATACAGCTTGTGGGAGGGCGCGTTGCCATAAATGCTGTCGTGTTTGAAAATGACAAGTTTGCGGGTGGCCATTTCAGCCCGGCAGGCCGACTTGTCGAAGTCAAACATATTCATAATGGCGTCCCACAGCAGGTTCAGGTCCTCCTCAGAGAAGCCGGTATACTTCTGAGCCAGGGTGGGAGAAACGCTGCCAGTGCAGACAAAGAGTCCGTAAGGAATGATGGGCTTCTGAGCAAAGGTTCCTTCCTTCTTCTTGATTTCATCCTCGGTTGCCACGGCAGTCCGGGTAATGGACAGCTCCCGCAGTTCCACGGGGCTCACACTCTCCGCCATCGAAATCTGCACGGGCCCGCGAATTGTGCCGCAGTTGAGGTTGGCGGACTGGAACTTCGTCATGACACCGCCAAAGGTGCGGATATCATAGTAGTTCTCGCACATAAAGTTGCGAAGAACATCATCCACCTCCGGGTGGCCTTTCTTGTACTCCGCGATGCTCCCTGTGGTACAGCCAGTCGCTGCGACAAAGCTCTCCATATCACGGGCGTTCAGAGTCTGGCCACTCTGCGGCTGAATGTACATCTTGAATCCGGGGACTCCCTCACGCACCAGCGCAACGTAGTTCCGAATCTTTCGCTTCAGACAGACATCAGTCACCAGGCAAAGGCCCGTCTCCGGGTCGATTCTGGGGGCGTTTCCAGCATCGGGCTCGCCGTTCGGATTGCAGTTTCTGCCATCAAACATGAAGAAGAAATCGTACTTGTTCTGAATAGCTTGCTTGATAATTTCCATGATTTTCTTTCCTTTCTTGCCTTTAATGTTTTAGTTTTTTTACATTCCTACATTGCAAGTTAGTTAAACCTAGCAATGCTTCCTGAGGTTGCTTTTCTATTGAGTCAGTGACTTATCTCTTATGCCATATTAAGCGGCACTGTCTCCCGCACCATCCGGGTCATCGTCGGGTTTCTTCCGATAGCTCTCCTGCCGGGCGTGATAGTAGCCAAGAGCAAAGAGGCCGGATTCCTCCCGGCTAAGGGTAGTTGGCAGAGGCTCAGCCCCAAGGCGGTCCATGATACCGCCAATCAACTGGTTATAGTAGACAGCCAGTCCTGCCGTGTCTGACTTGCGTTCCAGGGAGGAAATGTGATGCTGGCCCTTTGCGAAGATGGACGGGAATACGCTGGCCGGGCGGGTCATAGCCGAAGTGAAGAAAGAATCTCGAATACTCCGGTTGACTTTCTTCATCGCTGTCTTCTGGAGCTTTTCGTAGTGCCAGAACAGTTGCCCCAGCAAATACGCCTTATCGTTGCAGTTTGGATTGATTGCCACAGTTGCTGCCTCCTTTACAGATTCTGAGTTGCTGTTTTCCAGCAGATACATCTTGATTGCCGCCATCCGGTTCTCAGAGAGACCCCCATCCTCCCGAATACGCAGGAGCAGCAATGACAAAAGTTCTCTGGGGTATGGGGTGTTCGTGATGATTGCTCGGACAAGGCTGTCGTACATATCCGCAGGAACTTCTCGGTTGTCCTTCCCCACACACTTCAATGCATCCAAGAGCTGATAGATGTTGGGGGTAGCGGTTTCCTTGTCTTCCCTGGACGAAATGATGGTGGCCCGTTTCAGATGCGCACGAAGGTTTTCCAGCATCTGCCCAAAGGTGCAGTGCTGAAACTCCGTCAGTGCGAATCGCACGTTGTGGTTTCGAAGGACCATCACGTAGAAATCAGCATTGAGGTCTTCAAGCTGGTCTGCGTACTTCTCTACCGACTCGTTTCCGCTCAGGATGGAAGTGACTGTATGATAGAGGGCCTCGTCTTCCTCGGAATCAAAGTCACCCTCCTGTCGGCCAAAGCCAGCCATCGAGAAAACTGTGGCCAGCGAGTTGTCCTCATCATGAGCCGCCCAGAACACCAGGTAGGAGTTCCCGATGATTTTATAGTGGCATTTAGTGGTAAGCAGATACTTCAGCGCATTTCCGTACTGCTCTGTCACCAGAAGCGAGACTGGTGCGATGTATCCCTGTTGCTTGTCATACCAGTTATAGGCACAAACATCGTAGTTGGTTCCAAAAGAGACCAGCGAAATCCCTGTTCCACGAGCCATCGGCACTCCGGTGGTTGCCGGGTGGACCCGGGCAATCGGGACATTTTCCTCGCCTGTGACCAGGCAGGTGCCCATAATGATATCGCTCCCGGCGAGGACCCGCGTCTGATAGTACCTATCCCAAGCCGCCGCAATATCCGGGTCTGCATGGGCGTAGGTATCGTCTTCAAACCTGAACACCAGGTTGCTTGCCGTCAGAATCGCATCCAGGTTTTCCTTGATGCAGTCCACATCGAGCGCCTTCTGCGGGTCCCACTTTGCAAAGAACTCCCAGAGTGCAGTTGCTTTGGGGGAAGAACCCAAGAGAGGTCCCAGGATTTCTTCATGCAGGTGCTTTGCGGAACGATGCTTCGCAATAACCTTCTCCGGCGCATCCTTCTCCCCTGCCAGTCCCAGAAGGTAGGACGCATTGTCGCAGGCAAAGAACGGCGTAGGCCCATTCTGGTGCTTGGTACGGTACGGCACGCTCATAGTCGGATACTTTGTGACGGTCTTCTTTTTGAGCGGAACCTGATATCCCAAGGACACGACATTGATAAGGCGTCCGTCAGCCCCAATGATGATAGCGAACTGGACGGGTACGCTGGACCAGCCCGACTTGGGAATGACACCCCTGTCTACGAGCTCTTGCCCGTAAGCGGCCAGTGCGTCAAGCACCATGCCCCATCACCTCTTTTCTGGATGGCACCCGGATATATCCATTCTCCATGGTCGGGTAGTAGAAGTACTGGCGGACATTATCCGGGTTGCTGTAATCGGCATCAAAGAACATCCGACCCAACTGAATCTTCGTCCCATCGTATACCGACCGGCGCTGAGGCTCTCTCTCGTGAGGGCCAAAGAAGGCTGTGCATTCCTTCATCCCCAGATAGGGCGTCCGCCAGGACTGGCCATGCTCCACCCGGCGCTTAAAGATGTCAATGATTTTGGTCAGATTGTACTCCTCTTCCATCTCATCGAGATTGGGCTTGGGGACGACCGCAGCATACACCGTATAGTAGACATCGCAAAGGAAGGTAGAACATCTCTGCTGTCTGGGCATTGATGCCGGGACGCTAAGGGATGGCCCTTCGCCGGTTTCCAGTACGCTCTCCATCGTTTTCAGCGCATTCCCGCTCCGCATCACAGAGCTGAGTTCGTTCCGCGTAATTGTGCGGTGCCTGACACGGTTGTAGACCTGGATACCAGTGACCTCGTAGTCAAATGTTGGGTGCCAGTAAATGCTCTGGAGCAAATTACGGAGGCTGGAAGGCGTTGGCACTTCATAACTATATCGTTCAACTTTGCATTCCGGCCTCGTAAAAAGAGCAAACTTGCCCCAAACATCCACACTGACATGGCCGATTTTATATTCCAAATAGAATCACTCCTTTTCACAGAATTTTTGCGTGTATTTCGCCCTCTCTTGACTTCGATAATATTATACCATTTATTATTTAATTAGTCAATTTTTATTTTAAAGCCAGTTTTACGTCACAAAGGAATTCTACAAAACTAAGCAGAAATTTAATAAAGCAAAGGGCCCTGCCACATTAAATGTGACAGGGCCCTCTCAGAGGCAAATATATCCGGCTACTCACAGCAGTTCGTCGTCAATTTCATCCAACTCTTTAGTCAGATACTCAGCCAATGCGGATTCAACCACGCTGGACTTCTCCCCAGTCCGCCCCAGGAGCCGTTCCCTGGCACACCGCCGGTCAATCGCAGCAACGAGCCGTGTGTCAAGCCAGTATGAGACATGCACCCGCCCATTGCTGTTGACCTTTGAGCCACCAAAATACCTGATTTCCGGCTTGGTAGCGGGCTTCCTCCCTCTCTTAGCCTTCGGTGCTGGCTCCTGAGCAGGCGGCTCAGCAACCTCCCGAGGCTCAGCAGACTTCTCCGGTTTAGGCTGCGCTTCCTTCTTAGCCTTTGCAGGCGGCTTTGCCGCCGTCTTTTTGGCTGGGGGATTCTCTTCCTTATCCTCTCCACCAGGGTTGCCCTCCACCGGCTTCGTACCGCCGAACATCCTGGCAAACAGGTCGTCGACATTCGGCTTCTCATTCTGTGTCATAATCAAACCTCCTTGAGCATCTCGTTGGCCAAGGACGTATAGTCCAAGACAACCTTGCTGTCGGGACGGCTCACAACCAGGTCCTTGGAACTGCTCTTGGCCTCACGTACCGCAACAGCGCCACGGATAAACGTCTGGAACACCTTAGTATGGAGCATATCCGCAACTCGCATCGCAAGCTCCAGCATGGTCTTGCTGTTGTTCTGGCGCGGGTCAAACTTGGTGAACACAATCCCCAGGATTTCGGGATTGACGCCGCAGTACTTCTTCACATTCCGCACGGTATCACTGAGCTGGACGATGCCGTTGATGGAGTCGCAGTCCGCATCCGTAGGAACGAGAATTCCATCCGCCGCCACGATGGCGTTGACCGTCGGGACACCGAGGGAGGGCGGCGTGTCAATGATGATGTAGTCGTAGTCATCCTTGAGGTTCGCATCCTCAATCGCGTCCCTCAGTTTGAAATACTTGCCTACATCCGTCATCAGTTCCGCTTCCAGCCCGGCCAGGATGATACTGGTAGGCAGGATGTCAAACCGCTCCAGAGACTGGATAGCATCCCTTGCGGACACGTTGCCTTTCAGAACCTCATAAACCTCATGGCCCTCGGTCGTAGCGCCGACCTGCTTGCTCAAACTTCCCTGCGGGTCCATATCGATGGCCAGAACCCGATTGCCCTTCTGTTTCAGAACCGATGCCAGAATCGCGGTAGTTGCGGTCTTAGCGACTCCGCCCTTCTGATTCGCAATACAAATCACTTTCATGGTGCAGCACTCCTTTCAAAGTTCGGTTTCCATTTTCTTACCGTGACAATATTATACCATATAACGCTAAAATAATCAATATTAAAATCTTAGGTGCTTTAGTTCTTTTGTGCTAAAGCACTTTTATACTTAAATATCCAGAGGTGCTCTCCCTCTGATACCTACCATATTAAATTGAATTATGCAATTTATTTGACCTTTCTATTTCTATATGGTATCTTGTAGAAAAGGAGGGTTTTCCATGCTCACCCAATTTTTTGAAAGCGCAAAGACCTTCGTCTCTACCCTTACAACAGACCAACTCGTTGCCATTTTTATCGCTGTCTTGGCCATTTCATGTGCGGTGAAACTAATCAAGACCGGCCTGTCCGTTATTCTCTCCATTATTGGACTGCTCGCTGTACTCTATTTCTTTGCCCCGGGCCTTTACTATGAACTCTTTGAGTTCCTTGGACAACTATGGCACACTCTGATTGGCTGACATACAGGTCTTTGCAAAAACAGGCGTTCTGAATTCAATCAGAACGCCTGTTTTCTATATTATCGCCTAAGAGACTTCCTCAACTCTTTCATATCCTTGCCGCCCTCTTTCAGCGCGCCGCTGTTATGGTAGGCCCATACCAGATACCGTCCACCTTTCCACCAGAACTCGCTGCTGGCTATCAGCAGCATGGTGATGAACAACGGCTGATATGTATTGGTGAATGCGACGGTCTCACCGGCAGAAATTCCGCTGTATGACTGCAGAAGCGCATCGGCTAAGAAGAGCAATGCCATTCCACCAGACATACTCTGGAGGGCATATTTGATGTGCCGCCGCCGGATGCTGTATCGCTCTGGAGGATTATTGAGTTCAACAATAACCGCGCCGATAAAAAGGCACAAGGTCGAACCGATAAGGAATATCGTGACCCACCCCTCATACACAGCGGTGAGTTCTGTCACATGATAACAACTTACCACTATGAAGGCCGCTGCCACGACCAATAAAAGCAGAGATGAGAGTTGGCCAACCAAGTGGCGAAACTTTCTGACGGACTCATATTTTTCTCTGTTCAGGAAAAAAGCCAACAACAGTCCGCCTGATAGGATGTATGAGATGATGAACGGCAACGTATTACGCATTTTTCGCCTCCAGTATATCGGCCGCCAAGCGGAATCTGAGCCCGCCGCAGTTCGGACAGGAATAGTTCCAGGAGTTCAGACCGGACTTCAGCACTTTCACGATGCGGCTGTCTTCTGCATGTTCTGTGATTGCACCGCATCTGCAGCATTGAACCAGGCATGTCGGGCCTTTCACTTGTTTCTTTGTCGCCAGCGGCTCCAGTACATTCAAGTTATAGGTATAAGGGGACGGCCTGCAGTCGACCATAGCGCATACCCTCTGCCACAGCGGCCCATGGCCGGAGCCTCTCAACGATGCCGGGCCAAAAAGCAGCGCGGCCGCCGCATGGGCGTACTCGTGCCGGATAACATCTATGCAGTCTGTCTCTGGCAACCAGTCCAGATAATAGAGGTTGAACATGAACTGGACTGGGATGGCGCTGTGGCTGGTGAATTCACACATAGCCACCGTCTTTCCCTTTTGCCTATATCGCTTAATTGGCATATAGGTCGTGTCAAGCCCGCAAATCCCGTCCAGTCTGCGGTACTCTTTTTGAATTTCCTGCGTCTGAAAGAACATTTTGACCACCTACCGCACTTTTTGTTACTATTGTGCCATTCTTTCAGACTAGAATCAAATTTCGGGTTGACAGTGCCTAAGTGCTTAAGCACCTAAGTGCCCACTTAAATCGCCTCAGTGCTCAAAAATTCCGTGACCCAGCGGAAGCCCTGAATAAGCATCTTGGGAAGCTCCTTCCCCTCAAAACCATAAAGCCCGCACGACACAAACGGATGCACTTCAATCACCACAGTAGACGGTTTCCCAGAATAGAGGTCTGCGGCAACCGCTACATCCAGCGTATAGGCGGCCGGGCAGTCAGTGTACTCCCGCACCATCTGATAGACCACAGACTTGTCCGGCATGGCCCAAGGGTCTCCCAGGTAGTGCTTTACCCCGACAATCCGCTCATTGGATACGAACACCCGCCACTCCGAAAAGATGTTCAAAACCTCTGAAATATACATCTCTTTATCGGACGGCAACGTGTCCTTTCTAATGTCATAGACCCCGGTATAGTCGCATTTGAGCTGCGATGCGCTTTTCAGAAAGACTTCCTCTGCTCCCCACTCGCTGGCCTTATCCCGCAGTTCTGATTTGCTGCACACGAGCGCATCTTTGCGGCCAAGGTATTCCGGGATGTCCAGTTGGATAGGGACGAGCAGGGGCACCATCTTTTCGATGCCGTACATCTTTCGGAGATATGCCTCAACGAACTCAATACTCCCCACCGGGACCTCAAAAATATCGGGGTCTGTCAGATACGGGAACATGTCCCGCTTCATGGCCTCAAAGGTCCTCAACTGTATCTGGTAAGGTGTCTCGCCCTGATGCAGCCAGTTCTGCTCTTTAAGTACTTCGCAGACCGTGGCACAATCAGAACTCATAGTACCATCCTGGTTCTTCTGGATGATGAATCGATACTGCATAGTCCAACCACCTCTAGGGGCAAAGATGGAACGGCCCCTTTATATTTCGAGCAAAACAGCTATTAAAACAAGAGCGCACAGAACTCCTATCGCCACATTTATCCAGTCGCCTTCACATCGGATTCCGTACGTTTGACCTTCTTCCCGCAGTTGCTCAACTTTTGCCCAATCCCTATTTTTCTTTGCCTGTCGGATTTCTTCATGCAGCTTCTCAGAGTACTCTCTGAAGGCCGGTAATACCAGCCGACCTTTTCTCCCAAAGGGTATGGAGCGCTGAGTCATTTCCCACAGAACCACCTGACTACGTAGAAAGATGTACTTCCCACCAATTTTTTCTCGCGGAATATCATAAGCAAAACAGGTCCCAGTTACTATGTTTCTGCCCACACCATACCGTCGCATGAGATGCGGAATATCCCATTCTTGCTCCCTAACATTGAGAACACTATCCAAAGATTTGCTCATATGTTGGAAGCACCTGCTTCCTGTTCACTCTTGACCCGAGCCAGCATCCTGCACGGTTTCCCATCGTCCAGAATTCGTTTCGCAATCTCCTGGGCATACTTGTACTTCTCGGGATAGGCCAGCATAAGTGCCATGTATTTGTTCTCTCCGCTCTGTCGGGTTCCAAGGAAGTCACCGGCACCACGGATTTTCAGGTCTTCCTCCGCAATCTCAAATCCATTCGTCGTTCGAACCATCGCGTCCAGACGCATCCGGCCTTTTTCAGTTTGGTCATTGCTCTGGAGCACACAATAAGACTGAAGGTTACTGCGGCCGACACGGCCCCGGAGCTGATGCAGTGAGGACAAACCAAATCGCTCGGCGTTGGTAACGACCATGGTCGTCGCGTTAGGCACATTGACGCCTACCTCGATGACTGTGGTGGCGATGAGAACGTCAATTTTTCCGTCCTTGAAGTCTGAGATGATTTGCTCTGTCTCCGTCTTGCTGTTCCGGCCCGTCAGAGTGGCAATCCGAACGCCGTACGGCCCGAGTGCTTTCAGGTAGATGCTGCTGACCTCTTCCACGGACTGCACACCCTCTACATCGTCGCTGGGGTCAATCATGGGGCAAACGACGTACGTCTGGTGGCCACGCTTCGTTTCTTTCAGGATGAAGCGGAACACCTTATTCTCATCTGTGGCAATCCCTGTTATGACCGGCTTGCGGCCCTCTGGCATCGTTACAATCGTGTAGAGTTGCACAGCAGTTCCATAGATGACCTGAGCCAGGGTACGGGGAATTGGAGTCGCACTCATCGTGATGCTGTGTACCCCTGCGGCCGCTTTCTCAATGAGCGCAGTCCGCTGGGCTACGCCGAACTTATGCTCCTCATCCGCCACGGTGATAGCCAGATTATGATAAGTTACGTTCTTGCTGATGATAGCGTGGGTGCCTACCACGAAGTTGGCCTCCCCGCTCTCGATAGCCGCCAGCACGGCCTTTTTCTCTTTGGCTTTCATCTCCGCCCCGCCCAGATAGACTGCTTTGAATCCAAGAGGCTCTACCAGAGCTTTCAAGTCTTCATAGTGCTGGCGAGCCAGCACCTGGGTCGGAGCCATCAGGACAGCCTGGTATCCGCTATCGGCAAAGGCGGCCATCAGGAGAAACGCCACAATCGTCTTACCGCAGCCGACATCGCCCTGCACGAGGGCATTGATGCGCTTCCCGCTCCGGGCGTCCTCAATCATGGAATCAATCGCTGCTTTCTGGTCTGCGGTCAATTTGTAAGGCAGGCTCTCCACGATGCGATTGACTGCACCCAACGTTTTTACGGAAAAAGCACTGCCGATGGCAGAGTTCCGGGAAGCGTACTCGTTGTTCAGAGCAAAATACAGAAGGTCATCGAACAGCATACGGTCCTGCCCCTGCTGAATCTGCTCCATCGTCTTGGGAAAATGCAGGTAATAGAGGGCTTTCTGAATGGGGAGCAGTTTTTCCTCCGCAACCAAATCGTAGGGGCAGGTCTCAGAGGTGGCCTCCGGGATGCCCACAGCCGCCTGCATTTTCTCGGTCAGATATTCCGCACTCATACCAGGAATCTTGGGGTAGACGGGCAGGATGCGCTTCCCTTCGCTGATTTTAGGCTCGAACAGCTCCGGCATCGTGGCGGAGTAGTTTTTATACTTCTCGTCGTAGACGAGTTTGGCACAAATATAGACATCGCGGCCAACGCAGGCGCTGATTTTATTCAGCATATAATTCTGCCGGAACCATTTGACCAGCAGTTTCTCGCCAGTCGGCTGGATGGTGCAGAACGCAATCATCATGGGCGTGCCGTTGTGGTAGGAGTTGACCCGCGTTACCGTGGCAATCAGGCAGGACGTCTGGTCCTCCGGCAGAATTCCGGTTTCCCGGCTGAAATCGTTGTATTTTCGAGGCAGGAACCGCACGAGGTCCTCTACGGTGTAGATGCCTTTACGGTTGAACTGATGTTCTTTTGCCTTCATAATCCCGAGGTAGGACAGCTTCATGATGGTCCCCCCTCCTTTCTATCTGAATGGCCTGTTAATGGGGCTTAAAATCTTGTAGCATGATTTGTGTAGTAGTCCGTCCCTGAAATGTGTTCTCGCCAATCGTACCCACCATATCAATGGATTTCGGTTCCCCTTGCTGGACATACTGACCAGCCATGCCGAATGCCACAGCAGCGAAGTTCTGGCCCGGGAATTTGATATGGGATTTGTCTGCTCCCATATAGAATGGAGCATCGACCGAAAACTGATTGATACGGCACACGGGGTTAGGAACCCCCTGGCCCAGCGGCTGATACTTCTTAATAACCTCCAGAGCCGCAGGCACATCCTCGGGAGCCAATACCACATCATACAGGATGTACTCACCGCCGCCGGATGTCTGGTAGTCCTTGAAATACGCCCGCACCTTCTGCCGGAATTCTTCGATGTCACTCTGCATGAGCGAGATACCCGCCGCCCCGGCGTGGCCGCCATAGGTTGTAAAGAGACTGCTCATGGTGTCCAGCATATCCTTGATGTGGAACTCCCCATAGGTCCGGGCAGAACCCTTCACGATGCCATTCTCACCCTGCACCATGACGATAGCCGGGCAGTGATATGTAGAGGCCAGCTTCCCTGCGACAAGGCCAACCAGTCCTTCCGGCATCTCAGGTTCAAAGACCACGACAGGGGCAATCTCCTCCGTGGACTTGCTCAACGTCTCCTGGATTTTCTTCATCCAGGTGTTTACCTGAGTCTGGCGCTGCTTGTTGATTTGAACCATCTTGGCCCCATAGGTCTGGGCCTCAATCGGGTCATCGCACATGAGCATCTTCAAAGAAGATGTGCCTCCGGCGTTGTAGAGCCGCCCAGGGGCGTTGATAAGGGGCGCGATGTTGTAGGATACCGTCTCCACAGAGAATTCACTTCCATTACAGCCGATGGTGAGAAGCTGGCTGATACCCTGCGACAGCATGGCCCGACCGCTGTTCACCAAAGCAATTCCGTCCATAACGATGCGCCGGTTGTCTCCAATCAAGGGCATTGAGTCTGCAATCGTACCAAAGCAGGCCAGCACCTGGATGTCATTCAGGAGCTTTTCCGCCGTGGCCAGCGGCTCGTCCAGCAGCATATATTCCGCCAGTTTGAAAGCCAGGCCCGCACCGCAGTACTCGGTAAACTCGTTCAGGTCGGGGTGTAGATACGGGTCCACGACCGCAATCGCGTTCTTCGGCTCCCGGCCGTCCGGCAGATGGTGGTCCAGGACGACGACGCCGTTTCGGCCTTCTTCCACCGCCTTGTCCAGAACGTCTCCGGCGGCAATGCCGTTATCGACTGTGATGATGAGGGTATTCTTTACGCCAGCCAGGATTCTCTCAGAAACCCCATAGCCGTCCGTGAACCGCTTGGGAATGTAGGTGCTTGGCTCCACTCCATAGTAATTGAGCAGTTTGGTCAGGATGGCCGTGGAGGTAATCCCATCCACGTCATAGTCCCCAACAATTTTGACGGGGATTTTATTTTCAATGGCGAACTGAATCGCCCTGGCTGCTTCCGGGATGCCATCTACGCAGTCAGGCGGGACAGTATCCGGGGACAGCAGCTCCAGCTCTGTCTGCCCGGACATACCCAGAATCGCCTCTTCAACGCTCTTATACTGATTGGGATTTTGAATCCACTCCATACTCTCTCCTCATTCCTTCTGTGCGCGAACATCCCTCCGGTATGCCATATATGCCTTTGCACAGATACACTGCACGGAGCCGCCTGCACAATACTCGCAGAACGGCAGGCTGCCGCAGGGAGTCTCTACTCCGATAATCTCTTTATTCGTTGTTCTGATGTAATCCTCCAACGCCTCAATGGCCTCGGTGCTTTCTGGACTATCATTCTGTGGAGCTTTGTCATCTTCGCCAATCTGGGCCTCCCACTCGTTGGTCCACTCACCACTTGCTCTCCGGCTCTCAATGACTGCCAGTTCATCGCACCGCTCATTGTACTGGTTTCCGGCGTGGCCCTTGACCCATACGAATGTGCAGATATGCTTCTGCGTAAGGGCATCCAGCTCCTTCCACAGCTCCTCGTTCTTAAGGGGGCCATCCTTCCGCTTCCAACCGTTCTTTTTCCAGCTTTTCAGCCAGTACTTATTGAAAGCGTCCGTGATGTATTTGGAGTCTGAAAAAATCTTCACGATGTGAGGGCCACGGAGAGATTTCAGGCCATTGATAACCCCCAGCAGCTCCATCCGGTTATTTGTCGTGGAGGGGTCCCCGCCGCTCATCTCCTGTGTGGTGCCACCAACTATCACGATGGACGCCCAGCCGCCAGGGCCGGGGTTCCCAAGACATGAACCATCTGTATAGATAACAGCCTCTGGCTTGACGGACATATTTCGACTCCTCCCTACTAAGCTCTTTGGTGCTTAGGTGCTTTCTGTTTACTCGTATATTATACCACATTTCATTATTTTAGTCAATGTTGTGATGAATATTTTGCTAAACTTATCAGCCTGATTTGTTGAAAAGATGTTGTCATTTTCCTTCCTTTTCGTCACTAATTTCAGAACTTTCTTCACTTTTACCCAGACTTCTGATAATACTTTTCAGCTTTTCAGGGACGGGCAGACCCGTTCGAATTGCATTTTCCAAAATGCTGATACTTTCATTGACGATATAGAAAATGGAGGTCATGGTTTGTATCGCTCCACCATCTTTCAGCACGTATTCATCAAGAATATGCGCAAGTGAGATGACTGCAAATGTCGTTATCTTTTTTGCAATGCCTTTAGCACCTATTTCACTTGATAATTCCCTGCTATGGATTGCCGCACATACTCCAGTGATATAGTCTAGTATGACAAGCGCTATTACGGCATAGAACCAACTATCCGGGGTTCCATAAAATATTTGAACAATGTTTTTCATTTGTTTTACCTACTAATCAAAATTTGTTATTATGGAAAAGACGAGTGGCTTCCGATGGAAACCACTCGTCTTTGGGGGCCACCCTGAAGAGTTTACCTACATATTATGAAATCAGTTCAGTTTCCAACCACCGCCACCGTAGTCGGAGGACTCACACTCATCAATGACCACAGAAGAAACTCCGGGGAGCGGCTGATTCCACTCATACTGCCGAATATTCCAGTCATCAAAATCCTGCTCAGAAGAAGACCAGCCGGACTCGCCCCAACCAGGGCTATCAGAAATCATCATGTAGCGTTCTGTTGCGCTGTACGTACCACGAATGAATTTGCAAACAGGCTTCGGCCCATAAATGCCGAGCTTGTAGCCGCTGTCTTCCAGTTCAGAAATAATACCCTGGACATACGGTACAAAGATTATATGACAAAATTAAATAAGGGGAAATGACTTGCCCGAACCCGAAAAGGTTGACCTCACATGATTGCAGCAAAGTCAAGCGCCAGTTAGTCAAAGCAATAACCCCCGCATAGTCGGGGCGCTAACAATAAAAAGGAGCGGGAAAAGCTAACGCATTTCCCACTCCTCGCGTGTTCTCTCTATTTGGTCGTAAATTGGTCGTAAATCTCGTTGGTCAAAGTCTCAGGACCGTTGAAATATCAGTGTTTTTTTAATCTAACGGCTTCATAGTGGGGAATAAAAGCGCAATTTGGCATAACTCTACGTATCCCTTCACAGCCATTATTGCTCAACTTCAATCACGCCCGTCTGTTTTTGGTACTCTACATAACTCAGCATATTTAGTCGTAAGCCTGTCGTAAGTTGGTCGTAAGTTACGTCTGGCCGCTACCCTTTGAGAAGTACGCACCTAATCGGTTCATTTCCTCCCGTTTCAGGTCTGGTGTTGCTTCCGCGTAGATGTCCATTGTGGTCCTTGAATCAGCGTGACCCAGAATATCCTGCATGGCTTTAACTTTCACTCCAGCTTCACACATGCGAGTTGTGAAGGTGTGCCGCAATGAGTGATTGCTAAATTTAGGCAACAGCACAAGATTATCACTGTCCCCACTGTTCGCATCCATGAGTGCGTAGTTGCAATCTCGGATGATACGTCGCAAGGCTTTATTGAGGGTTCCCTGGTGCTGTGTGCCGCCGTAGCGGTTTATGAAAATGAAGTCAGTGTACCCATCTATCGTGACTGTACACTTGATTCCAAATTCCTCTTGATTTCTTTTTTCCTGTAGGAACGCCTCTTTAACCTGTGGAAGCATATCTATGACACGCCTACCGCTCTTGGTTTTTGGTGTGTTGACAGCGAAACTTAGCCCCTTATTTTGGCCTTTGTCATAATATACGAGAGTGTGGTTAATGTCAATCTTTTCTTTTTCAAGGTCGATGTCACACCATCGAAGGCCAGTGACTTCCCCTACGCGCATTCCGGTCCATAGCATCACGGTAAAGATAGGATACCACTTGTTAAATTCCCCTGGTTGTCTAAGAAAATTTTCAAAAATTTCCTGTTCTTCCAGTGTCAGTGCCTTTCGTTTAACTGTGTCATTAGCATGTGCCCTTTTCAACTCCTTTAAAGCATTATCAGCAGGGTTATACCGTATGTATCCATCCTCAACTCCTAGCTCAAGGACTTGGTGCATTACAGTATGAACACAATCCACTGTTGATGTCTTTAGATGGCATTCATCTTTCAAGTGATTATAAAATGCACGTATGTCGCTTCGCTTTAGCTCAACAATTTTTGAACGACCGAAATCTGGTTGGACGTATTGGCGATACATATATTGATAGTTCTGGAATGTATTGTCCTTAAGTCCACGTTTTAGCCTTACCCAGTTTTCATATAGGTCATTGATGGTCAACTTGCAGTTTTCCGGTCGGATTCCGTCAAGAACATCTCTTAATACATCAACCTCTTTTTCACGCAACTCTTGCAGGGTTTTGGCATATACAGAATGCCTATTCCCCCGCCGGTCTCGCCATTTATACTCAAACGTTCCGTTTGCCCTTTGGTATTCGCCCTCCTTTAAAACCCTGTTCTTACTATCTTTTCGTCTCTCCACTGCCAAAGATTTTAACCCCCTCATAATAACAGCAAAGAGAACACGCTCAGGTGAATTATACCCCGAGATGTTCTCTTTGTCCAGCGTTTGCCCATGGCGAAGCACCAGCTATATGGAATATTCTTTTGAAAGATAATCCTCCATAGCCTTTCGCTTGATGAGTCTTTTGCTGCCGCACCACAGTACAAACGGGCAGTTTTTTTCATTTGTGAGCTGTCTTATCTTATTGATTCCTATACCAAAATAAGCGGCCGCCTCTTCCAGTGTAAGATTGGCCTTTTCCCAAATTGGAACTTCATATTTCATGGAAATAGCCCCTCTAAGAACTTTTACTCTTCTTCGTTACATTTTGGGAGCATACACATAAGTACACTCTCAGTGACAATCCAACCACAAAAAAGTATAGAGAAATCGTCATCCAGAGTTTCCGGGTGATACCCTCTAAATATGATATCTGGAATATGGGTCAAGGTATCAGAAATAGGCTCATAGCATTCTCGAAGAAAATACACGGCCCCAATCAAAACCAAGCCAAGTATTGCGCCCTTTAGCAGAGCAAGCGGTATTTTCATGGTGCTCCCCCTTATCTCATGCCCGGCGCTTAGGCGGAGGGAGCAGTGTCATATTTGCTGGGACCTTTGCCGGGGTCCACTGAACTGCCTGGAATGTATTGTCTCCCCTGTTGCGGAGGTACATGGTAAATCCGGTGCTCCGCCGGATTTCATTCAGTACTGTGGCCACATGCGCATATGGCACGTTTCTGGCATCAGAATACCTGGCCACGAGTTCCGCCATGGTTGCATAGGGATTTTCCCGGATACACATGGACAGGGTAGCCATCCCAATATCGCTCTCTTTTTCGTCATCCGAAAAGTAAAACGGGTATTCGTCCATATTGGTCGGCTCAAGAGCCTGCAGCGCTTCAATGGTGCCGCGCTGTATGTCCGGGTCTGATGTTACAATAGCCTTTCCTTCCTTGGACAGAAGACTGGCAGACAGGTTCAGCCAGCTATTCGGGCCAGGCTCTAAGATACACTCGCCTCTTGCCACAAGAATCCCCTCCCTCGTCAATGTGGCTTACTGCATAAGCATGATTGTGATACTTGGGGCGTCCGTGATGAGCTCCTGGTCAAGGAAGATGACCACGGATGCCTGCTTACAGGAATCAAGGTCTTGGCTATAAACGAATTCAGGGTTGATGTCCGATGGGCCAACCAGGATTTTTACATTTCCGTCAGCATCAACATATTTTGCTGAAGCGGTCAGATTGACCGGCAGTTCATACTGGTCGGTGGATACAACGATTGCGTAGTACCCGGCGGAAAACCAGTCATCCACAATGGGAACCTGTTCTGGCTCTACAACTGAAATATCATCGTATTTGTTAAGGTAATCCTCATACTCCCTGGATGAAGTTAATGCGACTGTTTTGCCGTCTGTGACATTGGAGTCTATTTTGGTAGAGAGAATGGATTTGCAGAAAACACCAGACTCTTCTGAATTTTGAACCTCATCCTCAGAGTACGCAGTCACTACAATATCGTCAGTAATCTTCCCCCCTCCGTTTATGATAGAAATAATGAGGAAACAGAGCAGAATTACTGCGATTGCGCCCCCAGTTATGTAGGCGATAATGCGGAAACGCTGGTTTTCCGTCACCTTTTTGAGCAGGTCAGTCACAGTCATCACCCCTTGATATATTATGCCATATAACAATATATTACGCAATTTTTGAGAAGGAGGCCACCCGGCAAACCGGATGGCCTCCTAGTGACAGCAATTCCGTGGAGTAGATTTTGAGCAACACGACTGACGTCGCAACGGGACAAGCCCATCGACTTTGCTCATACCACCCACGCCAGTTTTTCACTGACACCGCCCTTTCCGTTGCACCCCGGTCAGTTTGGCTGCGTCTGATTCCGCCACACGGAATACGCTGTAGATGCCAATTTCGTACTTGCCGACACCCACGGCGGCTCCTTTGATTTCGCCCGACTTATGTGCAGTCATCAGGCTGCGGCGCGGGGAGAGACCCGCGCAAGGATGCTTCCAAGCCGTGCCGGTCATCTGCCAGTGCCACGGGCGGTTGACCATAGGCCCCATTGTCCGAAGAGTGCAGCAACGGAGGTCAGAGGCTAGAGGTTCCGCTTAGGTGAAGCAAACTCCCAGTCAGCTCGGAATTGCGGCACCTTTGGTGCCATGGTGGAGACAGTGGGACTCGAACCCACGGCCTATGGCTTGCAAAGCCATCGCTCTGCCAACTGAGCTATGTCCCCAAGGAGCGGCGGCCTGGTGGGGAGGTTGAAAGCAGGTGCAAAGACCAGGCCGCCATGTAATGAGGGGGAGAGAATGCCCCATAAGGGGCTGGTTGCGGAGGCCGGACTCGAACCGGCGGCCTCCTGGGTATGAACCAGGCGAGCTACCACTGCTCTACTCCGCGATATACACACGGTCCCACCTACCGTGACTCGGGCCATCTTTTGCCACCTCACAGGGGGAGGTAGGCCCGTCCCTACTTTGTTCGTCCAGGCTGCGATATGGTTATCGGAGTCCCTGCGGCATTCCTGCGCGCAGGGTGGGCTCACAGCCAACCCATAGCTAATGCGTACATCTAAAACGATGGAACGCGCAAGTCCCCGGCCGGATTCGAACCGGCATCTGTCTGTCGGCATTGCTGCACTTTGGCAAACAGTTCTGCCAATTAAATTACAGGGACATATGTGGGGAGACCGGCATACCTGATGATGGTCTCCCACAAAGCGATTACTCCTCCAGCGAGATAACGGTGGAGTTGAAAGCAGCGCTTGCTTCCTCCTCGCTTGCGGTTGAAGCCAGGATGACTGCGGTATTGGAGTCGCCTACTTTCACGAAGTAATCGTACTCATCACCGACTGCGTAGCAGAAGTACTCGTTCCCATCCTTCTCCCCTTCATCTACCAGGGATGCGGTGGGTTCGGCCTCATAGGCGCTCTTGTACTCTTCCAGATATTCGCTGTACAGGAACGTGCCATTCAGAATCGTCTCGTCATCCTTAGAGATGACGAACGGAGCCTCCAGCGTGATGTCATAGCCCGCTTTGGCATCGACCGTGATTTTCACGCGGTCGCCGGTCTCAACATCGTATGTGCCGGACTTCTCCAAATACGTGCTGCAGGCTGTCAAAGAAACAGCCAGCGCAAGCGCGGCGGATATACACAGGACTTTTTTGAGCACAACATGACCTCCTCGAAGTTTATTATTTTTTTCTGGTGGGCCTTCGGGGACTCGAACCCAGGACCGGGCGGTTATGAGCCGCCTGCTCTAACCATCTGAGCTAAAGGCCCGTCTGATGGTGCAGAAAACGGGACTCGATTCAACTCACGTTCCCTATGCGGGGGACGACTAACCTACAATGGGTGCGGGAGGGTGGACTCAAAAGTCTTTTGTTATGTGCAGGACTTTCGTAAAACCCTCTCCCTCCGACGGCACTTCTAACTTTTTTCCTAGAAACATGATGCCAATACGCGGTACATGCCGTTCCCGCATACGGTTATTCTTGAGGGCCTGCGGGACAGCCGTGTCAATATGTACTGCGACCACATCAATGCCGGGTGGGAGCCCTTTTAGGACTTTCTTTCGAGCGCGGATGCTGACATGGGCTGAATCCATTACAACATCATGTCCAGATTCAAGGTGGGAGATTGCTCGTTGCATCATCAGGCAGTGTACTTTCCGGTATCCACGCACGGTCAGTTCTTTCCCGAAGAGTTCTTTCCGAATCTCATCGGAACCAACATACTCATACTGTGGGTGCTGCTTAGCCCAGGTGGTTTTCCCTGCCCCCGGGATTCCAACCATCAGGTATAGAGTAGCAATACGTCTCCCTCCCTGCTATTTACGGTGTTGCAGCAATTCCCGCTTAGATTGTCACACCTGCCAGCAACTATCCTCCGCAAAGATATAGCCCCGGGTATCTTCCGGTCATACTGGCCCCGACGCATCGAGTACGGTAGTTTTCAGCGAGCATTGTCATTCTTTGTGGGGAATCTGCCACGCCCACATCAGCCGGTATAAATCCGGCATTGGGTGCGGGGGGTGGACTCGAACCACCGGCCTCAAGTTTATGAGACTTGCGAGCTGCCAACTACTCTACCCCGCGATATATGAGAAGAAATGGTGCCGGAGACCGGGTTCGAACCGGCACGGGAGTGTTCCCACGGGATTTTAAGTCCCGGGCGTCTGCCAATTACGCCACTCCGGCGTATGGTGCCAAGAGAGGGACTCGAACCCTCATGTCGTTTCCGACAGCAGGGTTTGAGCCTGCCGTGTCTGCCATTCCACCATCTTGGCGTGTTACCCGGCCCCACCTGCCGGGCATCGGGCCATCTTTGACCACCTCATTACAGAGGTAGACCCGTCCCTACTTTGTTCGTCCAGACCGCGATGGATGTAAGGGGACCCCACAGAACGGCCTGTGGGGGAAGCTCACGGTCAACTTCACATTGGCCAGAAAAAACGGATATACCCCTGGCCGGATTCGAACCGGCGTCCTTCATATGCCGAAAGCTCTACCACTGAGCTTACAGAGGCATGTGTGTTAGGAACAGCCCCACCTGCTGCGCCCCGGGCCATCTTTAACCACCCCATAGATGAGGTATGCCCGTCCCTACTTTATTCGTCCAGACCGCGATGGATAGCGAGGTCCCCGAAAACGGGGCGGGCTCACGGTCAACCCGTCGTAATGTAACAGACTGTCAGCAGACAGCGTGCGTACCCCGGACTGGATTTAAACCAGCATACTCCAACGGATTGGATGTTCTGCCATTGAACTACCGGGACGATTTAGGTTGCTCTTGCCTCAAAATCTGGGTCATCTCTTTTCAGAAGATACGGATTGGTCGTTGATGACATAGCAACTCGGACTGCTGGACCCGCGTGCAGATTGCTGTAAGTGTGCTCGCGGATATCCTCATACAGAGCGAAAAGAACAGCGATGAGAAGCGAGTCATCATCCAGAGCCACAATGCCATAGGTGTCGTACCCATTGCGCACCGTGGTAGGCTTTTTCACAAGAGCAATCTGGTGTTCCCCTTCATAGACAGGATAGTTCGTTCCTTCCCTGCCATGGCCAACATGATAAACGGTATAGTGCAGGCAATTCAATTCGATTGCTCGGCATGAAACCCTTTTGCCCGGCCGGTACTGTTCCTTGTCGGGGTAGATACGTCCGATTGGGCGAGTATTTCTCGTGACCTTATAGGATTGCTCCAGGGGCGCTCCAAGTCGCAGGAGGCGGCTCAAAAAGCCTGATTCAGTCTGTGGGCTCTGATACGACAAGTCGGACATCAGCGACAGGTGTTGGTCAAGCAGCTCTAAATTGCAGGAAGACATACTTGGGACCAGATGAGAAATCTCCGCGTGGCCTATTAAGAGGCTATTACGCCGTATTTCATACTGCGGGGACAATCCCACGTCTGTTTGGATGACCTCTACCTGCATTTGCGTTTCCTCCTAATAGGAGATGGCTGGGATGGCTGGACTCGAACCAGCGAATGAGGGAGTCAAAGTCCCTTGCCTTACCACTTGGCGACACCCCAATATGAAATGGCCGCTGCACCCTGCCCCATGGCGGCCGTGATGATTGCGCTCGGTGCAAATGGCATAAGAGAATAGAGAAGAGGAAATGGGAGAAATGGAACACAGGCACAATATATGTGCCATGGAGCTGGTAGAGGGGCTCGAACCCACGACCCCGAGATTACAAATCACGTGCTCTGCCAACTGAGCTATACCAGCAGAGATTTGACCTCTTTCTCGAATTCTTTGCTGTCAATAACTACAAACTTATACCCGTTCTTTTGCATCTGGGCAATACCAGCCGAGAGTGACTGCGCTTTTCCAGCACCTTTGTGTGGTTCGGCCCGGCCATCTTTTTTTCGCTTATCTACTCTCACTTGGATTACCCCTTCCCTGGCCGGACACCTAAGCGCCGAAGTGCCCGCTGGACAAAAATCTCATCTTCGATTTCCAGACCTCTCTCCCCTGCCCGGCCCTCCATATGGTGCCGCAACTCGTGGCCGACAGTTACGTGTAAAATGGTAATTGCCTGCTCCCTGGAAGCTCTCGGGTATAGTTTCTGAAAGGAACCATAGTAGACGAAGATACAGTTCCCCATAATGCGGTTACGCTGATACTCTCCGAGAACATAGTAGCGATTTGAAGGAATCCGGGCATTGTGTTTCTCTTCCGGCACTAAGTAGATGCCGCCAGTCAGGCCGCGATACATCTCCTCAGGAAAATCATTATCTACAATGTTATCAAGTATCTGCGCCACCTCGTCAAAATCGAGGGGCACAATGGGAAATTGCAGCGTGTCCATACCTGCCATCACTCCACTTCGAAATCGTCGTCCTCCGCGCCATCATCCAGAAGTTCTGTTGCTCTCATGCGGCGCTCTTCCTTTGCTTTTTCAACATTTATGAAGATAAGTTCCTTTACAGACTTGGAATCCTTCACATTGATGACTTCCAAGGTCGGAGAGGTCTTATCGGATGAATGGACAGTTATCGTCCCCACGCCGAAGATGCGCTGCCACAGAGAACGAGACAAGGATACATCACGGACCCGATACAGCAGAACTTCCTCCTCATTAAGATTCAAGAGTCCCGTCTCTCGGAAAAGGCGGTCTTCGCTCAGGCTGTACTTTGTGAAACTGATGGGCAGTCCGAAGTGCCGTTTCCTGTCGGTCCAAATCGTATCCATACCGAAATCTCCTCGTGACATTGTTTACTTGGTGTTTTGACCTTCCATTGCTCTGATTCCATGACAGGTGACTCTATCCATGGACCAGTGGAGTTTTTCGCAAATTAAAGGCAGATACTCCGCAGACTGTTCTGCGGTCATATAGAGCCGGAAAACACCGTCTACGTTTTTCTTAGAAAAGTGGGGGGATGTCGCTTTCTCGTCACCCTGATACCGGATGGACCACACATCCATTTTCCCGTAAAAATCCACGCTATCGAGAACTGGCTTTTGGCCCCAGACAACTTCTGTCAGGGCACTGTACTTCATCCGATAGGTCTTCTCAACGAATGTCATAGCCCCACTTGCGTGGAAAATCGGCATCTTCTGGTAGACATACTCAAATTCATCCGGGTAAAGGCGAAAGCAGACTGGTGTATCGACCCATTCCCTTGCCGGTCTGGTTTTGAAGAGGATGAATAGCACAACGACGCTGGGGGCCAGAATGAACCGGAGCCATCCGTCGAAGATGTCCTCTCCATCCAGCAGGACACTACTGAAAAAGAGAAGTACACATACTGCTATCCAGGCCCATTTCAGAATCGTACGAGCCACATACGGGGCCTTTGGCAATGGATAGGTATGCAGAGTTTTCACCTGAAGGTTTAGTTCCTCCATGTTGTGTCCTCCGTGATTTATTCATTTTTGGAGCTGGAGGACGGATTTGAACCGTCGACCTACGCATTACGAGTGCGCCGCTCTGCCTGCTGAGCTACACCAGCGTATGTCCGCCAGGTGGGCATACCCACACCCGGCGGATGAGTGCTCACTGTGGAGCCTGGAAGCCAGGATAGGAGCCGTTGTAAGGTGCCTGATTGGGGGCCTCCGCAGTAGGAGGAGCACCAAACGGGGCGGTTCCTGCTGGAGGTGTGACAGGACTGCCCGGATAAACACCGGCCTGACTGCCTGGCAGAGGATTGTTTGTGGGTGCATTGATGACGGGGGAAGCAGGCGCAGCCGGGTTGACCGTATCAGCGTTTGCACCTGTTTCATCAGCCGGTTCAGCATCCGCTTCGCCGTCCGTCGGCGTGTCCTGCTTCGCAACGACCGCGATGGGCGTTGCGGTGGCGATGAAGGTAGCGAGGTCCATCACATATTTCTTTGTATCGGTCGTCATGCCGGTAACAACGAAAGAGCGGTCGACGCCATACTTCTTCCTGAGATACTGGAGGGCATTCACCTGGTCCGTAATCTCGCCGGGAATTACCTCATCCCCGCAGGGACGGAAGGTTGGGATTCCATTCTCTACAATGGCCTCTGCATACTGGACGGTTGTCGCCGTCACAGTACGGGTGATTTTCTCCAAAGCACATACACTTCCTTTCGCTGTCTTTCTTTCTTTTTTTCAACTCGTTGTATAAAAACGGCCTCAGCGGATTGATATGGCCACTACTCCCCGCAGAACACCCAAGATGCTTCGCCGCACAGGAACTGTCTGCCGCTATCGCCTCGTGGCAAAAGACACTTAGCCGCATGTATCTTTGTTTTTTGAAAAGCCCAGTGGTTAGCCCCGGCCCGGATAGTGGGCTGGCCGTATGCAAAGGGCTTGATGAAGCCCGCGCTTCCGAAAGGTGGAAGATGCGGGAAGCAGGGGTATCGTCCTCCTGCTCTGGCGAAGAGAGTGGGGTTCGAACCCACGGGGCTTTTTACACCCAGCGGTTTTCAGGACCGCCGCCTTCATCCACTCGGCCACCTCTTCGTATGTACCCTTGTACATGGCCAGTAATCTGGAGCTCTCTACTGTGGTGCAGTCTGTACCGAAAATGAATTCGTCAAGGTCTGTTGCCTCCTGGCTATACGCCATTCCTATCACTCTCCTTCTTTCGTGAATTGCCGTTAATGACAGATTAAGTCATGTAACCTCAAGCAATATTATACCATAAATCATTATATTAGTCAATAAATGGGCGCACTGCAAAGAGCGTTTTGTATAGGGATAAGCGCTCTGTTTTACAGAAAATATTATACCACATAACAATAAAATAGTCAATAATATTGAGTGAATAAAAGGAAACGGAGCAGTCCATACGAACTGCCCCGCTTCCCTATATACACAAACGTTCAGGAGGTGGAGTAAACCTCCTGTGGTCCCGACAACGGGATTTAAACCCGTGAACCCTTCTGCCTGCTACGGCCAGAGGAGCTGATTCACCCAGCTTCTGCCGAGATTTGAATGAGCTGCCGCACCCTTCCCCAAAGCAGCCCAAATTCAAGTGCTCAATGGCATCATATACAACAAATTGCGTTACGATAGGGCACCGACATACCCTATGTAACTAAAGGAGATTAGTTCACTCAGACGAACCCATCTGAGTTAAATATATTATACCACATCATGATATTGAAGTCAAACCTGAAAAATTTGCCAATTTCACACTGAGCTCTCATGAAAAAGAAAATGGCCGCCCTATGAAGGGCGACCATTCGAGTCAGTGAATTTTTGTCAGAATTTGCGATGGCCCCTTACCGGCATCAAAATCATCCATGCAGTCCCATGCTAGAAAGGCTGTGGCCGGGTTGCTATTAGCAGAACAGTCTGCTTCCATAGCCTTGGCGATGTATTTGCCGGAACGTTGAGTTGGCAGTTCCAGAAGGATATAGGTTTTGGACTTTGCATTCACAAAGCCAAACCGGCGCTCTGCCTCCGTCAAATCGATATTAGGTGGATTCAGTAGTTTGTCCATCGTTGTTTCCTCCTTGCTCGTTACCATCTTTAGGCTTCTTTCTGACTGTACGCGCATAGGCGCTGAGATTTGCCCAGAAAATGTCGCCGGAGTCGTCACACTCCCGTTCATCCAGATAGGTGGCTCCAAGGTCTGCCATGTGCAGCAGAGTGGCCAGCGGGTAACGATTATAGATGTCCCCCGTCTCCCGCTCATTTGTGAAGTCTCCCATATGGTATCGAATGGCATATTTTTCTGCGTCCGTCATGCCGTCGATACCAAGGAATCGCTCTGCGATTTCAATGGAGGCTGCTCCATGGCCAAACTTATGCGTATCAGTTACACGATACTGCTGCACTTCTACCCAGTCAAAGCGGCCACCCTTGTCCTGCTTAGAACCGTTCTCCGAGCGAACCTTTTTGTTTACCCACTCTTCTTTGTAGAAGCCCACTTTGCAAAGGTCGTGTAAGAGCGCCACAATTTTCACGGATTCTATCATAGAGTTTGCAGTGGCGGCATCTTCATCATTGAGTTGAGCTTCTTGGTAGTCCTGACGGAGTTGATAAGAGAAAAGTGCCATCATCCAATGATACACATTGAGCGTATGTTCCAGCAGTCCGCCAGGAAAACTGTTGTGGAAGCGTGTCGATGCAGGTGCCTGAAGAAAGTTTAATGTGCCATTCCCCATATCAGATTGGAGCCAGCCCAGGAGCCGCTTGACACCAGGCCGTCCGGTGCTCTCCAGCAGCTCCTGGTATTCCTTCAACATTTCAGGAATTGGCCTCTTTGGTTCGGTACGGTGCTCGATTTTCGTGTCGAAAAGCATAAAATCATTCTCCTTTTTTGTTATAGTCTGTGTATATATAAAAAGACAGCGCATCCTCATAAATGAGATACGCTGTCTTGAATCTTTAGAAAATGTAGGATATGTTTGGGATACTTCCTTATCTGATAGAAGTATCTTACCATGCGGTTTCTGACCTGTCAAATTGGCCCACTGCTGTAATTTTTGGGCCCGCGCATAGCCAGATACACGCCGACACCGGCAAAGCCAGTTGCTACCAGCCCAATCAGCCAGTTTCCAAGGAAAATGCCAACGGCAGAGCAAATAGCGCAGGCTACCATGAGATTCTGCCGCCCCTCTCCCCTGCTCTTAAATGCCAGCACGATGGCCGCAACTGTGACTGCCAGCCCAAGCAATAAGGGGACAGTGACAACGAGCATCGTAAGACCAACAAGGCCATGGATTCCGTCCACGGAGGCAATCAGGCCCAGGCTTCCGATACCGAGCAGTGCAAGGATAGAGAGGAGAAAGAGCAGGGCGTGAATGATGTTGACGATGCCGGATATCAACATACAGGTCTGAGGTTTCATCGGCAGGCCCTCCTTTATGAATATAAAATATTGTACCATTTTAAAGTGAATTATGCAATTATTTGGTGATACTGCAATCCAGCATCTCAGCTCTTTAGCACTTAGGTGCCTCGTAAAAAATGCGGGCACGCAAGTGTGCCCGCATTTGTCAAGTGTCTTAGAACGGAAGCTCCCCGTCATCGTCTTCAATCTCGACGAACCCGGCGTTAGAGCTTGGATAAGCAGGAGCGGAACTGCCCGCATTGTTCTGACTGGCCGGTGCGCTGCCACCGCCGTTGCCGCCGGTCTTGTCGCTCAACTGGCAGTTGGCATTCGCCTTGTCGACCTTATCGTCGAAGATATGGTCACGGGCAAAGAGGGACACATTCCCGATTGCGGCACGGACCTTGCCGTCGTTGCTGCCTTTGAAGAAGGAAAGCTCTCCGGCCACCATGATATTGTCCTTGTAGGACAAATTGGGGTCAGCCATGAGCTGATACAGCCCCATGGTGTTCCGGTCCATGTAGACCGTCACATAGAGCTTGCCGTTGAACAGCTCAGCTCCGACGTTGTTCAGGACTTCCTGGAATGTCAGATAATTGCCGTCCAGATAGATGCCGCTGGTCGGATATCCCTTTTCCGACTTCCGGTTATCCGGGACGATGACCAGCGTACACTTGACCTGCTTGTAGGTCTTATCATTGCGGGTTTTTCTCTCCACCAAAGAGAAAGGCTTCTCATCGCCTTCCCGGGGGAACGACAGACTGCCGCAGAAGGTTCCGTGCAGATGCAGGTTCCCATTCTGGTCCTTATTGGTACGCGAGATGCAGATACGATTGCTGAAAGAGTCGGCCATGATAATCTCCTTTCTGTGCCCCGCAGGACACTACAATCCACGCTGGTTAATAATTAAAATTTACTTCGTGATATAGGCGTGGAAGGACATTAAAGAAAAAAGGGCGGATGAGTCCATAGCCGTTCTGCGGCAAGTCTCTCTCCAACCCCTTAAATATCATCATATAGTAAAATGAGATACTTCCTTAATGTGATAATATTGTACCATTTTACATTTTATTGGTCAAATTATGGGCAATGAATAGGAAGCGCCCCCGCCTGAGGTACAGGCGGGGGCGCTGAGGTGCTTAGGACTTAATAACCAGTCCGGGGCAGGGTCGG